>Ga0302157_10000537_pt1 | contig 50401 bp, 45 predicted proteins | sample I_Bog_N3_3_FD_193502 | JGI IMG/M metagenome (GOLD analysis project Ga0302157, IMG submission 193502) | Peat permafrost microbial communities from Stordalen Mire near Abisko, Sweden - I_Bog_N3_3 | ecosystem: Environmental > Terrestrial > Soil > Wetlands > Peat | place: Sweden: Abisko, Stordalen... | reverse complement strand
CAAGGATATCGACAACATTCAGTATTTGGCGGAAAACATGATGGGCCGCACCTTCTGCCCGTTGGGCGACGCGGCGGCCATGCCTACGCTGGGTTTCGTGAAAAAGTTTCGCAAAGAGTTTGAAGATCACCTGAACGGCAAACCGTGCCCGTTCGCAAAACATGTTGAACTGGCTGTGATTTAAGGGTCGGGAGTGAGCGGTTCAGAACGCGAGAAAGTAATTGAGACCGCAAGACCTTGTACGGATATTGGAAGGCGACGGCTGGTACGGCACGGGACAGTCGGGAAGGGATTGCTTCACAGTATTCTTAAGAAGGCGGGATTGAAATGACGCGAGAATATCTGGTGTTTTACGAAAAAGGAGCGAATAATTGGAGCGCATTTTCTCCGGACCTGCCCGGATGCGGCTCGCTCGGCGAAACGCTGGAAGAAACGCGCGCCAACATGCGGGAAGCGGTCGAGCTTTACTTGATCGAAACTGCCAAGGCAAGTGAACCCATCCCAGAGGCGTTGGCGACGACAGTAAACATCGACGAATTCGATCCTGGCCACGAGACGAAGGAGTATTTTCTGGAGTGGCTTCCGGTATCGCTTCCGCAATCCAGTTCATTCACTGAAAGAACGCAAGCCGCATAGGACCCCGATGCCAGACGTAACCTTCATAGTCGATGGAAAGAAACTGACGGCGCCCGCGGGGACGCTGCTGATTGACGCGTGCCGCAAGGCAGGCATCGAGATTCCCGCGTTTTGTTATTACCCCGGCCTCAGCCTGCAGGCCGCATGCCGCATGTGCGTCGTTCGCCAGGAAAAAGTGCCCAAGCTGCAAACCGCCTGCACCACCACGGTTGCCGAGGGCCAGGTCTTCATCACCGAATCCCCTGAGATTGCCCAGGCGCGCAAGGCGACGATCGAACTGCTGCTGGGCAACCATCCGCTCGACTGCCCGGTGTGCGATGCCGGTGGCGAGTGCGAACTGCAGGACATGACCTTCAAGTACGGCGCGGGCGAAAGCCTCTACACCGAGGCCAAGCATCATCGCGACGAGCAGCAGTGGTCGCCGGCCGTCTACTACGATCGCCCGCGCTGCATTCTCTGTTACCGCTGCATTCGCATGTGCGGCGAGGGCATGGATGTGTGGGCATTGGGCGTGCAGAACCGCGGTGCAAGCTCCGTGATCGCTCCCAATAGCGTCACTGCCGACGGCCAGACGGGCCAGCTCGATTGCGAGCAGTGCGGCATGTGCATTGACGTGTGCCCGGTGGGCGCGCTCACCAGCGGCAGCTATCGCTACAAGACGCGCCCCTGGGAGATGAACCACGTCTCCACCGTCTGCACCCATTGCGCGGACGGCTGCAAGGTCACGCTCGGCGTACGCCAATCCAACGACGGATCGGAGATCATTCGCGCCGACAACCGCGACAAAAGCGGCATCAACGGTGACTTTCTCTGCGCCAAGGGCCGCTTCGGATTCGATTTCGTGGAGAGCCCCGACCGTCTTTCGAAGCCGCTCGTTCGCAACGAAGCAGGCAAGCTGGAACCGGCCACATGGGAACACGCGCTGCGCACCGCGGCCGCTGGATTCAAGAAGGTACTCGAAGCGAAGGGCGGCTCTTCGATCGGTGTGATCGGCTCGAACCACACTACCAACGAAGAGAACTACCTGCTGCAGAAATTCGCGCGCACGGTGCTTCAGACCAACAACATTGATCACGAGCGCACCACGGACTATGCGGCATTTGCTCATGCGCTGGCCGGGCATAAGGAGAAGGCTGCAAGCCTGCGCGACATCGCCGCGGCGCCTGCAATTCTTCTGGTCGGCGGCGATACGACGGAAGAGCATCCGCTGCTGGCGTGGGAGATCCGCACCAATGTTCGGCTGAATCACGCGCGGCTCTATATCGCGAACACCAAGCGCATCAAGCTGGAACGCCAGGCCAAGGCCACGCTGAAGCTTGACGCCTACGACGGTCTCGTGGCCAAACTTGACGCGGCAGATTCCGATTTCGCCAAGGCCCTGCAGGCGGAGGAATCGCTGGTGGCGATCTTCGGCGCGGAATATCGCGGCGCGGCGATTGAATCGCTGGTTGCGTGGGGATTGAAGCGCGCTAATGTTCGCTTTGCGTATCTCGGCGATCACGCCAACTCGCGCGGCGCGGCGGATATGGGACTCTTCCCTGACCTGCTACCCGGCTATGTGCCAGTCAACGTCCCCGGCGCGTTCGCGGAATATGCGGACCTGCCGGCAACGCCAGGCAAGGGCCTGCTGCAGATCTTCGAAGCAGCCGGCAAAGGCGAACTGGGCGCGCTGCTTGTGGTCGGCGCCAACCCCGTGCAAACTTCCGGCGGCAATCCCGCAGCTTTGAAAGACACATTCGTCGTGGTGCAGGACATCTTTTTGACGGAAACAGCCGCGCTGGCCGACGTGGTCTTTCCGGCCGCCAGCCTCTACGAGAAGTCCGGCACCGTCACGAATACTTATGGCGATGTGCAACTGGTGAAGAAAGCATCCGATCGCGCAGGCGTCAAGCCGGACTTCGAGATCCTCGTTCGCCTCGCAGGCAGCATGGGCGTGGATGTGAAGACGCTGGTTCCCTTCGGCAAAGGCAGCGTCACGGCCGATCTGGGTCAGTCGCGTGGCGTGCATTCGGGAGAGGCAGACCGTCACTCCGTCTGGCTCGCGGCCCACAACCTTGAGCCGAAGCTCAGCCCCTTCGATCCTCTTGCGCTGCTGGATGAAATCGAACGTCTCGTCCCCGGCTATACACTGGACAGAATCAATCTCTTTGGTGGAAACGATGTGCGCACGGAGCCGGGTTTCGTGCCGGTGTCGGCATTGACCGCGACTGGAATCGACACCATCGTTCCCGCACACGACACGCTGTTCACCTCCGCAACGCTGGGCCGTTACAGCCCCGCACTCAATGAACTCGAACGGCACCAGGCGCATGAACTCGCAGAATCCGCTGCGGATTAGCAGTTTTGTAAGTGAGTTTTACCAAATTTGAGCGACGGTCATTGCGGGTTAGTCGATTCCGCTCTGTTTCGCTCAGGAGAAGCAAGTGACGATTCTCGCGTTTTTCCTGTGGAGCCTGCTGAAAGTAGCCGTGGTGACGGTGGTGATGCTGCTGGGCGTCGCCTACACCGTGCTGCTTGAGCGGAAGCTGGTGGGGCGCATCCAGAACCGCTGGGGACCCAGCCGCGTGGGCCCGTTCGGCCTGCTGCAGCCGCTGGTGGATGGGGCAAAGTCATTCCTCAAGGAAGACATCATCCCTACCAGCGTGTACAGGCCTCTCTATCTGCTCGCGCCAATTCTTGCGCTGGGATGCGCGCTTATCTCCATTGGCGTAGTGCCCTTTGGCGAGCCCAATCTTGAATTGCACGATTTCGCCGCGATCTTTGGACCATGGTTTGCATCGAAGATTCCGCTCGGCCTGCACATGTTTCAGATTTCCGACGTCAACATCGGCCTGCTGGTTATTCTTGGCGTCACGTCCATCGGCGTATACGGTGTGGCGCTGGCCGGCTGGTCTTCCAACAACAAATACGCGTTGCTTGGCTCGCTTCGTGCTTCAGCGCAGTTGGTCAGCTACGAACTGGCTTTGGGTCTATCGCTGGTGGGGGTGGTGATGCGTGCCGGGTCGCTCAACCTGCGCGTCATCGTGGAGCAGCAGGCGACCAGAGGGATTCTCACTTGGAATATCTTCGGCGGCCTCCAGTTTCTTGCTTTCTTCATCTACCTCATCGCGGCCTATGCTGAAACGAACCGCTCGCCTTTCGATCTGGTCGAAGCGGAAAGTGAGCTTGCCGGCGGTTACAACGTCGAATACAGCTCCATGAAATTCGCCATGTTTTTCATGGCCGAGTACGCCAACATGATCACCGTGGGCTGCGTGGCCACGCTCTTGTTTCTGGGCGGTTGGACCAGCCCGCTGGGCAACCTGCTGGGCCCGTTTGAAAACCAGTTTGTGAATGCGTTCCTTTCCATCTTCTGGTTTGTGCTCAAGGTCTTCAGTTTTCTGTTTCTCTATGTGTGGGTGCGTGGCACGCTGCCCCGCTTCCGCTACGACCAATTGATGAACTTCGGATGGCGCATCCTGATGCCGCTGGCCATTCTCAACATTATCGGAACAAGCCTCTGGCTTGCCTATCGATGAGTGCGCTTCAACACAGCAATCGCAGCGCGCTCATTTACAATCGGGAAGGATTTTCTGGGCCTGAGCCGTATGCTCCAAAGGCCTTCCCTTCAACCGGCCGGCAAATGTTCGCCGGCCGTAGTGGTCACGTTAGGGAACAATGCACCTGATTCTGTTTGTCGTCTTTGGCGGATTTTGCCTGGCCGGGGCCATTAACCTCCTGCTCCAGAGCCATCCCATCAACAGCGCTCTCTCGCTGATTGTGGTGATGACCTCGCTGGCGGTGCTTTACCTGCTGCTGGGAGCGGAGTTCCTGGCCGCCGCGCAGGTGATTGTGTACGCCGGCGCCATCATGGTGCTTTTCACCTTTGTGGTGATGCTGCTCAATGCCGGCCGCGAAGAGCGCACCATGGGGAGCCGCACCTGGCGGGCAGTTGGATTTCCGGCAGTGGTCGCCATTCTCGCCGTCCTTTCCACCGTAATTTTGAAGGCGCAGGGACTGGGCATTGCGCGCTTATCGGACGGCATTACTTCTACGGCGGACCTGAGCAGAGTGCTCTTCACCGAACTGCTGCTACCCTTTGAAGTCACTTCGGTCCTGATCCTCATTGCGATTCTTGGTGCGGTTGCCCTGGCTCGTCACGGCGCTGGAGAGCCAGATAGCGGTTCAACAGAAAGGACGGCGGGCAAATGAGCTCCTTTCTCTCGCAGGAAGTTCCGTTGTCCTGGTACCTGATGCTGAGCGCGATCCTGTTTTCGCTCGGCGTGCTGGGCTTTCTCATCAAGCGCAATCTCATTACTGTCTTCATGTCCATTGAGCTGATGCTCAACGGCGTGAATCTGTCCTTTGTCACCTTCGCCCACCAATGGCACCAGGTGCGAGGTCAGATCTTTGTCTTCTTTGTGATGATGGTGGCCGCGGCCGAAGCAGCCGTGGGTCTGGCCATCATCATTGCCGTCTTCCGCGCTCGTGCAACCCTGGCCGTCGACCGTATCGACCTGATGAAACTATGAACGGACCACTCCATCTCTGGCTGATTCCGCTGTTGCCCTTCCTTGGCTTTCTGGTCAACGGGCTGTTCGGCCGCGGACTGCCCAAGCGAGTCGTGACTGCTATCGCGTTACTTGCTCCGTTAGCGGCCTTCGGGGTCGTGATTCATTGCGCCGTAGATGCGTTTGGAATCGGCACTCCCGCCGTTGCTCTCCCTTACACGCAAACCTACGGCCAGTGGCTTAACCTTGGCGCCCTCCACGTTGACTTCAGCTTCGTCCTTGACGAGCTTTCGCTCGTCATGCTGCTCGTCGTCACCGGCGTCGGCTTCCTCATCCACATCTACTCGGTCGGCTACATGAAAGAAGACGGAGGCTACGCGCGCTATTTTTCGTATCTGAATCTCTTCCTCTTCTTCATGACCACGCTGGTCCTGGCCGGCAATGCGCTGCTGATGTTTGTGGGGTGGGAGGGCGTGGGCCTCGCGTCGTATCTGCTGATCGGCTTCTGGTTCCAGAAAAAGACCGCGGCGGACGCCGGCAAGAAAGCCTTCGTCGTCAACCGCATCGGCGACTTCGGCTTCCTCATCGGCATGTTTCTGCTGCTGGCCAACTTCGGCACACTCACCTTCAGTGAAATCGCCTTGAAGCTCGCACAGAATCCCGCATGGACCGGCGGCGTGCTCACCGTAACCGCGCTCTGCATGCTACTGGGAGCGACCGGAAAATCCGCGCAGCTTCCGCTCTACATCTGGCTGCCGGACGCCATGGAAGGCCCCACGCCGGTCTCCGCGCTCATCCACGCGGCCACCATGGTCACCGCCGGCGTTTACATGATCGCCCGCACCCATGTGCTGTTTGATCACTCGCTGTTCGCGCTCTCCGTAGTGGCCATCATTGGCGCGGCAACGGCGCTCTTTGCCGCTACCATCGCACTCGTCCAAACCGACATCAAGCGCGTGCTGGCCTACTCCACCATCTCTCAACTCGGCTACATGTTCCTGGGCTGCGGCGTCGCGGCGTACTCTGCGGCCATCTTCCACCTGATGACTCACGCCTTCTTCAAGGCGCTGCTCTTCCTCGCGGCGGGCTCGGTGATTCACGGCCTGGGCGGCGAACAGGACCTGCGCAAGATGGGCGGCCTGCGCAAGAAGATGCCCGTCACGTTCTGGACCATGACCATGGGCGTCATCGCCATCGCGGGCATTCCGCCGTGGGCCGGCTTCTTCTCGAAAGACGCCATCCTCTACTCGGCCTTCCAGCAGGGCTCGCTGGGCAAGGTGCTCTATTTCGTCGGACTGGTCACCGCCGCACTCACCGCCTTCTACATGTTCCGGCTCTGGTACCTCACCTTTACCGGTGAATCGCGCAGCCATGATGCGCACCCGCATGAAAGTTCCTGGTCCATGCTCGGCCCGCTGGTAATTCTCGCTGCGCTTTCCATTTGCGGCGGCTGGATCGGCATCGATCGCTTCGGCAGGTTTCTCTCCTCTGTGACTGGCCCCACGATTGACCCTGCCACCGCGCCAGGCGGAAAATCGCTCGATCTCGTGCTCAGCGGTGTCGCCGTCGCCGTCGCTCTGATCGGCTGGTTTGTCGCGCATCTCTTCTATAGCAAGAGGACCGAGCGTCCGGCAGAACTCGCCGCCGCGGTACCCGCTGGTTACAAGCTGCTCGCCAACAAGTACTACGTGGACGAGTTCTACGGCGCGACGGTCGTCAAGCCGCTGCTGGCCTTCTCCACCTATGTACTCGGCTGGGTGGTGGACAAGGCCATCCTGGGCGGCGCGGCGTGGCTGCTGGGCGGCATCGCCACTTTCTCTGGAGCGCTGCTGCAACGCTGGCAGTCCGGCAATATCCGCTCCTACGCCGCATGGCTGGCAGCGGGCGCTGCTGCTGTGCTCTTGTTCCTTGTGGTTCCCTGGCCCACGGTCTGGCCGGCTTCTATTGACTTCGTCTGGAAAGTGATGGGGCACTGAGAATGGACACGATCAACCAATCGATTCTCACGCTGCTTCTGCTGGTACCGCTGGCCGGCGCACTGCTGGTGGCTCTGGTCCCGGACCGCGCCAAGCTGCCTAACTGGATTGCACTTTTCACGTCTCTCATCGGCTTTGGCCTGGCGCTGCATCTGCCCGCCCACTATGACCTCGCACAGGGCGGCTTTCAGTTCGTCATCAATCAAGCCTGGATCAGCCTCGGAGCCAACAGCGGTTCCATTTACTACCATGTGGGCGTGGATGGTCTGAGCCTGTGGCTGGTAGTGCTGACCGGACTGCTCGCACCCATTGGAGTCATCGCCAGTTGGAATGCGATTACCGAGCGCCGCAAGATTTTCTTTGCGCTCTTCCTGGTGCAGCAGACGGCCATGTTCGGCGTCTTTGTCTCGCTTGACCTGATGCTCTACTACGGCTTCTGGGAGCTTTCGCTGGTGCCCATGTCCATCCTCATCGCCATGTATGGGCGCAAGGACGGACCGAAAGCCGCGATGAAGTTTTTCCTCTTCACCTTCATCCCCTCTGCGCCGCTGCTGGTCGCGATTCTCTGGCTCTATACCAAGACCCACACCTTCGACTTTGCCACGCTGCAACTTCTCATCGCGAACGGCCACTTTCCCGCCGGGCCGCTCTGCTGGGTAGCGTTCGCGTTCCTGTTCGCCTTCGCCGTCAAGGTGCCGGTGTTCCCGCTGCACGGCTGGCTGGCCGACAGCTACAGCGAAGCGCCCGTCGCTCTCGCCATGGTCATCGCCGGCAAGCTGGGCCTCTATTCGATGCTTCGCTTCCACATCGGGCTGTTCCCGGAGCAGGCCAAGGCGTTGGCTCCGTATCTGGTTGCCCTCGCGGTCATCGGCATTCTCTACGGCGCAAGCCTGGCCCTGGTGCAGAAGGATTTCTGGCGGCTGCTGGCCTTTGCCTCGCTCGGCCATCTGAGCCTGATCGTGCTCGGTATCTACGGGTTCACGCTCACCGGTTCAGCCGGCGCGGTGTACCAGATTCTCAATCACGGCGTCATTGACGGCGCACTGTTCGTGCTGCTGGGCTATCTCTACGATCATTACTCGACAAGCGAGATTGGCGCGTACGGCGGACTGGCAGCCAAACTGCCGCGTACCGCTACGTTGTTTGTGATTACGTCTCTCGCCATGATCGGCTTGCCGCTTTTGAACAACTTCGTTGGAGAATTCCTGATCCTATCGAGTACCTTCACCGGTGTGAGCCGCAGTTGGACCGTTGCTGCCGCGCTGGGTGTCATTCTCGGCGCAGCCTACATGCTGTGGCTGATACAACGCATCTTCTACGGGACCGAGAGCGCGCTGGTCGCCTCGAAACCGGCAAGCGATCTGAGCCTGCGCGAACTGATTGTGCTGTGGCCCCTGGCCGTGCTGATGCTGGTGATGGGCGTGGCTCCGTCGCTGTGGTTCCCGGCCATTGAGCAGGGCGTGCGGCCACATCCTCAACACGTGCAGTTCATAGACCTTGTCAAGACGCCGAGCACATCTGAAATGGAGGGCCCGCGGTGAATTCCGTTCCCGATATCTTCCGCATCCTTCCCGAAGTCATCCTGACACTGACCGGCGCAGCCATCATGCTGATTGACGCGTCGCTGCCGCCAACAACGCCGCGTCGCTCGCTGGGCTGGGTGGCCGCGATTGGAACCACGATCGCGATCTGGGCCAGCGTCTGGCAGCTTTCCCTGCCCCAGGGTGCGGGATTCTATGGAACCGTCGAGACCAGTGCCTTCACCATCTTCTTTCACGTGCTCATCTGCGGCATTGTGCTGGTGGCGCTGCTGCTCTCGCTCGATACGCTGCCTGAAGACAGCCATCACCAGGGCGAGTATTACGCGCTGATTGTGTTTGGCGCAGTCGGGATGTGCCTGCTCACCGGCGCGGTCGAACTGCTGGTGGTCTTTATCGCGCTCGAAATCTCGTCCATCGCTACATACGTCCTGGCTGGATACCGCAAGAACACGGCGCGCGGCCCGGAAGCCGCCATCAAGTACTTCCTGCTTGGCTCCTTTGCCACGGCGTTCCTTCTCTACGGAGTTGCGCTCACCTTTGGCGCCACCGGCACCACGCAGATCTACGAAATTGCCCGGCTGGCGCCCACAGCGCAGAATCATTCCTTGATTCTGGCCGGCGCGGCGCTGATGCTGGTCGGCATTCTGTTCAAAGTCTCGGCGGCGCCGTTCCATTTGTGGACACCCGACGTTTACGAAGGCGCTCCTTCACCGGTTGTGGCGCTGATGTCAACAGCCCCCAAGGCCGCTGCCTTCGCTCTGCTGCTGCGCGTGGTCTACGAGATCTTCCCCTCGCTGCACGCTCTCTGGACGCCGCTTCTTTGGGTGATTGCTGTCCTTTCAATGACCGTGGGCAACCTGGCCGCGCTGCGCCAGGAAAATGTGAAGCGCATGCTCGCTTACTCCTCGATCGCGCATGCCGGCTATCTGCTGGCTGCCTTCGCGGGGCTCTCAACGCCCGATGGAATCTCCACCAGCGCCATCGCTGCCGCCTGCTTTTACACCGCAGCCTATGCTGCCATGAATGTCGGCATCTTCGCCGTGATCACCCTGGTCAGCGGCTACGAAGAAAAGCATCCCTTCGTGCAGGACTTCCGCGGGCTGCTTTTCCGCTCGCCGCTGCTCGGCACCCTGCTGATTTTCTTTCTGGTTTCGCTGGTCGGCATCCCTTTCACCGGCGGATTCTTCGGCAAGTTCTACTCCTTCACCGCAGCCGTTGGCGGAGGCGCAGTATGGCTGGCCATCATCGGCCTGCTCAACTCGGGATTGGCTGCGGCCTACTATCTGCGCCTGGCCCTGGTCACGGCGCAACAGCCGCAGAACGATGAGAGCCATGCCGCGATTCCCAGGCCGCACGTGGGACTGGCGGTGGGAGCTGCGTTGATGTTTGCCGTGGCAGCCACACTGATCCTGGGCATTGCGCCTGGCGAAATACTTCATGCCGCGGACAACGGAGCGCACACTCTGCAGGCGCCGCCTCAGGCCGCCGCTCCCACGGTTACTGCCGATCCGCCGCCAGTGCAATAGCTGCTCTAAGGCCTTGCGCCTCTGTTGCCGGCTCCAGCAGACTCTTGTAATGGTCCACCGTCAGCCCAAGTACGTGCCGGTCCTCAAAATGCTCTAGAATCCAGGCCCGGGCCGCCGCACCCATGCGCCGCCTGCGCTCCGGATTGTGCAGCAGCGCAAGCACGGCCTCCGAGATCGCCTCGGGGAAACCAGGCGGAATGAGCAGGCCCGTCACCTCGGGCACTACGGCGTCGCGCGAACCGGTCGAGAGCGTGGTAATCACCGCAATCCCCGTTGAAGCGGCCTCGAGAGCGGCGTTGGGAAACCCCTCTCGCCGAGTGGGCAAGACCATCATGTCCATGGCGCGGTAATAGGGCGCTGTGTCCTGCACATAACCCGTGAAGAGGATTTGAGGATGGCTCTGAATTCGCGCGCGCACGGCTTCTCCCAGCGCGTCTTCGGCCTGGTCAAACCAACCTACCAGCAACAGGCGTGTCAGCGGCGCGGAATGCAGGATCAGGTCAAAGGCGTCAAGCAGCTCAGGCACTCCTTTGTCGCGCGTGAGCCTGCCTACGAAGCCCACAACGGGTGCTTCATCCGGGATGCCCAATTGTTGCCGCATCTCATTCGAACCCGGTGAGAATCGCCTCGTATCGACGCCGTTGCTGCTCCCTTCGCCGAGCAAATGAAGTTTTGCCTCTGAAGCCAGATGCAGCGCGCGCGCTTCGGCTAACAGGCTGGTGCTGTTGCACAACACCACATGCGCGCAGGCCGATGTCACCTGCTCGGCGAACAACAGAACCCGGCGCTTCACTCCAGAACAGGTTTCCAGCTTGATGCCGCGCAACATGTAGATGCGCCGCGGAACCCCGCACAGCATAGCCGCGACAGTTCCCAGCAGCCCAGCCTTGGGAGTGCTGAATTCGGTCAGATCCGGCCTGAGCCGCAGCAGAAGAAGCCAGAGCCGGAGCAGCGAAACCATGTCGGCAACAGGTGCAATGCCGCGCTCCATGGGCAGAGCAATGCGGTCAACTCCTTCATTTTTTGCAGTCCTGTCAAGCAACTCACCGGGACTCGAAACCAGGGTCACGCGAAAGCCCGCCTCGCGCAGCGCGCGCAGGCGGCCGGTGAGAACCAGGCAGGTTTGCGAATGGGTGATGCCGACAACGATGTGAGGCAAGGACGGGGTTGAACAGGATTTAAGCTCAGTACCCCAGTGAGATGTGTGGAATAACCGCATGGCCCGACCAGCACTCCCCGCCAGTTCCCTGTCTTGGAACTGGCAGCAACGCCGGGGTGAAGCCTGGTTATGGCCTGAGCCACGACTCAAGGTAAAAGCGATTCAACGGGGCTGGACCCCAAATTGCCACAAGACAATTTCACTAGAAGGTTCTCGACTGCATCTGTATGGACGAAGCAAAACTGTATCACCTTTTGACAAAATGCGCCTGTGACGGCGCCAATATGTTTGAGATCATACTTGGCCTATACTCATTGGCCTGTGGAAAAGTCTATGACCAGGCGCCTCAGGGTTCTCTTGCTGATCCCTCATCTCGGAGGCGGCGGTGCGGAGCGCGTGGCTGCTTTGCTTGGACAGAACCTCTCTCGCGAGAAGTATGAACTGCACCTGGGACTGATCACCGAGGCCGGCGCAGGCGCGGAGCCGTTGCCGCCCTGGGTCGCCGTTCACGCGCTGGGTGCATCGAGAGTGCGTTTCGCGGCGATTGCACTCCTGCGCCTGGTCAGGCAAGTGCGGCCAGACGTGATTCTCTCCGGAATGGCGCACCTGAACTTTCTGGTGCTGCTGCTGCGTCCCCTGCTGCCGCGAAAGACCTCCGTGGTTGTCCGCCAGAACGCGTCCATCTCCGCTGCCATGGCTTTCGGCAATCTGCCCAGAGGGACCCGCCTGCTCTATCGCACCTGCTATCGCCATGCGGATCGGGTGATTTGCCAGACTCCGGCGATGGCAGCCGACTTGATCAAAGAGCTTCGAATCGCTGACAAACGGGTTGCCGTGCTGCCCAATCCTGTCGATGTGGAAAGCCTCCGGGCGGCGGAGCCACACGTGCGCCCGCAATGGAACGGCCCGGGGCCACACCTTCTGGCGGTCGGCAGGCTCTCGCCCGAAAAGGGCTTCAATCTGCTGCTGAGCGCGCTGGCGAAGGTGCGGCTGCGATTCCCTCAGACCGATCTGCTCATTGCCGGCTCCGGCTCGGAGGAAGCGGCTCTAAGATCCCAATCCGACCGGCTGGGTTTGAATGACGCGGTGCGTTTTGCGGGGCATGTGCGCCGGCCGCAGATCTACTTTCCTGGAGCCGCGGCATTCGTGCTCTCCTCTCGCCACGAAGGCCTGCCCAATGCCCTGCTGGAGGCAGCAGCCGGGGGCCTTCCCATCGTGTCCGTGCCCTCCTCGGGCGGGATAACGGACCTGCTGCGCGACCAGCCGGGCGTCTGGCTGGCGAAGCAGATCACCGCCGATGCCCTTGCCGCTAGCCTTCTTTCGGCGCTGGAGGTGTTGCGCAACAACCGGCGCTTCGAGCACACATTCGTCGACCAGTTCCGCATGGAGCGTGCGATCCGTGCCTATGAAGAGCTGATCGATGCTGTCTACAAAGAGCGTGCCCATTGAATCACGTCGCACTCCTCATCCCCGGCCTTGACCGCATCGGCGGCGCGGAGCGGCAATTGATGCTTTTGGCGAAGGGCCTGCGCGGGCGGGGCTGGCGCGTGAGCGTGGTCGCGCTGTCGGGAACGGGCGGCGATGCGGCGGCCGAGCTTGCCGGAGCAGGAATCGCATTCCTCAGCCTTGAGATGCGCAAAGGCCTCGCCGACCCGCGCGGCTGGCTGCGCTTTCATCGCTGGCTCAAACAGGAAAAGCCGGGCGTGGTGCACGCTCACCTGCCCCACGCAGCATGGATGGCGCGCTGGTCGCGTTTGGCGACACCGGTGCGCGTGGTTGTGGACACGTTGCACAGCTCCTCGACCGGCACAGGGGTACGGCGGATGGGCTATCGCCTGAGCGACTGGCTTTCGAATGAGGTGACTGCCGTAAGCCATGCGGTTGCGGCGGCGCATCTGGCCGCTGAAATGGCTGCCAAGATCACCGTGATTCCCAACGGCGTCGATATGGACGCGTGGCGGCCCGATGCAGCCGCGCGCGCGGCGGTTCGCGGTGAGCTTGCAATCGAGAACGAATTCCTCTGGTTCGCCGCCGGAAGACTGGAACCGGTCAAAGATTATCCCACGTTGCTTGCGGCCATGGCCCAGCTTCCATCGACCGCGCGGCTGGTCATCGCCGGGACGGGACCGCTTGAGGAACAACTCCGCGGACTTGCAAGCCAGCTTTGCCTTCAATCGCGCGTCCGTTTTCTCGGGTTTGAGCAGGATGTGAGGCGCTGGATGCAGGCGGCGGATGGATTCGTGCTCAGCTCACGCTGGGAAGGCCTGCCGATGGCGCTGCTGGAGGCGGCGGCGTGCGCCTTGCCCGCCGTGGCAACCGACGTTCCCGGCACTCGCGAGGTGATCGTCCACGGCGGGACCGGCTGGCTCGCTGCGCAGGGCGACCCGAGAGCGCTGGCAGAAGCAATGACTCGGTTGATGCACACCTCACTCGACGGCCGCAAGACAATAGGAGAGCAGGCACGGCAGCGGGCATTCGATTCCTTCAGCCTGGAATTAGCATTGACCCGATGGGAGGCACTCTACTCCGATCTCCTTCAGCGGAACCGAAGGCCCAGCCGCCGGGCTCAGATGCGATAGCAGATTCGTGCATCACCGATTCGCATCGTCGCCGTTCACCTTCTGCCGCCGTCTTCTGAAACGTGAAAGCCGGATGCGGCCCAGCATCAGCGCGCCATGGAGCCGTTCCATCCATGCAAGCGGCGCGGGCTTGCACTCGGCCAGCACGCGCTCCACCGAGGTGAATTGTCCTGCGTGCCGTTCGAGGAAGCTGCGCAGTTCATCCACCAGCGCGTCGCTCGCCGTATTGCTGTGAATGCAGATCGTCCACAAGCCTGCCGATTTTTCTTGCGGCGCCCACAACTGCTGCGGAATCCAGGTCAGGCCGCCGCGCGTGAAGGCAACGCGCGCAAAGCCATCGGAGATCAGTCCAACTCCCTCCCCGCGCACTGCCCGCAACGTGGCGCGATCAAATCCGTGGCGCGGCGCAACAAACACGCGCGGATTGAGGCCATGCCCGCGCAGAATAGCGAGACCCCCATGAATCCATGCGCGCTGCGTCTCTTCGGCGACGCCGGCAAACTCGGAGTGCGCATGCAACGGCACCAGGCTCTTGCCCGTGCTCGCGCAGACGTGACGATAGCCGTGCAGGCCGATCGTCGCGCCGGCTGCTTCCATCGCGCGCATGCGGACCCAGAACGCAGAGTCGGGCACTGCAAGCTTCAGTTCCCTGTCCATGTTGTCCGGAACTACGGCGAGCAGCGGCCGAATGCCGAACTCGTCAACAAGGCGCTCAAACCGTTGCCAGCGGCTCGGCCCAAGGGTCGGGCAGAGATCGTCGAAACGAAGCAGATATTGAGCCGGCACCGGGATCATTGGGTTGCCTCGCGCGGCAGCAGCCCGCGGGTCCAATACCAGAGAAAGAAGAAGGTGCTGACGGTCCACAAGGAGGTTGCCAGCGCGATGCCGGCCACGCCGAACCAGCGCATCAGGATCAGGTTGAGCACAATATCGAGCGCCAGGTTCAACACGCCGCAGTAAAGAATAAGATCGGTGCGGCGCATGGCAACCAGAAAGCGATAAAACACGCGGCTGGAAACGAAAAATGGAATCTGAATCGCGTACATCGCCAGCACCGGCGCCACCACGGCTGCGTCGTGCGGCCCAAACGCGCCGCGTTGAAACGCAATTCGAATGAGCCAGTGCGAACCGGCGATCAGCGCCAACGCAACAGGTGCGGACACGAGCGCGGTGAGCCGCACCCAGGTACGCAGCGTATCCCGGCAGCCGGTCCAATCCTTCACCGCGATCATGCCGGAGAAGTACGGCGTGACCGCCGTAGAGATCGCGCCGGCAAGCAGTGTGAGCACCACGCTGACAAAGCGGTTCGCGTAGACCAGGGCCGAAACACTCCCCGCCGGCAGCATGGCAGCCATCGACTGGTCCACCAGCAATCCGCCCGACGCCACCACACCGCTCAGCAGCACCGGCCCGTACTGATGCGCCACCTCGCGCGTTGCCTCGGTCATCCCATACCAGCGCAGCCTGAAGCGATAACCGTGGGCATTCATCATCCCCGCAACAACCACCGCGTGAATGAACGCGCCCGCGATCGACGCGTAGACCAGCGCCCAGATGCCGAAACGGCCGCCCAACGCGAGCACGCACCCGATGATGGTCACCGAGATCGTTACCGGCGCCAGCGCGGGCCACGCAAACCGCTCAAAGGTATTCAGAACGGCGGTGCAGTTGGTGGCAATTCCGGTGAGCAGAACGACAGGGAGCAGCGCATAGAAGATGCGCACGGAAAGGTCCAGCTTGTCTGCTGGAAAATGCGAAGCGATCAGCGGAAAGAATCCGCGTGCTGTGAGCGCCATCGCCGCCGAAGCTGCGGCGAGCAGAACGCACATCCACAGCGTTGCACTTGAAAGCAGCCGTTGCGCGCTCTCGTGGCCCTCCTGCTCCCGCACCCGAATCAGGGTAGGCACCAGCGCCTGGTTCATTGACTCGGAGATGAGGTTGATCAGCAGGCCAGGAATCAAGGCCGCCATGAGGAAGGCATCCATCGCGTCGGAACGCCCATAGACGCCGGCGACAGAGACCTCCTTGAGCATGGCGACGAGTTTTACCAATACCCCGGCCGCCGCCACCGAAGCCGCCGCGCGGAAGATGCGGCGATTGACGCTCGCCCCTCTGAAAAGCGGCCCGACTTTAGCGATGGTCGACATGAGCCGCGAGGTCCGCCAATCTAGAGCACAGGTTGTGGAGTCATTGCCGGCCCCGGTCGATGAGAACGGTCGGCGAAACACGCAGCCAGGCATTGAGGTTCCTCAATGGCGAGCCGCCCTGCCAGCGCCGCCAGTCCCAGCAACAGCCAGGTGGTGCGGCTCTCTTCGACGGTCGCAACGAGGGACGTGAGCATCCAGACCAGCAGGGCTGTCGTGAGCGCCAGCAGCAGCGGCCCGCGCGTCCGCGTCAATGCCCGCACCGCGACCGCGAGAATGCAAACAGCAATGAACAAGGCGCACAATCCTCCGCCGGCAAGGATCGAAAGCGCGGTGTTGTGCGCTGTATCCTGCGGGTCCATGCCGGCGGCGCCGACAAACGATCCCGCGCCCGTTCCCAGCCACGGCGCCTGCACAAACGCATGCCAGCCGGCGCTCCAGATGTTTACGCGCTGATTCAGGTCGCCGCCTGAAAGCTGAGCGGGGATCGTCGTGAGGCGCTCGAATGTCTCATGCGGCACGCCGAACCAGAGAGCGGCTGCAATCATCGGCAGCACGAATGCGCTTGCCAGGATTGCCCTCGAGTGCCCACGCAGCAACAGCAGCGCGCATCCCGCCAGGGCCACCATCGCAGCCAGAAACCCTCCCCGCGATGCAGTCAGCAGCACGGCAACCAGACCGAGCGGCAAGTAGCCAATGGCCAGTAAGCGGCCTGGCCAGCGCGGCTCGCAGTTTACCAGCAGCGCCGCCAGCGGAAACCCAAGATCCAGAAGACGCGCCACGTCGTTCGGATCCTGTCCCATTGCGGCAAAGCGGATCTGGCCCGTCGCCATCGCTTCCGCCGACCCGAGATTGACCACAGTCAGCACCGCCAGCACCGACGATCCGGCCACATACGCACGCAGCAAGGCGCGCAGGTCAAGCGGGCCTTCGGCAAACTCCCAGATCAGCCAGACGATCATCATCTCCTGAAAGTAACCGCGCAACTTTTCGAGAGTCGCCTGCTGGTCGATGGTCCAGAAATACGAGCAGCAGAACCAGAGATAGAAGGCAAGAACCACCCACTGCAAAATGCCCGGCGTGCGCAGGCTGCCTGCCTGCATGACTGCGGGAATCGCCACCAGAACCAGCACGAGACCGATGATACGAGCGATGCTTCCAAACGGCTCGCCCAAATCGAGGGAGAATTCCCAAGGAATCGCAAAGGCGAACAGCAGCAGCAGACCCCACGCAAGCTTTCGCATCCCTAAAACCTCTGCGAGTAAACCAGCCCCGCGTAGATGGTGACGCCGATTGCCGACTGGATCGCCGACTCCATCGTCTTGTTCAGCAGGTTTTTGGCCATCGAGTCTGGCACGTACAAAATGTCGCGATCGTGAATCGGCTGGTCGGGGTCCTGGCCGTGCAGCATGCGGCGCAGATTGAGCGTGGTCAGTGTGCGGCCGCCCTTCTGCTCGCGAATCAGCAGCGCCTTGCCGGCTGCGGCATTCTGCGTCGGGCCCCAGGCCAGCGAGAGCGCCTGCACCACCGTCAGCCCCTGCGCCGGATCCACTGGAAATCCCCCTGGCCGGATCACATCCCCCACCACGTACACCAATCCTGCACGGCTCACCTGCACCGTGTCCCCCGGCGCGAGCTCCGGGTTGTGGTCGGCTCCAGTGTCGGTTCCGCTGGGGTCCAGTACCACCGGGTGCGGCGTGTTTGGCTCGCTGCGATGGAAGATGTTCACCAGTGTCCCAGCGGCAGGCGCCACGCCCGCGGCAGCCGAGATCAGGTCCAGCAGGCGATGGTGCAGCGTGTACGGGTAAACGCCGGGCCGCGTCACTTCGCCCAGTACGCTCACGTCCTGGCCGGCGTAGGCCGTCACCAGCACTGACACCTGCGGATGCAGCAGCATGCCCCTGGCCACCAGCGCAGATTCAACAGCGTGCGCCGCGCCCTGCTCGTCCAGGCCGCCCACCTTTACCTCATTGACCATGGGCAGCGCCACCGTCCCCGCCGCGGAGACGCGCACCGCGGAATGAAACTCCGGCGTGTGGAACTCGCTCACATCGAGAAAATCTCCGGGACCAATGGGAGCCGGCATAGGCGAGGCCGGTTGCGCTGTTGCTGGCGGGAAGGCTGCCTGGTTGGCCTGATTCCACACCGGCGGGGCTTCTTTGGGATTGGGCAGAGGACGAATTTCCTGCGACTCGGGAATCTTCACCACCCCGGATGGCAGGCCGGAAGTGTTGGGCGTGGGCGCCTGGGCGTGAGCGCCAGCGCCGGCAAGAACCACCATCAGCAGCACCACGGCCGTGCCCGGCTTTCCAAGTGAGTTCATCATGAGCGCGCCTCCCACTGCCAGCCACAGGCTGACAAACAACGTGATCGCCATATAGAGCGGAAGGTCGGGCGAAACCGGCTTGACCGGCTGCCGCGCCGGGTCCACCACCGAGATGGTCGATCCGTGGACGCCCGCCGCCAATCCTGCCTCTTCCACCTTCTCAAGCACCCGCATGTAGACTGCGTGACTCGCGTCGGCCTCGCGCCGCATCACCTCGTACTCGGTGGTAGCCTCGTTCAGCTTCATGCCCTCGACGGTGTGCTCGTCCAGGCTCTTGCGCACCAGTCGCTCGCGGTCGGCTGCTGTCTGCCAGGCGCTCTTGAAACGTTCCACAAGCTTGCCGTCCTCGGCGTGCTTCTGCCTGTCAAGATCCTGCAACTCGCCGCGGATCTCCACCACGCGCGGAAAATTCGGACCATGTTCGGCGGCGAGCTGTGCCGCTTCGAGTTCCAATTCGCTATGCCGGGCATGAATCTGCTCCAGAAGCGCCGTGGCAAATCCGCCGCTCTCCTGTTGCAGCCGAGGATCGGAGGCGATCACCAGCTCCGGGTCGCCCTGCGAGGCCGAGCGGTATTCCGCCTCGCGCTGCAGGCGATCGGTGGTGGCCGCCACCAACTGCCGTCCCAGTTCATCCATCTCGAGCAGCGCCGGCGTATGCTGGCTCTCGCCCGGCTGTCCATTGGACAGCGTCTCCGGAGTGCTCAGAATGCCATGCGCGCGCTGGAACTCCGTCAGCCGCTGCTGGTCCTGCTCCACACGCGCCTTCAGGTCCTTCAATTGGCTCTCCAGCCAACCCGAGGCCTGGCTCGTCGCCTGCAGATGCAGCTCCGTCTCCTGCTGGCTGTAGGCGCGAATCAGCTCATTCACTACCGCGGCCGAAAGCGCCGCATCTCTCGATCGGAATCGAATCTGAATCAGCAGGGTGCGCGGCAGGCTCTGCACATGCAGACGACGCTGAAACCTCTCCAGCAGCCAAGCCTGGGCGGGAGCGTTGGCTGGATCATCTGCCGGCGCATCGGGACGAAACTGCGGAAAACGGCTGGCGAAGTTGCCCATGAAACCCGGCGCCTGGTAAAGCTTGAGCTCGCGGATCACCCGCCAGGCTAACTGGTCGCTGCGCATGACGTTGGCCAGGGTCTCCAGTTGCATCGGCGCGGAGAGAATCGACGACGACACCAGCGGCTCTACGGCATCCAGGCTGAGGGACGACGCCGGCGACGTACGCAGTTCCACTCGCGCGGTGGCCTCATATTGATTGGGAACAATCAGGCAGTAGAGCAGGCAGGCCAGCAGCAGGCCGCCGACAACGCACACAACCATCCTGCGCTGCCGCACCAGCACCGCCCAGACCTCACGCAGCGAGGTGGATGAGGCATGGCGATTGAACTCCGCCCCGGATCGCGCCTCGGGCTCCTGCGGCAAATCGTTTTGGCGAGCGGGAACGTCCGGCACGGGTCGAGAACCTCGGTCCCTTGATCCCGCGCGCAGTAATACCCCGCCGATTCAATTCGAAAAAGTTGCTGCGTAGGAAATCCTGAGCAGTCTGACAGAGTTGCAGAGGAAAGTTAGTGAGGTACATCACATATCTGCCGGAATCGAGGAGCTGGTCTTCATGCCCCCGATTCAATCCGCTCCGCCGCCGGCCCTGTACCATTCCACGGTTCGGCGCAGCCCTTCGCGGAAGTCGACGATCGGCTCGTAACCGAGCAACTCTTCGGCAAGTCGAATGTCTGCCAGCGAGTCGCGGATGTCCCCGGCGCGCTCCGGCTCATAGGCCGCTTTGCCCTTGTAGCCGGTGAGTTCACAGAGCAACTCAAAGGTCTCGTTGAGCGTGATGCGCTTGCCGGTGGCCGTATTCATCATCTGGCCGGAGACTTTCCCGGCGGGCGCTGCCGCGGCAAGCAGGTTGGCATGAACGACATTATCGATGTAGGTGAAATCGCGGCTCTGATTCCCGTCGCCGTAGATGGTGGGCTGCTCGCCGGCCAGCATCCGCCGGCTGAAGACGGCCAACACGCCGGAGTACTGCGAGGTGGGGTCCTGGAACGGCCCAAAGACGTTGAAGTATCGCAGGACCACCGTCTCCAATCCATACACCCGCGCAAATGCCCGCATGTAGTGCTCACCGGCCAGCTTGGCCACGGCGTAGGGGGAGATCGGATTGGGCAGCATCCCTTCGTCCTTGAGCAAGGTCGGCGCATCCCCATAAGCCGAGGACGACCCGGCGTACACTACGCGCCGCACCCCGGCCGCGCGGGCTGCAACCAACAGGTTGAGCGTGGCGTCCACGCAGTTGACATTGGTAGACACGGGGTCAGCCACCGACCGCGGAACCGATGCCAGCGCAGCCTCGTGAAAAACGATTTCAACGCCCTTGCAGGCCTGTGCGCAGGCTTCTGGATCGGCCAGATCGCCCTCGATAAACTCCATCGCCTCAAGACCGGCAAGGTTGGAGCGCTTGCCGCTAATGAAGCTGTCGATGCCGCGCACCGATTCACCGCGCGCCAAAAGCGCCGCGGCGATGGAGCGCCCAATAAACCCGGCCGCGCCGGTCACAAGATATCGTGCCAATTTCTACTCCTCGGAGGCCACATTGCGAGACCGTAATCGTCTACAACTACCAGGCAAAGAATACTACCGCGGGCTCCTGAACACATTCCGTGGCGCGCCGGATTCTGGTTCTACAATCAAAACCATGACAATTGCGACCGGGAGCCGGCTGGCTGAGCTGAAACACAAGATGGAGACCCGCGAGGCCCGCGTCGGGATCATCGGGATGGGCTACGTGGGCCTGCCCCTGGCGCTGCTGTTCAGCGACGAGCGCTTCCGCGTGACCGGCTTCGATATCGCGCAGGACAAGGTGAGTACCCTCAACGCCGGCGGCTCGTACATCGTCCGCGTACTGCCAGAGGCCATTCAGCAGGCGCAGAAGAGCGGCTTCCGCGCGACATCCGATTATTCCCAGATCGACGAGATGGATGCGGTCATTGTCTGCGTTCCCACCCCGCTCAACGAGCACCACGAGCCGGACTTGAGCTACGTCACCGGCACGGTTGAATCCATTGCCCCGCATATCCACGAGGGCCAACTGATCGTGCTCGAAAGCACCACCTACCCTGGAACGACCGAAGAGATCGTCGCCCCGCTGCTTGAAGCCGGCAACCCGCTGGGGCTGAAAGTGGTTCGCGGGCCCGATTCGACCGGGGTGTATGTCGCCTTTTCGCCCGAGCGCGAAGATCCCGGCAACGACACCGTGGCCCGCCACGATATTCCAAAGGTAATAGGCGGTTGCAGTCCGCAGGCTACGGAGCTGGCATCCGCCCTCTACGGCGCCATCTTCCGCCGCGTGATTCCCGTCAGCAGTCCCTCGGTCGCCGAGATGACCAAGCTGCTTGAAAATATCTACCGCTGCGTCAACATCGCCCTGGTCAACGAACTCAAGCAGCTTTGCATGCGCATGGGCATCGACATCCACGAGGTGATTGACGCAGCCAAAACCAAGCCCTTCGGCTTTCAGGCGTTTTATCCCGGGCCGGGCCTGGGCGGCCATTGCATTCCCATCGACCCCTTTTATCTCTCCTGGAAGGCAAAGGAATTTGACTTCCGCACGCGATTCATCGAACTGGCCGGCGCCGTCAACCGCGAAATGCCCCGCTTTGTACTCGACCAGATCGCCGCCGGCCTGAACGAACACTCAAAAGCCCTCAAGGGCTCGAAGGTGCTGGTGCTCGGCCTGGCCTACAAGCGTGACATCGACGACCTGCGCGAATCCCCTTCACTCACCATCATTGAGCTATTGCGCGAGAAGGGAGCCCAGGTCGCCTACAACGATCCTTACTTCCCCAAAGTGGGCCATGGACGCCACTACGACCTGAACATGACCAACACCCCGCTCGATAACCTGGGGCAGTACGACGCTGTAGTGATCGTGACCGACCACTCCAGCTACGACTATCGCGCCATCGTCGAGCAGTCGCAACTGGTGGTCGATACAAGAAACGCCACCAAAGGCATCAGCTCGCCGAATATCCTTCGCTGCTAGCAGGTCGGCGGCCTCATGACCTTGCATCGGCATCCTGAATCGCGTCATAATACGCACGACAGCAGTTCCTTAGCCTGATTCCGCAAGGAGGGATGATGAGTTCAGATTCGAAACAGCCGGAATTCGTCCGCCTCTATGAGCGGGCCTTCAAGGAATTTGGCACAATGGCGTTGTGGAGCAGCAAGCCTGCTCCTCATCCAACGCCTGCCGATGCGCTCGCGATTACCCATTCATTGCGCGTTGAGGGAAACTTAGAGGCGCGCAGATTGGCTGAACTGATCGAAGAAGCCTGTCATGCCTCTGTCTAGGATTCAAACCGAAATTCTGGCACTGCTTGCCTCCCATCGGGACCCGGAAAGCTACGTCGCAGGAAGCACTCCTCTGAATCGCACCGCATCCCGGTACTCGGGCGACATCAATATCTTTCACGACCGTGAGGATCGTGTTCGAGAAGCTGCGGAGATCGACGCGACTTTGCTTCAAGACCATGGGTTCACGATCCGATGGCATCGCCGCGATCCTCTCATCTACACCGCATTTGTGGAGAGATCGGGTGAAGCAACCAAGCTGGAATGGGTCGTCGATAGCGATTACCGGTTCTTTCCCACAGTGCCAGATGAGGCCTTTGGTTATGTGCTTCATCCCGTTGACCTCGCCACCAACAAAGTTGCAGCATCGTATGGGCGCCGCGAACCCCGAGATATAGTCGATTTGTTGACGATTCACGATCGTATCCTCTCTTTGGGCGCCGCAATTTGGGCCACGGTCGGAAAATCTCTTGGATTTACCCCTGAAGGAGTCATCAACGAGATTCGAAGAACCGCCCGCTACACGAGAGAGGACTTCAATCGCGTTGCCAGCGAGCCACCCGTCGATCCCGTCGCCACGATGACTCGATTGCGAGAATTGCTCGCCGAGGCAGAGGCCTTCGTCGCCCGCATGCCCACGGAAAAGGCCGGCCTGCTTTTCCTCGAAAACGGCCATGTTGTCCAACCAGACCCCGACCACCTTGACCGGTATCAAACGCATGCCGGACAAAGGCGGCCATTGGCCTGGCACCTCCGAAATTAACTCCGCAATGCTGGAGAGGTACAACCAGAATTCTGGATACTAAGACCGCGCAATCGCTGTGTCCCAGTCTCCCTTCTCGGACCAGGGAATCTGCAAACTCGCTCAACGGAGGCCCTCATGCCCATCGAAACAACAGGTATCTGTCCCCTTCTGCAAGTGTTTGATATGCCCACCTCGGTCCGCTTCTACCGCGACATTCTTGAATTCGAGCTGGTGAGCCATGCTCCGTTGCGTGCTCCCGACGAGTTCGGCTGGTGCCTGCTCAAGCGCAGCGAAGGAACCGAGCTGATGCTCAACACCGCATACGATTACGGGGAACGCCCTTCAGAGCCCGATGCTGCCCGCGCGACCGCACACGGCGACACATGCATTTACTTCGGCTGCCCCGACGTAGACGCAGCCTACCGGCACCTCATCGACAAAGGCCTCAAGGTTGACCCACCCAAAGTCGCCTGGTACGGCATGAAGCAGCTCTACCTCATAGACCCAGACGGCTTCGGGATCTGTTTCCAGTGGCGTGCCTGATTCGGCACATCCTTCGCGACATACCCTCCGCCCATCCTGTATGTTGTATCTTTGTCTCGTCGCATCATGATCGCCTTTCTTCCAACCCTTGCCGAGCCCGAACACTTCTCCCTTGCCGAGAAGCTGCTCATCGTCGCGCTGGCCATCGCCTCCGCCTACGGATTCTGGCGCCGATTCGGGGTTGTTCTCCACAAGATTCTGCAATCGAAGAAAGACCCCGGCTTTCACCTCTTTCCCATCGGCAAGCGCGTCTGGGACTTCTTCTGGGAGGTGCTCTGCCAGGCCAAAGTGGTCCGCGAGCGCCCGCTTCCCGGCCTGGCGCATGCCTTCGTCTTCTGGGGATTCTGCGCCTTCGCCCTGGTCACGCTGAATCACTTCGCGGTCGGCCTCGGCATCGGATTTCTCTCGCCCACCGGCTTCTTCGGACAGTTCTACTCCTACTTTGCCGCCGCCTTTGCCTTTACCTGCGCACTCGGAATCCTCGCCCTGTTCGTGCGCCGCTTCCTGGTGCGCCCCAAATGGCTTGGAGAAAAGCTCTCCTGGGAGTCCGGCTTCATCGCCCTGCTGATCTTTGCCCTGATGGCCACCTACCTGGCCGCCTTTTTCGTGGCCGACAACAGCACCGCCGCCCGCGTCCTGTGGTGGACGCATTCGCTGTCCATCCTCATCTTTCTTCCACTCATTCCCCACACCAAGCACCTGCACCTGGTTCTCAGCCCAGCCACGATCTTTCTTTCCCGCGGCAGCTTTGCCCAGATTCCCGCTTTGGCCGGCGATGAAGACTTCGGCCTTGTAGTCGGAACCGATCTCACCCAGCTTGTCAGCCTGCAGGTCTACTCCTGCGTGGAATGCGGACGCTGCACCGAGCACTGCCCGGCAGCCAACACCGGCAAGCTACTCAACCCTAAAGAAATCATTCTGGGCGTCCGCGCCTATCTCAACGACCTCGGTCCCTCATCCGATCAACCGCTCTTGGGCAAGTACAACTCCCAGGAAGCCGTCTTCCAGTGCACTACCTGCGGCGCATGCGAGTTTCAGTGCCCCGTCGGCATCGAGCACGTCCCCATCATCGTGGGCCTGCGGCGCGGTGCAGTGAATACCGGCACGTGGGAGGACGATCACGGCGGAAAGCTCTTCCTCGCCCTCGAACGCGGCAGCAATGCGCTGGGCCTGAGCCCCGCCGAACGCGACAAATTCATCGCCAAGCAGGAATTGCCTATCTTCGACGGCACGCAGGAATACTGCCTCTGGCTCGGCTGCATGGGCGGATACGACCCCAAAGGCCGCGAGATCGTCAGCGACTTCGCCCGCGTGATGAACCACCTCGGCACCAGCTACGGCGTCCTGCGCAAGGAGAAATGCACCGGCGACCCGGTCCGCCGCCTGGGCAACGATCTTGTCTTCCAGCAGCTCGCCGAAGCCAATCTCGAAGCCCTGGCGCAAAATAAAGTCAAGAAGATCGTATCGATCTGCCCGCACTGTGTCCGCACCATCCAGGAAGACTGGAAGGAGTACGGCACACCGCCGGAGATTGAGCACCACAGCGAGTTCCTCGCTCGCTACGCCAGCCAACTGCAGCCTGCCATGAGCGGAGAAAAGATCGTCTACCACGATCCCTGCTACCTGGGCCGCTATCGCAACGTCTACGACGAGCCGCGCGCCGTGGCAGCCCTTGCCGGTGAACTGGTTGAAGCCCCACGCAATCGTGAACGCAGCTTCTGTTGCGGCGCAGGCGGCGGACTGGCCTTCCTGGGTGAAGAGACCGGCGAACGCGTCAGCCACAACCGCGCCGCGGAGCTGGTTGCTACCGGAGCCACCACCGTCGCGGCTGCCTGCCCCTTCTGCAACACCATGTTTCGCGACGCGCTCGCAGCCACAGGCGAAGGCGCGCCGCAGTTGCTGGACATTGCTCAAATTGCCGCTCGAAGCTTGCCCACAGCCAAACCCGAACCAACTGCGCAGCTCGCAGTGGAGTCCAAAGTGCCTGAATCCGAGTCCCCGCTCACCCGGCCGCCAGGAGCACATTGCTCCTACAGCGGAGTCATCCACACCACAGCCCTCTCGCATGATGCGATCGAGACCATCCAGAAGGCCGCGGACGCAAGTGGATTGTCGGTAGAAATAGGCAATAATTACATCGAGTTCGATTTTGAAGGCCGCGACTCGAACCAGTTTGTCGTCGAGTTTCTCAGAACGCTAGCGCACGCCGTGGAGACCGCTTCCGGCGAATTCCGCTGCGAGGTCCAGGTGGAGAAGGAAGATCCGCTGTTCGAATTCTTCTCCATCCGCGAAGGCCGGCTGATTCGCCAGCGTGCCGTCATTGTGCGCGAGAAGGAAGAAGACATCACCGCGGGAGAATCGTCCGCGTAGACCATAGCCAGACACCGAGCGCGAGCCCGCCCTGCATTCACCAAGGCCTCGCCGCGCGCTTAGAATGAACGAAGGCTTTTCATCATGAAGATCATCGTAGCCATCAAACAAGTTCCCGACCGCGACGCCCAGGTTCGCATTGATGCCGCGGGCAAATGGATTGAAGAAACCGATCTCCAGTACGCGCTCAACGAGTCCGACGCCTACGCCCTTGAAGAGGCGCTGCAACTCAAGGAGAAGCACGGCGGCGAGGTGGTCGTGGTCAGCGCCGGGCCGGAGCGCGTGGGCCAGACCATCCGCGAAGCACTGGCAAAAGGCGCAGACCGCGGCATTCACATTGAAGCGGAGGATCTCGGCCAGCGCGATGCCCTCGGCGTAGCGCGCCTGCTGGCCGCGGCCGTCAAGCCCGAAAGCCCCGACCTGGTTCTTACCGGCCTGCAGTCGGAAGACCTGGGCTTGGGCCAGACCGGCGTCATTGTCGCGGAGTTGCTCGGACTGCCCCACGCCACGCTCATCCTGCACGTCGAGAAGACCGACGCCGGCCTGACCGTCAAGAGAGAGCTGGAGGAAGGCTGGTTTCAGACCATCGAACTGCCCACCCCTGCCGTGCTCACCATTCAATCCGGCGGCAACAAGCTGCGCTACGCCACGCTGATGGGCATCAAGCGAGCCAAGATGAAAGAAGTCCGCCGCGTCACGGCCGCGGAGCTTGCGGCCGACGGCGCAGCGGTTGTGCAGTTGGAGCGCGTCTCGCTGCCGCAAAAACAGAAATCCACGCAGATTCTGTCCGGCACTCCAAAGGAGGCCGCGGCGGCGCTGGTTGAAAAGTTGAAGTTCGAGGTGCGCGTCCTATGAGCGGCGTCCTGGTTGTCATTGAAGATCGTGCGGGCAAGATCAGCCGCATCAGTTGGGAAGCAGTCGCCGCTGGACAGAAGCTGGCCACAGCGCTCGGTCTGTCGCTTTCCGCGGCGTTGATCGGCTCGCAAACTGAATCGCTTGCGGCGGAAACTTCAACGAAATTCTCGGGCAAGGTTATCCGCGTCGAGCATCCGCTGCTTGCCCACTACACGGCAGATGGATTCACCATCGCCCTGCACCAACTCATCCAAAGCGAGAGCCCCGCGTACGTGGTCTTTCCGCACACTTATCAGGTGCGGGACTACGCGCCCGCGCTGGCTGCGCGTCTGAACGAAGTCCTGATCAGCGACGTGGTGGCCATTGCGGAAGAGCCAGCCTTCACCCGCCAGCTCCTGCAAGGCCGGCTCAGCGGCAACTACCGGCACACCGGCAGCGGGCCGTGCCTGGTCTCCGTGCAGGCCGGAGCCTTTCGCGCCGACGCCGCAGCTGCGGGCTCAGCCGAAGTCACCGTCTTCACGCCGACCATCGACGCAGCGCAGATTCGCACCAAGCCCAGCGAACCCTTCCGCGGCAGCTCGCAGACCGTCGATCTCGGCTCCGCCCAACTCATCGTCAGCGTTGGCCGCGGCATCAAGGAAGCCGAGAATATTCCGCTGGTCCAGGACCTGGCCACCGCGCTCGGCGCGGAACTGGCCGCCTCGCGCCCCATCTGCGACAACGGCTGGCTGCCCATGGAGCGGCAGGTGGGCAGCTCCGGCCAATCCGTCGCGCCCAAGCTGTATCTGGCCGTCGGCATCAGCGGCGCCATCCAGCACCTGGTGGGCATGAAGGCCTCGCAGTGCGTGGTCGCCATCAACAAGGACCCCGACGCGCCCATCTTCGAGATCGCCGACTACGGCATCGTCGGCGACCTGTTTGAAGTGGTGCCCGCGTTGACGGAGGCGATCAAGGCGGCGAAGGGGTAACCCGGTAAGCAACCTGCGAATCATTGCGCGGCCCAAAGCTTTGGCCTATATGGACTACTCCAAGATCATTACCATCGAACCCGGTAAGCGTAGTGGCAAGCCCTGTATTCGCGGCATGCGCATTACCGTCTACGACGTGTTGGAGTATCTTGCTTCGGGAATGAGTGAGGCGGAGATTCTCTCCGACTTTCCTGCGCTCAGGTCGGAAGACATCCGCGCCTGCCTCGCTTTCGCTGCAGACCGGGAACGGAAGTTCGAGATTCTTACCGCGTGAAACTGCTGCTGGATGAGAATCTGTCACGCTGCCGGTGATTCCCTGCAAAGTCTCCAATTTGCGCCCACCCGCCCCCACGCGCTATCGTTCCATGTTGAAAGCTTTCAAGTCTTCGAACGAGGCCGATGACTCATGCTTCTTCCAGCAACCTATGAATTCGCACTTTTTCTAATGATCCTCAGCATGCTCTGCTGGGGTTCGTGGGCCAACACCCTCAAGCTCTGCCCCGGCTACCGCTTCCAGCTCTTCTACTGGGACTACGCTATCGGCCTGATGCTTGCCACGGTCGTTTGGGGATTCACTGCCGGCAGCCTGGGCCACACAGGGCCGTCCTTCGTGGACGCAGTCACCCATACGCCATCGGGAGCTATCCTGTTCGCCCTGGCCGGCGGAGTGGTCTTCAACATCGCCAACCTGCTGCTGGTTGCGGCCATTGAGGTCGCCGGCCTCGCTGTCGCCTTCCCTGTCGGCATCGGCCTGGCGCTGGTCATCGGCGCCGTCTCAAGCTACCTGATCGCGCCCGCCGCCAATCCCCTTCTGCTCTTTGGCGGAGTCGCACTGGTTACCGTGGCCATCGTGCTGGACGCTGCCGCCTACCGCAAGCGCGAGTCAACAGCAAAGGCCACCACCACCCGCGGCATCATGCTTTCGCTGGTTGCCGGCGTGCTCATGGGCGGCTGGTATCCCATCGCCACCCATAACCTCAGCCGCGATACAGGTCCCGGCCCCTATGCCATTGCATTCTTCTTCGCCATCGGCGTCGTGCTCTCCACCATTCCCGCCAACCTGCTGCTGATGGCCAAACCGCTTGACGGCAAGCCACCCGTGGACGGCGCGGGCTATTGGCGCGCCCCCTTCGGCTGGCACCTGGCGGGCATCTTCGGCGGTGCAATCTGGTGCGTCGGCGCGGTAGCCAACTTCATTGCCTCGGTGGCGCACCTGGCCAAGCCCATCGGCCCGGCCGTCTCCTACTCGATCGGCCAGGGAGCGACGATGATCTCGGCCTTCTGGGGCGTCTTCATCTGGCGCGAGTTTGCCGGAGCGCCGAAGGCCGCCCGGTTGCTGCTGCTCTTCATGTTCATTTTCTTTCTGGCGGGACTCAGCGCGGTCGCACTGGCTCCGCTCTACTGAATTGAACAGCTAAAATGAGGATGCCCCCTCTTTCCGCAGTTTCATCGCAGAAGGGCGGGATCCAAGGTCCAGATCATGCACGCAGTCCAAAAGCCTATCGTTGTTGTCGGCAGCGTCACCATGGACATGGTGACCCGCACGCCGCGGATCCCCAAAATTGGCCAGACAGTCATCGGCACCGGCTTTGAAACCACCCCCGGCGGCAAGGGCGCCAACCAGGCCGTCGCCGCGGCGCGTCTCGGCTACCCGGTTCACATGGTCGGAAAAGTGGGAGAAGATGCCTATGGTCCTGCCTTGCTTGCAAATCTTGCCGGCGCAGGCGTCGACACATCCGCCACGGAGACCACGGCGGGGCCCTCGGGTCTTGCGCCCATCTTTCTTTCCGCGGCCGGCGAGAACAGCATCGTCGTGGTCCCCGGAGCCAATGGCAAAGTTGACAGCGCCACCGTCGACCGCCACGCCGCGCTCATTCGTTCCGCCGGAATGGTTCTTTGCCAACTCGAAATCCCCATCGACACCATCAGTCACACGCTCGCCCTGTGCGCCGAGGCCGGCGTACCCGTCATGCTCGATCCCGCGCCCGCCGCCCCGCTCCCCGACGCAATCTGGAGCCAGGTTGCCTGGTTCACGCCCAACGAAACCGAGGCTGCTTTCTATCTGGGTGAAACGCTCGAGGTCGAGGACGGCGCGAAGCGGCTTCTCGCCAAGGGCCTGCACGGTGTGGCTCTCAAGCGCGGCGCCGAGGGAGCCTATGTGGCCGTCGCAGGCGGCAAGGCAGCGTGGGTGCCTCCTTTTCATGTGGAAGCCGTCAATACCGTGGGCGCAGGCGACTGCTTCAACGGCGCCTTTGCAGTGGCGCTGCTTGAAGGTCGCGATCCATGGGAGGCGGCGCGGTTTGCCTCGGCGGCCGCGGCCATCTCCGTTACCCGCCCCGGCGCGCAGGAATCCATGCCCGCGCGAGCCGAAGTGGATGCCTTCCTCGTCCAACACTCGTAACGCTTTTGTTCCAAGATCATCCGCACCGAATCCACACAGAGGGAGAATCGGGCATCATGGTTCGTAGACTTTGCCTTGGGGTACTCGTGGGGGCCTTGGCCCTTGCCGCTGCAGCGCAGGACACACAATTTCCAGCCCGCGGGCAGCAGATTCCGCCGCCGGACTGCCTTAATCTCCACTACGCCTGGGAAGGCCCGCTGCAGGCCGGCTGCCCTCCCTTTACGCATGAGCGCTGGTTGCGCGACATCCAGCATTGGCGCTCCGAGATCCATATTCGCACCACCTACGACCCGTCCCGCTACGAGCTGCCCGCGCTCAAGTGGACCCAGTCCAGCTTCATCCAGCCGCAGATGATGGTCCAGGACCGCTACTTCTACGATCCCGTCGCCGGCCGCTACACGGTCGATCGCTACCTCGACGACCTCGACAAGCGCTATGGCGGCATCGATGCCGTGCTGGTCTGGTCCACCTATCCCAACATGGGCATCGACGACCGCAACCAGTTGGAGATGGTCCAGTCCATGCCCGGCGGTGTGGAAGGCGTCCGCCAGATGGTGGCCGATTTTCATCGCCGCGGCGTCCGTGTGCTCTTCCCCATGATGATGTGGGACCAGGGCACGCACCAGCCATCGCAGCCCTGGCCTGACTCGATCGCCGCCCTGATGAAGGAGATCAACGCCGACGGCATCAACGGCGACACCCAGGATGGCGTGCCGCTCGGCTTCTCGCTGGCCGCGGAGAAGATAGGCCACCCGCTCGCCTTTGAGCCCGAAGACGGCCCCAGCGATGAAGGCCTCGCCTGGAACGTGATGACCTGGGGCCAATACAGCTATCCATTCGTCCCCATGGTCGATCGGTTCAAGTGGCTTGAGACCCGCCACATGGTCAACATCAGCGACCGCTGGAACCCCGACAAGACCAGCGACCTGCAATTCGCCTTCTTCAACGGCGTGGGCTGGGAGAGCTGGGAGAACGTGTGGGGCATCTGGATCGGCATCAACCCGCGGGACGCCGAAGCCACACGCCGCGTGGCAACCATCTTGCGCGGCGTAGCGCCCTTCCTGGTCAGCCCCGACTGGGAACCGCTTTACCCGATGCACAACTACGGCGTCTACTCCAGCCGCTGGCCGCTCGGAAAAGAAACCGTCTGGACCATGGTCAACCGCACCGGCTACGACATCGCCGGACGCCAGATGAGCGTGCCTCCAACTCCCGGCATGCGCTACTTCGACCTTTACCACGGCACAGAATTGAAGGTCGATGGAACGGACTCGGACGCGGTGCTCAGCTTCCCCATTGAAGCCAGCGGCTACGGCGCCATTCTGGCCACGCCCGGCGAGCCCAGCGACCAGATCAGGGCGCTCATGAAGCGCATGGCCGCAATGACCAAAGAACCGCTGGAAAGCTTGTCTCATCTGCCGGTGATCCTGTCGCAGAAGATCGTCGAGATTCCCCCCACGCAACCGGCCGCCGAAACACCGTCCGGCATGGTCAAAGTCCCCGGCGGACAGTTCATCTTCAGGGTGAGCGGCACTGAGATTGAAGGCGGCGGAAATGCCGGCGTCGATGTCCAGTATCCATGGGAAAACTCGCCGCGGCGCTTCCATGAACGATTGATGGAGATCAAGCCCTTCTTCATCGACAAGTTTCCGGTCACCAACGCGCAGTTCAAGCAGTTTCTCGATGCCACGCACTACGCGCCCAAAGATTCCATCGATTTTCTCCGTGACTGGAAGAACGGCAGCTTTCCGCAGGGCTGGGACAGCCGGCCCGTCACCTGGGTTTCGCTTGAAGATGCACGCGCCTACGCGAAGTGGGCCGGCAAGCGCCTGCCGCATGAGTGGGAGTGGCAGTTTGCCTCACAAGGCACGGACGGCCGAGTCTATCCCTGGGGCAACCAGTGGCAGCCAGCCTACGTGCCCACCCCAGTCACGGGCCGCACCATGCCCGGCCCCGACCCGGTGGATGCGCACCCGGCCGGCGCAAGCCCCTACGGGGTCATGGACCTGGTGGGCAACGTCTGGCAATGGACCGATGAATACACCGACGAACACACTCGCGCTGCAATTCTGCGCGGCGGCGAGTATTACCAGCCGCAGGGCTCCATCTGGTACTTCCCCCAGGCCTGGCGCAACGACGAGCACAGCAAGTTGCTGATGATGGCGCCCGGCTACGACCGCTCAGGCGGCGTCGGTTTGCGCTGCGTCAAGGACGCGCAATAAGCGCGTTGGCCCGAAGCAAAAGGTCGTGATCCTCCCCGACGGACAGAACGAAGGCGAGCGGCTGACCACCGCTCGCCCTAATCCCTAATCCCTGTCTTCTACCACCATTCCATCAGACGGCCCGATCCGAGTTTCACGCTGCTGGCCGGCTTCTGGGTGCGAATCAGCAACAGCGGAATCTGCACCAGCTTCACCAGCTTCTCGGCAATCGAACCAAACACCAGCGGATGCCAGCCGGTGGTTCCATGCGTTGAAACCGCAATCAGATCGATATGCTCGCGATCGATCACGTCCAGGATCTTCCCGGCGATGTCGTCATCCACTTCCACAACCGCCGTTGCCTTGATGCCCTTGGCGCTGAGGCCGGCCACAGAGACGGCAAACCGCTTTTCCGCCTCTTTCTTCGCCTCTTCAAGGCCGGGGCCCTCGGCGAGAACGTATACGAGATAGACTTCTGCGTGAAAGTGCTGGGCAAGCACAGTGACCTGCTCCAGCGCTGCATGGGATGATGGGCTGAAATCGATGGGCAACAGAATCTTCGCGGGTATCGTGCTGAACGAGTACGCTTCGGGCATTCCACTCTCCTTGAGGCTCGGCACAGGTACGAGGCCTCTGATCTTCCGCTGGCTATTTTACCAAGCCGGTCCCTCCGCCAAAGCGTGACCGACAGCACACTTAAATGAGAGATCGGGGCACAAGCTCGATGTGCTCCGCCCTCCCCGCATTCGCATTGTTCCCGAACTTCCGGTGAACCGCCGGCGCAGGCCTCGGGCGCCCCAAACCGTCGCGGCGCGGCAGATCCAGTGGATACTCGAATGGAGATGCCTGACTCACCGGATTCACCCTCGTCCGCAGCGGGATAACCGGCGCAGGCGCTCGAAATGCGACAACAGGCGCCAGGCTCGGCTGGGCCGGGATCAGCCGCGTGCGCTCATTGGGCAGAAACAGCGCCAGGGCCGTCGCCGCCATCACGCCCAGGTCGCTCCAGAAGCTGGCGCGTTCCTGGTAGAGCCGGGAGATGAGCAGCTTGTCCGGTGTCACCACACTCTTGAAGTAGCGCATCGGATCGGGCAACAGCGCCAGCATCTCGGCCTCGCGGCAATACTTCAGCGTGGCCGGGTCGGTGAGGCCGGGACGCGCCACCAGCAGGCGCTCGTAAGACCGCTGAAACTCGCGCGCCAGCTCCGGAATCACCGGCCGCGGACCCACCAGGCTCATGTCGCCGCAGAGCACATTCCAAAGCTGCGGCAGCTCGTCGATCTTGAACCAGCGCAGCCATCGCCCCATGCGCGTGATGCGCGGGTCCGCGCCCAGCGTGTAGGCCGAGCCCCCCATCGATTGCTTCATCGTGCGCAGCTTGAACAGTTGGAATGGATGGAAACCGCGGCCCATGCGCTCCTGGCAAAACAGCACCGGGCCATCGGAATCCCACTTGATGAGGAGTGCGGCGACTGCCAGAACCGGCAGTGCGGGAACCAGCAGCAAGAATGCCAGAACAATATCCAGACTGCGCTTCATCACGAGCCCCCAAGGCAAAAGGATCTGCGCGCTCTGAGCCGAATCCGGCAGCAGAAGCGCTGAAGGGAGACGTGCAAGGCTCTACCGTGGGTTTTCCGATCAGTGGATCGAAATCCGGCGCGGAACTCGCCGAAATGATCCTGCCCACATGTACAACCTGCCCGCTTCCCTCGTGACAACGCAGTTGGAAAGCCAGAAAAAGAGACTTTCCGTTAGAGAGAAATAAGTGCAGTTCTCTTAGAAAACATTGTGGCTTTCGAGACGTCTGTGCGGGCAATCACAACAGGCACGATGCGGAGGTTTTTCCACGGCAAAAGAACTCAGACTCGCGGCGATCGGGACAGATCGCCGCCGCCATCGTCCTGGGCCACGTCGTCCTAGAGCCTGTGATGCACTTTCCCACGAGCGGCGCACGGAGCCAATTTTTACGGGTTCAAGGAGAGAGGAGCGACGAATATTGAGCACCGAGAGCGCCTATCCTATGCGTTTCACCTATGGAAAGAGCGGCAAGCAAAGAAGCCAGTGCGAGCCTCCCGCGAGCGTCTGCCCCACCGCAGGTGGCGGGTGCTAGCCGATCAGCGCGAATTCCTTGATCGTCTCCTGGCGCACCGTCAGCCGCTGCACCAGCTCCGTCTTCACCTGGTAGCCGCGTCCCGGCGTATCTGGAATCGCAATCTCACCCTCGGAAGAAACCGTGATCTCCGGCTCCACGATGTCTTCTTTCCAGTAGCGCTTCGAAGCCGATACATCGCCCGGCAGCGAGAAGTTTTCGAGCGTGGAGAGTGCAATGTTGTGCGAGCGCCCAATCCCCGCCTCCAGCATGCCGCCGCACCACACAGGAATTCCCCGCTCCTGCGCCGCGTTGTGCACGGCAATGGCTTCGGAGAATCCGCCCACGCGTCCCAGCTTGATGTTGATGATCTTGCAGCTCTCCATCTCAATGGCTGCCAGCGCGTCGCGCCGGTTACGAATCGATTCGTCCAGACAGATGGGCGTCTGCAACCGCTTCTGCAGCATGGAGTGGTAGTAGAAATCGTCGTGCCAAAGCGGCTGCTCGATCATCAGCAGATCGAATGCGTCAAACGTCACCAGGTGATCGGCATCCTTCAGCTTGTAGGCCGAGTTGGCGTCGCAACTGAGCGTGATTCCCGGCCAGCGGCTGCGCACCTTCTCAAACACTTCCACATCCCAGCCCGGCTTGCACTTGAGCTTGATGCGCTGGTAGCCGGCTGCCAGCTCTTTCTCGATGTTCGCCAGCAACTCCGGAATCGTCTTCTGAATCCCCAGCGACACGCCGCAGGGAATGACGTCGCGTACGCCCCCCAGCAGTTGTGAAAGCGAAACACCTTCCCGCTGGGCTTCAATATCCCAGATCGCGTTCTCCAAAGTGGCTTTGGCCATTCGATTGCCACGTACCCGTTTGAAGATTCGCGGGCAGTCACCGCCATGCTCGGGCGTCTCCGCAGCCAGCATCGGGCCCAGCTCGTTCACCATCACCTGCCAGGCGCTGTCGGTCGATTCGCTTGAGAAAAACGGCCGCTCGCCCGCCGTACACTCGCCCCAACCGGTCAGGCCATCAGAACGGATCTCGGCCAGAAGAATCCTGCGGTTGGTGGTGACGTCGAAGCTGGTTTCAAAGGGCCGCACCAGCGGAAGGTGCAGTTCACGAAGGATGATTGCATCGATTTTCATAGGTTCTTACGATCCTTGGATGGGAGAAATCCCAGTTCAAAGACTCCATTGCCTTCCGCATCCCGGACGAATCCGACCACGGCCAAACCACGGGAAAATGCATTGAGAAACTTGCTGCGGTTCTCTGACTGAACAGCGAGCGCCCGATCCCGGTCCGCGGCTGACGCCTTCCATTCATGCATCGCGGCCGGCACCAGAATCTGTTCTTCTATGACCTCTGCGACTACCGGCCGGCCCTCAAGAAATGCCTCCACGCGCGGCGAATCAAGCTCCCACTCAGCGACAAGACGATCCGTAGGGAGCCCGGCTTGCAGTCGAGATGAGGATACACCATAGAAATTGACCCGATAGTCGCGAACGATGGCTCCCAGCTTGTGAATATTCAAAAAGGCGTTCTTGATTTCCAGTGGATCGAAGGTCCATTCCATGTGCCGTATGCCTCGTGAAAGCGCATCCAGCCGCTGCTCCCGCTTCAACTTTGCACCCAGCCCGCGGTTGCGGTAGCTCTCCTTCACCGCCAGCATGTGGGAATGCAGATAAGGCCGCGGTTCGCCGTTGCCTGGTTTAAACCCTGGCCACGCAAAGGCGAAGGCCACCAGCGACTCCGGCCCGCCCTCCGCCGAAGATCCTGCAATCTCCGCATCGAATGCTCCAATCACCTGGCCGCCAATCTTCTGCGCCACCAGAAATGCCCTGCTCGGAATGACATCGGTCTCGTCATAGCCCCAGGTCTCCACCTGAATATCGACGCAGGCCTGAAGCTCCTCCATTCCCGAACAGGCGCGAATCACGATCATGCCCGCCCCTCCGATTCAGATGCCGATCTCGCTCCGGCTTCTCCACCAGCAGCGAGCCTCTGCTTCGCCAAAGCCCAAAGCGCCTCAAGCTCCGGCGCCGAAAGCTTCTCCAGCGGCCGCTCCGAGGCCAACTCCATTTGCCGGAACCGGTCGCGAAAGCGCTGGTTGCACCCGCGCAGCGCCATCTCCGCATCCACACCCAGGTGACGGCCCAGGTTGACCACGGTAAACAGCAGATCGCCCAGCTCGGCCTCAACCGCGGGCTTGCGCGCCGGATCGCCCGACGCAGCCTCGGCTTCAAGTTCCGCCGTCTCCTCGGCCAGCTTGGGCAGCAGATCGCGCCAGTCCGGCCAGTCGAATCCGGACTTCGCCGCCTTCGACCCCAGCTTTGCCGCCTCGGCCAATGCCGGCATGGCCCGCTGCACTGACTCCAATCTGGACGCCGAAGGCGCATCTGCTGCATGCAATGCCTCGGCCCGCTTGATCTCTTCCCAGTTGCGCAACACAGCAGCCGAAGAACCTTCCACCGCCGCATCCACGTCGGCGCGATTTCCCGCCGCCCGCGAAGCCTCGTCGCCAAACACGTGCGGATGCCGCCGGATCAGCTTGTTGTTCAGATGGTTCAGCACATCGGCAATGGTGAAATGGCCTTCGTTGGCCGCCATCTCGGCGTAGAACAGGACTTGCAGCAGCAGATCGCCCAGCTCTTCGGCCAGGTGCGGAAAATCGCGGCGCTCAATGGCGTCGAAGACCTCGTAGGCCTCTTCCAACGTGAATTTTCGAATGGTATCGAAGGATTGCTCGCGGTCCCAAGGACATCCATCCGGCCCGCGCAGCCGCGCCATGATGGTCACCGACTGCTCAAACACAGCCGCCGCCCGCGCCGGATCGGTCGCGGTTGCTTGAGCAGTTGCCGGCGTGGGCTGGGCTTCTGGCGGAACGTCCATGCGTCCCTAGTTTATCGCACTCCGCCGCGCACTCTTCTCCATGCCGCGACACAGGGATTGCGCCCGCCGCCGACCGCAAAGTATAAAGGTGATCCATGAGAAACCTGTATGATGCAGCGGACGCACGAGAGGTCAAGGAGCGGCTGGCGCGTCTCACGCCGGAGAGCGCACGGCAATGGGGCAAGATGAATGCCGCGCAGGCCGTAGCCCACTCCGCGGCCAGCATGGAGTGGGCAGTTGGCGACCGCACTCCGCCGCGCATGGTCCTTGCCAGCCTGCTTGGCCGCGTGATCAAGAAAAAGGTTCTTGGCAACGATGCGCCTTTTCGCCGCAATTCTCCGACCGCGCCCGATCCGATCGTCCCTGGCCAGCCCAACATCGACATCGAGCGCAATCGCCTGATCGCCCTTATCGACCGCTTCACCAGCTCCGGCCCCAGTGGCTGCACAAAGGACCCCCACTCCTTTTTCGGCCCCCTTACCCCCGACGAATGGGCTATCCTCACGTACAAGCACCTGGACCATCATCTGCGTCAGTTCGGGGTTTAGCGCCGCAGCCGGACGTATACTCAAGCTCGCCTATGATTCGCATTCTGGGAACGGTTCTCGCGGGGCTCTTCGGACTGGCCTTCGGCAGCTTTCTGAACGTGTGCCTGAGCCGCTGGCCGGAGGATGAGAGCATTGTCCATCCAGCGTCCCACTGCCGCAACTGCGATCATGTGTTGTCGTGGTGGGAAAACATTCCGGTGGTCAGTTGGATCATCCTGCGCGGCCGCTGCCGCAATTGTTACGACCTCATCGGCTGGCGCTATCCGCTGGTGGAACTTGCAGTCGGCGCGACCTGGGCGGTGGATGCGTGGTTGCGCCTAAGCGGGACAAATGCGTGGTGGCTCGCACACCCGTTTCACTTTCCTGAGAAGCCGTTTGTCGAGGTGGGCCCGCTGCTTTTTCTTTGGCTGCTTGTCGCACTCGCCGCGCTGGACGCGGAGCATTTGTGGCTCCCCAATAAGCTCACATTCCCCGGAATCGGGCTTGGGATTGTCTGGACGGTTTTAAAGAACAGGCTATTTCACAGGATGTTCTACGACTTTGGGTCTCCTTCGCCACCGCTGGCCCCTGGCGTCCTGCGGTGCATAGGTGAAACCATCGCTGCCGCCGGCCTCATCCTCCTCATCCGCTGGCTCTACAAGCTCATCCGCCACCGTGAAGGCATCGGCCTGGGCGACGCCAAGCTGATGGCCATGCTGACCGCGTGGCTCGGCCTGCCCGGCGCGTCCCTCGCCTTCGCCCTCGGCGTCGTCATCGGAGCGTTCGCCGCACTGCTTCTGCTCCTCTTTCCTTCCGCACGCAGAGACTCAACCCGCTGGGCAGGACATAAGCTTCCGCTGGGCACGTTTCTTTGTATAGGGGGGATCATCAGCAGCTTGTGGGGTCAGCCGATCATCGCGGCCTACCTGCGCTGGTCAGGCCTCTAAGCTAAAGCTCGCTTCTGCGACTCACTTCTGCGAGCTTCCCGCGAGCGGCTGCCCCACCGCAGGTGGCCGAGCGTTGGCAATCTCCGGGTCCTTCAACGCCTTGCGCGCATCCTTGCCGTGCTTGCCGTCCGGGTCGTAGTCCACCACCGTCTGGTAATTCTTGCGCGCTTCGGCAAAGTTGCCCAGGTGCCGCTGAGACTCGGCCAATCCCCAGAACACCTCGGGATTCTCCGGCGCCAGCACCATGGCCGACTCGAAACGCGACAGCGCCGCCCTCCAGTTCTTGGTCTGCAGGTAATAATCGCCAACGCTGATGTCCTCTGGAGCGCCTGCCTGGTGGGCCGGCTCCTCTACAGCGAGTCTTCTGTGTTTGTTGGGAACGTCGTCGCCCGAGGCGGGCAGCAGTTTGTCCATGCCAGCCGAGCTTGAACTCGAACTATCCCCTTGCAGTTCGTCCGCCGCAGCCGCATCGTCCGGGCTGCGCACAGGATCAAAATCGGCGCTGGGCGCGGCCAGGTGCATGCCCTCCTCACTGCCCGCATTCCCTTCCGCCATGCTTTTTGCCGAGACGACCGGAATGTTGCTCGTATCCTCAGGAAACGCATTGGATGGAGTCGGCGCGGGCGTCTGGGGCTGGGTTGCAGCCGGCTTTTGCGGCGCGGTGGCAGGCTTGGCCTGGCCTTGGGCATCGGCGGGCGCAGGTGTTTGCGCATAATTCTGCGATGCCGCTGCCAGGCAGCCCGCAAAAACCACCGCAAATCCGAAGCCCCATCTCATGTTCTTTATCCCTTCAATGGTACGATGCGTTGCATACAACATTTTCCGCCTCAAAGGAAAGCATCGCACATTCGCATGGGTCTGATCATCCGCTCCTCCGCCATCCACGCCGCCGGCTGCTACACCACCACGCCCATCCGCAAGGGCCAACACGTGGCCGAATATACCGGCCGCCGCATCTCAAAAGACCAGGCCGACGAGGCCTATGAGGACTCGCCCATCACCTACCTGTTTGGACTGGGCAACGGCGAGATCGTCATCGACGGCCACTGCGCCGCCATGTTCATCAACCACAGTTGCGCCGCCAACTGCGAAACCAGCGAAGAAGGCGGCCGGGTGTGGGTTAAAGCCATCAAGCACATCGCCGCCGGCGAGGAAATCACCTACGATTACTGCTTGTACGACGGCGGCGACGACGCAGCCATCTGCAACTGCGGCGCAAAATCCTGCCGCGGCACCATGTATTCGAGAGAAGAGATTCGCAGGCGCAAAGTTGCGACAAAGAAGGCCCGCGCCCGCACCGCGAAGAAGCAAGCGAAGAGAGCATCCCGCCCGCTTTCCACTCAAACTGGAGCCTGAACTCAGAATTATTTCTGTCAGATTCTGGCGTTCGACCAATCCGTTTTCCACCCCCGCACTCTCCCACCCCGGAACGATACAATCTCCTCCAGGCCCATTGTTCAACAGATAGGCCTCAGGAGCGCGTCCCATGGGTTACCAGGTTCTGGCCAGAAAATACCGTCCGCAGCGTTTCGCCGACGTGGCCGGCCAGGACCACGTCACGCGCACCCTGATGAACGCCCTCTCGCAGAACCGAATCGCCCACGGCTACATCTTTTCCGGCCATCGCGGCATCGGCAAAACCACCATCGCCCGCATCGTTGCCCAGGCGCTGAACTGCCGCACCGAAATTGGCTCCGCGGCGCGGCCTACCCCCGAGCCATGCGGCATCTGCGAGTCCTGCACCGAGATCCGCCAGGGCAACGCGACCGACGTCATTGAAATCGACGCTGCCACCAACCGCGGCATCGACGAGATTCGTGAACTCCGCGAAGCCGCCCGCTACGCCCCCTCCCGCGACCGCTACAAGATCTACATCCTCGACGAAGCGCACCAGATCACGGAAGCCGCCTTCAATGCCCTGCTCAAGACCCTCGAGGAGCCGCCCGCGCACGTCATCTTCATGATGGCCACCACCGAGCCCGAAAACATTCCGCAAACCATCCGCTCCCGCTGCCAGCACTTCAGTTTTCACGCCGTCAAGTTCGACGACATCCTGGCCCAACTGCGCATGATCGCCGCACAGGAAGACGTCGACGCGGAAGACGACGCGCTGGCCCTGCTGGCCGAGGCCGGCGACGGGTCCATGCGCGACGCGCTCTCCATCATGGACCAGGCCATCGCCTCCGCGCCGCTTGAAAATGGCCGCGCTGCGCTCTCCGCAGCACAGATTCGCGAACTGATGGGCTCGGTGCCCAACGCCGTCTTTGAGCGCCTGATGGATGCGGTGGCCGCCGGCCAGAGCGCTGAGCTCATGAACCAGCTCAACCTGCTGGTCAACGCCGGCCACAGCCCCTCCTCGCTGGCGCGGCAGATGGTTCGCTACCTGCGCAACGCGCTCATGGCCAAGCTGGGCGGCGAGCAGACGGAATTGCTGCAGATCTCCACCGACGAACGCGCCCGCGCCGTGCGCACCGCGTTGCTGTTCACAGAAGAAGAACTGACGCGCAACCTGCAGATCGTCCTGCGCACCTTCGACGACCTGAACTATCGCCAGGAGCAGCGCTTTCATCTTGAACTGGGCCTGCTCAAGCTCATCCATGCGCAGCGCCTGCTGCCGCTCGAAGAGCTGCTGAGCGGCGCGGCCAGCGGAGCCTCGGTTCGCCTTCCAGCCGCCAGCCAGCCGTCGCGTCCAGCGCCCAGTCCATCGCGGCCAGCTGCCTCGGCTCCCGCTCAGCCTGCAGCATCGCCCATTTCGCCCTTCGGCCCCACGGGTGGCAGTTGGAGCGCAACGCCCAAAGCTGCGCAGCCAACCATGGAGTCTCCGCCCAAGGCAGAATCCGCGCCCGGTCCGCTCGCAACCATGGAGCGCCCTTCGTCCGCATCCGCACTCGCGAGTGAGCCCAAAGCCAGCCCGTTCATCGGGAGCTCGCCCTTCCCCGCCGCCGCAGCGCCCAGCGGCTTCGCGTCCACCGTCACTGAAGGAGCTTTGGCACGATTACCGGAAGCCGCTCCAGCCTCCTCAGGCGCACCCAGCATCGAGTCCCTGCGCCACGCCATCGGCTCTGCTTTGGTGAGCGCAGGGCACGTCACCGCCGCTGAATTCCTGGGCACAGCCGCGTGGAATATCGACGGCTCCAGCCTGCGCATTGAAGTCCCCGGTGTGGGCAAAAAGATGCTCGCCCTCACCGTGAATGCGGCATCGGAAAAAATCATTCGCCAGGAGTTGCAGCGTCTCGGCGGCCCCGCGCGTTTCCTCGTCGTCCCCGGAGAAGCAGGTGCAGCCGGCACTCAGCCCGCATCAAACTCTAAGCCGGTTGCGGGCTCAACGCCCATCGCCGGCAGCGTTCAGGAAGCCGCGATGAACAACCCGCTTGTACAAAAGGCAAAGGAAATCTTCAAGGCGGAGGTCCGCAGCGTCGTAGATCTGCGCCAGAAATAACCTTGCGCCAGAAATAGCCGCCTGCCCCAACGAGGTGCATCATGATCAATCCACTCAAAATCGCGGAGATGCTCTCCCAGGCTAACCAGATGCAGGAGGATATCCAGCGCAAACTGGGCGAAACCATCGTCGAAGGCTCCAGCGGCGGCGGCGCCGTGACCACCACCATGAACGGCAAGAAGCAGTTGCTCAAGATTCGCATTGATCCCTCGGCCGTGGTCGGCCTCACCGGCGGGCAGCCCGACGTGGAAATGCTCGAAGATCTGGTCGTCGCCGCTGTGAATGACGCCGGGCGCAAGGCCGATGAGGCGATCAAGTCCAATGTGCAGGGCATGCTCGGCGGCCTCAAGATCCCCGGGCTGACATAACCGTGAAGTACTGATGTAGCGCCGGTCTCCAGACCGGCTGTACTGGCGGCGTCCACGCCGCCATCGCAATTTGCGGGTCTGGAGACCCGCAGGACAGCCGGGCTGGAGCCCGGCGCTACGCTACGATCCGGAGGCGCTAAATTGTCACGTTATGCCGAGCCCATGGCCCGGCTCATTGAAGAGTTGAAGAAGCTTCCCGGCGTCGGCGCCAAGAGCGCGCAGCGGTTCGCCTTCCACATCCTGCGCTCCACAGACGACGATGCCGCCGCCCTGGCCGAAGCCGTGCGCGGTCTCAAGACTGCCCTGCGCCTCTGCTCCATCTGCAACAACGTCACAGACGTCGATCCCTGCATCTACTGCGCCAGCACCACACGCAATCAACGCCTGGTCTGCGTGGTCGAGGAGCCTACCAGCATCGAGTCCGTCGAGCGCACGAGGGGCTACCAGGGTGTTTACCACGTGCTGCACGGAACGCTTTCGCCGCTGCATGGCGTGGGCCCAGACCAGTTGCGCACCACTACCCTGCTGGCCCGCGTGGAGCGCGGCGAGATCGATGAAGTCATCCTTGCCACCAGCCCCACGCTCGAAGGCGAGGCCACAGCCAACTGGCTGGCCTCCGCCCTGCGCGGCCATTCGATCAGGATCACACGCATCGCCACGGGCGTCCCCGCCGGCAGCGACATTGAGTACGCCGACGAAGTCACCATGGCCCGCGCCATGGATGGCCGCCGCGAACTCTGACCGCGGTCCTTATGCACAGCAGCAAGTTTCATCGGCTCAAAATTCCTTCTACCCACCTTCCACCGCATGACGAGCTGCAGTAAAAGTTCATCGAACAGCGCGAATTTGATTCAAAATGCATCTACGGCAAATATGAATCGTCCAACCATTTACAGACTTCTGCTGATTTCCCTGTTCACTGCATTCGCATCGCAATCCTCCGCAGTGACTGACCTTTCGGTGGGCGCGGCAATGCCCGTCCTTCATGGCGAATACCTGAATGGCAAGGCAGCAGTCATGCCCGAAGATGCGGCAGGGCATGTGGCTCTCCTGGCCTTTGGTTTCAGCTACCAGGCACGCTTCACCGTAGAAGCATGGACGAAACGCTTTCGCGGCGATTTCGGCAACAACCCGCGGGTCACGTTTTGCGAGGTGCCCATGATTCCGAATGTGGCGCGCTTGACACGCTGGTTCATTGAGAGCGGCATGCGCCGCGGAACTCCAAAAGCCGATTACCGGAACGTAATCACCGTTTACGGCGAACTGAATCCATGGAAGCAGCGCCTTGAGGTGAAAGACACGGACGCCGCCTACCTCGTGGTTCTCGATCCCAAGGGCAACGTGGCGTGGGTGCATAGCGGGCAATTCACCGAAGCCGATTACCAGTTGCTTGCCGCCGAGATTCGTAAAGTGCTTCCAACGCAGTGACGGCCTTCGCAGTTGAGCGAAGGCCGATTCGAAAAAGCCGTTTCAGATCTTGAAGGCGGGGCTAGCAGCCCTTCTTGCATCGCGCCATGATGGCCGCGTGCAACCGCTCGCGGAGCCCGGCGGGCAGATCGTAAATCTGGTGCGATCGGTAGATCTCGATGGTTTTCCGCGTGGTGCTGAGGGTCACCTCGCAGTGATCGCAACCGCGCAGGTGCTGTTGCAGATCGGCGCGGACTTCGGGAGTTACCGAGTCGTCGATCAAGTCGTCGAGCAAGGCGAGAAATTCAGTGCAGGTCACTTTTCATTCCTCGATTCCCCTGGTCCCTTTTTCTTGCGAAAGTAGCGGCTCAGACGTTCTCTGAGTTGCAGCCGGGCGCGCAAGAGTCGTGACTTCACGGCCGGAATGCTCAACCCGAGCGTCTCCGCCGTTTCTTCCGTGGACAAACCTTCCACGTCGCGCAAAACAAACACGATACGAAATCCCTGGGGCAGCCCTTGAATGGTCTTGCGCAGAATCTCTGCCAGTTCGGACTGCGAGTAATTCTGCTCCGGATCGGGCGCCCAATCGGCCAGATCGCGGGGGACGCTGCCTTCCTCGGTCTCGATATCCTCGTCGATCGAAACCATCTTGCCGGTGCGCCGCTTGCGCAGACGCATCAGGCTTTCGTTCACTGCAATTCTGACCAACCATGTGTAAAACTTCGAGTTCCCTTGAAATTGATCCAGCTTCTCGTACGCCTTGAGAAACGCGTCCTGCATCACGTCTTCGGCGTCTTCGCGGTTTTGCGTAATGTGCTGCGCAATCCGGAAGATCTGCCGGTCATACTTGCGGACCAGCGTGTCGTACGCCGAGACATCTCCGCCGCGCACCCTGGCTACCAAGGCTACGTCGGGATGCGGTTCGAGTTCTCCTGCAATAGGTTGGATGGTCGACATGGCGGTAGGATGCGGGAAATCCTGGGGCCCCGGAGAAACTGAGCATCGGGTCCGCACATCCCTAGTGTACCGGACGGCGGCGCAGGCGGCCAAATGCGTTTTGGGACAGCTCTTTACGGCTTCGCCTGCAGCGAAATCCCAATCCACCGCCGTAACGCAAGTGGTTCCCGGCCCTTGAGTTCGCGCAAAAGCAGCATAAAGTGAAGAGATGAGGGTTTTGGCTTCCCCAAACACCGTTTTCCGCGCCAGCCACCGGTTCCTGGCTGGACTGCTTTCCGCGCTGATGGTTGTCACGCCCGTGGCCGCACAGTCTTCGGGAGACACGAAGGCGAAGCCTGCCACCTCGACCTCATCGCCCTCCTCGAAGGCAAAATCCGCCAGGAAGCCGATGGCCGCGGGAAAGTCCACCGCTGCAAAGAAGCCGGCTACATCTGCAAAATCGACGGCTGCAAAGAAGTCCGGCCCGGCTGCTAAGCCATCCGCCTCCAGTTCCCACAGGAAACCAGCCCCCCGCGCCGGCAGGGCCGCTCGAACCGCCCGCACCGCACGCATCAAGCAGGCCTTCGTCGCGTCGACTGAACTCCGCCCCATGGCCCAGCAACTGGCCACCCTGCGCACCCCGGCTGCCTATGCGGGAGTAACGAAATACGCCCATGCCCACAGCGGCGAAGCGGCCGCCGCTGCCTCCCTGGCGCTAGGTCACGCCTACCTGCTCGACAAGCGCTTCGGCGAAGCCGAAGCCAACCTGGTTGAAGCGCGCAAGGCCGGCGATATATTGGGCGACTACGCCGACTTTCTCGGCGCACAGTCCAACCATGAAGCTGGCAACGACGCCACCGCGGAAGCCCTTCTGCATGGTTTCTCCGCCCGCTATCCCGACAGCATCTTCAATGCCCAGGCGCCTGAACTCGAGGCCAACGTCCTGCTCGCGCTCAACAATCCCTCCGGCGCACAGCAGGTGCTGGCGGCGAATCCGGGCTCTGCCGGGCGACCCGGCTACCAGCTCGCTCAGGGGCAAGTCGCCCTCAAGCTCAATCAGAACGAAGAGGCCGAGCGCATCTTCAAACATGTGTTGCTCGGCCACCCCTTGAGCTCCGATGCGCAGATCGCCCGCGCCAAGCTCACCTCCATGGGAGCTGAGGCCACGCTGACCACGGCCGAGCTGCGCAGCCTGGGCGACGCCTATTACAACGCCAACCGCTTTGAAGAAGCCGCGGAACAATACCGCGCCCTGATGCGCAACTCCACGCTCGACGCGACCACCCGCAACGGGTTCGCCGTAGCGGAAGCCGCCTGCCAGTTGAAGATGAAGCAGCTCACCACCGCGCAGGCTGAGGCCCTCGCCGATACTCACGACGAAAACGGCGCTCGGCGTCTCTACCTGCTGATGGAGCTGGCGCGCAACAAAAACGATCTCGACGAACAGCAGCGCATTGTTACCAAGATGGAATCTCTCTTCCCGCACAGCCCGTGGCTGGCCGAGGCGCTCTTCTCCAGCGGCAACATGTACATGCTGCGCCACGATTATCCCAACGCGGTTAACTACTACAGCTACCTGGCCACGCACTTCCCTGAGAACACCAACGCCGCCGCAGCGCACTGGCGGGCAGGCTGGTTCAGCTACCGCCAGGGACTCTATCCAGAAGCGGCGCGCCTCTTTGACGAGCAGCTCAAGCTCTATCCCAACGCCATCGAAACCGCCTCGGCTCTCTACTGGCGCGGACGCCTCTACGAGATGCAGGATCGGAAGCCTGCTCTCGCCGCGGCCAATTACCGCACGCTCATCCGCGTCTATCAGCACTTCTTCTATGCACAGATGGCGCGCCAGCGGCTGGCCGCTCTGGGCAGCACGCAAGCCGCGCAACCCGTGACGCAGGCAGACCTCGATCGCTTTCAAGCCGTCCCAATCCCACACCTCGACGAAAGCTTTCCCACCGACAGCCCGCATCTCGCCAAGGCGCACCTGCTGGCCAACGCCGGCCTGAACGACTACATCGCGCAGGAGATTGCCGCCGATCCCGACTCCGCCTCATGGAGCGCATTGGCCGAAGCGCAGATCTACGCTTCATTCAACGAACCCTACCGCGCCATGCGCGCCCTCAAAAAGGCGCTGCCCTACGCCGCATCCGCATCCATCAAATCCATCCCGCTCGCCTACTGGCACATCCTCTTCCCCAACGCGTGGTGGGACATCATCAAGACCGAGTCGGCAAAGAACAACCTCGATCCCTACATGGTCGCCTCGCTCATTCGCCAGGAGTCGGAGTTCAATCCCTCGGTCGTCTCCTACGCCAACGCCTATGGCCTGATGCAACTGCTGCCTTCTGTGGGCAAGCAGATGGCTCATGAAGAAGGCATCAGCCACTTTGAGACCTATCAACTGCTCGACCCGGCCATGAACATCCGCCTCGGCACGCGCTATCTGCGCCAGATGCTCGATCATTTCGGCGGCGTGCAGGAATACGCGCTGGCCGCCTACAACGCGGGCGATTCGCGCGTGGTCGACTGGGAGGCCGCTGGCCCCTACCACGGCATGGACGAATTCGTTGAGTCCATCCCCTTCACCCAGACCCGCGAATACGTTGAAGCCATCCTGCGCAACGAAGAAACCTATCGCGCCATCGACGACTACGCGGGTTCCCACGCAAAGGCTCCGGTCAGCGCGTCCCGCTAGCCCAAGAATTTGTCATCCTGAGCGAAAGGGGCCCCGAACGTCTTTCAGTTCCCGGGGCCCCCGCGGACAGGTCTTCGTCTGCGGGGTGGAGTTCGGGGGTGGCGAGTCGAAGGATCTGCGTTTGTACTTCGGAATCCAGGACCCAAAGCCAGTTCGCGGGAGTATCGAAGAGCGGATAAACAATATGAAGAGGAATCCCTCTCGATACTCCCCTGCATCGAATCTAGTTGACTTGCGCGCATGCGCCCGGTATCACTGAGTTGTCCGGCGGTCCCCCGGCCTCCGGAATGCCATTCGCAGCCTGCTGTTGTTGCACAACGGAGCCGGCCTGAACGGCGGCTCGGTTACATCAACCCAATGGAGGGCACGATGTCAGCCGACTTGCAGTTTCTGGAAGAATGGATTCCCGAAAGAATGGACCCCGGAACGGTTTTCGTTCTGGAAAACCAGGCCAAGCTCGGCCACGCCCAAAACCCATACGTAGCCGTCATGTCCTGTCCGCGCTGCGGGACCTTGGGACTGATCACGCGCCGCCAGCTTTGCGCTGGAGAGACGATGATCTGCGGCGGCGATGCCTGCTCCGCCGAGTACCGGCTGGACGGCGAAGACATCTGCTTCCGCAAAGCGCAATAGCGTCAGCATCGTGCGGTTGATCCACGCTGAGAGGCGGCTGCGTTCATGGCGCACAGCCTTTCCCGCTGAAACATTTCCGCGCCTCGGGTAACATAGTCGATGGGAACCACGCATTGAAAGCCCGGATGGCGAAATTGGCAGACGCAGCGGACTTAAAATCCGCAGGCCGCAAGGCCGTGGGGGTTCAAGTCCCCCTCCGGGCACCAAATAAATCAATAGTTTAAGTAGAGTCGACTCGAAGACCTAATCATAACAATACTGATGGTGCCGCTTTTGGGGCCGCTTAGTTCCGACTTTGCTAGGATCGCATCGGGAGGACAATTCCTATGCCGAGAAAAGTGATTCGCAAGGAGCGTGGCATCTTTGAGAAGGTGCTCGGCTCCGGCATCTGGTGGATTCGTTTTAAAGTGGATGGCGTGGAGCATCGCGAGAAGGTGGGCCGTCGCGGCGATGCGATGAAGCTGTATGCGATGCGCAAGGCCGACGTAGTTCGCGGTGTGAAAATGCCGCCGAACATGAAGCACAAGGGCGTCAAATTTGCGGTGATCGCGCAAGAGGCCATCGACTGGTACATCAATCACGAGCGCAAAGATATTCGCAATTTCAAGGGTCGGATGCAGATCATCCTGAAAGATTTCAGCGAGAGAGTTGCAGACGAGATCAAGCCGTCTGACATCGACTCCTGGCTTGGCTCTCACAAGTGGGCTCCGGCAACCAAGAACCGCTATAAGAATGTTTTTGGCAAGACGTTCAAGATTGCACTGGCCGACGGCAAGGTGACAAGCAATCCCGCGCGCATGGTGGAGCAGCGAGCCGAGAACAATGCGCGCATCCGGTTTCTGTCCGATGAAGAGGAGAAGCGAGTGCGAGAGGCCATCACCAAACAGTTCCCTATTCATCTGCCGGAGTTCGACGTTGCGCTGAACACCGGGATGCGAAAGAGCGAACAATACAGCTTGGAATGGTCAGAGGTATCGTTGAGCCGTAAGCGCATCCGTCTGGAGAAAACGAAGAACGGAAGTGACCGCGAAATTCCACTGAACAAGACGTGCCTGAAAGTGCTCGAAGCCTTGCATGCGATCCGGCCACACGATGGCCGCGTATTCCTGTCCAAGTATGGTCAGGACTTGAACAATCCGCGCAAGTGGTTTGAACTGACAATTGAGGCCGCGAAGGTGTCTATGGTTTCGCCCTGATCCGCGAAGGAACGACTCTGGATGCAGAACTGACTACCAGGCCAATCGCCGGGGTGGATTGGACTGTTGATACAGCGTTCGCCTACCAAAAGCAGCTTCATCCAAAAACGATTCCGATACTCGCGCGACATCTTAAGAAGCGTTTGTCCGCTCTGCCAAACAATGGTCGCACTCCTCAGACGGCCACTGTTCGGAAAGCGAAGAATGGCAGTACTAAACGCCCGCCCCGTTCAGACGACGGTGGGCGAAACGAATCTTCTTGTTGGTTGCCAGAAAAGAAGTCTGCTTGACATTGGGTCCGAGGATGTCCCACCCATAGTTGAAAGTTGAGCGGCGGTCCAGCCTGATTCCGTAGAATCGGGTTGCGAAACCTTGAAGGGAGAACCGCCGTGAAGAAACAGTACCATACGATACGCAAGCAAGGGAATTTCAACGAGCAGGAGCTGGCCACGTTCCTCGCCAAGAACG
>Ga0302157_10000536_pt1 | contig 50410 bp, 39 predicted proteins | sample I_Bog_N3_3_FD_193502 | JGI IMG/M metagenome (GOLD analysis project Ga0302157, IMG submission 193502) | Peat permafrost microbial communities from Stordalen Mire near Abisko, Sweden - I_Bog_N3_3 | ecosystem: Environmental > Terrestrial > Soil > Wetlands > Peat | place: Sweden: Abisko, Stordalen... | reverse complement strand
CCGATCAGGTGCACATTCTGCCCGGCCGCCACCAGCCCGTCCTGCAATTCGCGCAACGGGTCCTGCCCGGCGCAGATCACCACGTTGTCCACCGCCAGCAACTGCGGCTCGCCATCGCCGATGCTGATGTGCAGGCCGGCCTCGTCGATCTTCAGGTACTCGACGCTGTTGAGCATCTGCACCCGCTTGTTCTTCAACCCGGTGCGGTGAATCCAGCCGGTGGTCTTGCCCAGGCCATCGCCGACCTTGGAGGCCTTGCGCTGCAACAGGAACACCTCACGGGCCGGTGCATGGGGCTCGGCCTTGATCCCGGCCACCCCGCCGCGCGCCTCAAGATGGGTGTCGATGCCCCACTCCTTCCAGAACGCCTCGCGATCCAGGCTGGTGGCCACACCTTCATGCACCAAAAATTCCGAGACGTCGAAGCCAATACCACCAGCCCCGATCACCGCCACCTTGTGACCCACCGGCTTGCGCTCCAGCAACACATCCAGGTAGCTCAGGACCTTGGGGTTGTCTATCCCGGGAATCGCCGGCAGCCGTGGCGCGATGCCCGTGGCGAGGATGATCTCGTCGTACCCGCCAGCCACCAGTTGCGCCACATCCACCCGCGTATTCAAGCAAACCTCGACATGAGTGGTCTGCAGCTTGCGCTTGAAGTAACGCAGGGTCTCGAAGAACTCTTCCTTGCCCGGCACGCGCTTGGCGACGTTGAACTGGCCACCGATCTCACTGGCCGAATCGAACAGCGTCACCTGGTGCCCGCGCTCGGCCGCCACGGTGGCCGCCGACAGACCGGCCGGCCCGGCGCCGACCACGGCGATTTTCTTCACCTGGGTGACCGGCAGGTAATTCAGCTCGGTCTCGTGGCAGGCCCGCGGGTTGACCAGGCAGGACGTCAGCTTGCCGCCGAAGGTATGGTCCAGGCAGGCCTGGTTGCAGCCAATGCAGGTATTGATTTCGTCGGCACGCCCTTGCGCCGCCTTGTTGACGAAATCCGGGTCGGCGAGGAACGGCCGGGCCATGGAAACCATGTCGGCATCGCCCTCGGCGAGGATCTGCTCGGCCACTTCCGGGGTGTTGATCCGGTTGGTGGTGATCAGCGGAATACCCACCGAGCCGCGCAACTTGGCCGTGACCTTGCTGAACGCCGCGCGCGGCACCTTGGTGGCGATGGTCGGAATCCGCGCTTCGTGCCAGCCGATACCGGTGTTGATGATGGTCGCGCCGGCCTGTTCGATGGCCTTGGCCAACAGGACGATTTCGTCCCAGGTGCTGCCGCCTTCCACCAGGTCGAGCATCGACAGGCGGAAGATGATGATGAAGTCCGAACCCACCGCCTCACGCACACGCCGCACGATCTCCACCGGCAGGCGCATGCGGTTCTCGTAGCTACCGCCCCAGCGGTCGGTACGGTGGTTGGTATGGGCCGCGAGGAACTGGTTGATGAAGTAACCTTCCGAACCCATGATTTCGACGCCGTCGTACTCGGCATTCTGGGCCAGGGCCGAACAGGTCACGAAGTCGGCGATCTGTTTCTCGATGCCTTCCTCATCCAGCTCCTTGGGCTTGAACGGGTTGATCGGGGCCTGGATCGCACTCGGCGCCACTTGTTTCGGACTGTAGGCATAACGCCCGGCATGGAGGATCTGCAGACAGATCTTGCCGCCGGCCTCATGCACCGCGTGGGTGACGATACGATGCTGGTCGGCTTCGGCCTGGGTGGTCAGCTTGGCCGCGCCGGAATACACCCCGCCCTCGTCGTTTGGCGCGATACCGCCGGTCACCATCAAACCGACGCCGCCACGGGCGCGCTCGGCAAAGTAGGCCGCCATGCGCTCGAAACCGCCGGGCTTTTCCTCAAGGCCGGTGTGCATCGAGCCCATCAGGGTGCGGTTGCGCAACGTGGTGAAACCCAGGTCGAGCGGGGCCAGCAGGTGCGGGTATTGGGCGGCGGTCATAGAAACTCCACAACGAGCAAGATCACGGAATGCGGGAAGCTCTTCGGCCCCCGTCAGTTGTATGACTGGCACATTAAAGACGCCCCGGTCCCGGCTCAATGACCGAAACTGACAACTTATTGATCCAAATGTGCAGCGCCCCTTGGCAAGCACGCCCGCGAGCCCTACCCTAGTCGACGACTCCCGCACACGGTCGTTCGTTATCCGCTCCCATGCGTAAATTCCTGCTCTTCTCCTTATTGGTCCTGCTGCTCGCCGCCGTCGCCGGTTATGCCGTGTGGACCCAGCAACGCAGCAGCGGCCACTACCTCTCGGACCTGCGTATCCGCCTGGCCGTGAACCAGGGCGTGGCGGGCAACCACGGCAACCTGCTGGGCCTGCAACCGGAGCTGTTTCCCAACGACTACCAGAACCCGGCACGCCTGCACCGCAAGCTGGCGGCCTATCTGCAACAGGCCCGCGGCCTGGGGCTACTGAACGACAAGACCATTGTGGTACTGCCGGAACACATCGGCACCTGGCTGCTGCTGCGCGGGGAAAAGGACGACCTCTACCAGGCCCTCGACCAGCAGGAGGCAATGAACTGGCTGATGCTCGGCAACCCGCTGAAGCTGCTCGGCGCCCTGTTCAATGCCAAGGGCCGCAGTTTCCTCGAAGACGCCCGCCTGCGCATGAAGGCCAAAAACATGGCCCAGGATTACCAGGCGGTGTTCGGCGGCCTGGCGAAAGAGTTCGGCGTCACCCTGGTGGCCGGCTCCATCGTCCTGCCGGACCCCAGCGTCGAGCAAGGCACCCTGAAAATCGGCAAGGGCGCGCTGTACAACGTCAGCCTGGTCTTCGCCGCCGATGGGCGCCCCCTCGGCCAGCCCCAGCGCAAGCTCTACCCGACCTTCGACGAACGCGGTTATATCAAGGGCGGCGGACGCCAGGAGCTGAATGCCGTAGAGACCCCGGCCGGCCGCCTCGGCGTGCTGATCGGCAGTGATAGCTGGTACCCGGACAACTACCGCCGGTTTGACGAGCTCGGCGTATCACTGATCGCCGTGAGCGCCTCGCTGCCCGGCAAGAACAGCTGGGAACAACCCTGGCGCGGCTTCAAGAACGCGGCCACGCCGGCGGAGATCAGCCTGCGGCCCGGCGAACTCGGCGAGGGCGAAGCCTGGCATCGCCTGACGTTGATCAGCCGCGTCCCCAGCAGCCAGTCCACGGCCGGCATGACCGTGTTCCTGCGTGGCCAATTCTGGAACCAGCGTTATTCGGGGCAGAGCTTTATCAGCCAGGACGGACGCTCCATCGACGGGCAGGACGGCAGTGATCGCGGCGCCCGCCTGCTGAATCTGTGGTTGCCATGAAGCCGGTATCGATGCGCCTGGGCGATCTGTCCGTGAGCTTCGTCCACAGCCTCGCCGATGCGGTGACCAGCCACGGCCAGGACGCTGAGGCGCTGTTGGAACAATATGGGCTGGACCCGGCGCGCCTGGCCGAACCCGGCGCCCGGCTGTCGATTCCGCGTTATATGCGCCTGGGGCACGCGGCGATCCAGTTGACCGGCGACCCGGCCCTGGGCTTGCGCATGGGCCGCCTCAGCCGGCTCAGCCAGGCGGGCCTTGCCGGTGTCACCGCCGCCCAGGCGCCGACGGTGCGCGAAGCGGCGCGAACCCTGACCCGCTTCGAGGCGCTTTACGGTTCCAACTATCGCGGGCAGTCGAGTTTTCATGAAGACGCCAACGGCGCCTGGCTGCGTTTCTACTCCATCAGCCCGTACAACGCCTACAACCGCTTCGTGGTGGACTCGATCATTGCCGGCTGGCTGCAACAGCTGTCCAGCGTCGGCGGCGAAACACTGCACGCCGAGCGCATCGACATCGAATTCGCCGAACCGGGCTATGCCGCGGCCTACAAGGGTCTGGGCGACTGCCAGGTGCATTTTGCCGCCGAGCACAATCAGCTGCGCCTGGGCCAGGCCAGCCTGGGGCTGCGCAACCCGAACCATTGCCCCGCAACCTGGCGGCACCTGCTGCAACTGTGCGAACGGGAACTGGAACAACTGACGCGCACCCGCAGTCTGCGTGAACGTATCACTCAGTTGCTGGGTCCTTTGCTCAATGGCGGCCGGGAACCCGACCTGGAAGAAGTGGCGGCACGCCTGAAGCTGCCGACCTGGACACTGCGTCGTAAACTGGCCGAGGAAGGCACGCAATTTCGCGCCATTCTCAATGACACTCGCCGTGACCTGGCGATGACCTATATTCGCGACACCGAACTGGCTTTTGGCGAAATCGCCTACCTGCTCGGGTTTGCCTCAGCCGAGGCCTTTCAACGGGCTTTCAAACGCTGGAACGGCCAGACCCCCGGCGAGTTCCGCCGCAGTCAGCGGCATTCGGCCTGAGCCGAAAAGCGACCGCTTACAGCTCGGTCGCGTCTTCAGCCGGCTCAACCGGGTCCAACTCGAAAGCACTGAACTCCAACAGCTCTTCTTGATAGTCATCCATCGTAAAACTCCTTTTTCGCTCGTGGGTAAACCGCTGTCTTGCTCACCGCTCCCGTGGAGCGGGCTGGATCCAGCATAGGGGTCCCATGTGAAGGAAAAATGAAGCACCCCGTCTGCCCAGGCACCTGAAGAGGAGCCTGAAATAAAAAACTAGCAGAACGGTCAGAATTTACCCACTTTTATTTTGCAGCTGGCGTCCCCTATCACAAGGTCACGGGATCGAGGTCGACAAACCCGAACCCGTCACCTGGTGTCGGGCTTACTGGGCCGGGGTCGCCGGAGCGGCCGGCTCGCTGGCCGCTGGCGTCGGGGCAGGCGTCGGCTCGGCAGGGGTGGCCGGGGCGGTTGGAGTGGCGGGAGCCTTCTCGAGCGGCGTGACCGGCGCGGCTTCGGCTGGCGCCGCGACCGGTTCGGACGTGGCAGGAGCCGCCGGAGTGACAGGCGCTGCTGGAGCGCTATGCACGGGGTCCGCGGCCTTCGCTGCCGGCGTCGGTTCCGCAGGCTTGGTGTCTGCCGCCTTCGGTTCCGCCGGTTTGTCCGCCTGGGCCTTGGCCGGCACCACTTCGGGCATTCCCAGTTCGGCCTTGGGTTTCTCGTCGGTATGTTTCTCTTTTTTCACCTCAGGCGGCAGGAACAGCTCCACCAGGGTGAAGAAACGGTCATAGAAGGTCGCCGAGGACACGGTCTCGCTGGCCACCTTGACCATCGAGTCATCCGTCGAACCGATCGGCATCGACACCGAACCCAGCACGCCCACGCCGAGGCTCGCGGAGTTGTTGACCTTCTTCAGGGCATAGCGGTCCTGCAGGGCGTTGGCGAACATGGTCGAGCGATGGTTGGCCGTGCCGTCCGCCGCACAGACCACGCTGAAGCTGATCTGCATATGGGTATCGCCGGTCTGCTGGAAGCTCTTGTTGCCGCTGATCAGCTTCGGGTCGCTGCTGGTGATGATATAGCCCTGGCTGAGCAAGGCACGCCGGGCCGCTTCACAGGACGCCGCGTCGCTCACACCGTAATTGCGTGAGAACGTGCCGGCGTCGTCGAAATTTTCCCGTTCGTAAACGGCGGTCTTGGTGGTCGACGAGCAGCCCGCGGCGCCCGCCAGCATCAGTGCCAATGCAACGGCACGCAAGTGGAATGATGTCGACATTGAGAATCCTGAGGAAAAACGGTCCGGGGCGTATTGTGCATCAGTTCGACATCGCTGAGCGCACACTGAACAGGTTGTGACAGCGAATTTTCAGGAAAATGCCTATCAGCGCCCCTCCATCTGATAACGCACCTTGTACAACTCGTTATCGCCACGCAGCCCCAGCTTGCGGAAGGCCGCCTGCTTCTGGGTACTGATGGTCTTGATACTGCGCGAGAACTTGCGCGCAATATGGCTCACCGACAAGCCGTCCAGGCAGCAGCGCAGCACCTCGTGTTCGCGTACCGTCAGTTCGGAGGTCCTGGCCAGCACGTCGAGGCTGGCGACCTCGGACTCCGAAGCCGGCGTGGCGATATCGAGCCGCGACACCTCGTGCACCTGCAACGCCTCGAGCATGTCCGGGTGCAGGTAGACCTTGCCGGCCGCCACCTGGCGGATCGCCAGGACGAACTCGTCGGAGTTCAACTCCTTGCCAATAAAGCCGCTGGCCCCGCAGCGCAGCGCCAGGGCCACCGTCGCCGGCACATACAGGGACGAGATGATCAGCAGCCGCAGCTTCGGAAAGCGGATCTTCAAGGTACGAATCAGGTTCAGCCCGTCGACTTCGCCCGAACGCAACGAATAGTCCATCACCACCAGGTCGACTTCCTGCTCGCGCAAGGCGGCCATCAGCGCCGAGCCACGGCTGAAACTGCCCAGCAACAGGAGATCGGCCTCGGCCTGGATCTTGATCTCCATGCCGCACAGGACCAGGCTGTGGTCGTCCAGAATCATGAGGCGGGTAGGCTTTTTCTCGAGCATGAACTCTCCTGCACTGCTGCCAATGAAAAACTGACTCGGCAGTGGTCAGGTCCGACCGACGCAAAATCGTTGTGCGGACCGCCACCCCTTCACCATGGCATCCTGCCCAACCGATATATCCCCTGATCCGCAGGGCCCCTCTCCCTGCGCCGGATCCCCACCTGGCCAGCCGCGCCACAATGGCGATCGGCGCCGCAGGTGTGGGCTATGGGTGGTCATGCTAAATAGTCGTCGGCGCATCCGACATAGGACATTTCCACAAGCCAACTACGAAACCGACCTTCATCTTGCGGGACAAGCCAAATACCTACAGTCGCTACGTCGAGGGGCATCGGAAATCGCTGAGGATCTTGCGGCCGAAGGGATGGTCAAGGCTGGCGCTGCGCAATTGCAGCACCACCTCGACGTCCTCGAAGCCCAGGGTCAGCCAATAGCCCTCCCCGTTCGGGGCTGGCACCAGGCGGCCCTGCTCCATAAAGCGGAACCAGGCCCAGGGCCCTTCGGCCGAGCGCACCAGGGTCCGACCGTCGATCAGGGTGACCGCCATCCTCAACTGACTGCCCAGGGCCCGGGTCGGCCAGGTGAACAGGCTGGGACGGATCGGGCCGTGGGCATAGTTGAGCTGCAGCTCGTCCAGGGTCAGGCGCACCTGGGCGATGCGTTCGTCCATGGACACAGGGCTGAGCTCGAAATCGACCCGTGCGACGTCGGACGCGGCAGGGAAAAACGCCCGGCGAATCTGCTCCGCACGCCGGAACTGTGCCGCCACCGCGCCCTCCAGCAGCGTGACGTCCGGGTGGCTGCGCCGGAAATCCTGCAGCAGCCCGGCAGGCGCGAACAAGCGGTTGAAGTCGGCCAGCGACAGCTGCTCGCGGGCCTGCCGGTCAAAGGGATAGCGCTGGGCGAGCAGCCGCGAGCATTCGGGGCCCAGTTGCAGGTTCAGGTGGGCACCGACCGTCGCCACCGTCTTCTGCTGCAGGTGTTGCCGGCCGACACTGACGATATCGGCGAACAGCGGATGCAGCATCGGCGGCAGGCTGTCGATCTGCCGCTTCAACTGCTCCAGGGCGTCCACCGGCGGGCTAGGCAACCCCATCGCCAGGGCTTGCTCCCGGGCCTTGAGGTAAACCGCCGCCTGGGCCAGGGCTTCGCGCAATGCCTCGAGCGCGGCGGCGCTGCCTTCGCTCAACTGTTGCAGCGCCACAAAATGCCGGTTGACCGGGTGCTCTTCGGCAGCAAGCGTGGCGGGGAGTGCCTTGGCCAGATCCGAGGAGAAACCGGAGGCCAGTGACGACACTTGCTGACGCGCCCTGTCGACCAGACGCTGGGGGACCTGGGGGATATCCAGGCGGGTTTCACGCCCGGCCGCGCGCAGCAGGCTGAACAGCGCCGAGTCGGCCCGCGACAGTCGCTCGAGCCTGAGGGCCAGGGACTCGGGCTGGTCGAGGCCGACCAGTTGCAGGTCGGCGAAGAAGCTCTCCCAGTAGCGGATATAGTCCTGTGCATAAAGCGCCGACACTTCGTCGTGCAAGGTCAACGCGTCCAGTCGCAGCCCCTCACCCATGACCCACTCTTCCTCCTTGAGCACCTCGGCCACCAGTAACGGCAGGCGGACCCGCAGTTGTTCATGCCCCTTGGGGCTGAAGCGGGCTGGCACGCCTCGGTTCAGGGGCTCGCCACTACGGCGTGCAAGACTCAGCAGCCCCTCGCTGCCGCTGACCGCGACGACGCTGAAATCCTCAGCGTCAGCACTGGCCAACATCGCGCTCAGTCGAGCGTACAGACGCTGCTGTTGCGGTTCGCGGCGCAGTTCTCGACGCACCTGCTCGACCCACTGCGGATCGACACTCAATACCGGCCCCGTCGCCAGCAGCGGTATCAATGCATGGACATGAACCTGCAACTGCTCGCGTTGCTCCGGGGCCAGCGACTGACCGAGATCGCCCCGCACCCGGGCCGACAGCCAGTCCTCAAAGGCGGCCGATTCGAAGCGGCCCTGACCGCCCAACATCAGGTAGAACCGCAAGCGCTCCTGGCGCTCGCTGTGCGGCTCATCCGGTACAGAGCGCTGCAAAGTTTGCACAACGCCGGGCAGCAACTCATCGAGCAATGTCCGCTGGTAAAGGCTACGGGTCTGGTCCAGCAAGCGGCGATACTCGCTCAGCCAGAATCCGGGCACCCACCCACCGCCCGAGGGTGGATAGGCCAGGTTCCTGAAGCGCTCCAGGCGTTCGAGTAGCGCTGATGTCACACTCGTTCCGGTAGCGCTGGCGGGCACCTGCTCGAGCAACACTTGTTGCTCGGCCAGCCACTGCAACTGCCGGGTCTGCTGCCAGTAACTGTTGCCGAACAGCGTTGCCAGCAGAATGACCAAGGTCCCCGCGCCGAGTGCCGGCAACCAGCGCCCCCCGCCCGCAACAGACGGCAAGAATCCCCGCCAGCGTGCGTGACGTCGACTCTGTTGCAGGCAGCGGACCAGTCGCTGGCTGGCGGCCCGGATACCCGGTTCGACCCGCAAGTGGCCGCTGCAACGCAGCGATTGCAGATGGACCTGCGCAACCCGTGGCTGTTCGAAAAACGCCGTTTGCAGATAGGGCTGCAAGACCTCGCCGAACTGTCGCCACAAACGCGGGAAACCGTAGAGTTGAACCCGCGCCGAGGTCTGCGCTTCCCTCTGCAAACGCTCGGGGAGTCCGTCTTGCACTGTCGCGAAGAGGCCGACAAGGCGCCCGGCCAACCCCGCCAGGTTCTGCCGGTTGCGTCCCTGGACAAAGCCCAGCGCCAGGTCTCGCGCCTCGGCCGGCAACGCCTGCAGCGACGCTTCGAATCCTGGCAGGCGATCACAGTGGGTGACCATCACCTGCACCGGCAGACCCTGACCGAACTCGGCGGCCAGCTCTTCCAGGCGCGCCCGCAGGATCAGGGCCTGGGCATCGCGGGCAGCGGGCGCCAGGCGCAGCAGATGCACCGCATTGAGCACCAGCACTGCCCCGGCAACCCCCAAGCCGTGGCGGCGCGAGCGTTTCAGTTCATCGAGCAGGCAACGCCATAACCCCGTGCAGCCGGGGTCGGCCTGGGTCAGCAACGCAGCGCTCACCGTCATGACGGAAAAAGCGCCGATACGCCCCAGGTGCAAATCATCGGGCGGCGACTCGTCGCCCGGGCGTGCGCGACGGCCCTTCTCTCCCATCAGACCGCGCTTGCCGGCGCCCGCCGCGCCCAACAGCAGGAACACCGGACCGCTGGCGTTGGCCTGGCTTTCCAGGCACCACCGCTCCAGCCGCTCGCGCAAGCGCCGTTCCCGGGTACAAGGCGGATTCAGCTCCTGCAACGCCGACTGCGCCGCCTCGACGCCGAGCAACTCCCGGCGCTTGCGCCGCCGCCGCGCCCACCCGAAAAAGATCAGCCCTCCCAGGTACAAGGGGACCAGCAACAGCCACTGCTGCCAGTCATGCGCCAGTGGCGCAACACCGTCGACGGACAAGCGCGGACCATGATCGCGGACCAGCCAGGTCAACAGATAAAGTCCCACCACCAGCGGCAAAGCCCGCAACAGGTTTTTCAGCAATCTCAGGAGCATGGCGGCAGTCATCCGGCGAGGGCAAATAGGTCAAGCGCCCATGGCAGGGCAATGGCGGTCACAGCGGTTCGAGCACAATCTCCACCCGACGATTGCGCGCCCGGTTGTCCGCGCTGTCATTCGGCACCCGTGGCTCACTGGCGCCACGCCCCTGGGCCTGGACACGCCCGGAGTCGGCCGCCGCGCCAAACATCTCGAACAACACCGCGCGGGCGCGCCGCAGCGAGAGCTGCTGGTTGGAGACCAGGCCCTTGCCGACCGGCGTGTCATCACTGTGTCCGACGATCCGGATACGCCCCGGCCAATCCGCCAGCACCGTGGCGGTACGCTGCAAGGTCGCGCGACTCTCCGGCTCGATCACGCTGCCGCCAGGGGCAAACAACTGCGTGGTACCCAGCAACAGTCGTACGACGCCGGCCTCATCGTGCAACGTCAGGCGCCCGGCCTGGATATCCTCGGCCAGACGCTCAGCCAGGGTAGGCAAGGCCGCCGGCACGGAAGGGGGCACTGCCCCGACGGACGACAGCCGCGACAATCCAAGCCCCTGCTGGGCGGAACGCACCTGCAAGTCGTAGGCAGCCGCGACCGCGAGGCCGATCAACAAGACCAGCAGACCGCCCAAGCTCCAGTGCAGCGCCCGCCGTGGCCACCGGCCCGGCGGCGCGGTTTTCGGCGACGCACGCGGATAACGCTCGCGGTGCACCCGCAGGGTTTCGTAGAGCTGGGCACGCTTGAGGAGCAGGATCGAACGGCCTTCGCGCTGGATTCGATAACGCCCCTCCAGGCCCAGCGCCAGGCACAGGTACATCAGTTCTAACAGCGCCAGATGCTCCACCGGTTTGAGCTGCGCCGCGTCCAGATAGGCGAAGAAGCCTTCGCCGCCCTCGGCCTCCTGGTGAAAGGTCATCAGCAGGCTATGCCGTGACCAGGCGCCCCGGGCCCATTCGCTGCTGGCGATGATTTCATCGAGCAAAGTGCACAGGGCATAACGGGCGCGCAACACGATATGTGTCTCGATACCGCAAGCCAGGGCCTGCTGCTGGAAGGTCCGCACCCGGGCGATCAGGCGCAAACGCAGGGCTGGCAAGTCGGGCTGGCGCTTCAGGCGCTGGAACACCACCACCTCATGCAGCAGGTCGTCCGCCAGCGCACAGAGGTTTTCGTCGGCAGCCGCCGGCCCGGCCCGGACACGCTCGCGGGCGTGTTTGCGTGATCCGAAGGCCCTCCGGGCAAACGCCATCACGCCTCCCTGATGGCCCAGAACGCCAATTGCAACCCCGGAAACGAACCGGCCACATGCAAACCGAAACCACTGGTGTCCACCAGATCGGCCCACAAGGGATGGTCGTTCGACAGCTGGAAATAGCTGAAGCCGGGATAGTAAGGCAGCTCCCTGGGCGCCGTCGGCAGCACCTGGATCGCCAGCCCCGGCAATTGCAGATTCACCAGGTCATGCAGGCGCTCGGCCGGACCGATCTTCAAGCGGCTGGGGAAATTTTTGCGCAGCTCCTCGTCAGGCACCTGCGCACGCACCGCGAGAATGAAGCGCGCCGATTGGTACAGGTTGATATCCGCCACCTGGGCAAAACGAAAACCAAAGGCACCGCTCTTGAGCGCCAGGGCCACCACGTCGGCACTGGCCACCGCACTCAACGCCTGCAACAGGTCCTGGATCAACGGCACAAAACTCTCGCCCAGGCGGTCATGGCGGTACGGCGGATAGGCCCTGGGGCGCTTGCGCTCCTGGCCGAAAATCGCCAGCTCGCCGGCCAGCCGCACCAACTCGCGGTACAGCAGTTCGGGGTGCAGCGCCGGCTGGCTGGCCAGGTGCATCAGTAAGCTTTCGGCGCGATTGACGCTTTGCAGCATCACGTACTGCTGGATCTCCGTCATCCCGCCGAGCCCGCCCTGGCCCAGCCCACCGGCCAGGGCCACACCGCGCTGGCGGGCGCGGGCGATCAGTTCGTCGACGGAACGCGCCAACACCGGCGAACAACGCCAGGCCAGCAACGGTGCCACCTGTTGCCGGTCGAGCACCACCAGACCGGCGGCCGTGCGCTCCACCACCCGCGCCACCCGCAAAAAGACATGGGAGGCGGCCACGTCCGCCTCCCGCGCCAGCTTCAGGTTCAGACGACGGACCTGCAAACAGGCCGGCTCGGCGCCCTCGCTATTGGCGTCGGCGACCAGGACTTCGCTGATCCGGTAACGGGCCAGGCTGTCGTCCCCGGGGGCGCTTTCGGTGTCCGCCGCCCCAGGGCGATTGAGCGCCAGGGCCAACACCAATTGCACGTCACGCTCACTGTCGGCCACCGGATAACGCAGCCGGGCCAGTTCCTCGTCCGTCAGGGCGAAGGGGCTGCCATCGGGCATGATCCCTTCGCAGGCGCTCAAGGCCACGCTGCCCAGCGCCAACTGCGCGGCATCGATTCTCAGCGCGGCAAAGCCCCAGCCATGGGGTTGCACCGCGCGCAGGACCTGCGCCAGCCGGGCCCGATGATGGCGCTCCTGTTGCTGGAAGTGCTGCGGCAACAGAAACATGCCTTCGGACCAGACAACGCCGTCATGGCTACTCATCGGCCTTCTCCTGCGCCGACGTCAACGCCACGCGCTGGCGAGCGATCTGGGCCGTCAGCCGCGAGGGACGCGTCGGGTCGATTTCGGCCCAGGCCCACCACTGGGCATGGTCGATATTGCGGTACTCGACCACCAGCGCGATAAAGCGGGTGCCGGGCACGGGAAGAAAGTTCTGCTCCTGCCGCTGGCCCGGGCGCAGCAGCAACGACTCCTGGCGCAGCAGATCGCGCCCCAGCGCCTGTTCGGCCGCGGCTTCGGACTGGAACAGCTCGACCTGCTCCAGACGCTTGCTGTCCGCCAGTTGCAGGAGCCTGACGATCACCGGCGACGGCCGCCCATGCAGGTCGGGATTGCTGTCCAGTGCCGCCTCGAGGGACAACGCGATACGCGGTTCAGGTGGCGGTTCGTCCGACCAGAACCAGGTACAGCCCGGGAACGCCAGCACCAGCAGCAGGCACAGGGCGCGTCGAAACATCCGCTTAATCGCGACCATCATCGGCCTCCTTGGGCGGCTTGGCCTTCGCAGGTGCAGCCGCCTTGGCCGAGGTGCTGGCAGCCGCGGCACCGCCATTGATGTCGACCGAGGCGGAGCCATCGAGGGTCACGGTCTTGCCGTTGATCGCCACACCCGCGGCGCTGAGCACCAGGGTGCTGGAACCGACCTTGAGGGTCAGGCTCTTGCCCGCTTCCAGCACAAGCTTGCCGTTGGCCTTGAAGTCCATGTCGGCGGCGGTTGACAGCCATTGGCCAGCAATCCTGCAATGGCTGTCGCCACCGATATCCAGCGATTGATCGGCGTCGACCCGAGTGTTGCGCTGGCCGCCCACGGACTCATGAAGGTCATCCTCGACCTTGAGAAACTGGTTGGCACCGACCGTCAGGTGCCAGTCGTTGCCAATGCTGGCGAACGCATCGTTGCGCACCGTCAGATCCTGGTTGCGTCCGGCATGGATCAGCAATTGCTCGCGGCCCTTCTTGTCGTCGAAGCGCAACTCGTTGTAGACATCCGGCTCGCCCAGCGACTGCGATTTGAGACCACTGCGGGCCGCCTGCACCGGCAGCTCCCAGGGTGGCCGCTGGCCGGCGTTATAGAGCCCGGCGGTGACCAGGGGCCGGTCGGGGTCGCCGCCGAGGAATTCCACCACCACCTCCTGCCCGACCCTCGGCAAGAACAGCGCGCCCCAGCGCTTGCCGGCCATCGGCTGGGCGACCCGGACCCAGCAGGAACACGCCTCGTTGCGCCGCCCGCTGCTGTCCCAGTGAAACTGCACCTTGATCCGGCCGTACTCATCGACCCAGATCGGATCGCCTTCCTTGCCGACCACAAAGGCCGTCTGTGGTCCGACGATCAGCGGCCGCGCGGTCTGTATGGGCGCACGAAACACCTGGGTGGTCGGGATCGCCTCAACCTCGCAGCGCAACTCGGTCGAGGCCTCGAACTGCAAGGTCGCGGCCACGATCAGATAATCGCTGTTCTGCTCGGCTCGCGGGTGATCGACCAGCGTGAAGCACTGCCCGGCCGCCAGGTACGGCGACTGGCTGACGCCCCGGCGCCACTGCTGGCGGGCGTGCGCCGCTTCAAGCTGGATTCGCGCCAGAGTTTCGCCAGACTCGCGACGGCTGAATCGCCCCGGAAAATCTTCTTGTCGATAGTTGCCGTGGCGCGCTGTCGCCGCCGCCCCATGGCTCGCCGAAAGGACGCTGGCCTCGCGGTTGCTGGCCTTGGTGAAATCGAAATCCACCAGGCTGAACGCCCCGGGCCGCAGTTCGCCGTGGGACTCCCAGCTCAGCATGCTACCCGGGACCCTGTCCTGGTTGGGCCGGTAGGTCATTTCCCGCAGGTGCTGCACCGGCTTGTGTGCGCTCATCGAATCGGCGATCACCAGCAGATGATCGTCGGGTTGATGAACGAAGAAATAGTAGAGTCCCGCGTCCTCCAGCAAGCGGCTGAAAAAGGCAAAGTCGCTTTCGCCGAACTGCACGCAATACTCCATCGACTCCGGGCATTCGGCCTGCCAGTCGATGCTCGCGGGGTAGTCGCTGAAGACCTCATCAAGCACTTGCTTGAGGGTCAGGTTCTGGAAAATCCGCTGGCGCCGGGACTGCGTCAGAAACCACAGCCAGGGTCTGAGCGAAAGCCGGTAGCACGCCTGGCGGTCGCTGGCGCGGCCGATGGCACTGAAGGCGGTGATATAGCCGTGAATGGAGCGTGCCCGTTCACCCACGACACCGAGACTCAACGCCAATGGTTGCCCCAGTAGATCATCGACCTGCAACTCGTCGTCGCTGCTGGAGAAGGTCAGCTCGTATTCAACGAGCTGGCTCAACCCCTCGCGACCGCTGAGTTCGAGCAGCGACAGCTTGGCATCGACGCCAGGCACCTGGACACGGTGGTAGGTGTTTTCGGACATGGTGACAAGGGCTCGCTCAGGCAATCGTGGTCTTGAGGGTGGCGCTGGCGTTGACGCTGATCTGACCACCCCAGTTGCACTGGCAGGTACAGCAGTGGTCCAGCGCCGGCAGCCTGGCAATCCGTGCTCGCATCGCACCGGGCTGCCAGGGCGTGAGCGTGACAGGCACGCAGGGCATCGGCGTCAGCACACCCATGGCGGCGGCCGTCGCCGCCGCGACCTGGGGGTTGGCCGGGCTGCGGCAGAGGCCGAAGGCCGGAATATTGACCATGGGTTTATGATCGAGAATGTTCGCCGCCGGCTGACCTTCGACCGTGACCCGCCCCAGCGGCAGGACATTCAGGCGGGCCGGTGCGGCGCCAAACGAACAGGAGAGCAAGGCACCCATTACAACTTGCTGATTCATGCGTGCTCCAGACAGACATCCGTGGAAAGCCCGCGCAGTGTCAGTGAAGGGTGCCCTGCGGGGTATCGGATAACTCCTAAATCAGCCGACGCGGGTCGGTGCGGGCCGCTGAAAACGCGCGGGTTCGAAGCGCCACCCCGGTGCCGACGCGCACTTGTGCCCCAACCAGCAGGCGCGCCCCAGGCCTTGCGGCGCACCCAATTGCAGGCTTGGCCGCTGTGCCGCTTGCAGGCGCAGATCAAGATCCCATTGCAAAGTCGGACCGACATAACATTCGACCAGTTGGCCCAAGGGTTCGAAGTAGCACCCTCCGGGCAGCAGGCGCTGATAGTCCGCCCAGGACAACGGCCCCAGGTGCAGGCAGAAACTGTGCTGGACATTCCACAGCCGACGCCCCAGCAACGCGGCCCCGCCCAGCCGCGCCGACTCGCGCCGCCGGCCCAGTTGCAAGCGCTCATCGGATGCCAGAACGGTCCGATGCCGACCCAGGGTGCTCACCGCGACCGGCAGGCGCAGCAGATCCCGGACCAGGGCCAGCAAACCGGCGGCACTGCGACGTTGATCGATGAATTGCGGCGCGTAGAAGCGCGGGGCGCTGGGCAATGCACGGGACTCGCCCGGCGAGAACGCCGACACATAGTCGGCAAAACGGTCGTCGGCCGGGCGATCGGCCCAGACCACCGGCCGCACCCGCGCCCAGCTCCGATAAAGCAGGCTCAGCAGACGGTGGTGAAACACATCGAGAAAATGCGCCAGGGTACTGTCGCCATGGTTGATCTGGCGCGACAGCACATCCTCGCTGAAATGCAGGGGCATCGGCCCGTTCGCCCCCGTCAGGCCGAAGAAGTTCACCGCCAGCAGCGCGGCACGCCCCTCGCGCAAGCGCAGTCGGGCGATCATCGCCGGCTCGAACGCCAGCGAGACGTGCTGCGCCAGGCGCAACGGATCGTCGCCCAGGCGCTGCGCCGTCCCCCAGCGCGGCGCATCAGGGTAGGTGCGTTCGAGCAAACGCATCGCGGCGAAAAAATCATAACGCCAAGGCTGTGCGACCAATTCCGGCGGTGGCGCTACCAGATCATGCATTGACCCGCCCTCGCCCGCCAGGTCTTGATATGACCTCGGCTCACACTGTGCAACTCAGTCTGCATAAAGGCATTGAGCGCGGCATAACGAACAAAAAAACGCTCCAGCGCGGCGCCGAACAGATAGGTTCCGGTGCCTTCGCAGGCGGCGTCATCGAGGACCAGGGTCAGGGTCAGGCCGCGACCGAACGCCACCGGCCCGGCCCCGGGCAAACGCCGGGTGACGGCCTGCGCGCGCAACGAGACGATGCCTTGCAGCAACTTGTGCCCGCTGCTGTCGCCCTCGGGCAGGTAATGCGCCAGCAACTCGCGCAAGGCCCGGGCCCCGGCCGCCCCGTCGTGGTGAGCCAGGGGCAGGTAGTTGCGCGACAACTGCCGCACCACCTGCCATTGCCGGTCGCCCTGGGACGGCGCGGGTAGCGGTCGTGAAGGCCCGGCCACGCAGCGGATCGCCAACACCGGAGCAGCCAGGTCAAGGACAAAGTCGGTGTTGCCCGCCCCCAGGGGCAGACGCAACGGCAGATCGCGGTTGGAACACAGCACGTCCACCGCCAGGCGCTGCAACTCGGCGTCCGCCTCCAGCGCAACGACCAGACTGGCGTCACAGCCGCGATAACGCCGCTGGCCGTCGACAAAACGCTGTGGAGCGCGGCTGAGCGTGCGCTGCATCTGGTAGAAACCCGCCAGGCGACGTTCGTCTCCATCCAGCCGTTGCGGGGCATACAACGGCAGGATGACCTGGCGTTCCTTGGAGCCGGCGGCATAGCCATGGACCGCCAGCACCTCGTGGATCTCGTAGGCGAGTGGCCGGGCCTTGTCGACCACCAATGGCAAGTCATGCCGATAAGGGTCGACGACGATACGCTCGACCCGCTTGCTGAACAGGTTGATTACCGGCACGCAGAACAAACCGAAGTGGCTGGCATTGAGCAGCGCCGACAAGGGTTGTGAGAGGGGTGCGAACACCACCACCAACTCCACGCTATGCGCCGGACAGTTGCGCAACGCCGGTCCCAGGCCACCCAGGCTGACAAAGCGCTCACCCTCGGCGAAGGCGAGAAAGGTCTTGAGCTGCGCGCACACCGCGTCACTGTTCAACGACCGGGCATACTGGCTGGAAGCCGGATGCGGCGACGGTTGGCAGATATGCTCGGGGTCGATCCACGTGCTCCACGTACCCTCGCCTTCGCCACAACGCACGAACAGACCTTCAGCCCGGGTCAACAGGGCCTCCTGGACCGCCAGCGGCAGCGAACCGTCGCCGCGCAGGAACAGCGTCAACTCCTGCAGCGCCAATTGATCGAAGGACAGCCCGGCGGTGGTCCGCAGGCGCAGGCGCAAGGCGCCACCGTCCTGCTTGAGCACGCTGGCGGGCAAGCCCTTGAGCAGCCCGGCGCTGGGCAGGTAATCGGCCGACTCCAGGGCCAGGGGCCAGAGCGTCACCGGGCGCAAGCTGCGGAACTCGCAACGCGGGTCTTGCCCGCCCGCCTCGCCCAGCGAACGCACCACGCTATCGGCCGGCAAGGTGAACCCCGAGGCCAGCGAGCCCTCCTGCAAGTCCGGGGAAAGCTGTAATACCGCCATGGACGGCACCGGCAGCAACTGCTGCGGCTGTACCAGTTCCAGCAGGCTCTCGGTGAAACGCGGGAACTCGGCTTCCATTTGCAGTTGCACGCGGGCGGTGAGAAAACTCAGCCCTTCCAGCAAACGCTCCACCGACGGGTCGGTCACCTCATCGGGGCGCAACCCCAGGGTGGCGGCGATTTTCGGGTAGTCCTCGGCAAACTCGGCACCGGCTTCACGCAGGAAACTCAGTTCACGCTCGTAATGCCGCAGCAGCCGCTCATCCATGGGCCGACGGACGACCATAGGGCCGCACCCGCACCTCACCACTCTCGGTGTTCCAGGCCGACTCCAGGCGAAAGGCGTGCAACGCATCGAGGCCGCGGATCTCGCCCTCGATCAGAAAATTCAGGCTGGCACTGCAGGACGTCACCGGCAGCAGTTGCACCGCGACGCTGTAACGCAAAATACGCGGTTCGAAATCCAGGACGATTTCACGGATGCGGCTCTCGAGCTTCTGCGTATCGATGCTCGACAGCACCACCCCAGCCAGGTTGCCCAGGCCGTAGTTGAGCACCGAGCGGGTGACATGGGGCTGCCTGCCCAGCGGGTAGATCGCCCCGAGGCCAGTGGCATTGAACAGCAGCGTGAGATCCCGGCACAGGTGTTCCAGCTCTTGCTGCGCACCCGCCCCCGTCCGGCGCCGGGTCATCTCGTCGCCAGGATTGGCGGGACGCAGCAGACGTTCGAGCAGCGGTGTCATGGAAGTGCTCATGAAAATCTTCCCCAAAAAACCCCGGGCACCGCCAGATTCCGCAACGTGGTACGGAACCCGGCGGCACTTGATTACTCGGTGGTATGGCTCAGCATGTTGTAAGTCTTGTCAGTAGGCGCGCCAGCTTTACCGTCAATGAAGTGCGTGTACTTGTATCGGATCTTGGTGAAGCTGATCTGGAAGGTCTCGGTCGGGCGGCTATCGCCGTTACCGCTGACGCTGTAGCTGCTGATCATCGGGGCCTCCAGCGTGAGCTCGATGTAGGGTTCGTTCTTGCCCGTCGAACTGCCGCTGGTCTGGATGATGCGCAAGGTCGCCTCGTCCAGGGACTTGCCGGTAACCGACTCGATAAACAGGTTGGGCGAGGCGATGTCGGTGCTCTTGGTCAAGGTGAGCTCGGTGACATTCCCGACGCTTGGCTCGCGGTCATTGCCAACGGAGACGGAGCGAAAACCGCCGAACCCCCAGGTGTCGATGACGATCCAGTCCTTGTGATCCTTCTCCTGGCAGTTCCCCTTAATCTCGGTCTTGAATTTCAATACAATCATGTGGACTCCAACATCTGTTTATTTGAATGGTTAAGTACCTTTCCCGGGACCAGGCCCCGGTCGGGCATGAACCCCTCAGCCTTTGACCGAGGGCAGTTGGGAGACCAGTCGCAGCGATACGCTCAGGCCTTCCAATTGATAGTGGGGACGCAGGAAGAACTTGGCCTGGTAAAAGCCCGGGCTGCCCTCCACTTCCTGCACCACCACTTCGGCACCCGCCAGCGGCTTGCGCGCCTTGTCGGCGTCGCTGGCGGTCGCCGGGTTATGCTCGACGTACTTGACAATCCAATTGTTGAGCCAGATCTCCATGTCTTCGCGCTCACTGAAGGAGCCGATCTTGTCGCGCACGATGCACTTGAGGTAATGGGCAAAACGGCAGGTGGCGAACAGATACGGCAACCGCGCCGCCAACTGCGCATTGGCGGTGGCGTCGGGGTCGTCGTATTCCTGGGGACAATGCAAGGACTGCGCGCCGATAAACGCCGCCAGCGAGCTGTTCTTGCAATGCACCAGGGGCATGAAGCCGTTCTTGGCCAACTCCACTTCGCGCCGGTCACTGATGGCGACCTCGGTCGGACAGGTCATGTCGACGCCGCCCTCCTCGGTCGGATAGGTGTGGACCGGCAGCCCGCTGATGGCGCCGCCGGACTCGATGCCGCGAATCCGCGAGCACCAGCCGTACTCCTTGAAGGAGCGGTTGATATTGATCCCCATGGCATAGGCCGCATTGGCCCACAGGTAGTTCTGCGCCTGGCCTTCGGTGACCTCCTCGAAGGCGAACTCCTCCACCGGCGCGGTGCGCGCGCCGTAGGGAATACGCCCGAGGAAACGCGGCATGGTCAGGCCGATATAACGCGAATCCTCGGAGCGCCGCAGATTGCGCCAGGCGGCGTGCTCGGGAGTGAGGAACAACTTGCTCAGGTCGCGGGGGTTGGCGACCTCGCGCCAGGAGTCCATCAACATCACCGCCGGCGACGCCGCGCTGATCAGGGGTGCATGGGCCGCGGCGGCGATCTTGGCCAGTGACGCCAGCAGTTCGACATCCGGTGGACTGTTGTCGAAATAGAAATCGGCGATCAGTACACCGAACGGCTCACCGCCCAGTTGGCCGTACTCATGCTCGTAGATTTTCTTGAACAGCGGGCTCTGGTCCCAGGCCGCGCCCTTGAACTTCTTCAGTTCGCGGGCGACTTCGTCCTTGGCGACGTTGAGGAAACGGATCTTGAGTTTCTCGTCGGTCTCGGTATTGCTCACCAGGTAGTCAAGGCCGCGCCAGGCTGATTCGACAGCCTGGAAGTCCGGGTGGTGGAGGATGTCGTTGACCTGGGCGGACAGCCTCGCGTCGATTTCACCGATCAGCGCCTGGATAGTGCCCAGGGTGTCGTGGGCAATCAGGTGGGTCGTGCGCAGCGCCTGCTGGGCCAGGGTCTGCACCGCATTTTCAATGGCTTCGCGCACCGGCTCGCCGCGCGGTTTGAACTCGCGTTGCAGCAGGTCGTTGAATTCACTGGGTGAGAGTTCGACCGTCGGGTCGATACCGGACTGATTCTGAGAAGTGGCGGACACGGATATTTACCTGTTTCAGGGAGCGATCATCGAAGGCATCAGTCTTCGGACTCGGTAACCGCCGGCTTGGCGTGGACCAGCAGCGACTGCATCAGGGCCGGGTTTTCCAGCAACTTGGCCATCAGTTGCTCGGCGCCACTCTTGCCGTCCATATAGGTCAGCAGGTTGGCCAGCTGATTGCGCGCCTCCAGCAGTTCGCGCAGCGGCTCGACATTGCGGGCGACGGCGCCAGGCGAGAAGTCGTCCATGCTCTTGAAGGCGAGCGACACCGCCATCTGCCCTTCCCCCGTCAGTTGGTTGGGCACACTGATGCGTACCTGGGGCTCGATGGCGGCCATGCGCTCGTCAAAGTTGTCGATATCGATTTCCAGGAATTTGCGCTCGGCCACCGGCGGCAGGTCGGCCCGGTTGGCCCCCGAGAGGTCGGCGAACACGCCGTTGACAAAGGGGATCTCGATGGTCTTTTCGGCGCCGTACAACTCGACGTCATATTCGATCTGGACCCGTGGCGCACGGTTGCGCCCAATGAACTTCTGGCTGTTGTTACTGGACATACAGATAAACCTGAGCAGGGAGGGAAAGGTCAGTCATGGGCGATACCGCCCAGGGCATGCAGGTCGGCAAGGCTGCCTGGCACCAGTTCGGCGATCGCTTCGAGAAAACTCATGCTGGCGAGCCGGCGCGTCCTGGCCGCCAGCAAGGGCACCGGGCTCGAGGGTTCGTGGTGGGCGTAGTAGGCGCAAATGGCATCCAGGGCGCGGACTACGTCCTCACGGGACTGGCAGACACCGCTCCAGGCGGCTGGAGCGCGACTTGGCGCATCGGCGGCCAGTGCCTGTGGCAAGTCATCGTCTGGCGTCGGCAAGACGACATCGCAACGCTCTTCGGCGATCCGGCACCACTTGTCCAGGGCCCGTCCGAGGCCGTCCAGCGGCGAAATACCGGGCGCCGCGACTTTTTCCTCCAGACAAGCACCGATCTGCGCGATCAGTTCGACCAGAGCCCTCAACAGGCTCAGGTTCTCGACCAGCTCATCACGGGCCTGGGACTCGATCAGCGCGCCCAGGCGCGCCAGCCCTTGTGTCCGGTCCTCCTCCTCGGCGGACTCGGCGATGCAGGCCAGATCGGCCAGACGCAGCGGCTCAAGGCCCATGGCGTTGCCCATCGGCTGACGCTTGAGCACCTGGACCACACTGGTGGGCACCGCCAACTCGGCAAGGGTATTGAGCCGTATCAGCGGATCGTGATCGTCTTCGGCCAGGAGCTGCGGGTGAACATCCTCCCAGCGCTCACGCAGCAGGCTGTCGATCAGCCGCAACCCATCGACAAAGCCGGGCAGCCCGTGCAGTTCCAGCAAGGCCCGCGCCAGGCAAACCGCCACCCGCAGGTCGAGGGCATCTTCCAGCAGCGCCAGGCACAACGAGCGTACGCGCTGCCAGTCCACCGGCGTCGCGGGATACACATGATCGCCGTATTGAACTTCGTTACCGCCGTCTATTTCTTGTAACAGTTGAATAAAGTCCGCGCGGTACTCCAAGTTAGAACCGCAGGGTCTGTCAGGCAGGGTATTAATATAAGGAATCAGTTCTTTTATCGACATATTCCAGCCCCATGAAAAATGCCCTTCAGGCACGTTCAGCCACAATGAAAGCCGTTAAACCCCGGCGCCTTGTGCACACGGCAAGCCAGGCACTGCGTGGATTCACTCTAGTCAAAGGGGGGGGCCGAAAACATAGGAATAGTCCTAGATCGGATAACCGCGAAGTTCCGTGTCAAAGGGGATAAACAACGAAAGCTTGCAACATTGAAAGAAAGAGCAAAGAGGAAACTTTCATGACACTTTTTTAAACATCCGCAGAACGTTTAAAAACGCAACAAGAGGGTCAAGGAGGGACGACTTCAAGTCAGCGCAGGAAGCCCAGGCAGTCGCGGGTAAAAAACAGGCAAAAAAAAGCCCCGGCAAGCCGGGGCATTTTCTTTGCTTCAAGGAGTTCAAGGGCCTTGAAGCGGTGTATGGCGCAGCGGACGGGACTCGAACCCGCGACCCCCGGCGTGACAGGCCGGTATTCTAACCGACTGAACTACCGCTGCGTATCGCTCGGACTTGCGTCCGTTTGAAATCTTGAAACCCGTGATCGAAAAGCTTCGGTGCTTTTCAATCGCAGAACGCACGAGGCGATCTGTACAAATATGGCGCAGCGGACGGGACTCGAACCCGCGACCCCCGGCGTGACAGGCCGGTATTCTAACCGACTGAACTACCGCTGCGCGTCGGTTGGAAGCTCCTTGCGGAACATCCGATTCTCTTGCGAGAAACTCAACGATGGTGGGTGATGACGGGATCGAACCGCCGACCCTCTGCTTGTAAGGCAGATGCTCTCCCAGCTGAGCTAATCACCCTTTGCTTCGTTGAGGCCGCGAAATTTACGCAGGTAGCGGATCTAAGTCAATAGCCTGCTTGAAGTTTTTCAGAAAAAGACAGATTCGTGTCACGCCCGCGGCGGTGAAGGCCCCGCCGCCGCCGGAACCCGGCTAGTCGCGGTAGATCATCTTGCGGCTCATGCCACCGTCGACCACGAATTCCTGGCCGGTGACAAACCCCGCATTCCTCGACAGCAACCAGGCCACCAAGGCCGCCACGTCTTCGACCGTACCTACCCGTCCCGCCGGATGCTGGGCATGGTCGGCGTCGCTCAAGGGCTCGGCCCGACGCGCCGAGGGATCGCGCGCATCGATCCAGCCCGGGCTGACCGCATTGACCCGGATCTCCGGCCCGAGGCTGATCGCCAGGGCGTGGGTCAGGGCCAACAGGCCACCCTTGCTCGCCGCATAGGCCTCGCTGTCGGGTTCCGACTGCGCCGCACGGGTAGAGGCCAGGTTGACGATCGCGCCGCAGTGGGCACGCAGATAAGGCGCACAGTGCTTGGCCAGCAGCATCGGCCCGCCGAGATTGACCGCCAGCACACGGTTCCAGTGCGCCAGATCGAGGCTTTCGAGGGTGATGTTGTGCGGATCGGCAATCGCCGCGTTGCACACCAGGGCATCGATCCGGCCAAAACGCCCCAAGACCTCGGCAACGCCCTGGGCCACCTGGGCTTCATCGGCCACATCCATGCCGATGAAACAGGCATTCTCACCCAGGACCCGAGCCACCTTGGCGCCACGGCCACGATCGAGATCGGTGAGCACCACCTGCCAGCCTTCGCTGATCAACCAGGCCGCAATCCCCAGGCCTATACCACGGGCCGCGCCCGTCACCAGGGCGACACGGCCGTTATTGGCAACGGCCGTGTCCAGGGACCACTCGATCACAAGGCCGCCAACCCGCGGGCCAGGTCGGCTTGCAGGTCGGCAACGTCTTCAAGGCCGACGGCGACACGGATCAGGCTGTCGCGAATCCCCGCAGCCTCACGTTCCTGCGGCGCCAGACGGCCGTGGGAGGTGGTGCTCGGGTGGGTGATGGTGGTCTTGCTGTCACCCAGGTTGGCAGTGATCGAGATCAGTCGGGTGGCGTCGATAAAGCGCCAGGCGCCCTCTTTGCCGCCCTTGACCTCGAAGCTCACCACCGCACCGAAGCCGCGCTGCTGACGCTGGGCCAGTTCGTGTTGCGGGTGGCTCTTGAGACCGGCGTAATGGACCTTCTCGATGCCGTCCTGCTGCTCCAGCCATTCGGCCAGGGCCTGGGCGGTGGCGCAGTGGGCGCGCATGCGCAGGTTCAAGGTTTCCAGGCCCTTGAGGAAGATCCAGGCGTTGAACGGGCTGAGGGTCGGCCCGGCGGTGCGCAGGAAACCGACGATTTCCTTCATCTGCTCGCCACGCCCGGCGACCACGCCGCCCATGCAACGGCCCTGGCCGTCGATGAACTTGGTCGCCGAATGCACGACGATGTCCGCGCCCAGCTTCAATGGCTGTTGCAGGGCCGGCGTGCAGAAGCAGTTGTCGACGACCAGCATCGCACCCTTGGCGTGGGCGATTTCGGCCAAGGCGGCGATATCCACCAGTTCGGCCAGCGGATTGGACGGCGATTCGACGAACAGCAGCTTGGTATTCGGTCGGATCGCCGCGTCCCAGCCCGACAGCTCGGCCAGGGGCACATAGTCGACTTCAACGCCGAAGCGCTTGAAGTACTTTTCGAACAGACTGATGGTGGAGCCGAACACACTGCGCGAGACCAGCACGTGGTCGCCGGCGCTGCACAGGCTCATGACCACCGCCATGATCGCGGCCATGCCGGTGGCGGTGGCAACTGCCTGCTCAGCCCCTTCCAGGGCCGCGATGCGCTCTTCGAAGGAACGCACGGTGGGGTTGGTGTAGCGCGAGTAGACGTTACCCGGCACTTCCCCGGCAAAACGCGCCGCCGCATCGGCCGCGGTGCGGAATACGTAGCTGGAGGTGAAGAACATCGGGTCGCCATGCTCGCCTTCGGGCGTGCGGTGCTGACCGGCACGGACGGCCAGGGTGTCGAAGGCTACGCCCTCGAGATCGCTGTCCAACCGACCGGCATCCCATTCCTGACTCATGCTGCCACTCCTTGTTCGATTCTCTTGAAGATTAAAACCGCTCGCAGGGTGGGCACAAACCTTGTAGGAGCCGGGCTTGCCCGCGAAGGGGGCCTTGAGACCGCCAAAAGCTTCGCGGGCAAGCCCGCCTCCTACAGGGTTGCGGTGTTTTCAGGACCGCGGCCAAACCCGAGAGCCGGCTTTACTCAGTTGTTGTACAGGTCGATGATCGCGCTGACCGCCTGGGTCTTGACCTTGGACGCATCGTTACGCGCCTGCTCGATCTTGGCCAGGTAGTGCTCGTCGATGTCGCCGGTGACGTACTTGCCGTCGAACACCGCGCAATCGAAGTTTTCGATCTTGATCTTGCCACCACCGACGGCCTCGATCAGGTCCGGCAGGTCCTGATAGATCAGCCAGTCGGCGCCGATCAGATCCGCCACGTCCTGGGTCGTGCGGTTGTGGGCGATCAGTTCGTGGGCGCTCGGCATGTCGATGCCGTAGACGTTCGGGTAACGCACCGCCGGGGCCGCCGAGCAGAAGTAGACGTTCTTCGCGCCGGCTTCGCGGGCCATCTGGATGATCTGCTTGCAGGTGGTGCCACGGACGATGGAGTCATCCACCAGCATGACGTTCTTGCCGCGGAATTCCAGCTCGATGGCGTTGAGCTTCTGGCGCACGGATTTCTTGCGGGCCGCCTGGCCGGGCATGATGAAAGTCCGGCCGATATAGCGGTTCTTCACAAAGCCTTCGCGGAATTTCACGCCAAGGTGGTTCGCCAGCTCCAGGGCCGAGGTACGGCTGGTGTCCGGGATCGGGATGACCACGTCGATGTCGTGCTGTGGACGCTCGCGCAGGATCTTCTCCGCCAGCTTCTCGCCCATGCGCAGACGCGCCTTGTACACCGACACGCCGTCGATGATCGAGTCCGGACGCGCCAGGTAGACGTGTTCGAAGATGCACGGGGTCAGCGACGGGTTGGTCGCGCACTGACGGGTGTGCAGCTTGCCGTCTTCGGTGATGTACACCGCTTCGCCCGGTGCCAGGTCGCGGATCAGGGTGAAACCGAGCACGTCCAGGGACACGCTCTCGGAAGCGATCATGTACTCGACGCCTTCGTCGGTGTGACGCTGGCCGAACACGATCGGACGGATACCGTGGGGATCGCGGAAACCGACGATGCCGTATCCGGTCACCATCGCCACCACCGCGTAACCGCCGACACAACGGTTGTGCACGTCGGTTACCGCGGCGAACACATCTTCTTCGGTCGGTTGCAGCTTGCCGCGCTGGGCCAGCTCGTGGGCGAACACGTTGAGCAACACTTCCGAGTCGGAGTTGGTGTTGACGTGGCGCAGATCCGACTCGTAGATTTCCTTGGCCAACTGTTCGACGTTGGTCAGGTTACCGTTGTGGGCCAGGGTGATGCCGTACGGCGAGTTGACGTAGAACGGCTGGGCTTCAGCCGAGGTCGAACTGCCGGCGGTCGGGTAGCGCACATGGCCGATACCCATGTGTCCGACCAGGCGCTGCATGTGCCGCTGATGGAATACATCGCGGACCAGGCCGTTGTCCTTGCGCAGGAATAACCGGCCGTCATGGCTGGTCACGATACCGGCAGCGTCCTGGCCGCGGTGCTGGAGCACGGTTAGCGCGTCATACAGCGCCTGATTGACGTTCGACTTACCGACGATACCGACGATGCCACACATGCGACGCAACCCCTACTTAATGAATCTGAACTGAACAGCTCTTACTGAGGCGTTTTGGCCGGCAAGAGATGTTCCTTGAACGGAAGGTCAGCGGGTACGCTGATTCCGCTGGCTAGCCACTGACTGCTCCACCCCAGGATGAGGTTCTTGGACCAGTCGGCGACCAATAGAAATTTTGGCACGAGCTGGGAGCCCTGCCACCACGAATCCTGCTGGACCGGCCCCAGGCTCAACAGCCCGACGGCCACCACCACCAGCAACGCGCCACGCGCGGCGCCGAAGGCCATGCCCAGAAAGCGGTCGGTCCCGGACAGGCCGGTGACGCGAACCAGTTCGCCGATAAGATAGTTGACCATGGCGCCCACCAGCAGGGTGGCGACGAACATGATTGCACAGCCCGCGATCACGCGTGCCGAAGGTGTCTGGATATAGTCGGTCAGGTACACGGACAACGAGCCACCGAACATCCAGGCGACCGCGCCGGCAATGATCCAGGTGAGCAGGGACAGGGCTTCCTTGACGAAACCACGGCTCAAGCTGATCAACGCAGAAACGACGATTACCGCAATAATCGCCCAGTCAACCCAGGTAAATGGCACAGTGCAGCCTACAGACGGATAAGGCGGCGCATTTTAGCAGAGCGCCGCCCCACTGGTAAGGCGATTGTCAGAGCATTTCGATACAAAGCCGCGGGCTTAACCGCGTTCTGGTTGGAAACGCACGACAAAGCCCTTCAGATTCTGCTGGCGACCCAGCAGGTCACGCAGCCGATCGGCTTCGGCACGCTCGATCAGCGGGCCGACAAAGACCCGGTTCTTGCCATCGGAAGAACGGATGTAGGCGTTGTAACCCTGGCTGCGCAGGGTCTTTTGCAGGCTTTCGGCACTGTCACGGCTGGACAGGCTGGCCAGTTGCACCGACCAGCTGATCGGCAGACCGTTGGTGTCTACGCGATTCTGCGTGGTATCGAGCTTGGCCGGCGCCACCGCAACCACCTGGGCCGGCGTCTGTGCCGGTGCCGGTTTCGCGGCAGGCGCAGGGGCTGCGGGCTTGGTCGCCGCGACCGGAGCCACGGGCTTGGGTGCCGGCGCGGGTGCGACAGGCACCGGCGTTTCCTCGACTTCCTCATCAGCCGGGACCGAATCCGGGGGCAATGCCTGCGGTTCGGGAACCGGCACCGGCTCGACCTTGACCTGGGGCAGCGCCGAGGCCTGGGGCGCGGTCGGCGCCTCGACCCGAACCTGGCGCTGCTCGTCCTGGCGGGAAAACAGCATCGGCAGGAAGATCACCGCCAAGGCCACCAGCACCAGGGCACCGACCATCCGTTGCTTGTACGCTTTATCCAGCATTGCCATTGGCAGCCTCCTCCGTGGCGCGCCGGGTCAGCCACTCCAGCGCCTCGGCAACACAAAAAAACGATCCGAACAACAGAATCTCGTCATCCGCCGTAGCCTGGGCACATTGCCCTTCCAGCGCTGCGGCGACACTGTCATAGACACTTGCCGAAGCATTACGTGCGGCCAGGGCGGCTTGCAGGTCAGCGGCCGGGCGACTGCGCGGCGTCTGCAAGGGCGTGACCGCCCAGTGCTGGACATGACGCTCAAGCGGTGCAATCACACCGTCGAGGTCCTTGTCCGACAACAACCCGAACACCGCCAGGCGCCGCCCTTTCAAGGGGCTGCGTGCCAGGCGCTCGGCCAGGTATTCGGCGGCATGGGGATTGTGCCCGACGTCCAGCATCAGGTTGAGGGACTTGCCTTGCCAGGTCAGCTTGCGCCGATCCAGCCGGCCGACAATACGGGTGTCCAGCAGCGCCTGGGCAATGCGCTCAGGCTGCCATGGCAGATCCATCAGCAGATAGGCCTGCAGGGCCAGGGCGGCGTTTTCCATGGGCAGGCCAAGCAGCGGCAAATCACGCAGCTCGACCACCTGGCCCTGACGATCGACGCCACGCCACTGCCAGTTCGCCTCGGTGAGACCGAGATCGAAGTCCCGACCGCGGAGGAAGAACGGGCTGCCCAGCTCGCGAGCCTTGTCCAGCAGCGGCTGCGGCGGGTTCAGGTCACCACAGAGTGCCGGTGCGCCCGGACGGAAGATCCCGGCCTTTTCGAACGCCACCGATTCACGGGTGTTGCCCAGGTATTCGGCATGATCGACACCGATGCTGGTCACCAGCGCCAGGTCGGCATCCACCACGTTGACCGTGTCCAGGCGTCCGCCAAGACCGACTTCCAGGACCACGACATCCAGGCCGGCGCGCTCGAACAGCCAGAGCGCGGCCAGGGTGCCCATCTCGAAATAGGTCAGGGAGGTCTCGCCACGCCCGGCGTCGAGGGCCGCGAAGGCTTCGCACAACTGTGCGTCCGTCGCCTCGACCCCGTTGATCTGCACACGCTCGTTGTAGCGCAGCAGGTGCGGCGAACTATAGACGCCGACCTTGAGCCCCTGCGCTTGCAGCAACGAGGCGACAAAGGCGCAGGTCGAACCCTTGCCGTTGGTGCCGGTCACGGTGACTACCCGAGGCGCCGGCTTGCCAAGCCCCATGCGGTTCGCTACCTCTTGCGAGCGCTCCAGCCCCATGTCGATGGCCGATGGGTGCAATTGCTCCAGGTAGGCGAGCCACTCGCCCAGGGTACGTTCGGTCATAGGCTTGCAGGCACCGGCGGGACAATGACAGGTTCAACAGGCAAGGCGATGTATTCGGGAGTCGGCAGGCCCATCATCTGCGCCAGCAGGTTGCCCAGGCGTGGACGCAGTTCCTGGCGGGCGATGATCATGTCGATCGCGCCGTGCTCCAGCAGGAACTCGCTGCGCTGGAAGCCTTCAGGCAGCTTCTCGCGCACGGTCTGCTCGATCACGCGCGGGCCGGCGAAGCCGATCAGTGCCTTGGGTTCGCCGACGATCACATCGCCGAGCATGGCCAGGCTGGCGGAAACACCGCCGTAGACAGGGTCGGTCAATACCGAGATAAACGGCAGGCCTTCTTCACGCAAGCGCGCCAGGACAGCCGAAGTCTTGGCCATCTGCATCAGGGAAATCAGCGCTTCCTGCATCCGCGCACCGCCGGAAGCGGCAAAGCAGATCATCGGGCAACGGTTTTCCAGGGCGTAGTTGGCGGCACGTACGAAACGCTCGCCGACGATGGCACCCATGGAGCCGCCCATGAACGAGAATTCGAAGGCGGAAACCACCACCGGCATGCCCAGCAGGGTGCCGCTCATGGACACCAGCGCGTCTTTTTCGCCGGTCTGCTTCTGGGCCGCGGTCAGGCGGTCCTTGTACTTCTTGCCGTCACGGAATTTCAGACGGTCCACCGGCTCCAGGTCGGCACCCAGCTCAACACGGCCTTCGGCGTCGAGGAAGATATCGATGCGGGCGCGGGCGCCAATGCGCATGTGGTGGTTGCACTTGGGGCAGACGTCCAGGGTCTTTTCCAGTTCCGGACGGTAGAGCACCGCATCGCACGATGGGCACTTGTGCCACAGACCTTCAGGCACCGAGCTTTTCTTCACCTCGGAACGCATGATCGAAGGGATCAGTTTGTCTACTAACCAGTTGCTCATGCTGTCTTTCTCCAATTCGTTTTCGGCCCGTCGGACAACCGGGCCCGCCTGTTTTCTGCGGCGGTATGCATGGACGGCGGCAGGCTGCCAGCCGTCACATTGGCGCTCAGCAACCGCGTACGGCGCGTATGAACGCTTCGATCTTTGTACGATCCTTGATGCCCTTGCCCTGCTCCACCCCGCCACTGACATCCACGGCATAGGGTTTGACCCGGGCGATGGCCTCGGCCACGTTGTCGACGGTCAGTCCGCCGGCGAGAATGATCGGCTTGCTCAGGCCCGCTGGTATCAGGGACCAGTCGAACGCCGCGCCGGTTCCCCCGGGCACGCCTTCCACGTAGGTATCGAGAAGAATCCCGCTGGCACTCGGGTAAGCGTCACAGGCCGCGGCGATGTCGTCACCAGCCTTGACCCGCAACGCCTTGATATACGGACGGTGATAACCTTCGCACTGCTCGCGGGTTTCATCGCCATGGAACTGCAACAGGTCCAGCGGCACCGCATCGAGGATTTCCCCCAGTTCGCAACGGCTGGCATTGACGAACAGGCCGACGGTGGTCACGAACGGCGGCAAGGCGGCGATAATCGCCCGCGCCTGCTGGAACGTCACTGCCCGCGGGCTTTTGGCGTAGAACACAAAACCTATGGCATCGGCCCCGGCATCGACGGCGGCCAACGCATCTTCAATGCGGGTAATCCCGCAAATTTTGCTGCGAACGGCGGACATGTCGTAAAACCCCGAGTGCTTTTCCGAGAAAGTCCCGGATGGTAACAAATGCTTTTCCGGGCGTCAGCCGTCAAGTTCCGAGAAGCCGGTGAGAAAGTGCGGCCCGATGTAACGCTGCGGCAGGGCAAACTCGTCGCGATACTCCACCTGCACCAGGTACAGGCCGAATGGATGCGCGGTGACGCCGCCGGTACGCCTGACCCGACTTTCCAGGACTTCCCTGGCCCATTCCACCGGCCGCTCGCCGGCACCGATGGTCATCAGCACCCCGGCGATATTGCGCACCATGTGGTGCAGGAAGGCCCCGGCGCGGATATCGATGACAATCATCTTGCCGTGACGGGTGACCCGCAGGTGATGGACTTCCTTGATCGGCGACTTGGCCTGGCACTGGCCGGCACGGAAGGCGCTGAAGTCATGGGTACCGATCAGGTGGCGGGCGGCCTCGGCCATGCGCTCGACATCCAGTGGCCGGTGGTTCCAGGTGATCTCCTGGTTCAAGTGGGCCGGGCGGATCTGGTCGTTGTAGATCACGTAGCGATAACGCCGGGCGATCGCCTTGAAGCGCGCATGGAAGTGCGCCGGCATCACCTGCGCCCAACTGACGCTGACGTCATGGGGCAGATTGATATTGGCGCCCATGACCCAGGCCTTCAGCGAGCGTTCGGCCTGGGTATCGAAGTGCACCACCTGGCCACAGGCATGCACACCGGCGTCGGTACGTCCGGCGCACATCAGCGACACCGGCGAATCCGCCACTTTCGACAAGGCTTCTTCCAGGGTCTGCTGCACCGTCAACACGCCGGACGCCTGACGCTGCCAGCCGCAATAGCGCGAACCTTTGTACTCGACGCCGAGGGCGATCCTGAAAAAGCCGTCGGCCGCCATTTCGGCGGCCGGGTTATCTATATTTGCCAAGAACTCACAGCCTGCTGGTTGACGCAAAGGCGGGCATTATAAGGCCAGCCGGCCGAGACGCCATGCGCGAGGGACTTTTAGTTCGCCCCTCGGGCGGATATTCTCTGATTGACCGGCTATCGCTATATAAAAAAGTAAATAACGACCGCATCTCTACCGAGACCTGATGAATGAACGCGATCCACAAGGAAGCCGTCGGCCAGGCCTATAGCCTGGAAGGCATGCTGCACGCGCGGGACATGACCTGGCGGACCGTCGAGGAAATGGCCCGCCGTATCAAGCCCGGCATGCGCGAATCCGAGGCCCTGGCCATGGGACTGGAAGTGATGAAGGAACTGGGCATGGATCGGATCTGGCATCCGACCAAAGTGCGCTTCGGCGCCAACACCCTGAAAACTTTCAAGCAGCCTTCCGACGGCGACCCGCTGCTGGGCGAGAACGATATTTTCCTGATCGACCTGGGCGTGGTCTGGAAGGGCCAGGAAGGTGACAGCGGTGCCACCTTCACCACCGGCAACGATCCCGAGATGATGGCCTGCGCGGCGGCGGCCAAGACCCTGTTCGAGCGGGTTGAAGCGCACTGGCGCGAACACCAGGTGGCCGGCCCCGAACTGTATCGGTATGCCGAAGAACAGGCCGAGGCCATGGGCTGGGTGCTGAACCTGGAGATCAAGGGCCATCGGGTCAGCGATTTCCCCCATGCCATCTACCGGGCCGGCGACCTGGGCAACTTCGAGACCTGCCCGAATGTCGGCCTGTGGATCCTGGAAATCCAGATCGCCCATCCGACGCGGCCATTCGGCGCCTTTTACGAAGACCTCCTGGCCTGATCCCTCCCCCCACAAACAAAAACGGCAGCCCAAGGGCTGCCGTTTTTTTAAAGCGCCGATCAAGCCAGGCGCTTGAGCATCTCCCGGGCTTCGGTCTTCTGAGCTTCACTGCCTTCGTTCAGCACTTCGGCGAGGATATCCCGCGCCCCATCGCTGTCGTCCATATCCATGTAGGCCTGGGCCAGGTCGAGCTTGGTGGCCGCCTCGTCAGTACCGGAAAGGAAGTCGAACGACTCGTCCTCGGGCAATTCGTCAGCCGCCAGGCTGGGTGTCGCCAGGGGTGGCTGCTCCAGGCTCTGGGACAGGCGATCCAGCTCGGCATTGACGTCGTCCAGCTCGTCAGTGAACGCATTCGGACCGGCGTGCGCCTCCAGTTCATCCGCCAGCGACAGATCGAAATCCGCCGGCAGATCCAGATCATCCAGACCGCCCGCGCCCAGGGTCGGAACCTCGGCATCGGAGTCCTTCAGGTCTTCGGTCAGGCTCAGCAGGAAGTCGTCATCCGCCGACGTCGACAGCGGCGCCTCCCCACCCAGGTCGAGATCGAAATCCGCCAGGTCGTCGAGGGCCGGCTTGGCCTGGGTCTGCTGCTCCAGGACCGACTCGAAACTCAAGTCGTCGTCCAGTTGCAGGTCGTCCAGATCCACCGCAGGCGATGGAACCACCGCTGGCGAGGCGGCCTCGAGATCGTCCAGGCTCAGGTCGAAATCGCTATCAAAAAGATCATCCGCCGCTGCCACCGGGGCCGGGGCCGGAGCTGCCACCGGAGCCGGCACGGGCGCTGGAGGCTCGTCGGCCAGCAACTCCTTGACGTAATCCTCGCTCAGCTCAGCCGCCACCGCAGCCGCACCGAGACCCGCTACCGCAGCAACCGCGATCATCGACGGGAAGCGGCTCTTGAGCTGCTCGACCTCGGCCACGTGCTGACCGGCAGGCAACTGCCGCTCCTGGGCGATAAACGCATCACGATCGCCCTGCTGACCGTAGACTTCCATCAGCTTCAGGCGCACGTCGGTACGCTGTGGTTCGTACTTCACCGCTTCTTCGAGCAAGCCGGCCGCCTGGTTCAGGTGACCGCGCTGGATATGCAGGTTAGCCTGGTCCACTACATCGGTAGGACGCTCAGCGGCCGGGACCGGGGCCGGAGCGGGTGCCAGCTTTACGCTCGGCGGAGGGACCTCCAGACCCTCGAAACTGCTTTCAGGCAGATCCACCTCTTCGGAAAAACCACTTTCCTCGTTTAATGCCCGAGCCATGCGCAAGTGCTTTTCCGCTTCCTGCTTGGCCTTGCGACGACGCGCCAGGAACAGCAGGAGCAAGAGGAACACCAGCACCACGGAACCGGCCAACAACCCCATCAGGATCGGACTGGCCAGCAGGTCGTCGAGCTTGCGCTCTTGCGGTACGGCGGCGTCAGGCTGGATCGGCGGTACCACCGCTGCCGGCTTGGCCACGTCTGTCGCTGGAACGATCGGCGCAGGCGCCACCGGGGCCGCTTCCGGCTTGGCGGCCAACTGGGCCGACATGGCATTGGCCGGTTGCCCGGCTGCAGGGGCGGCCGCTGGCGCGGCAGTCGAACCTTCAGCCTGCAACTTGGCCAACTGGTCGTTCTTCAGTTGAATCAGGCGCTGCAACTTGTCCAGCTGGCTTTGCAGGTCTTCCATCCGGCTCTTCAGCTCGGCATTGTCGCGACGGGTGGTGTCCAGGCTTTCCTGGGTCACCGCCAGTTTGTTGTTCAGGGACTTGCTGTCACTGGCGGCGCCTTTGCCGTGCTTCTTGCCGGACTCGGCGGAGATCAGGCTCAGGTTGTCCTTGGCAGCAGTCTTGGTCGGCGCGCCCTCGGTCCCTTTGTGCCGGGTGGCATCGATCTGTTGCTTGCCAGCATGGGGCGAGCGCCGCCCCGAACGCCAGGCGGCATTCTGTGCCGCCACTTCAGCGATGGCCTTGGGTTGCGCCAGCGCGCGGCTTTCCACGCGATCAGGCAGGCGCAGCACCTGGCCGGTCTTCAAGCGGTTGATGTTGCCGTCGAGGAACGCCCCCGGGTTCAACGCCTGGATCGCCAGCATGGTCTGCTGCACGGAAGCGCCATTGCTCTCCTTCAGGGCGATATCCCACAAGGTGTCTTTGGGACCCGTGGTGTATTGCTTGGCCTTGGTCGGCGCGGTGACCGGCGCGACAGGCGCGGCCGCGGCCGTCGGAGCAGTCGCCGCCGCAGCAGCGGCTGGTTTGGCGGCGTCAGCGGGCGGGGTGTATTTCGACGGATCGAGCAACACGCTGTAGTCGCGCATCAGCCGGCCATTGGGCCACTGCACCTGCACCAGGAAGCGCACATAGGCTTCGGACAACGGTTTGCTCGAGGTGACCCGCACCACGCTGCGACCGTTGGGATTGATCACCGGCGTGAACGTCAGGTCGTTGAGGAAATCCTGGCGACTGACCCCGGCGTCGGCGAAGGCCTGGGGCGAGGCCAGGCTCGGAACGATGTCAGAAGCGCTGAGGCCACTGACGTCCTGCAATTCGATTTCTGCCAGCAATGGCTGGTTCAGAGTTGACTTGAGGGTCACTTCCCCAAGCCCAAGCGCGTGTGCCATACCGGAAGACAGCGCCGAAGCGGCCGCTATTGCTAACACCAGTTTGCGAACTTGAACCATAGCCTCTTCCTTTGTTTGTGCATTCCTCGGCTAGCGAGAAGGTGGTGTCGCCCGCCTTGCGGCAGCGTGCGCGCCCTTGAAAACATCGCCGCAGCGCGCGGTTTCAGCCGACGCCCTTGCAAATGCCCGAGGACAGGTTCACCTCCAGCAACCAGCCTGAGCATAGCGTCAGGCTAGAATCATTCTGCAAATTGCCGCCAAGTATCTTTTACAGCAGGTCTTTTATCAACAGCTCTGCCAGTTGCACAGCGTTCAATGCCGCACCTTTGCGTACATTATCGGCTGTCAGCCACAGATTCAGCTCACACGGGTCGTCCACACCGCGACGCACCCGTCCGACATAAACCACATCCTGACCCACCGCGTCACCCACCGCGGTCGGGTAGTCGCCGGCTTCCACCAGCTCGATTCCCGCCGCTGCTTCCAGCGTAGCGTTCACCGCGGCCAGATCAACCTCGCCAGCGGTTTGCAAAGAGACACTATAGCTATCGCCGAAAAACACCGGGGCTTGAATGCAAGTCACTGAAATTTTTAACAAAGGTGCCGAGAGCAACTGACGAAGCTCGCTGACCAGGCGTTTTTCCAGGGAGACATGGCCCTCGGCGTCCGGCTTGCCGACCTGGGCCAGCAGGTTGAAAGCCATCTGCCGATCGAAAAAACGCGGTTCCAGCGGGCGGACGTTCAACAACTCCGCCGTTTGTCGGGCCAGCTCGGTCACCGCCTCGCGGCCCTGGCTCGATACCGCCAGGGCCGCGGTCAGCGTGACGCGCTGGATGTCCAGGTCCTTGAGCGGCGCCAGCACCACCGCCAACGCCGTGGCGGCGGCGCTCGGGCTGCCGACCTGCACCGGCTTGCCGAGGGTCGCCAGCACCTCGGGATTGGCCTCCGGCACGACCTGGGGCGCGGGCAAGGCGCCGGACAGGTCGATCACCGTGCAACCCGCCGCCGTCGCACGCGGGGCAAAGCTGATGGTCACTGCGGGGCCGGCGGCGAAAAACACCAGCTGGACTTTACCGAAGTCGAATTCGTCGACTTCGCGCACCCGCACGTTCTTGCCGCGAAACGGCACCGAGTGCCCCGCCGACTCGCTGCTGGCCAGCAGGTGCAGGTTGGCCACCGGGAAATCGCGTTCTTCGAGGATCTGCACCAGGGTCTCGCCGACGGTGCCGGTGGCGCCGATCACGGCAATATCAAAGGACTGGCTCATGGGATGACCTCAGGTGAAACGGGGGGAGCGGCACTTTACCCGTGACCAGGCGGTCAGGCAATTGCACGCAGGCCTTGTCGACATCCAGGGTATAAAAAAACCCGCGACTCTGACGAGAAGCGGGTTTTTCAAAGCCTCAGCGGATCAACGCTCCAGCAGGATACGCAGCATGCGCCGCAGCGGCTCGGCCGCCCCCCAGAGCAACTGGTCGCCCACGGTGAAGGCACCGAGGAACTGCGAACCCATGTTCAGCTTGCGCAGACGGCCCACCGGGATATTCAGCGTACCGGTGACTTTGGTCGGACTCAGTTCCTGCATGCTGATTTCACGCTGGTTCGGCACCAGCTTGACCCACGGGTTGTGCTGGCTGATCAGCCCTTCGATATCGGCGATCGGCACGTCCTTGTTCAGCTTGATGGTCAGCGCCTGGCTGTGGCAGCGCATGGCGCCGATGCGCACGCAGATACCGTCCACCGGGATCGGGCTCTTGAAGCGACCGAGGATCTTGTTGGTCTCGGCCTGGGCCTTCCACTCTTCACGGCTCTGGCCGTTCGGCAGTTCCTTGTCGATCCACGGGATCAGGCTGCCAGCCAGGGGCACGCCGAAGTTTTCGGTCGGGTACGCGTCACTGCGCATGGCTTCGGCGACACGGCGGTCGATGTCGAGGATGGCACTGGCCGGGTCGGCCAGTTGATCGGCGACGGCGGCGTGGGTCGCGCCCATCTGCTTGATCAGCTCACGCATGTTCTGCGCGCCGGCACCGGAGGCCGCCTGATAGGTCATGGCGCTCATCCATTCCACCAGGCCGGCCTCGAACAGGCCACCCAGGCCCATCAGCATCAGGCTGACGGTGCAGTTGCCACCGATGTAGTTCCTGGTCCCGGCGTCCAGCTGCTGGTCGATGACCTTGCGGTTGACCGGGTCGAGAACGATCACCGCATCATCCTGCATGCGCAGGCTGGAAGCAGCGTCGATCCAGTAACCCTGCCAGCCGGCTTCGCGCAGCTTGGGGAAAACCTCGCTGGTGTAGTCGCCGCCCTGGCAGGTCAGGATCACGTCGAGGGTCTTGAGCTCTTCAATGCTGTAGGCATCCTTCAGCGGAGCAATGTCCTTGCCCACGGACGGACCTTGGCCACCGACATTGGAAGTGGTGAAAAACACCGGCTCAATCAGATCGAAATCCTGCTCTTCCAGCATCCGCTGCATGAGCACGGAACCGACCATACCGCGCCAACCGATCAGACCTACACGTTTCATCGCAACTACACCTTTTACAAAAGTGGGTCACCGCCTCCAGGGATGGAAGAGGCGGTGGGCCCGAGAGATTACAGATTCCGCAGCGCGGCGACTACTGCGTCGCCCATTTCCTGCGTACCGACTTTAGTGCAACCGGCCGACCAGATGTCGCCGGTGCGCAAACCCTGGTCCAGCACATGGCTGACCGCGGTCTCGATCGCCTGCGCCGCTTCGTGCAGGTTGAAGCTGTAACGCAGCAGCATCGACACCGACAGGATGGTCGCCAGCGGGTTGGCGATACCCAGCCCGGCGATGTCCGGCGCAGAGCCGTGGCACGGCTCGTACATGCCTTTGTTATTGGCATCCAGGGACGCCGACGGCAGCATGCCGATGGAACCGGTGAGCATCGAAGCCTGGTCGGAGAGGATATCGCCGAACATATTGTCGGTGACGATCACGTCGAACTGTTTCGGCGCCCGCACCAGTTGCATGGCAGCGTTGTCGACATACATGTGGCTCAGCTCGATGTCCGGGTAATCCAGGGCAACCTGCTCGACCACTTCACGCCACAGCTGGCTGGAGGCCAGGACGTTGGCCTTGTCCACCGAGCAGAGCTTCTTGCCGCGTACCCGCGCCATGTCGAAGCCGACCCGGGCAATGCGGCGGATCTCGCTTTCGCTGTACGGCAGGGTGTCGTAGGACTGGCGCTCGCCATTTTCCAGGGTGCGGGTGCCGCGTGGCGCGCCGAAGTAGATACCGCCGGTCAGTTCGCGGACGATGAGGATATCCAGGCCTGAGACGATTTCCGGCTTCAGGCTGGAGGCGTCGGCCAGTTGCGGGTAGAGGATCGCCGGACGCAGGTTACCGAACAGGCCCAGTTGCGCACGGATTTTCAGCAGGCCGCGTTCAGGGCGGATATCACGCTCGATCTTGTCCCACTTCGGCCCACCGACAGCGCCCAGCAGCACGGCATCGGCGGCGCGGGCACGTTCCAGGGTCTCGTCGGCCAGGGGCACGCCGTGCTTGTCGATGGCTGCGCCGCCGATCACGTCGTGGCTCAGCTCGAAACCGAGGCTGTACTTCTCGCTGGCCAATTCCAGCACCTTGACCGCTTCGGCCATGATTTCCGGACCAATACCGTCGCCTGGGAGAATCAGAATCTGCTTGCTCATGCTTTCCTCATGTCATCTGTCGCCGCGCCCATGGTCACGGGCGCGGCTGGAAAAAGTCTATCGCTCGGCCCACAGCACCAGGACATCTGTACTGAACGAACCATCGGCCTCAATCTCAAAATATTCTCGCACTTCCGCGCCCATTGCCTGCTGCAAATCGCGAATGGCGGTTCGCAACGGCTGCGGGGTGCGCATGCGTTCGACCCAGGAGCCGAACTCCAGGCGCAGGCGCTGACGCTGGGTACTGCGTACGTGCAGCCCGGCCTCGTTGACCTGGCGCAGCCACTCACCCGCCGAATAATCGCGGACATGGCTGGTGTCGCGCAAAACCTCGACACTTTGCAGGTAGGTGTCGAACAACGGACTGCCGGGGGATATGACGTCGATAAAGGCTGCCACGCCACCGGGCTTGAGGACCCGACGCACTTCCCGCAAGGCCAGGCCCAGGTCGCTCCAGTGGTGCGCCGAGTAGCGACTGAAGACGAAGTCGAACTCGCCATCGGCGAACGGCAGGCTTTCGGCCGCGCCGCACACCGTGGCGATATTGTTCAGGCCGCGCTCGGTGGCGGCAGCTGCAACCACGTCGAGCATCTGCTGCGAGAGGTCGTAGGCGGCCACTTTCTTGACCAGCGGGGCGACGTGAAAGCTCACATGGCCGGCACCGCAGCCCAGGTCCAGGACCCGGGCGTCGGAATGTCCGGCCAACTCGGCCTGGAGCAACGCGAATTCGGCGCCCTGGGCGTGCACGGCGCTGCTCAGGTAGGCGCTGGCCTGTTCGCCGAATTGCTTTTGAACGACTGCGGTGTGGGCTTTGCCGGTCATGGGATTTTCCTTTTGCCGAGAGTTCTGTATCGCCGGTCAGGCCGTCTTCGCGGCGGTGCGGCGGTCCGACAAGCCCTGCTCCTACAGTTCTCTGTCGTTCACCAATTTTGTGTACGACGCAAAACTGTAGGAGCAGGGCTTGCCCGCGAAGAGGCCGGCCTTGCCTACTTCAACACCTCAAATCAAGCGTCGCGAAACAACCACGGCTGGCTGGCCCGGTGCTTGGCTTCAAACGCGGCAATCGCGTCGCCGTCCTGCAAGGTCAGGCCGATATCGTCCAGGCCGTTGAGCAGGCAATGCTTGCGAAACGCATCGACTTCGAAGTGATAGACCTTGCCGTCCGGGCGGGTCACGGTCTGCGCCTGCAGATCGACCGTCAACTGATAACCCAGGGTCGTTTCGACCTGCTGGAACAGCTCGTCGACCTCACTGTCCTTGAGGATGATCGGCAACAGGCCGTTCTTGAAGCTGTTATTAAAGAAGATGTCGGCGTAGCTCGGCGCAATGATGCTGCGGAAGCCGTACTCCTCCAGGGCCCACGGCGCGTGCTCGCGGCTGGAACCACAACCGAAGTTTTCCCGGGCCAGCAACACACTGGCGCCCTGGTAACGCTCGGCGTTCAACACGAAATCCTTGTTCAACGGGCGCTTGGAGTTGTCCTGGTAGGCATAACCCACGTCCAGGTAACGCCACTCGTCGAACAGGTTGGGACCGAAGCCGGTGCGCTTGATCGACTTCAGGAACTGCTTGGGAATGATCTGGTCGGTGTCGACGTTGGCACGATCCAGAGGCGCGACAAGACCGGTGTGCTGGGTAAAGGCTTTCATGCTGCGCTCCTCAGATCAATTCACGAACGTCGACAAAACGACCGCTCACGGCGGCGGCGGCGGCCATGGCCGGGCTCACCAGGTGGGTACGACCACCGGCACCCTGGCGGCCTTCGAAGTTACGGTTGGACGTCGAGGCGCAGTGCTCGCCACTTTCCAGGCGGTCCGGGTTCATCGCCAGGCACATCGAGCAACCCGGCTCGCGCCATTCGAAACCGGCTTCGAGGAAAATCTTGTCCAGGCCTTCGGCTTCAGCCTGGGCTTTCACCAGTCCCGAACCCGGCACGACAATCGCCTGCTTGATGGTCGAAGCGACCTTGCGGCCCTTGGCGATCACGGCAGCAGCGCGCAGGTCTTCGATCCGCGAGTTGGTGCAGGAACCGATGAAGACGCGGTCCAACTGGATATCGGTGATCGCCTGGTTGGCGGTCAACCCCATGTACTTCAAGGCGCGCTCAATGGAACCACGCTTGACCAGGTCCGGTTCGCGGGCCGGGTCCGGCACGTTCTGGTCAACCGCCAGGACCATTTCCGGCGAGGTCCCCCAACTGACCTGCGGCTTGATCTGCGCGGCATCCAGCTCGACCACGGTGTCGAACTGCGCGTCGGCATCGGACACCAGGTCTTTCCAGGCTTCGACGGCCAGGTCCCACTCCGCGCCTTTCGGTGCGAAAGGACGGCCCTTGACGTAAGCCACCGTCTTTTCATCGGCAGCCACCAGGCCGACGCGGGCACCGGCTTCGATGGACATGTTGCAGATGGTCATGCGGCCTTCGACGGACAGGTCACGAATCGCACTGCCGGCGAACTCGATGGCATGGCCATTACCGCCGGCGGTGCCGATCTTGCCGATCACGGCGAGGACGATGTCCTTGGCGGTCACGCCAAACGGCAAGGTGCCTTCGACCCGCACCAGCATGTTCTTCATCTTCTTGGCCACCAGACACTGGGTGGCGAACACGTGTTCGACCTCGGAGGTGCCGATACCGTGGGCCAAGGCACCGAAGGCACCGTGGGTCGAAGTATGGGAATCGCCGCAGACCACGGTCATGCCCGGCAAGGTTGCACCCTGCTCCGGGCCGATCACGTGAACAATGCCTTGACGCACGTCATTCATCTTGAATTCGGTGATGCCATATTCATCGCAGTAATCGTCGAGGGTCTGCACCTGCAAACGCGACACCTGGTCGACAATCGCCTCGATCCCGCCCTTGCGTTCCGGGGTGGTCGGCACGTTGTGGTCCGGGGTGGCGATGATCGAGTCGACACGCCAGGGCTTGCGCCCGGCCAGGCGCAGGCCTTCGAAAGCCTGGGGCGACGTCACTTCATGAATGATGTGACGGTCGATGTAGATCAGCGACGACCCATCGTCGCGCCGTTTCACTTCGTGAGAATCCCAGAGCTTGTCGTAAAGCGTTTTGCCGGCCATCAGACGTTTCCTCATCAGCTTGTTTCTATGCCCCGGTTTATTGATGACTGTTCTCAATAACCCTTTGGCTTGTGAGGTCGATGCTATGGGGTTAGAGTGAATAACTCAAATTCATATTTTTTATGCTTTGGATAACCAGCTGGAATACTAGAATGGACCTGGCCAACCTCAACGCCTTTATCGCCATCGCCGAGACCGGCAGCTTCTCCGGCGCGGGCGAACGCCTGCACCTGACACAGCCGGCCATCAGCAAGCGCATCGCCGGACTTGAGCAGCAACTCAATGTCCGCCTGTTCGACCGGCTGGGCCGTGAAATCGGCCTGACCGAGGCCGGCCGGGCCCTGCTGCCGCGCGCCTATCAGATTCTCAATGTGCTGGACGACACCCGCCGGGCGCTGACCAACCTCACCGGCGAAGTGAGCGGTCGCCTGACGCTGGCCACCAGCCATCATATTGGCCTGCACCGCCTGCCTCCCCTGCTGCGGGCCTTTACCCGACGTTACCCACAGGTGGCGCTGGATATTCAATTTCTCGATTCGGAAGTTGCCTACGAGGAAATTCTCCACGGTCGCGCCGAACTGGCGGTCATCACCCTGGCCCCGGAACCCCACGGCCTGGTGCGCGCCGTGCCGGTGTGGGACGACCCACTGGATTTCGTCGTCGCCCTCGAGCATCCGCTGGTCAGCCACGGCCCGGTCAGCCTCAAGGACATCGCCCATCACCCGGCGGTCTTCCCGGGTGGCAACACCTTTACCCACCATATCGTCCAGCGCCTGTTCGAAGCCCAGGGCCTGACGCCGAACATCGCCATGAGCACCAATTATCTGGAAACCATCAAGATGATGGTCTCCATCGGCCTGGCCTGGAGCGTCCTGCCGCGAACCATGCTCGATGATCAGGTGGCGAGCATTCCTTTACCGGGCATACAACTGACTCGCCAGCTAGGCTATATCCTGCACACGGAACGGACACTGTCGAATGCCGCCCGGGCTTTCATGGCTTTATTGGATACGCAGGGTGACAAGCCAGGATTGACGGCATAAGACAAGCCTGCTTTATTCCAAACAGCTTTTTGCGGCACAACGTTCCTTTCATCCCAAGGACAGCTGTAAATGCCCAAGCACGCCAACCGTATTCCGCCCCTGCCACGCATTCATGCACTCGACCCTCACGTGTCGGAACAGAGCTGGGAAAGCGCCTCGCAACTGCTCGCCGCCCTCAACGGCGCGCGCCTCGGGGCCTGGTGCTGGGATATTGAAAGCGGCCAGGTCAGTTGGTCCCGTGGCACCCAGGCGCTGTTCGGCTTCGATCCGCACCAGCCACTGCCCAAGGACATCGACTACCTCGACCTGCTGCCGGTCGAGGACCGCGCGCGCACCCTGCGGGCCTTTCATGCGGTATTGGAGGGCGAGCCCATCGAACAGGCGATGCATCACCGCATCCTCTGGCCCGACGGCAGCCTGCACTGGCTGGAAATCAATGGCAGCCTGTTGCCGGACAAGAACGGCAAGCCGCGAATGATCGGGGTCATCCGCGAAATCACCCACCAGCGCCAGCGCGAGCATGCCCTCAGCAGTTCGGAAAAACGCTTCGCCACCCTGTTTCACCTATGCCCCAACATGGTGCTGCTGACCCGTGAAGAAGACGGCCTGATCAGCGAGGCCAACCAGTGCTTCGAAAGCCTGTTCGGCTGGCCGGCGCTCCAGGTGATCGGACGGACCACCGTGGAGATCGGACTCTGGGTCGACCCCGAAGAACGCGAACGCCTGGTCAAGTCGATCAACAGCCGCGGCGAAGCGGTCAGCCAGGAAGTGCAGCTACGGGCCAGCAACGGGCAGATTCACGCCGGCATCCTCAGCGCCCAGCGGGTCGAACTGGAAGGCCAGGCCTACTTGCTGAGCACCTTTCTCGACACCACCGAACGCAAGAACGCCGAGCTGGCCCTCAAGGACAGCCAGGACCGTCTCGACCTCGCCCTGGACTCGGCGCAACTGGGCACCTGGGACTGGCATATCCCCAGCGGCATGCTCTATGGCTCGGCACGCGCCGCGCAGTTGCACGGCCTGGAGCCACAGCCGTTCCATGAATCCTTTGACGCGTTTTTCGACGGTGTACCCACCAGCGAACGCGAAAGCATGCGTCACGCCTATCGCAGCCTGCGCGAAGGTCCGGAGGGCAACTATCAGCTGACCTATCGGGTGCAGCTGGAAAACGGTGCCTCGCGGTACCTTGAAAGCCGTGCCCGCCTCTACCGCGACGAACAGGGCAACCCGCTGCGCATGGCCGGTACCCTGCTGGATATCACCGAACAGGTGGAGCGCGAACAGCGCCTGGTGGCCTCGGAAGAGAAGTTCGCCAGCCTGTTCCAGGCCAGTCCCGACCCGATCTGCGTCACCCGCCAAGAAACCGGGCAGTTCATCGAGATCAACCCGGCCTTCACCCAGGTGTTCGGCTGGAACATCGACGAAGTGCGCAATCGCAGCGCCGAGCAGATCGGCCTGTGGGACGACTCGGCCAAGCGCCTGCAGCGTATCCAGCAGGTGATCCGCGACCAGGCCCTGAACAATGTCGCGGTGATCGTTCACCACAAGCGCGGCCACGCCCTGACCTGCGTGATCGCCAGCCGGCAGATCGTGGTCGAAGGGCAGACGTGCATCGTCACCACCTTGCGCGACATCACCCAGCAACAGCGGGCCGAAGCGGCGCTCAAGGCCAGCGAGGAGAAATTCGCCAAGGCCTTCCACTCCAGTCCCGACGCCATCACCATCACCGAGCGCGACAGCGGGCGCTACCTGGAGGTCAACGACGGCTTCTGCCGGCTGACCGGCTACACCAGCAGCGAAGTCATCGGCCGCACGGTGTATGAAATCGGTGTCTGGGCCGATCACAAGCAGCGCACCGCCCTGCTGGCGGAGCTGAAGGAAAAGGGCCATGTCCCGCACCGCGACATGCTCGGACGCAACAAACGCGGCGATGTGCTCACCGTCGAGGTCTCGGTCGAACCGATCATCCTCAATGAAACCGCGTGCCTGCTGCTGACGGCCCGGGATATCAGCCAGTTGAAGAATGCCCAGGCACAGATCCGCCACCTGGCCTATCACGACCCGCTGACCAACCTGCCCAACCGCGCCCTGCTGATGGACCGCCTGAGCCAGCAGATCGCCCTGCTCAAGCGCCACAACCTGCGCGGCGCCTTGCTGTTCCTCGACCTCGACCACTTCAAGCACATCAACGACTCCCTCGGTCACCCGGTGGGCGACACCGTGCTCAAGGTGGTGACCGCCCGCCTGGAAGCCAGCGTGCGCACCGAAGACACCGTGGCGCGCCTTGGTGGCGACGAGTTCGTGGTGCTGCTCAGCGGCCTGGACGGTTCACGCAGCGAGGTCACGCACAAGGTCCGCGAGCTGGCGGACACCATTCGTGAGTTGCTGGCCGAACCGATGTTCCTCGACGGCCAGCGCCTGCAAGTGACCCCGAGCATCGGCGTGGCGCTGATCCCCGACCACGGCACGACCCCCGCCGACCTGCTCAAGCGCGCCGATATCGCGCTGTACCGGGCCAAGGATTCCGGACGCAACATCACCCAGCTGTTCCACAGCACCATGCAGAAAGCCGCCAGCGAACGCCTGCGTATGGAAAACGACCTGCGCCAGGCGCTTTCCCGGGGTGAATTCAGTGTGCATTTCCAACCCCAGGTGGACGCCCGCGACAACAGCATCATCGGCGCCGAAGCCCTGGTGCGCTGGCACCATCCGGAACTTGGCGCGCAATCGCCGACCGAGTTCATCAAGGTCCTGGAAGACAGCGGGCTGATTCTTGAAGTCGGTACCTGGATTCTTGACCACGCCTGCGAGGCCTTCGGCATATTGCTGGGCGAAGGCCTGATCAGCCATGCCTTCAGCCTGTGCGTGAACATCAGCCCGCGGCAGTTCCGCCAGACCGACTTTGTCGAACGGGTGGAGCGTACGTTGACCCGCTACAACGTGCCGTCCTCGATGCTGAAACTGGAAATCACCGAAGGCATCGTGATCCAGAACCTGGAGGACACCATCAGCAAGATGCGCCGCCTGAACAAGCTCGGCGTCAGTTTTGCCATGGATGATTTCGGCACCGGTTATTCGTCGCTGACCTACCTCAAGCGCCTGCCGGTGGACGCCTTGAAGATCGACCAGTCGTTCGTGCGCGACGCGACCCACGACCCCAACGACGCGGAAATCATCCGCGCCATTGTCGCCATGGCCCGCAGTCTGGGGCTGACGGTGATTGCCGAAGGGGTGGAGTTGCCGGAGCAGCTGGTGTTCCTGGAGGGGCTGGGTTGCCATCTGTACCAGGGTTACCTGCACAGTCGGCCGCTGCCTCTGGAGGAGTTCAAAAAGCTCCTGGAATCACCCACGACCGAACACACCACCGACCTGTAGGCCCCAACAGGCAGGGGGACGAATCCAAAAAGCCCACGGAACTCCCCACTCCCGGGCACACCACCAACCTGTAGGAGCCGGCTTGCTGGCGATCAGCCGAAAGGCTGGGTTGCGAGGGTGACGATGAGGCCACCATCGCCAGCAAGCCGGCTCCTACAGGTTCGGTGTCAGCCAGGCGGCTGGGTAAACGCCCGAGGCTGCTCCACAACGAAAAACCCCGCCTCGAAGACGGGGTTTTTCAGTTGATGCAGCGTCAGATCAGTGCTGCAGCGCCGGCTTCTGCCCGGCATTAATGGCAATGCGCTTTGGCTTGGCCTCTTCCGGCACGACCCGCAGCAGGTCGATATTCAACAGACCGTTGCTCAGGCCCGCGGCCTTGACCTCGATATGGTCGGCCAGGCGGAAGGACAACTTGAACGCGCGCTGGGCGATGCCCTGGTGCAGGTAGCTGACGTTTTCAGTCGTGGGCTCACGCTTGCCGCCACTGACGGTCAGCACACCCTTCTCGACCTGCAGTTCCAGGTCTTCTTCCTGGAAACCGGCGGCGGCCACGACGATGCGGTACTCATCGTCGCCATGCTTTTCAACGTTGTAGGGTGGGTAGCTGCTGCCCGGCTCATTGCGCAGTGCGGTCTCGAACAGATCGTTGAAACGATCGAAACCGACGGAAGAACGGAACAGTGGAGCCAGGGAAAATGCGGTAGTCATGTCAATCTCCTGAAATTCAGCGAGTGGTTTAGTCCGCGACCCGAATTCGGCATCGCGTAATCCCTAGATAGGAACTCGCCCACGCATTTCAAGAGATTGTCGTGAAATTTTTCAGGCCGCTTCAGGCAACGGCACGTTCAACAGGCGTCCGACCGCCTCGCAATCGGTCTCGCGGCGCAGGTGGGTAAACAGCTCCACCGCCTCCGGATAATTGCGCGTCAACATCGCCAGCCACTGCTTCAAACGACCCGGCGCCTGGCGCGGCGTCAACTGCGCCTCGGCTTGCGCCCAGAAGTCGCGCAGCAGCGGCAGCAGCTCGGCCCAGGTCATCTCCACCACCTCTTCGCCGGCCCGCGCCGCGGCGATCTGCCGGGCCAGGTCCGGACGCGAGACCAGGCCGCGACCGAGCATGATGTCCTCGGCACCGCTGATCTCGCGACAGCGTCGCCAGTCGTCCACCGACCAGATATCGCCATTGGCGAACACCGGCACCTTGACCACTTCCTGCACCCGCGCCACCCACTCCCAATGAGCCGGCGGCTTGTAGCCGTCGACCTTGGTCCGGGCGTGCACGACGATCTGCGAGGCGCCCCCTTCGGCCAGGGCCGTGCCGCAGACCAGCGCCCCGTCCGGGCTGTCGAAACCCAGGCGCATCTTCGCCGTCACCGGGATATGCGCCGGCACCGCGCGCCGCACCTGCTCGACAATGGCGTTGAGCAGCTCCGGCTCCTTGAGCAGCACCGCCCCGCCCCGGGATTTGTTCACGGTCTTGGCCGGGCAACCGAAATTCAGGTCGATCACCTGGGAGCCCAGCTCACAGGCCAGCGCCGCGTTTTCCGCCAGGCACACCGGATCGGAACCCAGCAGTTGCACCCGCAGCGGTACGCCGGCCGCCGTGCGGGCGTCGGTCAGCAGTTCGGGGGCGAACTTGTGGTAGTAGGCCGGCGTCAACAGCGAGTCATTGATCCGGATAAACTCGGTGACACACCAGTCGATACCGCCAACGCGGGTCAGCACATCACGCAGGATGTTGTCGACCAACCCCTCCATGGGTGCCAGGGCAATTTGCATGGGTACTCTCATCGGAAAAAGCGGTCATCAAAAAAAGTGAACATAGAAAAAGTGCGGCAGTTTACGGGGTTCCGGCACAAACCGGTACGCCCTCAGACCGACTGCACGGCCGGCCCGTAGCCCTCGATGAATTCCGCCGGCATGCGCTTGGGCTTGCCGCTGGACAGCTCGATGCAGACAAAGGTGGTTTGCGCGCGCAGCAGGGTCAGGTTGTCGCGGGGACGGACCAGCTGGAAACGCCGGGTCATTTTCAGGCGCTGATCCCAGTCGACGATCCAGGTCGCCAGCTGCAACTCGTCGCCTTCGTAGGCGGCGGCCAGGTAGTCGATTTCATGCCGGACCACGGCCATGGCCCGATCCAGGCGCCGATACTCGGTCAAGTCCAGGCCCAGGCGCTGCGAGTGACGCCAGGCGCAGCGTTCCAGCCAGCTGACATACACCGCGTTGTTGGCGTGCCCGAGACCATCGATATCCTCGTCGGCCACCTGCAAATCGAGGATGAAGGGTGTCGCCAGATCCCAACTCATGTACCGCTCCCGGTCAAATCAAAGACCCGGGCAGTGTAACGGAACAACCCTCAGATGACCGCCGTTTTGGCCGCCCGCAGGATTCGGTCGGACAACTCGCCAGGGCCCAGCGCCCGGGCCACGGCCAGGCCGCCGATCATCAGGGCGATATCGGCCAGGGCCTTGTCGGTGTCCTCGGGGCTGGACGCCAGTTGCGCGACCATCAGTTCCACATGCTCGTTCAGGGCTTCGCGGAAACACTCCGGCAGGTTGCACATTTCCCCGACGATCGACGGGATCGGACAGGCCTGCTGGACCGCATCACGGTGCTTGCGCGACAGATAGAAGGCCGCGAACAGGGCACGTCGCTCTTCGCCCGGCAACTGGCTGTCGACCTCATTCATCTTCGCCCGGCGCTGGGCGAGCAATTGCTTGAACGCCTCCAGCATCAGCGCGTCCTTGCTCTCGAAGTGCGCGTAGAAACCGCCGACGGTCAACCCGGCGGCGCCCATCACTTCACTGACACTCGGCTCGACCGGGCCGCGCTGGATCAGGGCGTTACTCGCCGCCTGCAGAATGCGCTCGCGGGTTTGAGCTTTCTTGTCGTTCATTGCCACCTCCAGACATCACGCAGAAATATTATTCGCATAATATTTTTCCGCAAGACTTTATTCTGACCGCTGGTCCGAGCCATGGGTATTAAAAAATGGATTGCAGGGAGCAAAGGGCCAAACGCCAGACAAACAAAAGGGCCATTCAATAATTGAATGACCCTTATAAAATCCCGCAGAGCGGGCAATCGTGGCGTCCCCTAGGGGACTCGAACCCCTGTTACCGCCGTGAAAGGGCGGTGTCCTAGGCCACTAGACGAAGGGGACACAAACCCTTCTAACATGATCAACGCTGAGTGTTGATCGCTTCAAGGCCGGTGTGGCCAGACCTTGAAGTGTAAATTGGTGGAGCTAGACGGGATCGAACCGTCGACCTCTTGCATGCCATGCAAGCGCTCTCCCAGCTGAGCTATAGCCCCGGATTTATCGCCTCGGAGGCGGAACGACATCAACCTGCAACATCGCTTCTGTAAAACTGGCGTCCCCTAGGGGACTCGAACCCCTGTTACCGCCGTGAAAGGGCGGTGTCCTAGGCCACTAGACGAAGGGGACGCAAACCCTTCTATACAACTGATCAGCGCTGAGTGCTGAT
>Ga0302157_10000532_pt1 | contig 50599 bp, 29 predicted proteins | sample I_Bog_N3_3_FD_193502 | JGI IMG/M metagenome (GOLD analysis project Ga0302157, IMG submission 193502) | Peat permafrost microbial communities from Stordalen Mire near Abisko, Sweden - I_Bog_N3_3 | ecosystem: Environmental > Terrestrial > Soil > Wetlands > Peat | place: Sweden: Abisko, Stordalen... | reverse complement strand
TCGAGTGGGAGCGGTCGAAGCGGGCCATGATCAGGCGGCCCGCGCGGCGGGCGGGTCAGCCGCATCGGTGTCAGGATAGGGCTCGGCTATCGCAAGACGTCTCCCCCTCCCCTTGAGGGAGGGGGAGAGGTTGCTTCTTCAGCCCCGCGACGCACAGGACGGTCACATCTGTTGTGCCGTCTCCAGGTTGTAGCCGGTGATGGTGGGCGAGGATTTGCCGCTCTGGTCCATGTTCTGGAAGGTGAACTGGATCTGCCCGAAGCTGAGCGAGTAGCTTTCCGTCGGCAGCCCGGTCTGCCCGGCCGTGGTATGCGCGCTGGAAATGCCGCAATTGGTGAGCTGGTAGCTCATGAAGGGCACCATCCCGCCCTGGGACGTGGTGGTGAAGGTGATGGTCACGGTGTTGTTGAAGACGCCTTGCAGCGCGGCAATGGTGAGCTGCGGCGAGGCGCTGTCCGTCGGCTTCGTAATGGTGATGTTGTGCACCTGCAACTTGCCGGTGGCGGAATAGCCCGAGGAGCCGACCCGGCTGTCGGTCGGACGGTCCATGCCGAAGGCCGCCGAGGTCAGTTCGATCCACCCGGTAAAATTCGTCGCCGAGACGGCGCCGGTCGCGTTGGGAAACTGCATGTAGATGGGCATGTCACCTCTCCTGTTGCCTGGTTGGTCCTGGCCGGCGCTAGTCGATCTGGTAACAGAAACATCCGGCCTGATCCAGTCCTACCGTCACGCCCGACACCCGATTCCCCTCCGCCATCCGCGCCAGCAACTGCGCCGACAGTTCGGGCAGCAGGGTGCGGGACAGGATGTGGTCGATGTTGCGCGCCCCCGATCCGCTTTCGGTGCAGCGCGCCGCGATCGCGCCGGCCAGCGCCGGAGCCCAGTCGAAACGGGCCCGGTACGACTCCTGGACGCGCGCGCGGATGCGGCCAAGCTGCAATTCGACAATGCCGCGGATCACCGCATCGGCCAGCGGCAGATAGGGCACCATCGTCACCCGGCCCAGAAACGCCGGCTTGAAGCATTTCAGCAGTTCGGGACGCAGCGCCTCGGCCAGGCCGGCCGGTTCGGGCGCGGTGTCCGGATCGGCGAACAGTTGCGTGATCAGCTCCGACCCCTGGTTGGAGGTCATGATGATGACGGTGTTGCGGAAGTCGATGTCGCGGCCCTCGCCGTCCTTCATCGTGCCCTTGTCGAACACCTGGTAGAACACGTCCTGCACGCCGGGATGGGCCTTTTCCATCTCGTCCAGCAGCACCACCGAATAGGGCCGCCGGCGCACCGCTTCGGTCAGGATGCCGCCCTCGCCATAGCCGACATAGCCGGGCGGGCTGCCCATCAGCAGGCTGACCTTATGTTCCTCCTTGAACTCGGTCATGTTGATGACGGTCAGGTTCTGCTCGCCGCCATACAGCAGGTCCGCCAGCGCCAGCGCGGTCTCGGTCTTGCCGGTGCCGGAGGTGCCCACCATCATGAACACCCCGATCGGCTTCCTCGGGTCGGTCAATTTGGCGCGATTGACCTGGATCGCCTGGGCGATCGCCTCCAGCGCGTGCGACTGGCCGATGATCCGCCGTTCCAGCGATTCCCGCAGGCTCAGGACCGACCGGATCTCGTCGCTGCGCATGCGGCCGGTGGGGATGCCGGTCCAGGCCTGCACCACCTCGGCCACCGCCTGGCCATCGACCACCGGAAACACCAGCGGCTGCTCGCCCTGCAAGGCGGCCAGTTGGGCCGCGGTCTCCGTCAACTGGATCCTGGCGGCGGCGGCCGTGTCACCTTCGGCGGTTTCGGCGGTGCGGCGCAGGCTGGTCCAGTCGGCGACCAGCGTCTTTTCCTGCGCCCAGCGCGCCTCCAGCGCGGCGAGATCGGCCTCCGCCGCGGCCCGTTCGGCGGTCAGCGCCGCGTGGCGTTCGCTGTGGTCGGTCCCCGAGGCCGACTCGCGCGCCAGGATCGCCAGTTCGGTGTCGATCAGGCCGATGCGGCGGCGGCGGTCCTCGACCGGCGGCGGCACCGCGGCCTGGCTCATGGCGACGCGGGCGCAGGCGGTGTCGATCAGGCTGACCGCCTTGTCCGGCAGTTGGCGGGCGGGGATGAAACGCGCGGACAGGCGCACCGCCTCACTCAGCGCCTCGTCGAGGATGCGCACGCCGTGATGCGCTTCCAGGGTGGCGGTCAGGCCGCGGATCATCGCCACGGCGACGGGTTCGGCCGGCTCCTCGACCCGCACCACCTGGAAGCGGCGGGTCAAAGCGGCGTCTTTCTCGAAGTATTTCTTGTATTCCGCCCAGGTGGTGGCGGCGATGGTGCGCAATTCGCCGCGCGCCAGCGCCGGCTTCAGCAGGTTGGCGGCGTCGTTCTGCCCCTGCGCGCCGCCGGCCCCGATCAGGGTATGCGCCTCGTCGATGAACAGGATCACCGGCCGGGGGCTCGCCTTCACCGCATCGATCACCGATTTCAGCCGGTTCTCGAACTCGCCCTTGATGCCGGCGCCGGCCTGCAACAGGCCCAGATCGAGCGTGTGCAGCGCGACATTGGCCAAAGCCGGGGGCACGTCGCCGGCGGCGATGCGCAAGGCGAGGCCCTCGACCACGGCGGTCTTGCCGACCCCGGCCTCGCCGGTAAAAATCGGGTTGTTCTGGCGCCGGCGGGTCAGGATATCGATCGCCTGGCGGATTTCGCTGTCGCGTCCCAGGACCGGATCGATCCGGCCGGCGCGCGCCTGGGCGGTCAGGTCGATGGTGTATTGCGCCAGCGCGCCGTCGCCGGCTTGGGTGGCCGTAGTTGTTGTTGCGCCGGCAGGCTCCGCCGGAGCGTCAGCCGAGGCTTCGGCACTGCCCGCCGTCGCTTCGGCGAAGTCGCGCGCCAGCCGCTCCGCGCTGATCCCGCCCAGCAACGGTGACGCATCGCGCGCATGCCGCGCCAGCGTGTCGTCGGTCAGCAAAGCGAGCAGCAGATGCGCGGAGCGGACGCGCGCGGCGCCGTACTCGATCGAGGCCAGCAGCCAGGCCTGCTTGAGCAGATCGATCACCTCCGGTGCCAGGCCAGGGGCCCGAGCGTTGCCGGTGCGCATGCGGTCGAGGGCCCGGGTGAGTTCCCGGGCGACCCGCCCCGCATCGATCTCGAAATGGCGCAGCACCGCCAGCACGTCGGCCCCGGAACGGTCGAGCAGCGCCAGCAGAACGTGCTCCAGCTCGACGTTGTAATGGCTGCGCGACACGGTGATCCCGGCCGCGGCTTCCAGCGCCTTGCGGCAGGTGTCGTTGCAATGCGCAACGAGGGATCGCAGGTTCACCGCGGCCATCGATCCGCCTTTCGGAATGCCAGCTTTCGGAATGCCAGATGCGCTGCTAGGATCATTGCATGGACATGCTATTCCCATCCACCGCCTTGCGCAACAACGACCCGGCATGATCGAACCCGCCGACCTGCTGGCGCCGGTGCCGGGCGCCGCACCGCAGGGGGCCGATCTGCGCAACCCGGCCCCGCATCCGCTGTGGTCGGACCTGCGCAGCCTGTGGCGCAACGTCCGGCAAAAGGACCCGCAGGAAGGGGGCGAGACCGGGGCGGACTGGGCCGGGGTCGAACGCCAGGCCGCCGTCATCCTGACAGCGCACAGCAAGGACCTGGAAGTCGCCGCCTGGCTCGCCGAAGCGCTGATCCACACGGAGGACTTCGCCGGCCTCGCGGCGGGGGGGGCGGTGATCGCCGGGCTGGTGGACCGTTTCTGGGATGGGCTCTACCCGGCCCCCGCCGCCGACGAACCCGACATCACGCCCGAAGACGCGCGTCTCGAACCGCTTGGGTTTCTGGCCGACGTGAACGGGCGGCTGCTGCCGGCGGTGCGCCGCGTGGTGCTGTTCAGCCTCGATGACGGCACCGGCTTCACCTTCTCCGACTGCCAGGAGTCCAAGGCCTGGACCGCGATGCGGCCGGAACAGCGGGCCCAGCGCCTGAGCCGGCTGCCGCCGGCGGAACGGATGGTTCGGGAACGCTCCGCTGGGGCGCAGATCTGGGATACGGTGCGGCAGACCGTGCTGAGTGGCCGAACGGAGGCGATGACCGCGCTGTGCCGCGATATCGCCGCAGCCCAGCAAGCCTGGCGCAACGTGACCGCCACCCTGGCCGATCGGGCCGGGGACGGGCGGTTTCCCAGCCAGCCGCTGATCGATCTGCTGGGTGATGTCCTGCGAACCGTCACGGAGCTCGCGCCCGCCATGCCACCGCCCGAGGAGCCGCCGCCCGCCGAGACGATGGCGGATGTGCCGCCGGAAACGCCCGCCGCTGCCGCCATGGCCGCGCGCCGGCTGGACAGCCGCGACGAGGCGCTGCGCCAGTTGGCCGAGATCACGGCGTTCTTTCGCCGCACCGAACCGCACTCGCCGCTGGCCTATACGCTGGAAGAAGCGATGCGGCGGGCCCGGTTGAGCTGGCCGGAATGGCTGGCCGAGGTGGTGCCGGACCGCCAGCAGCGCGACAGCATCCTGCTGCGGCTCGGCTTGCGCCCAGAGGGGACGTGACCGAGGGGACGTGACCGGCTTTCGCCGGGTCCCGTCCCCTGGGTACGATCCGGCCTTACCAGCCGATGGAGGAGTGCTCGCCGGCGGTCAGCGTGATGGTGAAGGCCGCTTTGTGCGAGGCGTCGTATCCCGCCATCCCCGCCAGTTGGCTGGAACTGAGGGCGGCGACCTGCGGGGAGGTAAAGCCCGCAATATCCGCCGTCCCCAGCCCGGCGATTTCGGCGGTGGTCAGACCCTGGACCGCGACACTGGTGATGACGCCGAACTGGGCCGCGCTCATGGCCTGCAGCCCCGCCACGGCGGCGGTGCCGAGCCCTTGCAGCTCCTGCGACGTGAGGGCCGGCAGCGCCGCGGACGACAGCGCCAGGAACTGAGCCGATGACAGCGCGACGACCGCGGCACTGGTCAGGCCCTGCAACTCGGCGGAGGTGAGCACCGACACCGCGGCGGTGGCGAGGCCGGGGAGGTTGGTGGTGGTGATGCCGGGGGCGTTGGTCGTGGTCAGGCCGGCGATGTTGACGCTGGTCAGGCCGACGACATCGTCGCTGGTGAGGGCCGCCACCTGGCCCGAGGTGAGCGCCACGACCTCGGCGGAGGTCAGTGCCGTCACGTCGGCGGAGCCGAGGGCCGCCACGGTGGCGGTCGCCATGTTGGCGATCGCGGTGGTGGTGATATTCGCCAGCGCGGCGGTGCCGAGGCCCGGGATGTTGGCGGCGGTCAGGCCAAGCACGTTGGTCGTGGTCAGGCCGACGATGTTGACGCTGGTCAGGCCGATGACATCGGCGCTGGAGAGGGCCGCCACCTGGGCCGAGGTGAGCGCCCCGACCTCGGCGGAGGTCAGCGCCTTCACATCGGCGGAGCCCAGCGCCGTCACGGTGGCGTTCGCCATGCTGCTGATCACGGCGGTGCTGATATTCGCCAGCGCGGCGGTGCCGAGGCCCGGGATATTGGTGGCGGTCAGGCCGGGGATGTTGACGCTGGTCAGGCCGACGATGTTGACGCTGGTCAGGCCGATGACATCGGCACTGGAGAGGGCCGCGACCTGGGCCGAAGTGAGCGCCCCGACCTCGGCGGAGGTCAGCGCCGTCACATCGGCGGAACCCAGCGCCGTCACGGTGGCGTTCGGCATGCTGCCGATCGCGGCGGTGCTGATATTCGCCAGGGCGGCGGTGGTGAGGCCCGGGATGTTGGTGGCGGTCAGGCCGAGGATGTTGGTCGTCGTCAGGCCGGCGACGTTGGTCGTGGTCAGGCCGGCGATGTTGACGCTGGTCAGGCCGACGACATCGGCGCTGGTGAGGGCCGCCACCTGCGCCGAGGAGAGCGCCACGACCTCGGCCGAGGTCAGCGCCGTCGCGTCGGCGGCACCGAGTGCCGCGACGGTGGCGGTCGCCATGTTGCCGATCGCGGTGGTGCTGAGATTGGCCAGGGCAACGGTGCTGAGGCCGGGGAGGTTGGTCGTGGTCAGGCCGGTGACGTTGGCCGTGGTCAGGCCGACGATGTTGACGCTGGTCAGGCCGACGGCATCGGCGCTGGTGAGGGCCGCCACCTGGGCGGAGGTGAGCGCCCCGACCTCGGCGGAGGTCAGTGCCGTCACGTCGGCGGACCCCAGCGCCGCCACGGTGGCGGTCGCCATGTTGCCGATCGCGGTGGTGGTGAGGTTCGCCAGGGCAACGGTGCTGAGGCCCGGGATGTTGGTGGTGGTCAGGCCGGTGACGTTGGTCGTGGTCAGGCCGACGATGTTGACGCTGGTCAGGCCGACGGCATCGGCGCTGGTGAGAGCCGACACCTGGAGCGAGGTGAGCGCCCCGACCTCGGCGGAGGTCAGTGCCGTCACGTCGGCGGACCCCAGCGCCGCGACGGTGGCGGTCGCCATGTTGGCGATCGCGGTGGTGGTGATATTCGCCAGGGCAGCGGTGCCGAGGCCCGGGATGTTGGTGGTGGTCAGGCCGGTGACGTTGGCCGTGGTCAGGCCGACGATGTTGACGCTGGTCAGACCGACGGCATCGGCGCTGGTAAGGGCGCTGATCTGATCGGAGGTGAGCGCCTTGACCTCAATGGAGGTCAGCGCCGTCACGTCGGCGGAGCCGAGGGCCGCCACGGTGGCGGTCGCCATGTTGGCGGTCGCGGCGGTGCCGAGGGCCGCCAGGGCGGCGGTGGTGACGCCCGGGATGTTGGTGGTGGTCAGGCCGGCGACGTTGGCGCTGTTCAGGCCAAGGATGTTGACGCTGGTCAGGCCGGCGATGTGGGCGCTGGTGAGCGCCCCCACCTGGTCGGACATCAGCGATTGCACCTGCCCCGAGGTCAGCGCCGCCAGGGCGGCCGAACTCAGCCCCGGCATGGCGGCCGTGGTGATGGCGCCGATATTGGCGCTGGTGAAGCCGGCGACGTTGACGCTGGTCAGGCCGACGACATCGGCGCTGGTGAGCGCGCTCACCTGATCGGACGTCAGGGCCTTGACCTGGGCGGAGGTCAGTGCCGTCACGTCGGCGGAACCGAGGGCCGCGACGGTGGCGTTGGCGATGCCGGTGACGGCGGCGGTGCCGATCGCGGCCAGCGCGGCGGTGGTCACCCCGGGGATGTTGGCGGTGGTCAGGCCGGTGATGTTGGCCGTGGTCAGGCCAAGGATATTGACGCTGGTCAGGCCGGCGATGTTGGCGCTGGTGAGCGCCCCCACCTCATCGTTGGTCAGGGCCTTCACCTGCGCGGAGGTCAGCGCCGCCACCGCGGCGGAGGGCAGGACCGCCATGGTCGTGTTGGTGATGCTGGTGATGTTGGTGCTGGTCAGGCCGACGACGTTGACGCTGGTCAGGCCGACGATGTTGACGGAGGTCAGCGCCGCCACCTCATCGCCGAGGAACGCCTTGAGCTGGGCGGAGGTCAGCGCGGTCACGTCGGCGGAACTCAGCGCCGACACGGTGGCATCGGCCATGCCGGTGATGGCGGCGGTGCCGATCGCGGCCAGGGCAGCGGTGGTCACCCCGGGGATGTTGGTGGTGGTCAGGCCGGTGATGTTGGCGGTGTTCAGGCCAACGATGTTGACGCTGCTCAGGCCGGCGATGTGGGCACTGGTGAGCGCCCCCACCTGGTCGGCGGTCAGCGCCGAGACCTCGGCGGAGGTCAGGGCCGACGCCTCGGCGGAGGTCATCGCCGCCATGGCGGCGGTGCTGATGCCGGTGATGTTGACGCTGGTCAGGCCGATGATGTTGGCGCTGGTCAGGCCCACGATGTTGGCGGCGGTCAGCGCCGACAGCTCATCGAAGGTGAGCGCCTTGACCTGGGCGGAGGTCAGCGCGGTCACGTCGGCGGAACTGATGACCGCCAGGGTGGCATTGACCATGCCGGTGATGGCGGCGGTGCCGATCGCCGCCACGGCGGCGGTGCCGAGGCCGGCGATGTTGACGCTGGTCAGGCCCACGATGTTGGTGGTGTTCAGGCCGGTGATGTTGGCGCTGGTCAGGCCGGCGATGTGGGCGCTGGTGAGCGCGCCCACCTGGTCGGCGGTCAGCGCCGACACCTGGGCGGAACTCAGGCTCGCGACCTGGGCGGAGGTCAGCGCCGCCATCACGTCCGTGGCCAGGCCGGTGATGTTGGTGCTGGTCAGGCCGGTGATGTTGACGCTGCTCAGGCCGGCGGCATTGACGGTGGTCAGCGCCCCCAGCTCGTCGGAGGTGAGCGCCTTGAGCTGGGCGGAGGTCAGCGCCAGCACGTCGCCGGACCCCATCGCGGTGATGGTGCTGTTGGCGAGGCCGGTGATCGCCGCGGTGGGCAGCACCGCCAGGGCGGCGGTGCCGAGGCCGGCGATGTTGACACTGGTCAGGCCGGTGACGTTGGCGGTGTTCAGGCCGGTGATGTTGGCGCTGGTCAGGCCGGGGATGTGGGCAACGGTCAGCGCCCCCACCTCGTCAGCGGTCAGCGCCGACACCTGGGTGGAGGTCAGGCTCGACACCTGGGCGGAGGTCAGCGCCGCCACGGCCGTGGTGGTGAAGCCGGTGATGTTGGTGCTGGCCAGGCCGGCGATGTTGACGCTGCTCAGGCCGGCGACATTGGCCGAAGTCAGCGCCCCCAGCTCGTCGGAGGTGAACGCCCTGATCTCGGCGGAGGTCAGCGCCAGCACGTCGGCGGAGTTCATCGCGGTGATGGTGGGATCGCCGAGGCCGGTGATCGCGGCGGTGGTCATCGCCGCCAGGGCCGCCGTGCTCAGGCCCGGGAGGTTGCCCGTGGTGATGCCGGCGACGTTGGCCGTGGTCAGGCCGACGATGTTGACGCTGGTCAGGCCGACGATGTTGACGCTGGTCAGCGCCTGCACCTGGTCAACGGTCAGCGCCTTGGTCTCGGCGGAGGTCAGCGCCGCCACCTGGGCGGAGGTCAGCGCCGCCACGGCGGTGTTGGTCAGGCCGGTGATGTTGGCGGTGGTCAGGCCGACGATGTTGGCACTGGTCAGGCCGGCGACATTGGCGCTGGTGATGGCCGCCACCTGGTCGGCGCTCAGCACCTTGGTCTGGACCGAGGTCAGCGCCGCCACGTCGGCGGAGGTGAAGGCGGCGATCTGGTCGCCGGTGAGGCCGGCCAGGGCGGCCGTTCCGATCGAGCCGATCGCGGTCAGGGCGGCCGCGGCGGCCGGCGTGAACACCGCGATCTGGTCGGCGCTGAGGGCCGCCACCGCGGCGCTGGTCAGACCGACGACGTTGGTGGTGGTCAGTGCCTCGATCTGGTCAGCGAGGAGCGCCTTGGCCTCGGCGGAGCTCAGCGCGCCCACCTGGGCGGAGGTCAGCACGCCCACCTGGTCGGCGGTGAGCCCGATGATGGCGGCGGTGCCGATCGCGGCGACCTGGGCGGTGGTGAGTTTGGGCGTGGCCGAGGCGCTGATCGCGCCGATCTCGGCCGAGGTCAGCCCGGTCACGGCGGCGGTGGTGAAGCCGACGATGTTGACGGAGGTCAGCGCCCCCATCTGGTCGGCGGTGAGCGCCTTGGCCTGGGCGGAGTTCAGCGCCGCCACCTCGGCGGAGGTGAGCACCCCGACGGCACTGACGCTCAGGCCGGTGATGTTGACGCTGGTCAGGCCGGCGATGTTGACGCTGGTGAGGCCGACGACGTTGACGCTGGTCAGGGCGCTCAGTTGATCGGCGGTGAGTGCCTTGGTTTCCGCGGAGGTCAGCGCCCCCACCTGGGCGGAGGTCAGCACGCCCAACTGGTCAACGGTGAGCCCGGCGATGGCGGCGGTGCCGATCGCGGCGATCTGGGCGGTGGTGAGTTTGACCGCGGCCGCGGTGCTGATCGCGCCGACTTCGGCGGAGGTCAGCGCCGCCACGGCGCCGGTGCTCAGGCCGACGATGTTGGCACTGGTGAAGGCCCCCATCTGGTCGACGGTGAGCGCCTTGGCCTCGGCGGAGGTCAGTGTCCCCACCTGGGCGGAGGTCATCGCCACCTCGGCGGCGGTGCTGAGGCCGATGACGTTGGCGGTGGTCAGGCCGCCGATGTTGGCGCTGGTCAGGCCGGCGATGTTGACCGAGGTCAGCGCCCCCACCTGGTCGGAGGTCAGCGCCTTGGTCTGCACGGAGGTCAGCGCGCCCACCTGGGCGGAGGTCATCGCCCCGACGCTGTCGGTGCTGAGGCCGATGATGTTGGCGCTGGTCAGGCCGACGATGTTGGCGGAGGTGAGACCGGCCACGTTGGCGGTGGTCAGCGCGCTCAGCTCATCGGAGGTCAGCGCCTTGGTCTGGACGGAGGTCAGCGCCGCCACCTGCGCGGAGGTCAGCGTGGCGACCTGATCGGTGGTGAGGCCGGCGATGCCGGCGGTGCCGACGGAGCCGATCAGGGCCAGTTTGGCGATGGTGGCCGGGGCGATCGCCCCCATTTGGCTGGCGCTGAGCGCCGTCAGGGCGGCGGTGCTGAGGCCCACGATGTTGACCGAGGTCAGCGCCGCCATCTCGTCGGAGCTCAGCGCCTTCACCTGGGCCGAGGTCAGCACCGAAACCTGGGCGGAGGTCAGCGCCCCGATGGTGTCGGAGCTGAGGCCGGTGATGTTGGCACTGGTCAGGCCGGGGATGTTGGCACTGCTCAGGCCGGCGACGTTATCGGAGGTCAGTGCGCCGACCTGGGCCGCGGTGAGCGCCTTGACCTGGACCGAACTCAGGGCCGCCACGTCGGCGGAGGAGAGCCCGGCCACCTGGTCGGTGGTCAGGCCGGGAATGGCGGCTGTGCCGATCGCCCGGATCTGGCCGGTCCCGATATTGACCTCGGCGGCGGAGCTGAAGGCCCCGATCTGCACCGAACTGAGCGCCGCCATGGCCGCGGTGGTCAGGCCGTCCACGTTGTCGGAGGTCAGCGCCGCCAACTGGTCCGTGGTCAGCGCCTTGGCCTGGACCGAGCTCAGACCCCCCACCTGGGCGGAGGTGAGCGTGGCAACCTGGTCGACCGTGAACCCAGTAAGGGCGGCGGTGCCGATCGCGGCGATCTGGGCGGTGGTGAGCTTGCTCTCGGCGCCCGAACTGAAGGCCGCGACGGATGTCGAACTGAGGGCCGCCATCGCGGCGCTGCTGAGGCCGACGACGTTGGTGGAGGTCAGGGCCGCCACGACGTCGGCCGCCAGCGCCTTGGCCTGGGCCGAACTCAGGGCCGCCACCTGGGCGGAGGTCAGCACGCCGACCTCGTCAGCCGTGAGGCCGGCCAGCGCGGTCGTGCTGATCGCCTTGACCTGGCCGGTCCCGAGATAGGGCAGGGCGGTGGTGCTGATCGTCGCCACCTGGGCGGAACTCAGCGCCGCGACGGCGGCGGTGCTCAGGCCGGCGATGTTGACGCTGGTGAGCGCCCCGAGCTCGTCGGCGGTGATCCCCTTGGCCTGGCCCGAATTGAACGCGCCCATCTGCGCCGAGGTCAGCGCCGCCCAGGTGGCGGTGTTGAAGCCGGCGATGTTGGCGGTGTTGAAGCCGAGGATGGCGGCGGTGGTCAGGCCGGGGACATTGGCCGTCGTGAGCGCCCCCACCTGGTCGGAGGTCAGTGCCTGAACCTGGGCCGAGTTGAGCCCGCCCACCTGGGCGGAGGTGAACGCGGCAATCTCATCGATGGTGAGACCCGGCAAGGCGGCGGTGCCGATCGCTCTGATCTGGGCGGTCCCGATATTGATCTCGGCGGCGGAGCTGATCGCCCCCACCTGGGCGGAACTGAGCGCGGCCACGGCGGCGGTGGTCAGGCCGCCGATGTTGACCGAGGTCAGCGCCCCGATCTGATCGGTGGTCAGCGCCTTGGACAGGGTCGAGTTCAGCGCGCCCACCTGGGCGGAGGTGAAGACCCCCAGGACGGTGGAGCTGAGGCCGATGACGTTGGTGGCGGACAGGCCGGAAATATCGATGGTGGACAGGCCCAGGACGTTGGTGGTGGTGATGGCCGCGACCTCGTCAACCGTGAGCACCTTGGCCTGCGCGGTGCTCAGTGCCGCCACCTGGGCGGAGGTGAGCGAGGCGACCTGGTCGGTGGTGAGGCCGGCGATCGTGGCGGTGTTGATCGCTCTGATCTGGGCGGTTCCGACCACGGCCATGGCGCTGGCACTGATCGCCTGCACCTGGTCGGCACTCAGGGCCGCCATGGCGGCGGTGGTGAGGCCGACCACGTTGACGGAGGTCAGCGCCCCCATCTCGTCGGTGGTCAGCGCCTTGGCCAGGTTCGAGTTCAGCGCGCCCACCTGGGCGGAGGTGAAGGCCGCCAGGACGGTGGTGTTGATCCCGGTGACGTTGGCGGTGCTCAGGCTGTTGATATCGGCGGTGCCGAAGCCGGTCATGTTGGCGGTGGTGAGCGCGCCCACCTGGTCCGAACTCAGCGCCTTGACCTGGGCCGTCCCCAGCCCCGCCACCTGGGCGGAGGTGAAGGTGGCGATCTCGTCGGTGGTGAGGCCGGCGAGGGCGGCGGTGCCGATGGCGCCGATCTGGGTGGCGGTGAGCTTGCTCTCGGCGCCGGTGCTGAAGGCGGCGACCTGGGCCGAACTCAGCGCATTCATCGCGAGCGTGCTCAGGCCGGTGACGTTGGCGGAGGTGAGCGCGCCCACCTGGTCGGCACTCAGCGCCTTGATCTGGGCGGTGCCCAGCGCCTGCAACTGGGTGGAGGTCAGCGCGGCGATCTGGTCGGTGGTGAGGCCGGCGATGGTGGCGGTGCTGAGCGCGCCGATCTGGGCCGATCCGAGTCTCAGTTCGGCGGCGGTGCTGAGGGCGGCGATGCCGGCCGAACCGAGTGCGGTGATGGCCGCGGTGGTCAGGCCGACGACATTGGCGGTGGTGAAGGCCCCCACCTGGTCGGCGCTCAGCGCCTTGATCAGGCTGGAGTTCAGCGCCCCCACCTGGGCGGAGGTCAGCGCGGCGATCTCGTCGGTGGTGAGGCCGGCGACGGCGGCGGTGCTGATCGCGCCGATCTCGGCGGTGGTGAGCTTGACCAGGGCGGCGGTGGTGAAGGCGCCCAACTGGCCGGCGGTCAGCGCCGCCATGTCCGCGGTGGTGAGACCGTTGACGTTGGCGGAGGTGAGTGCCGCCACCTGGTCGGTGGTGAGCCCGATGATGGCGGCGCTGCCGATCGCGGCGATCTGGCCGGTGCCGAGCTTGCCCTCGGCCGTGGTGGTGAGGGCTGCCACCTGGGCGGAGCCGAGCGCCGCGATGTCCGCGGTGGTCAGGCCGGTGACGTTGGCGGTGGTCAGCGCCCCGATCTGGTCCGAGGTCAGCGCCTTGACCTGGGTGGTGGTCAGCGCCGCCACCTGGCCGGAATTCAGCGCTGCCACCTGATCGGTGGTCAGGCTGGCAATCGCCGCCGTGCCAAGCGCTTTGATCTGCGCGGTGCCGAGCTTGGCGGTGGCGGCGGTGCTGAGGGCGGCGGCCTGGGCGGCACTCAGCGCGCCGGCGGCGGCGGTGCCGAGACCGATGACGTTGGCGGTGGTGAAGGCCGCCACCTGATCGGTGGTCAGGGCCTTGACCTGGTTCGAGGTCAGCGCCCCCACCTGGGCGGAATTCAGCGCGACGACCTGGTCGGTGGTGAGGCCGGCGATGGCGACGGTGTTGATCGCGGCGATCGCGGCGGTGCCCAGCTTGGTCTCGGCGGCGGTGGTGAGCGCCCCCACCTGAGCCGAGTTCAGCGCCGCCATGGCGGCGGTGCCGAGCCCGGTGGCGTTGGCGGTGGTCAGCGCCGCGATTTCGTCCGTGGTGAGGCCGGCGATGGCGGCGGTGCTGATGGCCCCGATCTGGCCGGTGCTCAGCTTGATCTCGGCGGCGGTGCTGAGGGCCGCGATCTGCACCGAATTCAGCGCGGCGATGTCCACGGTGGTGAGGCCGGTGGCGTTGGCGGTGGTGAGCGCGCCGATCTGGTCGGAACTCAGGACCTTGATCTGGGCGGAGTTGAGCGCGCCGACCTGGGCGGAGGTCAGCGCGCTGACCTGATCGACGGTCAGGCCGGCGATGGCGGCGGTGCTGATCGCGCCGATCTGGGCGGTGCCGAGTTTGGCCTCGGCGGCGGTGCTGAGCGCTGCCACCTCACCCGAACTCAGCGCCGCCATGGCGCTGGTGCCGAGGCCGGCGATGCTGGCGGTGGTGAGCGCGCCCACCTGGTCGGAACTCAGGGCCTTGATCTGGGCGGAATTCAGCGCGCCGACCTGGGCGGAGTTCAGCGCGGTCATCTGGTCGATGGTGAGGCCGGTGATGGCGGCGGTATTGATCGCGCCGATCTGGGCGGTGGTGAGCTTGGTCTCGGCGCTGGTGGTGATCGCGGCCACCTGGGCCGAATTCAGCGCCGCCATGGCGGCGGTGCCGAAGCCGGTGATGTTGGCGGTGGTCAGTGCCGCGATTTCGTCCGTCGTGACGCCGGCGATGGCGGCGGTGGCGATGGCGCCGACCTGGGCGGTGCTGAACTTGGTCACGGCGGCGGTGTTGATGGCGCCGACCTGGGCGGAACTCAGCGCGGCCATGGCGGCGGTGCCGAGACCGGTGGCGTTGGCGGTGGTCAGCGCGCCCACGTCCGCCGTGGTCAGCGCCTTGATCTGGGCGGAGTTCAGTGCCGCCACCTGGGCGGAGGTCAGCGCGGCGATCTGATCGACGGTCAGGCCGGCGATGGCGGCGGTGCTGATGGCGCCGATCTGGGCGGAGCCGAGTTTGCTGTCGGCGGCGGTGCTGAGGGCCGAGAGCTGGGCGGAATTCAGCGCCGCCATGGCCGCGGTGGTCAGGCCGGTGGCATTGGCGGTGGTCAGCGCGCCGATCTGGTCGGAACTCAGAGCCTTGATCTGGGCCGAACCCAGCGCGTTCACCTGGGCGGAGGTCAGCGCGACGATCTGGTCGATGTCGAGGCCGGCCATGGCACCAGTGCTGATCGCGGCGATCTGGGCGGTGCTGAGCTTGGCCAGGGTGGCGGTGGTGAGCGCGCCCATTTGGGCGGAATTCAGCGCCGCCATGTCGGCGGTGCCGAGACCGGCGACAATGGCGCTGGTGAGCGCGGCCATTTCGTCGGTGGTGAGACCGGTGATGGCGGCGGTGCTGAAGGCGCCGATCTGGGCGGTGGAGAGCTTGAGCTCGGCCGCGGTGGAGAAGGCCGCCACCTGGGCGGCGGTGAACACGCCGAGGGCGGCGGTGGTCAGGCCGGTGACGTTGGCGGTGGTCAGTGCCGCCACCTGGGCGGAACTCAGGGCCTTGACCTGGTCGGAGCCCAGCGCGCCCATCTGGGACGCCGTCAGCGCAATGATCTGGTCGGTGGTGAGCCCGGTGACGGCGGTGGTGCCGATCGCGGCGATCTGGGCGGTGCTGAGTTTGGTCGCGTCCGCGGTGGTGAGCGCGCCCATCTGGGCCGCGCTGAGGACCGCCAGGTCGGCGGTGCCGAGACCGGTGACGTTGGCCGTGGTCAGTGCGGCGATCTGATCGGTGCTGAGCGCCTTGGCCTGGGCCGAACTCAGGCCCGCCAGGGTAGCGGCGCTGAAGCCCGCGATGGTCGTGGTGCTGAGGCCGGGGATCGCGGCGGTGCTGATGGCCCCGATCTGGGTGGTGCCAAGCCGGTTCGCGGCGGCGGTGCTGAGGGCGGCGACCTGAGCCGAACTGAAGGCGCCGATGGCGGCGGTGCTGAGGCCGACGACACTGGCGGTGGTGAGGACCCCGATCTCATCGAGGGTGAGCGCCTTGCCCTGGGCGGAGGTCAGCCCGCCCAACTGGCCGGAGCTGAGTGCGGTGATCTGATCGGTGGCGAGGCTGGCGACCGCGGCGGTGCTGATGGCCCCGATCTGGGTGGCGTTGAGTTTGGTCAGGGAGGCGGTGGTCAGCCCCGTCACCTGGGCTGTGCTGAGGGCTGCCACGGCGGCGGTGGTGAGGCCGGGGAGGGCGGCGGTGGTGATGGCATCGATCTGGGCGGTCGTGAGTTTCGTCACGGCGGCGGCACTGAGCCCCCCCACCTGGGTCGAACTCAAGGTCGCGATGTCGATGGTGGTCAGGCCGGTGACGTTGGCGGTGGTGAACGCGCCGATTTCGTCGGCGGTGAGGCCGGCGAGGCTGGCGGTGGTGAGCGCGCCGATCTGAGCGGAGCTGAATTTGGCCACGGCGGCGGTGCTGAGCGCACCGGCCTGGGTGGAGCTGAGCGCGGCGATGTTCGCGGTGGTGAGGCCGCCGGCATTGGCGGCGCCGAGTCCGCCGATATTGGCCGAGGTGAGGCCGGGCAGGTTGGTGGTGGTGAAGGCCGCGACCTGGGCCGCGGTGAGCGTGCTGACCGCGGCGGAGCCGAACGCCGCCACTTCGGCGGCGCTCAGCGTGGCGATCTGGCCGGTGGTCAGGCCGGGGATGGCGGCGCTGCTGATCGCACTGACCAAAGCGGTGCCGAGACCGGCCGTCACCGCGGTGCTCAGGGCGGCGACCTGGGCCGAACTCAGGGCCGCCATATCGGTGGTGGAGAGGCCGGCGGCCTCGGCTGTGGTCAGGGCGGCGACCTGGGCGGAGGTGAGCGCGCCGACCTGGGCGGTGCTGAGCACGGCCACCTGGGCCGAGCTCAGGGCTGCCACGGCGGCCGTGCCGATCACCGCCATCTGAGCGGTGGTGAAGGCCGCCAGCGCGGCGGTGCCGAGGGTTGTCACCTCGGTTGAGTTGAGGGCGGCGATGACGGCGGTGCTGAAACCGGCGATCTGGCTGGTCTTGAACGCGTTGAGCTGGGCGGCGAGCTCGGCCGGGGTGAGGGCGGCGAGGGCGGCGGTGGTGAGGGCGGCAACCTGCGCTGTGCTGAAGCCGGCCACGGCGGCGGTGGTGAGGGCGGCGACCTGGGCGGTGGTGAATGTCGCCATATCCGCGGTGGACAGGCCGGCGACGTTGGTGGCGGTGAGGCCGGCGGCCTCGGTTGCGGTCAGCAGCTTGACCTGGGCGGTGCTCAGCGCCGCGACCTGGGCGGAACTGAGCCCCGCGATGCCGGCGGACGAGAAGGCCCCCACCTGGACGGTGCTGAGGGCGCTGATGGCGGTGACGGAGAGTCCCGCGACCTGGGTGCTGGTGAATGCGCCGATGGTGGCGGTGGTAAGCCCCGTCGTCTGCGCGGTGGTGAGGCCCGCGATGTCGCCCGAGGTGAGGGCCTGGATCTGCGCCGAGCCCAAGGCGCCCAGTTGGGCGGTGGTGAGCGCCGCCACCTGGGTGGGGGCGAGGCCGCTCGCGATCTGGGCGGTGGTGAGCGCCTGCACCTGCGTGTTGGAGAAAGCCGCGATATCGGCGGTGCCGAGGCTGGCGATGACGGCGGTGCCGAGGCCGGCGATGGCGGCGGTGTTGATCGCGCTGATCTGGCTGGTTTTGAACGCCGCGATCTGGGCGGCGACCTCGGCGGCGTTGAGGGCGGCGATGTCGGCGGTGCCGAGGGCGCCGACCTGGGCGGTGCCGAACCCGCCGACCTGGGCGGTGGTGAGCGCCGTCACCTGAGCGGTGTTGAGCACCGTGACCTGGGCGGTGGTGAGTGCGGTGATCTGGCTGGCGGTCAGGCCGGTGATGGCGGCGGTGCTGATCGCGCCGATCTGGGCGGTGGTGAGCTTGGTTTCGGCGGTGGTGGTGATCGCCCCCACCTGGGTGGCGCTGAGTTGCGCCACCTGGGCGGTGGTCAGGCCGGTGACATTGGCGGTGGTCAGCGCCGCCATCTCATCGACGGTGAGCCCGCTGACGGCGGCGGTGGTGATGGCACCGATCTGGGCGGAGGTGAAACTTTGGATAACGTCCGCTCCGAGCGACGCGATCCCGCTGGCGTTCATGGCCGCAATGGCTGCGGTCGTATAAGTCGGAGTTGTCATGCGGGTCCGCCTGGAATCGGGTTACATCTGTGACGTCAAATTTTTTGACCCGCCCTCGCGGCACGCACGCATTACCAATGCATCGCGTTTGCGATTGCAGACGGCAGAATTTTTCTGCTGAGCGAAAGGATGCACGACAAGGATTAACAAAATATGAAAAAAACCGCCCCAATCAGCAATTTTTCCACCCTGCCGGTGAATTTCACGCGAGCAAAAATGGTGCTCTACCGGCGTTTACTTCTTGTTAATAAAATTCCTGTACAACACGTCCATGCGGACAGCCGGTCCGTGATCAGCAGCTTTTCCGCGGAAGACCGTTGAATTTCCGAGGCTGTCAGAATATCCGCATCATAGGGTACAGCCAGCCTCGGGCGTTTTGTCTGATGTCATATTATTTCAACAGACATTAAAATCAACTCGGGAGACGCGCGTGTACCGGTTCGATCACCTCCGCGACCGCATTCTCGCGACACTGGGATCGCCGGCGGCGCAACTGGCCTGCGCTGGCGCATCCGGCGGCGCGGATGCCTTCCGCCGGTTGATGAAGGCCGCGCAAGCCGGCGCGCCGGCGGCGTGCTGCCAGGTGGGACGCGCCTATTTGCTGGGCCATGGCGTGCCGGCGTCGCTGCCCGCGGCACTGCGCTGGCTGACCCGCGCCGCCGAGGCGGGCGACGCCGCGGCGCAGACCTTGCTCGCGTCGCTTGCCCTGCGGGGGGTCTGCGACACCGCTTCCCCAGGCCTGTTCCCAGCCGCCGCAGCCGTCACCGACCCGCAACCGCACTACCACGCCGCCCTGCTCTGGGCCGAACGGGCCGCGGCGCAGGGTTCGGCGGAGGCGCAGGCGATATTGGGCTATATTCTGACCGACGGCCCCGACGACCTGCGCGACCGTGACCGCGGTGCATACTATTATCAGTACGCGGCGGCAGCGGGCTGCGCGCAGGGCCAGTTGGGCTGGGCGCTGGTCCTGCTGCAGCGGCATGACCTGGACGCGGCCTCCGGCCTGCTGGCGCAAGCCGCCGCCGCCGGCCTGGCCGCGGCGTGCTACACGCTGGGCGTGCTCGCCGAAAGCGGCGCCGCCGGGGTTCAGGACTTCGCCGCCGCCGCCGAACAGTACCGCATCGCCGCCGAAGCGGGTCACCGGACGGCCCAGTTGCGTTACGGCATGGCCCTGCTGGCCGGACGCGGTGTCGCCGCCGACCCGTTCCACGGCGAATCCTGGCTGCGCCGAGCGGCGCTCGGGGGGGAGCCGGCGGCGGCGGCGCTGATTGGCGAGCTGTATGCCCACCCCGGCGACCTGCCGCCGAATTATGTCGAAGCCGCGATGTGGCTCCGCCGCGCCGCCGAGGCCGGGCACGCGGGCGCGGCGAAGACGCTGGGCCATCTGCTGCTGGCGGGTGTTGGCCTGACCCCCGACCCGGAAGAGGCGGTCCGCTGGCTGCATCTGGCCATCGCCGGCGGCGAGACCGAAGCCAGGAACGATCTGGCGCGCCTGGCGCTGGCGGGGCAGGTCCCGGAGACCGACCGGCAGATGACCTGCCACTGGTTTCAGGCGCAGGCCGAGGCGGGCGATCCGGCGGCGGCGTTCAACCTCGGTCTGTGCCTGGCCGAGGGCATTGGCGTGCCGCGCGACGACACCGGGGCGCTGGCGTGGTTCGAACGCGCGGCTTTGAGCGAACCGGCTGCGCAGTACTGGTGCGGGCGCATGCACGCCGAGGGGCGGGGATGCGAGCCGGATGCGGTGGCGGCGCGAAGCTGGTTTCTGCGGGCGGCCGCGGGCGGCAATGCGGACGCCGAGGCGGTGGCGGGCGAGATGCTGCTCAACGGCCGTGGCGGGCCGGCGGACGAGGCGGCGGCGATGGCCTTGTTCCGGCGTGCGGCGGCGGCGGGCCATGCGGGGGCCCGGTTTGCGCTGGCGGTGCTGGCCCGCGGTTCGGCTTGACATCCGGCGGCGGCAAGGCCGGGATAGCGCGCGGCATGCGGATGTCCGCCAACAGGAGGAGACCGTCATCATGAAAGTGGTCACACTGCAAAACGTTCCGAATGTCCCGGTGGACGGCGCCGCCGAACCGATCGCGGGGTGGACCGGGCCGGTGTCGCGCTCGCGCCAGACCATCATCGAGCCCGGCGAGTCCGCCAACTTCAATTGCAGCGTGGTGAACTTCAGCCAGGGCTGCACCACGGGCTGGCATACGCACAGTTGCGACCAGTTGTTGATCGTCACCGCCGGCTCCGGCATCGCGGCAACGGAGCATGAAGAGCGCGAGATCCGTGTGGGCGATGTCGTGCAGATCAAGGCGGGCGAACGGCACTGGCATGGCGCCAAGGCCGATACGACGATGGGGCATATCACGATCACGCTGGTCGGCGGCCAGGCGAGCTGGGGGTAGTATCCGGCAGGTAGCGGGATCGGCGGGGTGTTTGTTTTCCCCAACGATTCCCGCCGCCCAGCCACGCAAAAGATGATATCGCTCGGGCGCGTCCGTGTCCTAGTCTGGTACGAAGATGGGGGAACCCCGCAAAGCGGCCAGACATGGGAGGAAGACATGGCACCGACTTCGCGCCTGGTGGTCGCGTTCTTCAGCGTGCTTGCCCTGATGACGGCGGCGGGGGCCGCGTGCGCGCAAAAACCCGGGGGGATCCTGCGGCAATACATCATCGACAGCCCTGCGACCATGTCGATCCATGAGGAAAGCACGGTCGTCGCCGAACGGCCGATGATGGCGGTGTTCAACAATCTTGTCATGTTCGACCAGCACGTCGCGCAGAACAGCCTCGCCTCGATCGTGCCCGATCTCGCGACCGATTGGGCCTGGGACGAAGAGGGAACCCGGTTGACGTTCCATCTGCGAAAGGGCGTGACATGGCATGACGGCAAGCCCTTCACCGCCGCCGATGTCAAATGCACCTGGGATCTGTTGCAGGGCAAAGCAACCGAAAAACTGCGCGTCAATCCGCGGAAGTCCTGGTACAACAATCTCGAGTCCGTCGTTATCCATGGCGATTATGAGGCGATTTTCGTGCTGAAACGTCCGCAGCCGGCGTTTCTGGCTTTGCTCGCCTCGGGGATGTCGCCGGTCTATCCCTGCCATGTCGCGCCGGCGCAGATGCGCCAGCGCCCGGTCGGCACCGGGCCGTTCAAATTCGTCGAGTTCAAGGCGAACGAATATATCAAGCTGGTGCGCAATCCCGACTACTGGAAACCCGGCCTGCCGTACCTCGACGGCATCGAGTACACGATCTCGCACAACCGCTCGACCGCGATCCTGGCTTTCGTTGCTGGCAAGTACGAACTGACCTTCGCCGGCACGCTGACGATCGCGCTGACGCACGATCTGCAGACCCAGCGGCCCGATGCGATCTGCGAGCTGCCGCCCGGCAGTGTCAGCACCAACCTGATCATCAACCGGACCAGGCCGCCGTTCGACAATCCGGCGCTGCGCCGGGCGATGGCGCTGGCGATCGACCGGCAGGCGTTTATCGATATTCTGACGGAAGGAAACGGTCTTCGGGCCGCGGCGATGCAGCCGTCACCGGGCGGACAATGGGGGATGCCGCCGGCGATGCTGGCAACGCTGCCCGGCTATGGTTCGGATGTGGCGGCCAACCGCACCGCGGCGCGCGCGATCATGCAGACGCTGGGCTATGGTCCGGACAAGCGGCTGGCGATCAAGGTCTCGACGCGCGACATCCCGCCCTACCGCGATCCGGCGGTGATCCTGATCGATCAGCTCAAGGAGATTTACATCGACGCCGACCTCGAGCTGCTCGACACCACCCAGTGGTATCCGAAGGTCATGCGCAAGGACTACACGGTCGCGCTCAATCTGACCGGGACGATGGTCGATGACCCTGATGCGCTGCTGTATGAGAATTATGCCTGCGGCGGGATCGGCAACTATAATGGCTACTGCAATCCCGCGGTGGACAGACTGATCGATCAGCAGTCGATGGAGCCCGATCAGGACAAGCGCCGTCACATGGTCTGGGAGATCGAACGGCGCCTGACCGAGGACGACGCCAAGCCGCTGGTTTACTTCAATCGCGGCGGCATCTGCTGGGATCCGAAAGTGAAAGGGCTGACCGTCATGGTCAACAGCATTTATAACGGCTGGCGCATGGAGGATATCTGGCTCGATCGCTAGAGCGTTTTCGCCGGGACTGAAAACCAGGCTGGCGGATCGCGGTTCCCGATCCCCGCCTGCCCTATGCGGCCCCGGCGTGACTCGCTTTGCGCCCCGGATGCGCCAATATCCCCGGCATGGAGCAACTCCCCGGCCTGCCCCCCTCCGCCTTCGACAAAGAAGACCCGGCGCCGGACGCGGACTTCTACGCCTGGCCGCGCTTCGTCACCCACATCGACGACGCCGCCATCGCCGTGGTGACGCAGGTGTATCGCCAGACCCTGCCGGCCGGCGGCGCGGTGCTGGACCTCATGAGCAGTTGGGTCAGCCATTTGCCGGCCGAGGTCACCTACACCTCCGTCACCGGCCACGGCCTGAACGCCGAGGAACTGGCGGCCAACCCGCGCCTGACGCGCTGGTTCGTGCAGGACCTGAACCAGGACCCGGCCCTGCCGCTGGAGGATGCCTCGTTCGACGGCGCCTGCCTGTGCGTATCGGTGCAATACCTGCAGCGGCCGGTGGAGGTGTTCCGCGACGTGGCCCGCGTGCTGCGGCCGGGGGCACCCTTCGTGGTGTCGTTCTCCAACCGCTGCTTTCCGACCAAGGCGGTGGCGATCTGGCAGGCGTTCGGCGGGCCGGATCAGCAGCGGCTGGTCGGGGCCTGCATGCAGGCGGCGGGGTTCAGCCGGATCGCCGACCACGCGTCAGTGCCGGATCGGGGCGATCCGCTGTGGGTGGTGATCGGGTTTGTGTGAAGCGGGGGACAGGTTCACCGGCGGTTGGCGTCCAGCAGAACGACAGGCAGCGCGGGGTCAGATTCCATGCGCCATGAGGTCTTCCGTATCCGCCCGCAAGTCCTCCAACGCTGCTCTGATGGGCGCCTCCCTCCGCTTGAGCGCCAGAACATCGGAAAGCCGGATGCGCCGGTGTGCGCCGACGCGGCGGAACGGCAGATCGCCGATATCCATCCGGCGGCGCACCAGGGGACGCGAGATGCCCAGGATCGCCGCCGCATCTTCCGGCGAAATCTCCGCATCGGCGGTCAGCAATGCGACGTCTTCCGAGGCGGCGGCTTTTTCCAGCAGGTCCGCGATGATCCCGGCGGCGGCGGCGGAGACCTCGACGGTCTCCCGGCTGTCGTCCGGATGGATCAGCAGCATCTGGATGCGATCCGCTGGGGCGCGACGTTTCAGCAGGTCGGCGCCACGCATCGCATCCGGCCCCTCGGCGGGCGGCAGGCTGTAGCGCGCCATCAGTTCCATGCCCATTGCCGCCTCCTGTAACCGGAATATCTGGAACGGCGAGGGCGGAACGTCAAGCATCCAGGTCGAGCCAACCGTGGCCGGCAATGCCCCGGCGACCTTTGCCGTGGGGCCGGCGCGGAGGCCGGCCCGGCGGTGACCTCAACGTGGCAGAGCGGGCTGGTCGACCATGCGCAGATAGGGCTTCAGCGCGGTCCAGCCGGCGGGGAACCGCATCTTCGCATCCGCGTCGGACAGTGCCGGAACGATGATCACCGGATCGCCATCCTTCCAGTTCACCGGTGTGGCGACCTTGTGCGCGTCGGTCAGTTGCAGGCTGTCGATCACCCGCAGGATTTCCATGAAGTTGCGCCCGGTGCTGGGCGGATAGGTCAGCATCAGCCGCACCTTCTTGTTCGGATCGATGATGAACACGCAGCGGACGGCCATGGCTGGCTTGTGGTGTAGCCCATGAGGGCGGATGGGGAACTGGACAACGACGCGTCCTGGAACACTGTCAGCGTATAGCCAAGGTGAACAGGACCGGGCCGAACCGGGTTCTCACGTTCGGGGAAGGCACACCAGACGAAGTCGCCTTCCTGAAAAGGAAGCGGGGTCAACCGCGGCGGGCGAACGCGAGAACGGCATCAAGCAACTGCTGCTTGGCCTCGTAATCCTCGTCCGTGTCGTCATCGGCACGGACGACGACATGCTGCTGGTCAAGCAGGCCGGGTGCGACGGCGACGTGCGGCGGCGTGCCTGGGGGAGCAAGGTCTGCCTCCGGGCCGTACGGCCAGAGCGGCGCGGTGTGTGGGGTATCGTTCATAGCGTGAGAATAGGCGACGTCGGATCAGCTTTCCAGCCAAACCATGCCACCGGGGGGCGAGCAAGACGGTCAACCCTGATGGGGACGCGTAGTCACGACCCCCTCTCTCCAGTTCATCCACAGTCGCATCTTCATCGCGCAAGACCCGCCACCCTTTCGCGACGACCTGTATCGGAGATGGCGGGGTTCAGCCGGCGCCCATACCGGAAAGTCACCCTTTGGGGGGATGCTGTTATTTGCACATGCCCAGAAAAGCGGACCACACGGCGCATTGCCCGCACGACACGTCAGCCGCGCAGCGCACTTAGGCCGCAAGCCGGGAACCAGCCAGCGACACGGGATCATCGTCAACCGGCGCAGGCGGGCGCAGAAACGGCGCCTCCGCCTCACGGCCGACAGCAACGAAGAAGTCGATCAGCACCCGCGTCCGCGGCGGGACATGGCGCCGCGACGGATACATCACGAACGTCTGCTGCGGTTCGGACGTCCATCGCGGCAGCAGCCGGCAGAGCCGTTTGGCTCGGATGTCATCCAGCACCTGCGGTTCCAGCAGGCGGGCAATCCCATAGCCCGCCAGGGCCGCTCTGTGCACCATCGCGGTGCTGTTGGCGTGCAGCGGCCCCGCGACCGCGACATCGACCGGCCCACCCGGGCCCGTGAAGGTCCAGCGATCGCTGTCCGCGCCAGTCTGGTGCACGATGCAACGATGGTCCGCGAGGTCCCCGGGATCCCGGGGGACGCCGTGTTCTTCCAGATAGGCCGGCGCGGCCACCACAGTCCGGTTGAACGTCGCGATCGCGCGGGCAACCGCCGAGACGTGGCCGGACCGCCCGTTCTGCACGACAAGGTCGAGACGTTCTTCGACCATGTCGCCAAACCGTTCGCCGGTCACCAGCTCGACGGACAGTCCCTTGTGGTGCCGCAACAATGCCGCGAGGCGGGACGCGACCAGCGGACCCATCTCGGGCGGCAGGCCGACACGGACCCGGCCGGTGGGTGCGGCTTTCCGGCAACCGAGGGTGGTCTCCATCTCCGCCGCGGCCGCCAACACACCGCGCGCCTGGGCCAGCAGGCTTTCGCCGTCGTCCGTCAGGCTCAGGCGCCGCGTCGTGCGGTGCAGCAGGCGCACCCCGAAATGGTCTTCCAACTGTTCGATGGCGCGCGAGATGCTGGTGTGGCTGCCGTTCGCCTCGCGGGCCACGGCGGAAAACGAGCCGGTTTCGACGACCCGCACGAAGGTTCCCAGCGTGTGGAGCAGGTTCATGACGGACGCTCCTATCCGAAGGTGAAGGCATAGGCGCGCACGCCGGCATCGAAGAACTCGATTTCGAACGTGCGATCGGTGATGGGGCCGGTTTGCCGGATCAGTTGATACAGGCGCCCGTCCTGCACGCTGCCCCATCCCGCGGGGTCCACGTCGGCGCCATGGTCGGCACCGGGGGGCGCCCCATCGAGCGTGACGCGGAAGCGCATGGTCTGGTTCGGCACCGCCGGCGCCAGGACAAGGTGCAGATCGCGGGCGTGAAAGCGATAGGCGATCCGCCCGGCGGGTGCGTTCGACGTGGCGAACTCGCCGCCGACCGTCCACGTCCCCGCCAGCCCCCAGCGGTTGATCGCCAGCGGGGGCACGATCCTGTAAAGCGCCGGAACGTCCTGCCGGATGCCGCCGAACGAGGCGAAGCCTGTGGTCTGGGCGTAGCCGATATAGGTCTCGCCGGAGCCCAGATTGGGCGCGTCCGACGCGGCCTGCGCACCCGGGGCGGCGACGGATGCGAGCGGTTCGGAGACCGGCGCGGCGGCGGCTTCGGACAGCAATTGCCGGATCAGTCGTTCGGACTGATCGTAGCCGCCTTCGCCCAGGACGCGATGGCGCACCCGTCCATCGGCGCCGATGACATACAGCGCCGGCCACGCCTGGTTGCCGAAGGCCCGCCAGATCCGGAAGTCGCTGTCAATGGCGACGGGATAGGTGACACCCAGCGCCGCCAGCGCCTGGCGGACGTTGCCGGCGTCCTTTTCGAAGGCGAATTCCGGCGTGTGGACCCCGACGACCAGCAGCCCGCGATCGCCGTAGGTCCGCGCCCAGGCCCGCACATGCGGCAGGGCCCGCAGGCAGTTGATGCAGGAATAGGTCCAGAAATTCACCACAACGACCTTGCCGCGCAGATCGTCGGGGCGCAGCGGCGGCGTATTCAGCCATTGCCGGGTGCCCAGCAACGCAACCAGCGGCGCGGACAAGGCGGGCGCCGGTTCGGCAGCCGGCGTCATTTTGGCACCATTTCGTTGCATAATTGTCATGTCCGAGCTTGTCCCCATGGGCGTCAGGATAAGCGCGTGGTGGGGCACAAAGGTGCCGTTCATCGTCATGGCCGGCGCAAGGCCAGCCATGACGCAAAGGCGGTTCCGTTCGGCCAAAATGGGAATTGCCGCCGGTTCGGCGTGCGCGGATGGAATGATCAAAGCCGGCTCCGGCTGCGGTTCGGCGAGAAGGTTTTGTTCGATCGCCGTGACGGTGGCTGACGACCAGCGGGTCAGCAGGCCGGTGTCGAGCCCCAGCCAGATCATCGCCGCGCCGGCAATCACCGCCGCGCCACCCAGTCTGCGGAGCCCCTCGCCCCAGCGGACCGACCGTTTCAGGACGGCCAGCAGACGGCCCCCGGCAAACATGCCCGCCGCCAGCGCGGTCGCGGCACCCAGGCCGTAGGTCAGCAGCAGCAGCGACGTCTCCAGGCCGGGACCGCGCAGCGCCGCGCCGCTGAGGATCAGCCCCAGCACCGGCCCGGCACAGGGTGCCCACACCAGGCCGGTCGCCACACCGGCCAGCAGCGACGACACGACACTGCCGCCTTGGGCGTTGGCCTGCCCCGCAAGCCTGGCGCCGAGGGAAACGACCGGCATCGTCAGACGCGCCGCCAGTCCGGGCAGCAGCATCGTCAGGCCGAACAGCGTCATCACCGCCAGGGCGATGGTCCGTCCGTAGCGGTTCGCGGCGACCGCCCAGCCGCCGGCCACCGATGCCAGGCTCGCCACCACCGCGAAGGTGATGGCAAGCCCGAGCAGCAGGGGCAGGCCTCGGTGCCGGAATGATCCGCCGGCGCGCGACAGGATGAACGGCAGGACCGGGACGATGCACGGTGTGGCGATGGTCAGCATACCGGCGAGAAAGGTGATGATGATGAAGATCATTTCTGTCGGACCCTGTGTTACGCAGCCGAACCAAGGCGATAGCGGCTGGCCGGAATCCGCCGCGACAAATGCGGCACCAGCTTCCGCCGAGCGGCTTCGTACGCCTGCCAGTCGGCCGCGTCCGGCAGCGAGGGAATGGTGACGACCTCCCCCTGGTCCAGGCCGGCCAGGGCCGCATCGACCATGTCGTCGGCCTGCATGACGACCTCGCTGGGCAGCAGCCCGACCGGCACCCCGATCCTGGCCCACAGCCCGGTGGCGGTGACACCCGGCAGCACCGCCTGGACGCGCAGGTTCCGCCCGGCGAACTCCTTGTGCAGCGAAAGGCTGAAGGCCAGGACGAAGGCTTTCGTGCCGCCATACACACCGTTCAGGACCTCCGGCATGATGCCGAGGACGGACGAGATGTTGATCACCGTGCCGCCGCCGCGGGCGACCAGGCCCGGGAGCGCCGCATGCGTCAGCCGGGTGAGCGCGGTGACGTTGAGCGTGATCATGTCGTTCAACTGCTCGATGTCCGACAGCAGCAGCGAACCGGCCGCGGAGGCGCCGGCGCAGTTGACCAGGGCCGTGATCCTGACATCGGTCCGCAACAGCGTCTCGACATGCCGGAGGTCGGGCTTGCTGTTCAGGTCGGCGGTGACGACCTCGACCGCCCGTCCGGTCTTTTGCCGGAGCTGTTGCGCGAGGCCGTCGAGCTTCCGGCTGTTGCGGGCAACCAGGATCAGGTCGTAGCCACGCATGGCCAGCCGGTCGGCATAGATCGCGCCAATGCCGGCGGACGCGCCGGTCACGAGCGCTTTGCCCAGCGATGAAAGCCGCATCGTTGTTCTCCTTGCGAACAAAATTCCGGGTCAGGAATGCGTGGCGCCGATCCGCACCGTGCCCGCCTGCATGAACAGCAGCAGCTCGGCGTTGACCCGGTCTTTCTCGGTCGTGCACAGGCCGTGCGAGGCACCCGGCAAGACGACCAGGGTCGAGTTCCGAACCAGTCGCGCCGCTGCCAGCGCCGAGGCCTGGATTGGTACGATCTGATCGTCGTCGCCATGCAGGATGAGCGTCGGAACGCTGATCTTCTTCAGATCGTCCGTCAGATCCGTCTCCGAAAAGGCCTTGATGCAGAAATACGATGCCGGCAGACCGGTCATCATGCCTTGCAGCCAGAACGACTCCCGCACGCCCTCCGGCAGCTTCGCGCCAGGCCGGTTGCAGCCGTAGAACGGCAGGGCCAGGTCCCTGAAAAACGCCGAACGGTCCGCGAGAACGCTGGCGCGGATCTGATCGAACACCTGGATCGGCGTGCCGGCCGGATTGGACGGGGTCCGCAGCATCAGCGGCGTGATGGCACCGATCAGGACGGCTTTGCTGACGCGCTTTTCGCCGTGGCGGCCGATATAGCGCGCCACCTCGCCGCCGCCCGTCGAGTGGCCGACATGGATGACGTTTGCGAGGTCGAGAAAATCGACGAGTTCGGCGAGATCGTCCGCGTACGTATCGAGATCGTTGCCATGCCACGGCTGGCCCGATCGGCCATGGCCTCGCCGGTCGTGCGCGATCACCCGATATCCCCGGGTGGCAAGGTGGAACATCTGGTCCTCGAACGCGTCGGCCGACAGCGGCCAGCCGTGGCTGAACAGAACCGGCTGGCCTCTTCCCCAGTCTTTGTAATAGATCCGGGTGCTGTCGCGTGTGGTGAATATGGGCATGGGACGACCTCGCTTCATGAAGGGAACGATCGGGGACAGCGTCCGGTCACGGGCTTGCGGGCCCGGGATCGCATGGGGCGGCGGCCCGGCGCAGCATCCACGACGTGCTGTCATGCTCGTGGCACAGTCGTGGATGGCCGGCCGGAGCGCCGGTTATCTGGCCTCGGCTTTCAGGCCGACTGGCGCAGCGGCCTGAACGCCGCCCGCAGCTCTGCCGCGAACAAGTCCGGCTGTTCCCAGGCCGCGAAGTGGCCGCCGCGATCGACCTCGTGGAAGTAGATCAGGTTCCGGTAGGCTTGCTGCGCCCAGCTTCGCGGCGCTCTGTAGATTTCGCCGGGGAAGACGGTCACCGCGACCGGGATCGCAATGTCCGCGGTCTTCTGGGTCTCCGCGTTGAAGTTGTTATTGTTGTTTTCCCAGTAGAGCTGCGCCGACGAGGTCGCCGTGTTGGTCAGCCAGTAAAGCGTGATGTCGTCCAGCATGTCGTCCTTCGACAGCGCCCGTTCGGGCTCGCCGCCGGTGTCGGTCCAGGCCGCGAACTTGTCGTAGATCCAGGCCGCCTGCCCGGCCGGTGAATCCGCCAGCGCATAGCCCACCGTCTGCGGACGCGTGACCATCATCGCCGCGTAGCCGCCGCCCTTCCGGTAAAGGTTGTTCAGCGCGGCGAAGGCGGCCTTTTCACCCGCCGTCAGTCCACCCGGTGCCGGTTCGCCATTGTTGAGCGCGCGGGCGACGTCCGCGGGCACAGTGGCCGGCATGTTGACGTGAATGCCCAGCAGCCCCGCCGGCGCCTGGCGCCCCATCGCGCTGGCGACGACCGATCCCCAGTCGCCGCCCTGCGACACGTAAGTCTTGTAGCCCAGGCGCTTCATCAGCACATCCCAGGCGCGCCCGATCCGTTCGGGACCCCAGCCGGTGCCCTGCGGCTTGCCGGAGAAGCCATAGCCGGGCATCGAGGGCAGCACGAGGTCGAACGCGTCCCCGGCCCGTCCGCCATGCGCGGTCGGATCGGTCAGCGGCCCGACGACCTTGATCAGCTCGAAGATCGAGCCCGGCCAGCCGTGCGTGATCAGCAACGGCATCGCACCGGGATGGCGCGACTTGATATGGGCGAACTGGATATCGACGCCATCGATCCGGGTCACGAACTCCGGCAGCGCGTTGAGCTGCACCTCCGCCCTGCGCCAATCGTAATCCGTTCCCCAGTAGCGCACGAGGTCCTGGATCTTGTCGAGCTTCACGCCCTGCGACTGGTCGGCCACAAGCTCGCGATCGGGCCAGCGGGTCGCGGCGATTCGCGCGCGCAGATCGCTCAGCGCCGCTTCGGGCACAGCGATGCGGAAGGGACGGATCGCGCTGTCTCCGGCCACCGCGCCGACGGCTGGAGAGAGCTGCGCGAGGCTCAGCGCGAGCGTAGCGGTGGACGCGGCGATCAGTCTGCGCCGGGTGGGGCAAAACGATGGGTTGGTCACGGGCGGTCTCCTGTTCGATGGGTCGGCGGCACCGAAAAAAGCAGAGGCCGCCCGGAAAGGCCCGTTAGGGGTTGTGAGCGTCTGTGAGCCCTTGCCAGCGGGGGCGAAGCGCCCACGTGCGACCCGGGACGGCAGGGGACAATGAGGGGCATGCCAGAGCAGGGCCGGGTCGTTCTATCGTTTGGCCGCTTTGCGCTGGTCCCCGGCGAACGGCTGCTGACCGAAGAGGGCGCGCCGGTGGAACTGGGCGCGCGCACCCTGGACACGTTGATCGCCCTGGCATCCCGCCCCCACGAGGTGGTGGGCAAGCGCGCGTTGATGGCGCTGGTCTGGCCGGATGTGACCGTCGAGGAAGGCAGCCTGCGGTTTCACATCGCCAGCCTGCGCAAGGCGCTGCGCGACGGGCAGGACGGCGCGCGCTACATCGCCACCCTGGCCGGCCGGGGCTACTGCTTCGTGGCACCGGTCGAGCGATCGACCGACCCATCGGCGGCGCTCGCCCCCGCCCCCAAAACGCACTTCCTCCCGGTCCGGCCGACGCACATGGTCGGGCGGTCGGAACCGGTTGGCCTGCTCGCGGCGCAGTTGCCCGCCTCGCGCTTCATCACGATCGTCGGCCCGGGCGGCGTCGGCAAAACCACCGTCGCGGTCGCCGTCGCCCATGACCTGCTGGATGCGTTCGACGGCGCCGTCGTGTTCGTCGACCTCGGCGTGCTGAACGATCCCGCGATGGTGGCGCCCACACTGGCCTCGGTGCTGGGACTCTCGGTTCACTCCGACGATGCGGCACCCGGCGTGATCGCGTATCTGCGCGACAAGCGGATCCTTCTCGTCCTCGACTGTTGCGAGCACGTCATCGAGGGTGCCGCGCGCCTGGCGGAGCTCATTTTCACCGCCGCGCCCAAGGTTCATATCCTGGCGACAAGCCGTGAGGCGCTGCGGGTCGAGGGCGAATGGGTCCACCGGCTGGCGCCTCTGGCCCTTCCGCCCGACGATGCCAGGCTTACCGCGGCGGCGGCCCTGACCTACCCCGCGATCCGGCTGTTCGTGGACAGAGCCGCGGCGAGCGGCGCGCGTGCGGACTTCGGTGACGCGGAAGCGGCGGTGGTGAGCAACATCTGCCGGAAGCTTGACGGTGTCGCACTGGCGATCGAGCTCGCGGCGGGACGGGTTGCGGCCTACGGTCTCGAACAAACCGCGACGCTGCTCGACCAGCGGCTCGCGTTGCAGTGGCCGGGGAAGCGGACCGCGCCGGCGCGGCAAAAGTCGCTGAATGCCACGCTGGACTGGAGTTACGACTTATTATCTGAACCGGAACGTATGGTGCTGCGCCGCCTCGCGGTGTTCGTCGGGCCTTTCACGCTGGAGGCCGCGCACGCGGTCACCGCCATCGATGCGGTCCAGGTCCTCAACGCCATCGAGAGCCTGGTCGGCAAATCGATGATGGCGACCCATCCCGGCGGCCCCGGGATGCGCTACAGGCTGCTGGATACGACGCGCGCTTACATCCTCGGGCTGGCCGGGCACAGCGGCGAACGCGCGGAGCTGGCCCTGCGCCACGCCGTCTATTACCGGCACTGGCTGGAGCAGACCACGGCGGAATGGCTGACATTGTCGAATCCGGCGCAGCGGGCCTCCAATCTCGCCGATCTGAACAACGTGCGCGCGGCCCTGGCCTGGTGCTTTGGCGAGGACGGCCATGCTGCAACCGGCATCGGTCTCGCCGCCGCCGCCGCGCCGGCCTTTTTTGCGATGTCGCTGCTCACCGACTGCCAGCGTTGGTCGCAGCGCGCCATCCTCGCCCTCGGCGACGCGGCACCCGAAGGGCGCCAGGAGATGCGTCTTCAGGCGGCGCTGGGACTGTCACTGATGTGGACGCGCGGCAACAGCGAAGCGACCTATGCGGCCCTGAGCCGAAGCATCGCGATCGCCGAGGCACAGGGCGACACGCTGAACCAGATCCTGCTTCTGGCTCCGCTGCATGTATTTTACCTGCGCACCGGGGATTTCCGCACCGCCCAGCACTATGCGGCGCGCGTGGCCGACCTGGCGCGCACCACACATGATCCGGCCGCCATTGCCTTGTCGCGCATTCTTTCGGGCTATTCGCTGCATTTTGCCGGCGACCTGGACGGCGCCCGGCGGGCGCTGGAGGCGGCGCTGCGGCCGGACCCTGGCGATGCGCCGTCCGCCACGTTGCAGGACGATCCGATGGCGGCGCCGGTGCTGACCCTGGCCCTGTCGGCGGCGGCCAGCGCTCTGGCAAGGACGCTGTGGCTGCAGGGCCATCCCGCCGAGGCGTTGCGGCACGTCGATCAAACCGTCCGGGACGCGGCGAGCGCGGACCATCCGGTGACGCTGCTGGTTGCGTTGATCTACGCGATCGACGTGCTGCTCCGGAACGGCGATCTCGACGACGCCGAAGCGCAGATCGCACGCTTCATCGCCAGTGCGGAAACCTATTCCCTGAAGTCGCATGTGGTGCTTGGACGGTGTTTCCGGGGCCAGTTGGCCATCAGCCGCGGCGATCATGAAACCGGCATTGAAGGGCTGCAGGCATCCCTGGCGGCGCTGCACAGCCTGCGCTACGGACTGCTGACCACAGCCTTCAACATCTCACTCGTCCAGGCCTATGCCGCCACCGGACGCGTCCGTCAGGGCCTGGTGCTGATCGATGAAACGATCCGGTCGGTCGAGACGAACGGAGATTTTTGCTACCTGCCGGAGCTGCTGCGTTTGAAGGCCGGGCTGCTTCGCGGTCTGCCGCAACCGCGGGATGACGAGGCGGACCTTTGCCTGACCGAATCACTGGCCTTGAGCCGCCAGCAGGGCGCGCGGGCCTGGGAACTGCGCTCGTCTATCGACCTGGCGCGGCGTCTGGCGGCTCAGGCAGGACCAGAGAGAGCCCGAGCGGAATTGCGGCCGGTGTTCGACCAATTCGTGGATGGCGCCCAGACCGCGGATCTGACGACGGCCAAAAACCTGTTGGCAAGCTGGGGTCAGGCGGCCGGGCAGGATTCCATCGTCCAGAAAGACGTCACCGCTTCACCCCATGCCGCTCCATGATCGGGGCCAGCAGCCCGCCGCCGGCATTCATCGCCAGGTTGCCGCCATCCATCGGGATGATCGCCCCCGTGATCCACTCGGCCGCATCCGAGGCCAGCAGCACCGACAGGCCCTTGATGTCGTCGGGCTGGCCGAAGCGTCCGGCCGGGATGCCGCGCAGGAAGGTCTCGCGCAGCCACGGATCGGCCTCCATGCGCGGCCCCAGGCCATTGGCGCCCAGCACCTGGGCCGGCAGGATGCAGTTCACCCGCACACCCCGCCCCGCCCATTCGGTGCTCAGCTCGCGCGTCATCTGGATCACCGCCGCCATCGCCATGCCGTACACCGACTGCGCCCGCCCCAGCGACGACACGCCCGCGATCGAGCCGATGCTGAGGATGCTGCCCTTGCCCTGCGCCAGCATCCGCCGGCCGGCAAGCTGGCAGGTGTAGTAACGGCTGATCACCAGGTTGTGGAACGTGGTGCGGATATCCGCCAGCGCCATGTCTTCGGCCGCGCCGGCGCGTGCCTCGCCCGCGACGTTGCCCAGGATGTCCACCCGCCCGAATTCGCGGTCCACGGTGGCGAAGACCTGGTCGATATGGTCGGTGTCGGTCACGTCGCCGGCGATCGGCAGCGCTTTGCGGCCGAGGGCGTGGATGGTGTGTGCCGTCGCCTCGATGCCGGACATGTTGCGGTCGAGCAGCACGAGATCGGCGCCGGCCTCGGCCAAGGCGGTTGCCATGGCTCTGCCCATGCCTTGCGCGCTGCCGGTCACGACGGCGGTGCGGCCGGTGAGGTCGAACAGGTGCGGCATGGGATCCCCTGGGCTTGATTGCGCTGAGACGCCAGTCTGGCGGCGGAGATACCCGCTTGTCTAACGTGATGGATCTCAATCGGCCCTCTTTGCCGGATTGGCGCATATTTTGCTTGTTCCACGGGCAAACAGTCATAGTCTCACGCCCATGAAACACATCGCGATCCTTACGAGCGGGGGCGACGCCCCCGGCATGAATGCAGCCATCCGAGCGGTCACGCGCAGCGCGCTCGACCAGGGCATGACGGTGTCCGGCGTGCGCCAGGGCTGGCAGGGCCTGATCGACGGGCAGTTCCGCCAGCTCAGCGCCCGCGACGTGGGCGGCATCATCCAGGTCGGCGGCACCTTCCTCGGCAGTGCCCGGTCCGCGGAGTTCCGCGAGGACAGCGGCCGGTCCAAGGCGCTGCGCAACCTCGCCCAGCGCGGCATCGACGGTGTGGTGGTGATCGGCGGCAACGGGTCGCAGACCGGATCGTACAAGCTCAGCCAGCTCGGGGTCCATGTGGTCGGCATCGCATCGACCATCGACAACGACCTGCTGGGGACCGATGTCACGATCGGCTGCGACACCGCCATCAACGTCACCCTGGAGGCGATCGACCACCTGCGCACGACCGGTTCGTCGCACAACCGCGCGTTCCTGGTGGAAACCATGGGGCGGGACTGCGGCTATCTGGCGATGATGGCGGGCCTGGCGGGCGGGGCCGAGGTTATTTCGACCCCGGAATTCGAGGTCTCGGCCGCCGAGATCGCCCAACGCCTGCACGCCGCTTACGAGCGCGGGAAGACGCATGCGATTGTGGTGATTGCCGAGGGCGTCAAGGAAAATGCCGTGAAAATCCTGGCTTACTTCGACGCCGATAAGCAAAGGACCGGATTTGAATTGCGCGCCACCACATTGGGTCACGTGGTGCGCGGCGCCCCGCCCAGTGCCTTCGACCGCCTGCTGGCGACGCGGCTGGGTGTCGCGGCCGTCAAGGCGCTGAGCGATGGCGAAACGGGCGTGCTGGTCGGATTCCAGAAGAACGAGGTCACGCGCACGCCGCTCGTTGACATCGTCGGACGCACCAAGCCGATGGATACGGAACTGGTCGAGCTCGCGCGCATCCTGGCTAAATGATTGCGCCCGCGGTCTGGCAGCGGCGGCTCCCGTTGAACTTGCACGGCATCGCGTAACCACACCCGGGGCATGGGGCGACCCGCCAGCGGGCGATGCAACCTATGGTCGGTCTATGCGCCCATGCGGATCATAGCGGGACCGGGAAATGCGATCTATTGCCAATCATTTCACGCTGGGCTCACGCGGGCTGTGGTGAACCATTTCAGACCAGACGGGGGCAAGGCAAATGGGTCACGGTGGTGGTGCCAAATTTGGCAAGGCGGCTGGTGGCACGCCGTCACATCCCGGCGGTTCGGCCGCGCCGCCGATCGATCCGCGCTTTTTCCCGGGGTTCTCGTACCTGTTGGGACTGCCGCCGGAAGGGCAGAGAAGTCAGTTCGGCGCCGATCTCAGCAAAGCCAGGCCAATACTCGAAGCCCTGCACAGCCTCCTCCCGATTGGTCGAAGCGACGACAATCCCGCCATTCCGTCCGGCTATACTTACCTGCTGCAACTGATCGCGCACGATCTGGTCGAAACGACCGTGCCGCTCTGGGTGGCCGCCGATGCGGGCATTCCAAGCCGCAACATGCGGGGCGCCACCTTGGAACTGGACACGCTGTATGGCGGCGGGCCGACGGTTTGTCCGATCGCCTTCGAGCCCGCGGGCAGCGTGCCGGACGACCGCTCGCAACTGCGCCTGGGGCGGATCGCGGAGGAGACCGGTTCGGCACCGCCCGGCGGAGCCTGTCCGTTCCGCGACCTGGCGCGCCTCAAGCTGGCGGCGGCACCGCCGGCGCCCAGCAATCTCGACCAGGTCTCGCAAGTCTATATTGCCGACCCTCGCAATGACGACAATACGATCATATCGCAACTGACGGTGCTGTTCTCCATCTTGCATAACGCCATTGCCCGGCGACTCGGCAGCCTGCCCCCGCAGGCGCAATTTGCCCATGCTCGTTTGGCCGTCTTGCAGATGTATTACGCGGTCATCCGCAACGACCTGCTGCCGCGGCTGTTGCACCCAAAGGTGCGTGACATCCTTCACGAGCGGCCCTTATCCAGCAAGGCCTGGCTCTGGCACGGGAAGGAGGTGCCGCTCGAATTCACCCACGGCGCGTTCCGCGTCGGCCACGCGATGGTGCGGCCGTTTTATGTATTCAACGACACCAGCACGCTCCCGCTCAGCGGCGTGATTGGCGGTCCGACCATCGGCCATCTGGATCGTGATCCGTTGCCGCAAAACTGGATCCTGCGGTGGTCCAGGTTCTTCGAGCTGTCAGGCAATCCCAACTACAGCCTGAAACTGGCCGCGCGGCAGCGCGTGCCGATCGACGGCGGCGGCCTTTTGCCGGCCATCGCCGCCAATACGCCCGGACAGCTTGGCGTGCGCGATTGGCTGAGCAGTGCCGCCGCCCGGCTGTGGCGACTGGACGCGTTGATCGGGGCCGTCGGTCAGAACTACGCAGGACTGAACCTTCTCGGTTCGGATGGGATTTCGCACTGGCTGGCCGGCCTGCTGCAAACCACGCCGGGCATGGCTGACGCAAAGGCCCTGGTTCGCCAGAACCTCGACCTGCTGACCAGCGACTTGCCTTTGCCGCTTTACATGCTGCTGGAATCTCAGCTCGACCCCGCAATCGCCGGCAGACACCTGGGGCCGTTGGGTTCGGTCCTGATTGGCGAGGTCGTGTACCGGCGCCTTGCCGAAGGGGAACAGACCCTGCAACCATTCATTCCGGCGTCGCAGCACGCTATCGGCGCGGCGGACTGGAACCGGATCGATGCGGTCAGGACCATGCCGGCACTGGTCCGGCTGACCGAGGACTGGGGTGGTCTGGCCGACTGCCCCGACATGCCGTTCATCGGCGCTTCAATACAATAAGGAGAGGGTCATATGACAGGGATACCGGTGCTGCGCCTGGATGTTGCCAACCTCGACATGTGGGGCCGGCTGATCAAGAGCTGGGCCACCCACCTCGACTACATCAGTCAGGACTACCCCTATCAGCCGCCGCGCGATTATTGGGTCAACACGACCTGGCCGAATGAAGCCGGCAAGACACCGGCGTCGGAGACCATTCCGGATACCGATGCATCGGGCGCCCCGCAGGCGTGGGCGCTGCCGCCAATGGCGCCCCTGGCCGTGCCGCGGAGCGACGGCACGCAAGTCGAGTTGCCCGGCGCCGTCACCTTGACGCGCGCCGAGTTCCAAAGCCGGCTGGCAGCCGCAGGCGTGGACGTCGTTACCCTACCAGAGCAGTACACCCAGGTCGTCATCGTCCAGGGGAATGTCAACACGATGGTCCTGCGGCTGCCGCCGAAGGATACCCTGCAAGGGTCCGAAGACGATCTGCTGATGGGTGCCATTGCCTATCCGTTCCGGCCATTCTACACAGCCATTTACGGCACCGCACCACAGAATTTGCCGACGGATCGATCTGGTATCATGCAACTGCACGCCAACCGGATCGGCGAATATACACTGAACAATTGCAACTAGCGGCTGATGGCCCATCCATGGCGCGGGCCCGCGCGCCATGGATGGATCGGGATGATGGCCTGTACGGGATATGAGACGAAGGTGCCGCCCTTGCCAAACGCCGCCCGAGCCTTGATCGTTTTGACCTTGGCACGCGTGGCGATGGGGTACCAATACCAGTCCATTGGCTCCACCGGGCCGGATCTCATCCACGACTTTGGTCTCAGTCACGCCGAGATCGGCTGGCTGATCGGCCTTTATGCCTCTCCCGGCGTTCTTCTCGCTTTGCCGAGCGGCCTGCTCGGGGCCCGGTTTGGCGACCGGCGGATCGTGGCGTTCGGCCTGGCCCTGATGGCCTTGGGCGGCCTGCTGCCGGCGTGGTGGCAGACCTATACCGGACTGGCAACAGGCCGCCTGGTGTCGGGTGTCGGGGCGGTGCTGCTGAACGTGCTGATGACCAAAATGGTGACCGATTGGTTCGCGGGGAAGTCGCTGGCCCTCGCGATGGCGATTTTTGTGAACTCCTATCCCATTGGCATCGGATTGGGTTTGGTCAGTCTGGGCGCGCTTTCGGTGCATACCAGTTGGCAAATCGCCTTCGTGGCGACCGCGGCCGTGTCGTTTCTCGCGCTCGCGGCGGTTGCGTTGGTTTACGCCCCGCACCCGAATGACAAGTTCCATACGCAGGGAAAGGCATTGTCCTGGCATCTGCCGGCCGGTGCCATGATGATGGTCAGCCTGGCAGGGGTGATCGGTGCCTTCGCCAATGGCGCCTTCTCGGTGATCGTGGGCTTCCTGCCGATGCTGCTGCTGGCAAAGGGACTGACCGCGACCACGGCGGGGTCGCTCGCCAGCCTGATCACCTGGATGTCGGTCATTTCGGTGCCGGTGGGCGGTTTGCTGGCCCGGCGTCTGCTCCATCCGGCCGTGCTGGTGGCGATCGGCTATGTCCTCGCGGCCATGGCGCTGCTGAGCCTGGCAACGACTTCGCCGCTGGTGCCGCTTCTTGTTGCCGGTCTGGCTTCCGGGTTGCCGGTTGGCATTTTGATGACGCTGCCCTCCGAGACTGTGGCGGAAGACTCCCGTGGGGTCGCCATGGGGTGGTTCTTCACCTGGATCTATGTGGGTCTCGCCGTGCTTCCCTGGATCGCGGGTTGGTTACAGGACCGCATGGACGGGTCCGCGGCCGCGATCGACTTCGCGGCGCTGCTGTATCTGGCGGTTCTGCCACTCTTCTGGCTGTTCCATGCGGCGCAATACCGGACAGCACCCGTCCCCCGGTCATGATTCGGCGGTGCCCTCGAAGACGCACCCGGTTACGGGGATGCCGACGGCTGCAATGCCGTCGCGCAGACGCCGCCAGGTCTCTTCCTGGCTGAAGGGATACAGGGCCAGCAGCCACTTCCCGATCATTTCGTCGGTCGGTTGAGCATCCCCGATCCAGGCCTCCCGCAAGCTGGCAAAGAAACCGGAGACCTCCCGTCTCGCCTCCTCTTGCTGGCCGAGGTTATGCAGCGCCGCGGCCCGCCAGGCACTCGGCGACAGCAGGCCGCTCTGCGCACGATCGGCCGCGACGACAGCGCCTTCGTTATCCCCGAGCAAGTATCGGATGCTCGCCAGGAACGCCCAGTGACTGAGCGTTGGCGACAGGGTCAACTCCATGGAAAGCGACGATAACCGGGCCGCCCGTTCGAAGTCGCCATTGAACGCATGGAACATCGCGGCGGACATCAACGTCCAGGAGTCGTTGCTGTTCAATTCGCAGGCGATTTCCATGTGCAACTGGGCATGAGAATGGCGCCGGCAGAACGCAAGGGCCCAGCCGAGACACAACTCGGCGCGGGAATCGCGCGGATCCAACGCGACGGCACGACGCGCCAGGTTCAGGGTGCCCTGTGCCATTTCCATCGTGCGGAACAGTCCCGGCTGCACGAAGGGCACCACATTATTCATCTGTGCCAGGCTGCTGTACAGGGGCGAGAAGCCCGGTTCGCGTTCGATGGTCCGCGTCAGGAGGTCCAATGCCCGGTTCCATTCGCCGGCCTGGTAGCCGTTGATCACCGTCTGGGCCCGCAGCCAGATATCATAAGCCTCCAGGGACCTGGCTGGTACATGCGCCAGTTGCATCAGCCGTTCGACGGAGATCTGCACGTTCAATGTCGCGGCGATCCGCCGCACGATGCGTTGCTGGGCGTCGAACCACTGATCCAGCCGCAGTTCGAACCGTTCGCCCCAGATTGCCACGCCCGACGGCTGTTCCTCCAGCACCATCGTGACGTTGATGGACGCGCCGGCCTGATAGGTTGTCGTGCTTAGGAAGTAACGGGATGAGATCGGCACCCCGGCGCGATCGTCCGTTTTGACGCCAGGACTTCCGGAAACGTACCATTCGCGAAACCGGGTCAGGCACGCAATCAGTTCGACCCGAAAGCCACTGACCAGATACGCGCGTTCCGACGGCACCCCATTGATCGCAAAATTGTCAATGAACAACGCCGGTTTGGCCGGGGCGGCCGACGATGGCGGTGGTGCTTCCGAGGTTCGGCGCGGGGCGACCAGGGACAGCCGCACGGAATCCTCCTGCGGCGCCTCCGGTGCCACAGTGTCGAACTTGCCTTGCTTGATCGTTGCCACCAGCTCCTGCGTCGCCGCAGAAGGCTCCTGGTCGTACTCGGTACCAAGCAGCTCGTAGAGCTCATTGTAAGTCCGCAACGCCGCGCCGATCTCACCGTCTTCCGCAGCGCATTGCATGAGGACCCGGCACGCCGCTTCGTGCGTCGGATCCAGCAGCAGCACCGCCTCGGCCATGCGCCGCCGCCGCCACCTGGGTGTCGCCCGGTCGCGGTAGCCGGCCTCCAACCCGCGCACCAGACTGTCGTGGAGCGTCTGACGCCGCGCTGTCAGCCAACTGTGAAACGACGGGTCCAGATCGTCGAAACCGGCGAGCAGCGCTTCCGCCAGCCGTTCCTGCCGCAGCAGCACGTCCGGCACCTCCTGCAGCGCGACAGCGTCCATTAAATGGAGGAGATCGACCCGGAACGAGCCCGGTTGCAAGCCGATGGCATTGCGGTCACCGACCAACGGCGGGCTGCCGACAGCCAGCATCGCCTTCCGCGTCTCATGCAGCGACTGGCGCAATGTGACGCGCGCATTCTGTTCGCTGGACTCGCTCCATAGCAGGCCTGCCAGACGTTCCCGCCGCTCCACACCCGTTTGGCTCAGGGCGAGATAAGCCACCATGGCCAGGGATTTGCGGGTATTCAAATTAACCTCGTGCCCGCTATAAGTGAGCGACACTCCCCCGATCACCGAAACCATCAACTGTGGCGGTGCGCTGTCCGGCGACACTTCGAATCCAATCTTGCTTTGCGGTACGAATAGGCTGCCAGTCATAGGGGTGCGTCTTAACTTGCAGGCGGAGGTGAAGCGGGTTCGCTGGGCGGTATGCTAGCAGCCTGTCGGACTTAATGCGACCCGGCGTCTGCGGCGGCGGCGGACATCGCGATGGGGCAGCCGTATCGTCCCCCGCTGGCCCTCAGACCCCCAAACTTACGACGGTCCTCCCGGCTTTGGCGCAAGACGTTGTGTTTCCATGGTCCCCCGAGCTCAAACACGAAGGGCATCGTGCGGCAAATTTCCATGCGCCCGGCTGCCCCCAGTAGCGGTTAAGCCAAGCCTCGGCCGCCGTCAAATGCGCCTCTGCCCAAGGCAAGCATCCATCACCGCGCGCGGTGCAGCCCTATCGTCATGGCCGGCCCAGTGCTTATCCTGCCACCTATGAATCCCGCAACCAAACGTCCGATGAAAACCATTCTACTTATAAAACCACTGCTCGGGACGAGCACTCCATGGTGGCCGGCAATGCTGAGAAATGCAGACACGGGCTGGAACGTTTTCAAGCCGGTCGCTGACGACCCGGGTCCCCTGGCTGCCGGGCGCCTGGCCCACCAGGCCGATCTGCCACTTCTGATCCGCCACAATCCGCCAGATTTCCCTGGCGAGCGCATTGCGTTGCGCCTCCGGTTGCCCGGGTGCCGCCCGCATCAGATCGTAAACGCGCAGCATCTCCGGCTGCGCCGGCCGCAACCCCTTCGTTCCACCGGAAACGTACCACTGCGCATAGGCACTGCCCATCAGGCTGCCCGCCGGATCCACCGGCAATGCGAGCGCCGGATACAGGAACAGGCTGTCCGATCCGCTGTTGGAGAAAATCACCATCTGCTGCTGATCGCTGCGGGTCCGGGTGAAGAACAGGCTGCGCTCCAGGATCTTCAAATCGCCCGCAATGCCGACAGCACGCCATTGCTGGATCACCATCTCCACCTGCTGCGGCCAGGTCGGGTTCAAGGTCTGGGCAACCTCGATCTGAATGCGCAACCGCTCACCGTTGTCGGTACGCAGCCGATAACCTTCGGCGTCTTTCTGCGTCAGCCCGATCGCGTCCAGCATGGCGTTCGCCCGCGCCGGATCGTAGGTGGACCATTTGGCGATCCATTCCTGGCCCGGACTTTCCGGCATCAGCGCCGACGGCACGCCCGAACCCGGCGTGAACAGGCCAAGCCAGAACGCCTGGTTCAACTGATCGCGGTCGATCGCAATCGACAAAGCACGCCGGAAGTCGGCATTGGCAATCCACTTCGCGATCTCTGCATCCGCGCGGTACGCCAGGTTGAACACCAACTGCGAGTCGCTGCCGTTGAAGCCGACGTCGATATGCACCGTGTAGTGGCCGCGTTCGGCGTTCTCCAGGAACACCGGCAGCTTGGCGATGTCCAGGAAGCGCTCCTGCGCATCGTATTCGCCGGCGATGGCCCGCAGGTTCACCACCTCGGGATTTTCCGCCAGGGTCATCTGCACCTGATCGATGTAGGGCAACTGGTTTCCGGCTGTGTCCACCTCGTAGAAATAGGGATTGCGCGCCAGCATCCAGGTCTGCGTGTTGATCGGCTGGGTCATCTTCCACGCCGCCACGGTCGGCAGTTCGGTGTTCAGCCGCCAGTCGGATTTGTAGTGGAAGAACTGCACCCAGTTGGCATAACCCGCTGTCTTCGCCGCGGCATTCAAAGCCTCCGCCACGGCGTATTTCGGCAGGAACTGCTTCAGATAATGCGCCGGCGCGTACAGCCCGAACGCCAGCCCGTCGGACTGCATGCGCGATGGCCCGCCACCCACCTGCGAATCCCCGCCGAGCAGGGCGGGAAACAGGAAGTTGGGGTCATCGAAGTCGACCGCGACGGTGGTTTCATCGAGCTTCACCACGCGGCCCGGCCTGCCGTTGGCGGACATATCCGGCGCCGATGCCGGCGCGATGTCCTTGTTCTGATACATGTCCTGGAACCAGAAGACGAAATCGTCCGCGGTGAAGGGCGCGCCATCGGACCATTTCATCCCCTTGCGCAGGAACAACGTGGTGCGTTTTCCGTCCGGCGTGATCTCGTAGCCCTTCAGCACCCCCGGAACCAGTTTGGTGCCGGTCACATCCCAGAACAGCGGCTTGTCGCCGGCGCGAATGCGGTTGCCGTTCTCGCTATCCCCCGGCCCGAGGAACGCCCGCCGCCACGTGCCCCCATAAGTGCCGATGCGATGCAGCGGCGCCAGCACCAGCGGCTCCTGCGGCAGCCGCTGTGCGACCGGCGGCAACTGGCCGGCCTTGACCTGTTCGGCCAGGTCCGGCGCTTCCTGGAACTGACGCGGCCATTGTGCCGGATCGGTGACGATCACCGGCGCTTCCAATGTGCCCAGCAGACCCGATTGGGTCAGGTCGGACGGCTGCGCCAGGACGCCCGCCGACCAGGTCGCCAGTGCCGCAACGACCAGCCAGTGCCTCACGGCTTATAGTACCACTGTTCGGGATGCGCGCTCCACGGCGTGCGGCAGTGCTGCGCGGTGCAGACCCGTTCCGGCACATTCTCCAGCTTCAGGTTGACCACCCGGGTGCCCATGTAGTTGGGCGACAGCCCGACAAGGCCGATCGTCCAGACATTGTCCGCGGCAAGCCGCCAGATTTCCTGCGCCACTTTCGTCCGTTCCGCTGCCGGCAGGCGGTTGGCGGACCGCAGCAGGTCGTAACCTTTCAGCATCGCCGGGTCCTCGGGCTTGATCCCCATTGCGCCGTTCGAGGCAAACCAGCGCGCATGACCGGCGCCACCCTGGCTCGACTGCGGATCGATCGGCAGGACCGGGCTCGGATACAGGAACAGGCTCTCCGACCCGTTGTTGGAGAAAATGCTCATCTGGTTCTCGTCGTTGCGCACGCGCGTATAGAACAGGCTGCGCTCCAGCAGCTTGGCATCGGCATAAATGCCGATCGCCTTCCATTGCTGCACGATCATCTCGACCTGCTGCGGCCAGGTGGGCGTGAGTGTCTGCGCCACGTCGATCTGCAGCCGCAGCCGCTGGCCGTTGTCGGTGCGCAGCCGGAAACCCTCGGCGTCCTTTTTGTTCAGACCGATTGCATCCAGCATGGCGTTGGCTTTTTTCACGTCCAGCACGGCCCAGCGCAGCCGCCAGTCCTCGCCGGGGCTTTCCGGAATGATCGCAGCGGGAATCGGCGTGCCGACCACGCCGAGGCCCAGCATGAAGGCATCGTTGATCTGCTGCCGATCGATACCTATAGACAACGCTCGGCGGAAATCGACGTTCTGGAACCATTTGCGGATTTCTGCATCCTTGACATAAGCGAGGTTGATATAAATTTGCGAGTCCGATCCGTTGAAGCCCGGATCAAGCCGTACCCGATAACCACCGCGTTCGGCATTTTCCAGGAAGACCGGCAGTTTCGCCAGATCGATGAAACGCTCCATGTAGTCGTATTCGCCGGCGATCGCCCGCAAATTGATCACCTCGGGGTTTTCCGCCAGGGTGAACTGCACCTTGTCGATGTAGGGCAACTGGTTGCCCGCGGTATCGACCGCGTAATAGTACGGATTGCGCTCCAGCAGCCAGGTCTGCGTGTTGATCGGCTGCACCATCACCCAGGCCGACAGGGTCGGCACCTTCGGATTCAATCGCCAATCCGACAGGAAATGAAAATACTGCACCCAGTTGTCGTAACCGGCGGCCTTGGCCTCGGCGTTCAAAGCCTCCACGGAACTGTATTTCGGCAGATAGCGCTTCAAATAATGCGCCGGCGCATAAGGTCCCAGCGCTCGGCCATCGGATTGCAGCCGCGACTGGCCGCCGCCCACCTGGGTATCGCCGGCCAGCAGTTCCGGAAACAAATAATTCGGTTGCTCGAACTCGAACGCGACCGTGGTTTCATCGACCTTGACGATGCGGGCGGGTTTGCCGTCAGGCACCAGCTCGGGTGCCGGGGTCGGCACGAGTTCCTTGTTGGTGTTGATGTCCTCGGCCCAGAAGATGAAATCGTCGGCGGTGAAGGGGGCTCCGTCGGACCATTTCATGCCCTTGCGCAAAAACAACGTCGTGCGCTTGCCATCGGCACTGAGTTCGTACCCCTTCGCCACACTCGGCATCGGAATCGTGCCGGTGGCGTCCCAGAACAGCAGCTTGTCGCCGGAGCGGACGCGGTTGCCGTTCTCGCCATCGCCCGGCCCGAGAAAGCCGCGCCGCCATAGGCCGCCATAGGTGCCGATGCTGTGCAGCGGTTTGACGACCATTGGTTCCTGCGGCAACCGCTGCTCGACCGGCGGCAGCTTGCCCGCTTTCACCAGCGCGGCGAGCTGCGGGGCTTCATGAAACGTTTTCGGCGTTTGCGCGGGATCGGTGATGATCTCCGGCGTTTCCAGCTTTCCCACCAGACCGGAGTCGCGCAGGTCGGCCGGCTGCGCGCCCGCCGCGCCGGCCCACAAGGCAACCGCTAACCAAACCAGCCACCGTCGCATCGGTCGTTTCCTCATTTTTGGCCGTCAGCAGGAAGGTTTTAGCACGGAAGACGCGGGGATGACACGCGCCCGACCTGAGCCGACCGGACACCGGCGGATATCGTTGCCTGGTCGAGGAAAATGGAAAACTCCTCCAACCCGCCGGGATCATCACACGACGCTGGAATGCCGGACCGGAAGCGCCTATTCTTTCCTCCATGGACGACACACCACACCACGCGCTTCCCCGGCCGCACGATGCCGAGCGGGAGGGGCTTGTTGCCTTCTCCGCTGAGCAGGCCGCCACTTTTGGGCAGCAATGGGCGTTCTGGCTTTACCTGTGGCGCGTGGCTCATCGTCCGGTCACGCCTGATTGGTTCCCGCGCCTGTCTGCGCCCGGCGGTGGTGTGGTGGGTAGCGTGACGCCGGCGCTCCGGCGGGAGCTTGAAGCGAAGACAAGCAGGGTTTTCAGCCGTCGCGCCGCCGACACGGAGCACCTTGGTCCGCTCCGTCCAACGCTCAGGCGCTGACCGCGACCGGGAGCCACGAGACATCCGCTACGTCACCCCCGCCAGCGTCAGTTCATCCGCACGGTGACACGCGCTCCAATGCCCGTCAGCCACAGCCCGCAAGTCCGGCCGTTCCACCCGGCAGACATCCACGGCAAACGGACAGCGCGGATGAAACGCGCACCCGGTCGGCGGCCGGGTCGGATCGGCGATCTCCCCCATCGGCACCGCGACGGCATCGCGCAGCTCCGGGTCGGCTTTCGGCGCCGCCCCCAGCAGCGCCGCGGTATAGGGATGGCGCGGTTCGCCATACAAATCCGTCACCGGCGCAAGCTCGACGATCCTGCCAAGATACATCACCGCCACCCGGTCGGCGACGTGGCGCACCACGCCCAGATCGTGCGCGACGAACAGCATCGACAGGCCCAGCCGGTCCTGCAAATCCAGCAGCAGATTGACGATCTGCGCCTGCACCGACACGTCCAGCGCCGACACCGGCTCATCGGCCACGACCAGGCGCGGGTTCAGCGCCAGAGCGCGGGCGATGCCGATGCGCTGGCGTTGCCCGCCGCTGAACGCATGCGGAAAGCGGGTGCGGGCCACCGCGGGCAGGCCGACCAGATCCAGCAACGCCGTCACCCGAGCATGGCGTTCGGCCGAACCGACGCCGTTGACGGTCAGCGGTTCGGCAATGATGTCGCCGACCATCATGCGCGGGTTCAACGACGCATAGGGATCCTGAAAGATCATCTGGATATGCCGCCGCAACGGCCGCAGCGCGCGCCGCGACAAAGGCGCCAGATCGATCGTCCGCCCATCCTCCGCCGAAAACAGGATTTCCCCCGCGGTCGGCGTCAAGGCGCGCAGGATGCAGCGGGCGACGGTGGTTTTGCCGCAGCCGCTTTCGCCGACCAGCGCCAGCGTCTCGCCGCGGGCGATATGCAGATCCACGCCATCGACCGCGCGCACCCGGCCGACCTCGCGATGCAACAGGCCGCTGCGAATGGGATAGTGCTTGCTCAGGCCGACGACATCCAGAACGTTCATGCCGTCACCGCGGCATGGAAGCAGGCGGCGCCCTCGCGGCCGTGCGGCACCGGGGCGGGCGTTTCCACGGCGCAACGGCCGGGGATCACGTCCGGGCAGCGCGGATGGAACGGGCAGCCGGCCGGGCGGGCGTTCGGCTGCGGCACCGCGCCGCCGATGGTGGCCAGCCGCTGGCGCGGGGTCGCGCGCATGTTCGGCACCGACCGCAGCAGCGCGCGCGTATAGGGATGCGCCGGAGCGGCGAACAGCCGGCGCACCGGCGCGAACTCCACCACGCGGCCGAGGTACATCACCGCCACCTCGTCGGCCATTTGCGCGATCACGCCCATGTCGTGGGTGATCAGCATCAGCGCGATCTGCTTGTCGCGTTGCAGCCGGCGCAGCAGCGCCAGGATCTGCGCCTGGGTCGTCACGTCCAGCGCGGTGGTCGGCTCGTCGGCGATCAGGATGTCGGGATCGCCCGCCAGCGCCATGGCGATGCCGACGCGCTGGCGCAGCCCGCCGCTGAGCTGGAACGGATAGACGTCGATCCGGGTCTCGGGCCGGGGAATGCCGGCCTCGCCCAGCAGCCGGATCGCCTGGGCGCGCGCGGCGGCTTTGCCGGGGTCGCGATGCTGGCGGATCGCCTCGATGATCTGGTTGCCGACGGTGTATTGCATGCTCAGCGAGGCCATCGGCTCCTGGAAGATCAGGCCGATGCGCTTGCCGCGCACGCCGCGCATGCGGGCACTCTCCGCCGGCAGCGCCGACAGGTTCAGTTCACCCGGCGTGCCGGGGTCCAGCAGCACGCTGCCCGCGGTGATCGCGCCGTTGCGGTCCAGGATGCGCAGGATGGCGCGCGCGGTGACGCTTTTGCCGCAGCCGCTCTCGCCGACCACGCCCAGCACGCGGCCGGGGAACAGGTCCAGGCTGACCGCCTCCAGCGCGCGCACGTTGCCCTGGTCCTGGTGGAATGTCACCGCCAGGTCGCGCACCGAGAGGACCGGCTCAACCATAAGGATCGGCCGCATCGCGCAGCCCGTCGCCGAGGAAATTGAAGGACAGGATGACCAGGCTGACGGGGATCGCGGTGATCAGCAGCCAGGGCGCGCCGGCCAGCACCTGCACGTTCTGCGCATCCTGCAGCAGGATGCCCCAGGAAATCGCCGGCGGGCGCAGGCCGAGGCCGAGGAACGACAAGGAGGTCTCGCTGACGATCATCGCCGGCAAGGCGAGGCTGGTCGCGGCGATGATATGGCTGGTGAAGGACGGCAGCATGTGGCGCAGGATGATGCGGAACTGCCCGGCGCCGGAGAGTTCGGCGGCGATGACGAAATCCTCCTCCCGCAAGGCCAGGAAGCGGCCGCGCACGACGCGGGCGAGTTCCGGCCAGCTCACCAGCGAGATGATCAGGGTGATGGCGAAATAGACCTGCGTGACGCTCCAGGTATTCGGCAATGCCGCGGCCAGGCCCATCCAGAGCGGGATGGTGGGGATGGAGCGGACGACCTCGATCACCCGCTGGATCAGGGTATCGACCAGGCCGCCATACAGGCCGGAGACGCCGCCCAGCAGGATGCCCAGCACCAGGCTCATGCCGACGCCGACCAGGCCGATCGACAAGGAGACGCGGGTGGCGACGATCAGGCGGGAGAACAGGTCGCGGCCAAGCTGGTCGGTGCCGAGGAGGAAGATGCCGTCGATCGGCTGCGGGGTGGCGAGGCCGATCAGATGGATGTCGGTGGGGATGAAGCCCAGCAGGTTGTAGCTGTAGCCGTGCGCGAACAGGGTCACGGGCAGCACGCGCGCCGGGTCGGGGACATAGACGAGTTTGAACGTCTTCAGGTCGCGTTTGCCCGCCATGCCGCTGACATGCGGGGCGAAGCCGTTCGTGTCGAACAGATGGATGCCCTGCGGCGGGATATAGCTGCGGCGGGCGTCGGTGGCGTGCGGATCGGCGATGGCCAGGAAATCGGCGAAGATCGCAACCAGGTAGAAGGCCGCGACGATGAACAGGCTGACCAGCGCCAGCTTGTGGCGGCAGAAGCGCCACCAGGTCAGTTGCAGTTGCGTCGCCTGCGCCAGGCGATCGTCGGCGAGGGATGCACTCATGAGCGGCCGGTCAGGCGCAGGCGCGGTTCGATCCACATCAGCAGCAGGTCGGAAACCAGGGTGCCGACCACCGTCATGATGCCCAGCAGCAGGACGATCGTGCCGGCGAGGTACATGTCCTGCGCCACCAGCGCCTGCAGCAGCAGCGGTCCCACCGTGGGCAAGCCGAGGACCAGGGACACGATGATGCTGCCGGAGACCAGGTAGGGGAACAGGTAGGCGATGGAACTGGCGAAGGGATTGAGCGCCGCCCGCACCGGATATTTCAGCACCGTCCGCGACTCGGTCAGGCCCTTGGCGCGCGCGGTGACGACGTAGGGTTTGCGCAGTTCATCCAGCAGGTTGGCGCGCATGATGCGGATCAGTTGCGCGGTGCCGGCGAGCGCCAGCACGCAGGCGGGCAGCGGCAGATGCTTGGCGAGGTCCCAGGCCTTGGCGGCGCTCCAGGGTGCCTGGGCGTATTCGGCGGAGAACAGGCCGCCGATGCTGAGGCCGAAATAACGAAAGCCCGTGTACATCAGGATCAGCGCCAGCAGGAAGTTGGGGATCGACAGGCCGATGAAGCCCAGCATCGTGGCCACGTAATCGCCGATGGAGTATTGCCGGACGGCGGAATAGATGCCGATCGGCAGCGCGATCATCCAGGTCAGGAACAGGGCCGCGAAGGACACCGCCATGGTGAGCCAGAGGCGGTCGCCGATCACCTCGGTCACCGGGCGGCGCCACATCATCGAGACGCCGAAATCGCCGTTGACGACCCGGTTCATCCACAGGCCGTACTGGACGTAAACCGGGCGGTCCAGGCCATACTCGTGGCGCATCGCCTCGGCCTGGTCGGCGGACACCGAACTGCCCGACGCGGCGAGGTTGGCGATATAGGCATCGACGAAATCCCCCGGCGGCAGCCGGATGATGACGAAGGTCAGCATGGAGATCGCCACGCAGGTGACCATCGCGATCACCAGCCGGCGTCCGATATAGATCAGCATGCCGGGTGGCCGGTCACGCGCGTTTCCCCTGATTGGCGGTACGCAGACCCGGTTGGGGGGCGCCGCGATGATCCGACGTAACACACCCTGGCGCGCCCTGCTACCGGGTGCAAAACGGCCCCGTCGCAAGGCCCGCCAGCACGTCCTGTCCGTCCGCGCCCGGCACGCAACCGGTCCAGGCCGGCGGCGAGCCGGTCACGCCAGGGCGACGCTCTGCAGGGCCGGCACCGGAAACCGCAAAGTCCAGCTTGTCCCATGATCCGACCGGAGCGCAGCCGAACCGCTGAGTTGCTGCATGAGCCGCTTGACCAGGCCCAGGCCGTGCCGCTTGCTGTCGCCGGATTGGGTGAATCCCACGCCATCGTCG
>Ga0302157_10000531_pt1 | contig 50609 bp, 46 predicted proteins | sample I_Bog_N3_3_FD_193502 | JGI IMG/M metagenome (GOLD analysis project Ga0302157, IMG submission 193502) | Peat permafrost microbial communities from Stordalen Mire near Abisko, Sweden - I_Bog_N3_3 | ecosystem: Environmental > Terrestrial > Soil > Wetlands > Peat | place: Sweden: Abisko, Stordalen... | reverse complement strand
GCTTCCGCGCGAACTGTCGACGCCGTATGCGCCGCAATCGGCCACGCACTCGATGCCTTCAGCCCAGAGGAGTGCGCAAACTACCTCAAAAATTCAGGCTATCGAACTTAATCCCATCATGCTTTAGGGAGCGGCGTCGATCAACCGTTCGCGCATGCGCGGTACCACGAAGTCGACGAACGCGCGCAACTTCAGCGGCAACCGGTTTTGCGCGTCATAGACCAGATGCACGGGCCGCGGCGCCGGCTCGAACGATTGCATGACGATCCTCAGCCGGCCTGCACGGACATGGTCGACCACCTGATAGGACACCGCCCGGATCAAGCCCGCGCCGGCGAGCCCGGCGTCGATCGCCGCGTCGATCGTGTTGACGCCGAGGCGGGAGCGGAACGATGACGGTATTTCGACGCCTTCGGATTCGAAGACCCAGGAACTGAGCGCCGACACGCTCTGGAACGTAACTACGCTGTGCCGTGCGACGTCGTCGGGCGTCGATGGAATCCCGTTCGCGGCCAGATAATCGGGACTGGCGCAGATCACATGCCGAACCGTCCCCAGCCCCGTGGCGATCAGATTGCTGTCGGGCAGCGGGCCGATCCGAAGCGCGACGTCGACCTGGTCGTCGAGGAAGTGGGCGACCCGGTCGGTCATGACGAGCCCGACTGAAACGTCGGGATAGGCGGCAAGGAAACGCGTCACCAGCGGCAGAACGTGCATCCGGCCGAACATGATCGGCGCGGTGACCACCAGATCTCCCTTCGGCTCGGTGTATTCGCCCGCGGCCGCGCGCTCGGCTTCGGTCACTTGCTCGAGGATCGCCTTTGCCGCCGTGACGTAGGAGCGCCCGGCCGGCGTCAGCTCGAGGCCCTTGGCTGAGCGGATCAGCAGGGCGGCGTTCAAATGCGCCTCCAGCTCGGCGACCTTGCGGCTGACCGTCGCCAGCGGCAGCCTCAGCTTGCGGCTGGCTTTCGACAGGCTGCCGCTTTCGACCGCGGCAAGCAGCACCGACATGGCTTCCAGGCGATCCATGGGTCTTCCATAAAACGAGAGGCCTGCTCCCGATCTTACCGACTTTCGCTCGAATATGGAAACCCTAAAACAGCCGGGTCAACCAGAGGAGCTATCCATGACCCTTACCCATTACCGGACCGCCAATGTGAACGGCCGCAAGATCTTTTACCGCGAGGCAGGCGATCCTGACGCCCCGACCATCCTGCTGCTGCACGGCCTGCCGACCAGCAGCCAGATGTTTCGCGATCTGATGCCCGCGCTGGCCGACCGCTTCCACCTGATCGCCCCCGACTACGTCGGCTTCGGTCACTCGGAGGCACCCTCGCGCGGAGAGTTCGCGTACACCTTCGACAATCTGGCCGCGCATGTCTCGGGGCTGGTCGACCTGCTCGGCCTGACCTCCTACATCCTCTACATGCAGGACTATGGCGGCCCGATCGGGTTTCGCCTGTTCACGCAGCGCCCGGAGCAGGTGAAAGGCTTCATCATCCAGAACGCCAACGCCTACATGGAAGGTGTCGGCGAAGCGCCGAAGAAGGCCCTGCTGCCGCTGTGGGAGAAGCGCACGCCGGAGACCGAGAAGGCCGCGCGCGAATTCGTCAGCCTGGAAGGCACCCGATTCCACTGGCTGGTCGGCGCCAGGGATCCCGCGGCCATCAATCCGGACAACTGGGTTCTCGACCAGGCGCTGCTCGACCGGCCGGGCACGCAGGACTACCAGGTCGACCTGCTCGAGAATTACAAGACCAACATCGCGCTTTATCCCGCGTGGCAGGCAGCCTTCCGCGCGCACCAGCCGAACACGCTGATCGTCTGGGGAAAGCACGATCCGTTCTTCATCCCTCCCGGCGCTCGCGCCTACCTCAACGATCTGCCCGAAGCCCGGCTGGTCTGGCTCGACAGCGGTCACTTCGTGCTCGACGAAAACGCCCCGCAGGTCGCCGCCGAGATCAAGGGGCTGTTCGCCATGGAAACGGCGTCCGCCGCGGCCTGAGCGGGAGACGCTCCAACCAGCCGGGTCGCGCCGGCGCGCCAGGGATCGCCGTATCGGCGACCCGATCGCTCGGGGCGCGCGCTCGAGGGCATCAGACGTCTCAAGGAGAATTGTCATGGATCGACGCCTCTTCGTATTGGCCATGGGCATGTTCGCCCTCGGCACCGACAGCTACGTCGTCGCCGGCGTGCTGCCGGAGATCTCGCGCGCCTTCGGCGTCAGCATCGGAGCCGCCGGACAGATGACGACCGTCTATTCGGTCAGCTTCGCCGTGCTCTCGCCAACCATCGCGGCAATCGCCGCGAGCGTATCGCGCAAACGCCTGCTCCTGTCCGGAGCCGTGATCTTCGTGCTGGCGAATTTGGCCACCGCGCTGGCACCGAGCTTCGCCATCGCGCTGTTAAGCCGCGCTTTCGCCGGGCTCGGCGCGGCGATGTTCTCGCCGACGGCGACCGGGTCGGCGGCCATGCTGGTGGCGCCCGAACGGCGCGGCTTCGCGCTTTCCATTGTCATCGCCGGTCTCACCCTGTCCACCGCGCTCGGCTCGCCGACCGGCGCCGTGATCGGCGGTCTCGGCGACTGGCGCTGGACGATGGCGTTCGTCGCCGCGCTCGGAACCGTCAGCGCAGTCGGCGTTTGGGCCTTCCTGAGCGAAGTGCCGCTGCCTGCGGCGGTCCCGTTGCGCAAGCGTCTCGCGCCGCTCGCCGACATCCGGGTCGGATTGACGCTGGCGACCACCTTGCTCGGCCTGACCGGGATCTTCACGGTCTACACCTACTTCGCGGTGGTCTTCGATCGCGCGATCGGTGGCAACACCCTCCTGCTGGGCGCGCTGCTGGTGCTGTGGGGCGCGGCCGGCACGTTCGCGAACCTCGCTTCGGGGCGCCTCATCGACCGGATCGGTTCACGCCAGGTGATCCTGGCGATGCTGACGATACTGGCGGTCGACAGCGCCCTGATGCCGTGGACCGGCGCCCGGCTCTGGACGGCGGTGCCGGCGATCGCGATCTGGGGCGCCGCCGGATGGGGACTGCTGGTGCCTCAGCAGCATCGGCTGGTCGGGCTGGCGCCGTCGATCGCGCCGGTGCTGCTTGGTCTCAACACCGCCGGCTCGTTCTTCGGCATCGCGGCCGCCGGCGTCATCGGTGCGGCCGGCATCCGGGTGGTCGGCGCCCACAATCTCGGCCTGGTGGGGGCGGGGTTGGCCGCCGTTGCACTGGGCGTAGCCGAACTGGCGACCCTGCGCATCGCCGCCGATCGGCCTGCGCCGGCGCCCGCCGCGGTAGGTGCCGCGCAACGATAGCGAGCGTCGATCGGCCAGATGCGCTTGATATGGACGGCGCGGCGGCTCGTTCGCATCAACGTCCGTCGAAGATCCGGTTGGCTGCTTCCTTCGGCCGTCATGGATGTGCCGCTCGCCATCGGTATAATCTGCCGCGAAACGCCACTTGACACTCAGCCGCCGCGGGGAAAGCTTGGCTTGTTTCCAGGATCTGAAAATGTTCTCACGGATGATGTGGAATTTTCTTCGCAGGTTTGGCTGCCGCGCCTGGAGCTTCGGGCTTGTCGGGGCGGGGTGGGGGCTGCTCGTGCTGGCTTTGGGGCCGGCCTGGGCCGGGCAAGTCAGCATCGTCGCTGTCGGCGCCAGCACGACCGCCGGCAAGACCGTCGGCTCGGAGGGGGCCTATCCTGCCCAGCTCGAGTCGATGCTGCGATCAAAAGGCTATGACGTCAGCATTCGCAACGAGGGAATTTCAGGCGACACCTCCTTGGGCATGCTGGGGAGAATCGATTCCGCCGCACCGGCAGGAACTGCATTGGTGCTGCTGCAGATCTCTCACTCCAACGACGGCAAGCGTGGAATTACGGCGGCTCAGACGGAAGCCAACACCAGGGCCATCGTCGCGCACCTGCGCGCGAGAAATGTCAGGGTGATCTTTGTCAATCGGCAAGTCCCTTCGGACGACATCGCCATGGACGGGCGTCACCCCAACTCGAACGGCCAGAAACTGATCGCCGCCCGACTCCTGCCCCAGGTCATGGCTGCCATCGGTCGTAGGCCGTAGCGGGGTTGACCTGCGGCGAGGTTTCCTACTCCTCGTCGTCGCTCGCCAGCACGCCCTTCACCGCGCGCGCCCAGCCCTTGAGCTTGCGCTCGCGGGTGGCCTGGCTCATGACCGGCTTGAAGCGATGCTCCAGCCGCCAGTTGTCGGCGAATTTTTCCGGCTCCGGATAGACCCCGGCGGAGAGCCCGGCGAGATAGGCGGCGCCGAGCGCGGTGGTTTCCTGGATCATCGGGCGATCGACCGGCGCGTCCAGGAGGTCGGCGAGCCGCTGCATGGTCCAGTCCGAGGCGGTCATGCCGCCATCGACCCGAAGCACGACATTGGCGGACTTCGCCTCGGGCCAGTCGGCGCGCATCGCCGCCCACAGATCAAAAGTCTGGTAGCAGACGCTTTCCAGCGCGGCATGGGCAAGCTCGGCCGGGCCGGTGTTGCGGGTCAATCCGAACAGCGCACCGCGCACCCGCGGGTTCCAGTAGGGCGCGCCGAGCCCGACAAAAGCCGGCACCAGATAGACGCTCTGCAGCGAGTCGGACTGGTCGGCCAGCGGGCCGGTTTCGGACGCGGCCTTGATGATGCCGAGGCCGTCGCGCAGCCATTGCACCGAGGAGCCGGCGACGAAGATCGAACCCTCCAGCGCGTAAGTGCGCTGCCCCTTGAGCTGATAGGCGATGGTGGTGAGCAGCTTGTTGCTCGACTTCACCGGGGTGGTACCGGTGTTGAGCAGCGCGAAGCAGCCGGTGCCGTAGGTCGACTTGATCATGCCGGGCGAGAAACAGGCCTGGCCGATGGTGGCGGCTTGCTGGTCGCCGGCAATGCCCGCGATCGCGATCGCGCCGCCGAACAGTTCGGAGACGGTCTCGCCGAAATTGGCCGAGGAATCCCGGACCTCGGGCAGCATCGAGCGCGGCACCCGCAGGATCTCCAGGAGATCGTCGTCCCACTGCCCGTTATGGATGTTGAAAAGCAGCGTGCGCGAGGCGTTGGTGGCGTCGGTGGCATGCACCTTGCCGCCGGTCAGCCGCCACAGCAGATAGCAGTCGACGGTGCCGAACATCAGTTCACCCCGCCCGGCGCGCTCGCGCGCGCCGGGGACATGATCGAGGATCCACGCCACCTTGGTGCCGGAGAAATACGGATCGACGATCAGGCCGGTCTTGGCCGAAATCTTCGGTTCATGGCCCTCGGCCTTCAGGCGGGCGCAGACGTCGGCGGTGCGGCGGTCCTGCCAGACGATGGCGCGGTGGATCGCCTGGCCGGTGGCCCGGTCCCATACCACGGTGGTCTCGCGCTGGTTGGTGATGCCGATCGCGGCGATGTCCTTCGGCCCCACGCCGGCCTTCTTCAGCGCCTCGCGGCAGGTCGCAATGGTGGAGGTCCAGATATCCTCCGGCTCGTGCTCGACCCAGCCGGAGGCCGGAAAATGCTGCGGGAATTCCCGATGCGCCGTGGCGGCGATGGAAATGTCCGATCGAAACACGATGGCGCGCGAGGATGTGGTGCCCTGATCGATGGCCAGCACATGGGACATTGGCGTTGCTTCCCGGTGGGGTTTTGGTGGCTGCGGTTGCGCCGAGGCAAGCGGATTGCAAGGCGAAGGTCAATATGGGGGTGGCCTTACCCTCAGGCCCCGCGCCGGTGGTCTGCCGCAAGGCGAGAGGCTGGGATCTCGACAGCTGCGCCCGTGACTGTGCCGTCGCCCCTTGCGGGAGAGGGCTCGTCAGCGCCAGCAAGAAAATTTGCCGGGTGAGGGCCGACGCTGAGCGCGACCCCTCATCCGGCAGCCTTCGGCTGCCACCCTCTCCCGCAGGGGGAGAGGAAAAAGGGAATTACACCGACGCCGTGGTGACGCCGCCGTCGACCACGATGGTCTGGCCGGTCATGAAGCTCGAGGCGTTGGAGCCGAGATAGGCCACCGCGCCGGCGATCTCGTCGGGCTCGCCGATCCGGCGCAGCGGCGTGGTGGCGCAGCGGCGCTTCAGCCGCTCGGCGTCTTCCCACAGCGCGCGGGCGAAATCGGTCTTGACCAAGCCGGGCGCCACGCAATTGACGCGGACGCCCTTCGGTCCCCATTCACCGGCAAGGCTGCGGCACAGCGAGAAATCCGCCGCCTTGGAAATCCCGTAGGCGCCGATCACCGGCGAGCCGCGCAGTCCGCCGATCGAGGAGATGATCACCACCGAACCGTTGCCGCGCTCGGCCATCGCCGGAATCACCAGCGAGCACAGCCAAATGTTGCTCTTGACGTTGGAGCCCATGATCTTGTCGAAGGCCTCGTCGGTGATGTCGAGCAGAGGGCCGTAATAGGGATTGACCGCCGCATTGCAGACCAGGATGTCGATCTTGCCGTAATGCCTGTTGGCGCCCGCGATCAGCGCCTCGACTTCCTCGCGGCGGGAGATGTTGCAGGGAATCACCAGCGCGTCGCCGCCCGCCTTGCGAATGCCGTCAGCGACCTGTTCGCAAGCCTCGGCCTTGCGGCTGGAGATCACCACCTTGGCGCCGAGCTTTGCCAGCAGTTCGGCCGACGCGCGGCCGATGCCGCGGCTCGAGCCGGTGATGACGGCGACCTTGCCGGTGAGATCGAACGGGGTGTTTTGCATGGGGAGTTTCCTCTTGTCATTCCGGCGCGATGCGAAGCATCGAACCCGGAATCCAGAAGTGATCGGACAGATTCCGGGTTCGCGCTGCGCGCGCCCCGGAATGACGGGGCAAATCAGTGCCCAAGACGCACAGACCGCGCCCCGGAATGGCCGGCTACATCAGCCCGCCGCTGTCGGTGACGCGGCGCAGGTGATAGTCGGTGTCGCCAAAGGTGTTCTCGATCATGGTCAGCCGCTTGAAATAGTGGCCGATCCTGGCCTCCTGGGTCATGCCGATGCCGCCATGCAGCTGGATCGATTGCTGGCCGACGAATTTGGCCGACTTGCCGATCTGGACCTTGGCCGCGGCCACCGCGGTCGCGCGCTCCCGGGCATCCTCGAAGTCGGAGGCCATGGTCGCGAACATCGACATGCTGCGGGCCTGTTCGACCGCGACGAACATATCGGCGGCGCGATGCTGCAGGGTCTGGAAGCTGCCGATCGGCACCCCGAACTGGGTGCGGGTCTTAAGATATTCGACGGTCGATTTCAGCGATTCATCCATCGCGCCGACCGCCTCGGCGCACATCGCGACCCGGGCGTCGTCGACCACGCGCTCGATCAGCGCCAGGCCGCCCGCGGGATCGCCGATCACCGCATCGGCGCCGACCTCGACCCCGGTGAAGGTGATATCGGCACCATGCAGGCCGTCCTGGGTCGGATAGCCCTTTTTCGCCACGCCCCTGGCATTGCCGGGCACCAGGAACACGCCGATGCCGTCCTTGTCGCGCTGGCCGCCACTGGTGCGCGCGGTCACGACCAGGGTGTCGGCGTTCTCGCCATTGAGCACGACGAATTTCTCGCCGTCGATCACCCAGCCGTCGCCCTTTTTCTTGGCCGACGTCGCGACGTCATAAAGGTCGTAGCGCGAGTTCTTCTCCAGCTGCGCGAACGCCAAGGTCTTGCTGCCGTCGATGATGCCGGGAATGTGGGCCGCCTTCTGCGCAGCCGAGCCGCCGCGGCGCAGGAAGCCGCCGCCGATCACCACGGTGGCGAGATAGGGCTCCAGCAGCAGCGCCTTGCCGAACGCCTCCATCACGATCATGGTCTCGACCGCGCCGGCGCCAAAACCGCCATCGTCTTCCGAAAACGGCAGCCCGAGCAGGCCCTGTTCGGCAAGCTTGCCCCACAGGCTTTTGCTCCAGCCGCCCGGCTCGGCCATGTATTTCTTGCGCTGGTCGAAGTCGTAGGAACTGCCTAGCAGGCCGTCGACGCTTTCCTTGAGAAGCCGCTGCTCCTCGGACAGATCAAAATCCATGTTGCTTCCCTATATGCAAAGGCGATCCACGCCCTGAAGATTAACTCGCGCCATTCCGGGCCTGCGCCTTGGGTCGGCGACAGCCGATCCGAGGCGCAGGCCCGGAATCCATACTCCCGGCAGTGGTTTTGGATTCCGGGCTCGCGCAACAGCGCGCCCCGGAATGACGGCTACAGCCCCAGCACCGCCTTGGTGATGATGTTGCGCTGGATTTCGTTGGAACCGCCGTAGATCGAGACCTTGCGGTTGTTGAAATAGCTCGGCGCGATCTGCGCGGTCCAGTCCATCGTCTCGTTGCTGCCGTCCTCGCCGTGCTCGTCGTAGGGAGCGGCGAACGGGCCGATCACCTCCATCAACAGTTCGGTGGTGGCCTGCTGGATTTCCGAGCCCTTGATCTTGAGCACCGAGGATGCCGGATTGGGCTTGCCCTTGCCGTGCTTGCCCTCGTCGGCGACCACCCGGAGCTGGGTCAGCTCCAGCGCCTTCAGCTCGATCTCGACCTCGGCGAGCTTCTCGCGGAATTTCTGGTCCTCCAGCACCGGACGGCCGCCGGATTCCACCTGCGCCGCCAGCTCCTTGATGCGGCGGATCCGCTCCTTGGAAACCCCGACCCGGGCGATCCCGGTGCGCTCGTTGCCGAGCAGGAACTTGGCGTAGTCCCAGCCCTTGTTTTCCTCGCCGACCAGGTTGGCGACCGGCACCCTGACGTCATCGAAGAACACCTCGTTGACCTCGTGGCCGCCGTCGATGGTCTGGATCGGGCGAACCGTGATGCCCTTGGTCTTCATGTCGATCAGGATGAAGGAGATGCCGGACTGCTTCTTGGCGGCGGGATCGGTGCGGCACAGGCAGAAGATCCAGTCGGCGTACTGCGCCAGCGTGGTCCAGGTCTTCTGGCCGTTGACCACGTAGAAGTCGCCCTGGCGCTCGGCCTTGGTCTTGAGCGAGGCAAGATCGGAGCCCGAGCCCGGCTCGGAAAATCCCTGGCACCACCAGTCGTCGACATTGGCGATGCGCGGCAGATAGTGCTGCTTCTGCTGCTCGTTACCGAAGGTGTAGATCACCGGGCCGACCATGCTGACGCCGAAGGCGAGCGGCGACGGCGCCGGCGCCATCTGCAGTTCCTCGTTGAAGATGTAGTGCTGCACCGAGCTCCAGCCGGTACCGCCATATTCCTTCGGCCAGTGCGACACGCCCCAGCCCTTCTTGTTCAGGATGCGCCACCACTGCACCATCTCGTCCTTGCTGAGATGTCGGCCCTCCTGCAGTTTCTGCCGCGTCGAGGCCGGCACGTTGTCCCTGAAGAAGGCCCGCACCTCGTCGCGAAACGCCACTTCCTGCTTGCTGAAGCTGAGATCCATCGGATCCTCCTGTGAGCGGATTGGTATAGAATTGGAATAGAAGCGGTATCTGCGAAGGAAGCGCGCTACCTCTCCCTTTGGGAGAGGGTCGGGGTGAGGGGTTAAGCCCTATCGATAGGCTGGAACCCCTCACCCGGATCGCTGGGCGATCCGACCTCTCCCGATGAGAGAGGTGAGACCGCGCTCGCGGCGCGCTCCGCTCACTCAGGAATCAACTTACTGCAGAATCTCGAACAGGCCGGCGGCGCCCATGCCGCCGCCGACGCACATCGTGACCACGGCGTATTTGGCCTTGCGGCGGCGGCCCTCGATCAGCGCGTGGCCGGTCAGCCGCGCGCCGGACATGCCGTAGGGATGCCCGACCGCGATGGCGCCGCCGTCGACGTTGATCTTTTCCGGATCGATGCCGAGCTTGTCGCGGCAATAGATAACCTGCACCGCGAAGGCCTCGTTCAATTCCCACAGATCGATGTCGGCGACCTTGAGGCCGTGCCGCTTCAACAGCCGCGGCACCGCGAATACCGGCCCGATGCCCATTTCATCCGGCTCGCAGCCGGCGGCGACGAAGCCGCGAAAGATGCCGAGCGGCTTGAGGCCGCGCCTGGAGGCTTCCTTGTCGCTCATGATCACGGTGGCGCTGGCGCCGTCCGACAGCTGGCTGGCATTGCCGGCGGTGATGCAGAACCCTTCGCCGCGCACAGCCTTGAGGCCGGCGAGGCCCTCGGCGGTGGTTTCCGGCCGCGGACCTTCGTCCCTGGACAGCGTGATGTCCTTGAAGGAAATCTCGCCGGTGGCCTTGTCGGCGACGCCCATCTTGGTGGTGATGGCGGCGATCTCGTCGTTGAACTTGCCGCCCTGCTGGGCGGCGGCGGTGCGGCGCTGGCTCTCCAGCGCGTATTCGTCCTGGCGCTCGCGCGAAATGCCGTAGCGCTTGGCCACCACCTCGGCGGTGTCGATCATCGGCATGTAGACCTCGCCCTTGATCTCGAGCAGCGCCGGATCCTGGGTGTGGAACTTGTTGGCATGGTCGTTCTGCACCAGGCTGATCGATTCGCCGCCGCCGCCGACCGCGATCTCGACGCCGTCGAAAATCACCGAGCGCGCAGCCAGTGCGATCGCCTGCAGGCCGGAGGCGCATTGCCGGTCGATGGTGGTGCCGCCGACACTGACCGGCAGCCCGGCGCGGAGCAGCGCCTTGCGCGCGATGTTGCCGCCGGTCGAGCCCTGCTGCAGGGCAGCCCCCATCACCACGTCCTCGATTTCGCTGGGATCGACCTTGGCGCGGGCGACCGCCTGGCCGATGGCGTGGCCGAGCAGGGTAGCCCCCTCGGTGGCATTGAGGGCGCCGCGATAGGCCTTGCCGATCGGGGTGCGCGCGGTGGAAACGATAACGGCCTCGGTCATCCATGACCTCCTGTTGCGAGTTGCGGTTGTTTGGGCTGTGCGGGTTGCGGCGAGGGCTGCTGCAAGGAATTCTGATTGCGCAATTCGTGGCGCGACAGCTTGCCGACCGAGGTCCGCGGCAGTTCGTCGACGAAATCCAGCGCGGCGGGAATCTCATGCTTGCCGAGCTTGCCGGCGAGAAAGGCCTTGAGCTCGTCCAGCGTGAACGGTGCGGCGCCGGCGCGCAGCTTGACAAAGGCCTTGGCCGCCTCGCCGCGGTAATCGTCGGGAATCCCGATCACGATCACCTCCTGCACCGCCGGATGCTCGTAGATCGCCTGCTCGATCATCTGCGGATAGACGTTGAAGCCGCCGGAGATGATCATGTCCTTCTTGCGATCGACCAGGTAGAAATAGCCGTCCTGATCCATGTAGCCGATATCGCCGGTCAAAAAATGGTCGCCGACAAAGGCCTGCGCGGTTTCCTGCGGCCGGTTCCAGTAGCCGCGGGTGACGTTCGGCCCCTTGATGCGGATTTCGCCGACTTCACCGGGGCCGAGCATCCTTGCGGGATCGTCGAGGGCGACGACGTCCATCTCGATGCCGGGCAGCATCAGCCCGATCGAGCCCGGCTTCTCCGGGCCCTCCGGGGGATGCCCAGTGCCGGGCGAGCAGGTCTCGGTCATGCCCCAGCCGCTCTTCAGCTTCATGTGGGTCTTGCGCTCGAAAATCCTGGCGACCTCGACCGGTAGCGGCGCGCCGCCCGATCCACAGCTCACCAGCGATGACAGGTCGCGGCTTTCCAGATCGGGAAGGCTGGCGATCGCGATCCACATCGTCGGCACGCCGGGAAACACCGTCGCCCGCTTGACCTCGATGTCGCGCATCACGGCCGCAACGTCGAAACGCTGGTGCAGCGAAATCAGGTCGCCGCGCTCCAGGCTGCGCAGCAGGATCACCGTCAGCGCGTAGATGTGGAACAGCGGCAGCACGCAGATCACGCGCTCGACGGCATCGCGCTCGGCGCGCGCCGGCTTGCCCCAGACATCATAGATCGAGACCGCCGAAGTCAGATTGCCATGGCTGAGCATCGCGCCCTTGGGCAGTCCGGTGGTGCCGCCGGTATATTGCAGCAGCGCGACATCGTCGACCGAAACCTGCGGCCACTGCGCCGGGAGGCCTGCGCCTGCCACGAAATTTCTGAAGCTGACGATGGCGGGATGATCGGGGATCGGAGTATGCGGATTGCCGACCGCGCCCCAGTCGTCATCGTCACAGACGATCAGGCGGTCGAGCAGGCCCTTTTCGAGAAACTTCAGCGCCATCGGCAGCAGCGCCGCCAGGTTGCTGGTGACCAGGATCCGCGCGCCGCTGTCGCTCAATTTATGCGACAGCGCGCGTTCGCCGTCGAGCGGGCTGAGATGCACGACGCGGGCGCCGGCCTTCAGCGCGCCGAAGAAATTCACCGGATGATCCGGCGAATTGCCGAGAAACAGCGCCACCGAGGCGTTGCGGCCGTAGCCGGCACGCAGGAACGCCGAACCCGCGACCTCGACCATCGCCTGCAGCTCGGCATAGCCGATCGGGCGGTCGCGAAATTCGATCGCCGGCCGCGCCGCATATTGCACCGCCGCCTTGGCCAGAAGATCCGGCAGCGTGCCCTGCGGAATCGGATCGTCCCAGTGGACGCCCTGCGGATAGAACTGTTCGCCGGGATGGGTCATGCGCGGTATGGCCTGAGCGAGGAGAGCACGGCGTCAGGTTCTCCCCTCCCCCCTGCGGGGAGGGGTCGGGGGTGGGGGTGCCGCGGGCCCTGAGCTTTTGGCTCACCCCCCTCCCTGACCCTCCCCCGCTGGGGGGGAGGGAATGCGAACTCCGGCCTCATCGCGCCAACCCCCATCACGCCGCTTTCGCCGTCGCCGTGAGCGAGGCAAAGGTCTTGCCTTCGGCGGCAAGCCGCCTGAGCAGCGGCGCCGGTTCGAGGGCGGGATCGCTGGTCTCCCTGGCGTAGAACGACAGCCGGTCGGCGATGTGCTTGAGCCCGACCTGGTCGGCATAGAACATCGGGCCGCCGCGATAGATCGGCCAGCCATAGCCATAGAGCCAGATCACATCGATATCGCTCGGACGCGCCGCGATCTTTTCCTCGAGAATCCGCGCCCCCTCGTTGATCATCGGGTACATCATGCGCTCGAGAATTTCGTCGTCACTGACCACGCGACGCTTGCGGCCGAGCCGCTGCAGGGTCTCGTCGATCAGCTTCTCGACTTCGGGATCAGGCAACGGGGCGCGCGAACCGGCCTCATATTTGTAGTAGCCCTTGCCGGTCTTCTGGCCGAAGCGGCCGGCCTCGCACAGCGCGTCGGCGATTTCCGACTTGATGCCGCGGTCCTTGCGCGAACGCCAGCCGATATCGAGGCCGGCGAGATCGCCCATCGCGAACGGACCCATCGGCATGCCGAATTTGGTCACCACGGCATCGACCTGCTGCGGCAAGGCGCCCTCGAACAGCAGCTTTTCCGCCTGCTTGCCGCGCTGCGCCAGCATCCGGTTGCCGACGAAGCCGTCGCAGACCCCGACCACCGCCGGCACTTTTGCGATCTTGCGCGCGATCGAGACCGCCGTGGTGAGGGCGTCGGGCGCGGTTTTCTCGGCGCGGACGATCTCGCACAGCTTCATCACGTTGGCGGGCGAGAAGAAGTGCATGCCGAGCACGTCCTGCGGACGCTTGGTCACCTTGGCGATCTCATCGATGTTGAGGTAGGAGGTGTTGCTGGCGAGCACCGCGCCCGGCTTGGCATATTTGTCGAGCGCCTCGAACACTTCCTTCTTGATCGCCATGGTCTCGAACACGGCCTCGATGATCAGGTCGGCGTCCTTGACGTTGTCGAGCCCGACCACGCCGTTGATCAGGCCCATGCGCTTGGCCGGGGCGTCGGCAGGAATGCCGCCGCGCGCCGCGGTCGCCTCGTAATTCTTCTGCATGACGCCCATGCCGCGCTTGAGCTGCTCCTCGCCGGTCTCGATCAGCGTCACCGGAATTCCGGCATTGGCGAACGACATCGCGATGCCGCCGCCCATGGTGCCGGCGCCGATGATGGCGACCCGCGCGACATTGCGCGGCTTTGTCCCCTCGGGAACGCCGGCGATCTTGGCGGCTTCGCGTTCGGCGAAGAAGGCGTAACGCTGCGCCTTCGACTGGTCGCTGGCCACCAGCTTGAGGAAGCCCTCGCGCTCCTTCTTCAGGCCCTCGTCGAACGGCAGGTCGATGGCCGCGCCGACCGCGTCGGCCGCGGCAAACGGCGCTTCCAGCCCGCGCGCCTTCTTGGTCAGGGCCGCGACCGCACTGGTGAAGATCGAGCGGTCGGCCCGGGCGGCGGCCAGCTTGGAATCGTCGTCGCGCAGCTTGCGCAACGGGCGCTTCTCGGCCAGCACCTTGCGGGCAAAGGCCTCGCCGCCGGCCGCGGGCCCTTCGACGATTTCCTCGATCAGGCCGTGCTTGAGCGCCTCGGCGGCACCGATCGGGTCGCCGCCGACGATCATCTTGACCGCGAGCTCGGGACCGACCGCGCGCGGCAGCCGCTGGGTGCCGCCGGCGCCCGGCAGCAGGCCGAGCTTGACCTCGGGCAGGCCCAGCCGGGCCTCCTTGGTGGCGACGCGGAAATGGCAGGCCAGGGCGACTTCGAGACCGCCGCCAAGCGCAGTACCGTGGATCGCGGCCACGATCGGCTTCGGCGAATTCTCCATCACCGCGAGCACCTCATTGAGGCCCGGCGGCTTCGGCGGCTTGCCGAACTCGGTAATATCGGCGCCGGCGATGAAGGTGCGCCCGGCGCAGGTCAGCACGATCGCCTTGACTTCCGGATCGGCGATCGCGCGGTTGATGCAGTTCAGGATGCCGCCGCGGACCGCGGCACTCAGCGCATTGACCGGCGGGCTGTCGACCGTGACGATGGCGACCACGTCATGACGCTCAAGCTTGACCACTTCGCTCACCGGAATCTCCCTCGGATGCCTGCTCTCAATGAATTTCGCAGTGCGGAATTTAATTCCACATCTTGACACGGAGGGTTATTTTGAAGCACGTCGTTTGTCAACGTGGTCGGCGCAGCAGCAGGCAATGAAGCGTCCAGGCAAGAAAGTGGCGACCGATCGCAGCTTCGTCGTCGCGCTTTCCCGCGGGCTCGATGTGTTGCGCGCATTCCATCCCAACGACGGGCTTCTTGGCAATCAGGAGATCGCGGCCCGTACCAATCTGCCAAAGCCGACCGTCTCCCGGCTGACCTATACGCTGACCAAGCTGGGCTACCTTACACCGGTTCCGCGGTTCGAGAAATATCAACTGGCGCCCGCGGCCATGGCGCTGGGGTATGCCGCGCTGGCCAATCTGGGCGTTCGGCATTTGTCCGAGGCCTACCGCGAGGAGGTCATGCGCGAGACCGGCGGCGCGGTCGCGGTCGGCGGCCGCGACCGCCTCAGCATGATCTACTTCGGCCAGAGCCGCAACGGCCTCACGCTGGGCGTTCAACTGGACGTCGGCTCGCGGATTCCGATCGCGACGACCGCGATGGGACGGGCCTATGTCTGGGCGCTGCCCGCCGACGAGCGTGCCGCCTTGTTGCGCGAACTGCGCGAGCATTACGGCAACCGCTGGCCGCGGATGCGCGAGGGCATCGAACGCGCCGGCGAAATGGTGGAGCGGTCCGGCTTTACCATCTCGGCCGGCGAATGGCAGAACGACGTGCACGCGGTCGGGGTCGCCCTGAAGCTCAACGACGGCACCGGCCCCTATGCCTTTAATTGCGGCGCCCCGGCATTCCGCTTCACGGAAGAGCGCCTGCGCGACGATATTGGACCTCGCCTCGTGGCGATGGTAAGGAACATCGAAGCGGCGCTGGGGGGCACGGCACCGCAATCAAGAAATCCAGAAACCAAAAAACAAGAAGAAAAAAAACCAAAACCAGGAGGGAAAGTTGCACGTGTGGTCGAGGGGATCAGATAGCCGGCATCGTCACCGGCGAACGTATTCGCCCGGACGTTCCTGCCCCGTGAGAGATTCGGGCGGAACCAGATGACGCAGCCACAACTGGCGCAGGGACAGTCACCCCTGCTTGCGGTCCGCGAGGTCAGCGTCGTGTTCGGCGGCATCATCGCGCTGAACGGCGTGTCCTTCGACATGCATCATGGCCAGATCCTCGGCCTGATCGGGCCGAACGGCGCCGGCAAGACCACTTTGTTCAATTGCCTTTCCAGGCTCTACCAGCCGAGCTCCGGCGACATCCTGATGGAGGGCCAGAGCATTCTGAAGCGGCCGCCGCACCGGATCGCCGAAATCGGCATCGGCCGCACCTTCCAGAACGTCGCGCTGTTCGCCAATCTCTCGGTGCTCGACAATGTCCGGGTCGGCACCCACGCCCGCACCAACAGCGACATTGTCAGCGACTCGCTGAAACTGCCCTGGGTGCGCCGCAGCGAGGCCAAGCTCAACGAGCACGTCCACGAAATCATCGGCTATCTCGACCTCGAAGACGTCGCCCATGCCACGGTTTCCGGTCTGCCGTTCGGCACCCAGAAACGCGTCGAGCTGGCGCGCGCGCTGGCGGCCGATCCGAAGATCCTGCTGCTCGACGAGCCGGCCGGCGGCCTCAACCACGAGGAAGTCCACGTGCTCGGCGACCTGATCCGCCGGATTCGCGACGAGCGGAAAATGACGGTGCTGCTGGTCGAACATCACATGGGACTGGTGATGTCGATCGCCGACCACGTGGTGGCGCTGAATTTCGGCCGCAAGCTCGCCGAGGGAACCCCGGCGCAGGTGCAGTCCGACCCGGACGTCATCAAGGCCTATCTGGGGAGCAAGGACCAATGACCCTCATGCTCAACGTCAAGGACCTGCGCGCCTATTACGGCCAGGTCCAGGCGCTGCACGGCCTCGAATTCGGCCTCAACGAAGGCAGCCTGACCACGCTGCTCGGCGCCAACGGCGCCGGCAAGACCACCACCTTGCGCGCGATCTGCAACATGGTGCGCACCACCGGCTCGATCGAATTCGACGGAGCCGCGATCACCGGCCGCTCCACCGAGAACATCGTCCGCCTCGGCATCGCCCACGTGCCGCAGGGCCGCGGCACCTTCACCACCATGACGGTGGAGGAAAACCTGCAGCTCGGCTCCATCACCCGCAACGACAAGGCCGGCATCCTCTCCGACATCGAGCGGATGTACGATCATTTTCCGGTGCTGAAGCAGCGCCACACCCAGCAGGCCGGGACGCTTTCGGGCGGCGAGCAGCAGATGCTCGCGGTCGCCCGCGCGCTGATGCTGCGGCCGCGGCTGATGCTGCTGGACGAACCCTCTTTCGGCCTCGCGCCGCTGATCGTGCGGGACCTGTTCAGGATCCTGGGCAAGATCAACCGCGAGGACAAGGTCACCATCCTGGTGGTGGAGCAGAACGCCCAGCTGGCGCTGGAACTCGCCGACCAGGCCTATGTGATCGAGACCGGGCGCATCGTGATGTCGGGAAGTGCCACCGAGATCGCCAACAACGAAGACGTCCGCAAATCCTATCTGGGCTATTGAGGAGCGCAGGCCAATGGAGCTTTTTACCAATCAGGTGCTGGCCGGCATCGCCACCGGCGCGATCTATGCCTGCATGGCGCTCGCGGTGGTGATGATCTACCAGGCGATCGACCATCTCAATTTCGCGCAGGGCGAAATGGCGATGTTCTCGACCTTCATCGCCTGGCAGCTGATGCAGTGGGGCGTGCCCTACTGGGGGGCGTTCCTGCTGACGCTGGTGTTTTCCTTCGCCGGCGGCATCGTCATCGAGCGGCTGCTGTTCAAGCCGCTGGCCAAGGCGCCGATCCTGACCAACGTCGCCGGCTTCATCGCGCTGTACGCCATCATCAACAGCAGCGCCGGGCTGATCTGGGACTTCACCATCAAGCAGTTTCCGACGCCGTTCGGATCCTCGCCGTTTCTCGGCAGCCAGCTGATCTCCACCCACCAGGCCGGCATGATCGGCGTCACCCTGGTATTGCTGGTGCTGCTGTTCATCTTCTTTCGCTTCACCCGGATGGGCCTGGCGATGCGCGCCGCGGCCTCGTTGCCGGAATCGGCGCGGCTGGTCGGCATCAACACCTCGTGGATGATCGCGCTGGGCTGGGGCATGGCGGCCGCGATCGGCTCGATCGCCGGCATGATGATCGCGCCGGTGGTGTTCCTGGAGCCCAACATGATGCTCGGTGTGCTGATCTACGGCTTTGCCGCCGCCGTGCTCGGCGGCCTGACCAGCCCGTTCGGCGCGGTGATCGGCGGCTTTCTGGTCGGCATCTTCGAGAACCTCGCCGGGACCTACATCCCCGGCGTCGGCAACGAGCTGAAGCTGCCGATCGCGCTGGCGCTGATCATCACCGTCTTGGTCGTCAAACCGGCCGGCCTGTTCGGCCGTCCCATCGTGAAGCGAGTTTGATCATGAGCGCAGTGCAGGAAGTCGTCACCGAAGCCGCCGTCGTCGAGGCGGTTCCCAAGAAGGCCATGACGCTCGGCTACGGCACCTCCTTGGTGATGCTGGCCCTGCTGATCCTGGTGCCGCTGTTCGTGAAGAACTTCATCATCTTCCAGCTGACGATGCTGCTGATCTACGCGCTTGCGGTGCTGGCGCTCAACATCCTGACCGGCGGCAGCGGCCAGTTCTCGCTGGGCCAGAGCGCGTTCTACGCGGTCGGCGCCTACACCTCGGCGATCCTGATGGAGCATGCCGGCATCAACTACGCCGTAACATTGCCGATCGCCGGCGTCGTCTGCTTTGCCTTCGGATTCCTGTTCGGCCAGCCGGCGCTGCGGCTCTCCGGCGTCTACCTGGCGCTGGCAACCTTCGCGCTGGCGACCGCGATGCCGCAGCTGCTCAAGCTCGGCTATTTCGAGTACTGGACCGGCGGCGTGCAGGGCCTCGTGGTGGACAAGCCGGATGCGCCGTTCGGCCTGCCGATGTCGCAGGACATGTGGCTGTATTATTTCACGCTCGCGGTCTCGGTCGCGATCTATATCTTTTCGGTCAATCTGCTGAAATCGCGCTCCGGCCGCGCCTTCATGGCGATCCGCGACAACGAGATCGCGGCCTCCGCCATGGGCATTGATGTCGCGCTGTACAAGACGCTGGCATTCGGCGTATCGGCCGGCATCACCGGGGTGGCCGGAGCGCTCGGCGCGATCGCCGTGCAGTTCGTCGCGCCGGACAGCTATACCATCACGCTGGCGATCTCGCTGTTCCTCGGCATGGTGGTCGGCGGCGTCGGCTGGCTGCCCGGATCGATCGTGGGTTCGGCGTTCATCATTTTCGTGCCGAACATCGCCGAAGGAATCTCAAAGGGCCTGTCCGGCGCGGTGTTCGGCGTGCTGCTGTTCCTGGTGATCTTCCTGGTGCCGCACGGCGCGAGGCAGGTGGCGATCATTGCCCAGCAACTGATCGGCAGGCTCAGGAAGAACTGAAAATCCGGCCGGGAACCCGGCCGGGGCCCACGGGCGCCGTCCCGACGACAAGTTCCGTTCGACTAAATGACGCCCCCTGCGACCCCGTCGCCGGGGGCTTTTTCTTGATGGGGGCCCTTGATGGGTATTCAATGCGGCAAGGAGCCGACAAGCGCTTCCAATCAAGAAAAGACACATCAACCGACACCCAGGGAGATCAGAATGCCTGCTATCCAGATGCGATTGGGGGCCTTTTCGGCTGCCCTCGCCATCCTCGCCGCAACCGGCGGCGCGGCCCTCGCGCAAAGCAAATACGACACCGGCGCCTCCGACACCGAGATCAAGATCGGCAACATCATGCCCTACAGCGGTCCGGCTTCCGCCTATGGCGTGATCGGCAAGACCGAGGAGGCCTACTTCAAGAAGGTCAATGCCGAAGGCGGCATCAACGGCCGCAAGATCAACTTCATCAGCTATGACGACGCCTACAGTCCGCCGAAAACCGTCGAGCAGGCGCGCAAGCTGGTGGAAAGCGACGAGGTGCTGCTGATTTTCAATTCGCTCGGGACCCCGTCGAATTCCGCGATCCAGAAATACATGAATACGAAAAAGGTACCGCAGCTGTTCGTTGCCACCGGCGCCACCAAATGGAACGATCCGCGGGAATTCCCGTGGACGATGGGCTTTCAGCCGAGCTACCAGAGCGAAACCCAGATCTACGCCAAATACATCCTGAAGGAAAAGCCCAACGCCAAGATCGCGGTGCTGTATCAGAACGACGATTACGGCAAGGACTACCTCAAGGGCCTGAAGGACGGGTTGGGCGCCAAGGCCGCCTCGATGATCGTCGCCGAGGAAAGCTACGAGACCTCCGAACCGAGCATCGATTCCCATATCGTCAAGCTCAAATCGACCAACGCCGACGTGTTCGTCGATATCGCGACGCCGAAATTCGCCGCCCAGGCGATCAAGGAGGCGGCCGAGATCGAGTGGAAGCCGCTGCACTTCCTCAACAATGTCTCCGCCTCGATTGGCAGCGTGATCCAGCCCGCCGGGGTGAAGAATGCCCAGGGCATCATCTCGTCGGCCTATCTGAAGGATCCGACCGACCCGCAATGGAAGGACGATGCGGGCATGAAGGCCTGGAACAAGTTCCTCGACCAATATTTTCCGGAAGCCAACCGGGCGGACATATCGGTGATGTACGGCTATACCGTTTCGCAGACCATGGTCCGGGTGTTGCAGCAGTGCGGCAACGACCTGACCCGCGCCAACGTCATGAAGCAGGCGGCGAGCCTGAAGAATCTCGAGCTCGGCGGCCTGTTGCCCGGCATCAAGATCAACACCAGCGCCACCGACTTTGCGCCGCTTTCACAATTGCAGCTGATGAAGCTCTCCGGTGCGACCTGGCAGCGGTTCGGCGACATCATCAGCGCCGATGTCAGCAACTGACGCAAGGCCTGACGATCCTCCGGCCGATCGACCGGCCGGACCCGTTGACTACTAAAACAGCAGCCCCTGCGGCTTTGCCGCAGGGGCTGGTTCTTGATGGCCGCCGCCAAATGGTATTGAATTGCGCCCGCGCCATGAGAAATTCCTCCAGCAAAAAGCGCATGACGTCCGCACCAACATCCAGGATTGGGAGGTCCGAAATGCCTGTTGCCACCAGCAGAATAGCGATCGCATCGGCAGCGCTGATCTTGATCGCGGCGTCGAGCAGCGCAGCGCTTGCGCAGAAGAAATACGACACCGGCGCCACCGACACCGAGATCAAGATCGGCAACATCATGCCGTACAGCGGTCCGGCCTCCGCCTATGGCGTGATCGGCAAGACCGAGGCGGCCTATTTCAAGATGATCAACGATGCCGGCGGCATCAACGGCCGCAAGATCAACTTCATCAGCTATGACGACGGCTACAGTCCGCCGAAGACCGTGGAGCAGGCGCGCAAGCTGGTGGAGAGCGACGAGGTGCTGTTCATCTTCAATTCGCTAGGCACGCCGCCGAACTCGGCGATTCACAAATACATGAACGCCAAGAAGGTGCCGCAGCTGTTCGTCGCCACCGGCGCCACCAAATGGAACGATCCGAAGGATTTTCCGTGGACCATGGGATGGCAGCCGAGCTACCAGAGCGAGACCCAGATCTACGCCAAATACATCCGGAAGGAAAAACCCGACGCCAAGATCGCGGTGCTGTATCAGAACGACGACTACGGCAAGGACTACCTCAAGGGCCTGGTGGACGGGCTCGGCGCCAAGGCCGCCTCGATGATCGTCGCCCAGGAGAGCTACGAGACCTCCGAGCCGACCATCAACTCCCACATCGTCAAGCTGAAATCCAGCGGCGCCGACGTGTTCGTCGACATCACGACGCCGAAATTCGCCGCCCAGGCGATCAAGGAGGCAGCCGAGATCGAGTGGAAGCCGCTGCATTTCCTCAACAACGTCTCGAACTCGGTCGGCAGCGTGCTCAAGCCCGCGGGCTATGACAATGCGCAAGGCATCATTTCCGCCGCCTATTTGAAGGACGCTTCCGAGCCGCAATGGAACAACGATCCCGGCATGAAGGCCTTCTACGCGTTCCTCGAGAAGGATTTTCCGGAAGGCAACAGGCTCGACGCTTCCACCGTGGTCGGCTACGGCGTTTCCCAGACCCTGGTCGAGGTATTGAAAAAATGCGGCGACGATCTGACCCGCGAAAACGTCATGCGGCAGGCGGCCAACTTGAAGGATTTCCGCACCGAGGTGCTGCTGCCCGGCATCAAGATCAACACCAGCCCGACCGATTTCGCCCCGATCAGCCAGCTGCAGCTGATGAAGTTCAAAGGCGAGAAATGGGAATTGTTCGGCGACGTCATCAGCGCCGATGTCGGTGGCTAGACGTTCGACGACGCGCCCCGCCGAAGCTTCGCGGGTCCCGGCTCTGCCAACGGGTAGCGCGAATGCGCGCCCGATGACGGGGACCACGGCCCGGAAGCACGCTGTACCGCGTGCGGACACGCCGCCTTGTTCGCCTCTCACAGAACCCCCGCAGGCTGCCGACGGGGGTTTTCTTTTGCCGGAAACGGATGGATAAGCGGTGTCGAATGTCTCCACCGCACAGATTCCGTTGAAGCGATGACCGACCGACGCCTCCTGCTGCGCGCGATCTTCGATGCCGCCGTCGCCGCAGCCCATCCCGACGTCGTGCTGTCGGCGCATCTGCCCTCGGCCCCGAACGGCCGGGTGATCTGTCTCGCCGCCGGCAAGGCCGCCGCCGCCATGGCCGCGGCGGCGGAGCGACATTATCTCGACCGGCTTGGCCTGGCGCCGTCGCGTCTGTCGGGCATCGCCACCACCCGCCACGGCCATGGCGTGCCGACGCGGCGGATCGAGGTGATCGAAGCCGGCCATCCCGTGCCCGACGAGGCCGGACTGCGCGGCGCCGAGCAGAGCCTGCTGTTGGCCCAGCAGGCCGAAGCCGACGACCTGATGCTGGTGCTGCTCTCCGGCGGCGGCTCGGCGAACTGGATCGCGCCCGCCGAGGGGGTATCGTTCGCGCAGAAGCAGCAGCTGACCCGGGCGCTGCTGCGCTCGGGCGCGCCGATCGGCGAGGTCAATACCGTCCGCAAGCATCTGTCGCGGATCAAGGGCGGCCGGCTGGCGCGCGCCGGCAGCCGCGCCGAGATCCTGACCCTGGCGATTTCCGACGTGCCGCACGACGATCCTTCCGCGATCGCCTCGGGGCCGACGGTGGCCGATCCGACCACGCTGGCGGATGCACGCGCCATTATCGCCAAATATGGCCTCACGGTCGACGCCGCGATCCGACGCGCGCTCGATGACGTCAGCAACGAAAGCTGCAAGCCCGGCGATGCCGCCTTTGCCCGCGCGCATTTCGAACTGATCGCGCGGCCGCGGGCGTCGCTCGACGCCGCGATCAGTCTGGCGCGGGACGCCGGCTATGCCGTGATCGATCTCGGCGCCGATCTCGAAGGAGAGGCCCGCCGCGTCGCTGCCGATCACGCGCGCCTGGCGCTGCAGGCGCGCGCCGACGGCAGGCGGGTGGCGATCCTGTCGGGCGGCGAACTCACCGTAACCGTGCGCGGCGAGGGACGCGGCGGTCCGAACCAGGAATATGCGCTGGCGCTGGCCGGCCTGCTCGGGGATTCGTCAGGCATTTCGGCACTGGCCGCCGATACCGACGGCGCCGATGGCGGCGCCGGCAGCGCCGCCGATCCCGCCGGCGCGATCATCGACCAGGGCACGTTTGCGAAGATGGAGTCGCTGGGCCTCGACGCCACCGCCTATCTCGACAACAACGACGCCACGGCGTTTTTCGAGGCCACCGGCGATCTCGTGCTGACCGGTCCGACCCTGACCAATGTCAACGACATCAGGGTGATCCTGGTGGAAGGGACGTGAGGCGCGTCAAACCGGGGCGCGCTGGCGCGAACCCGGAATCTCGGTCTGCCCATCTCTGGATTCCGGGTTCGCGCCAGCGACGCCCCGGAAAGACTTGGGTGCTCAAAATTCCAGCGCGATCGTGGCCAGCATGCCGAGCAGGGCGGCGCGGTTGGCCGGCCCCAGCAATTCGTTGAGGCGCGCCTCGTGCTTGGCCGCGACCAGCTTCTTGGCCCGCGCCAGCACCGCCCGGCCCTTGTCGGTCAGTACCAGAATGTGGGAGCGGCGATCGTTGGTTGAGCGCATCCGCGTGCACAGATCGCGGCTCTCCAGGCCGTCCAGCATGGCCACGAAATTCGGCCTGAGTATGCCGAGCGTATTGGCGATTTCGGTCTGGTTGCGTCCCGGGTTCCTGTCGAGCAGCAGCAGGACCGAAAACTGCGCCGGGGTGAGCTGCAGCGGCGCCACGCAGCGCAGGAAATCCTCGAACACCTTCAATTGCGCGCGCTTGAGCGAATAGCCCAGCAGCTCGGACAATTCGCCCATCTGCAGCGCGTTGCTTTCGCCGGCCGCGTCGGCCGGCTCCTTGCGGACGGGCTGCGGCGGTGCGGCGAGGTCGGCCGCGACCTTGGCAATCGCAGTTTTGGGATTGGCAGATTTGGAGGCGGCGGTCTTGAAGACGCTAGGCTTGGAAACGGTCATCGCTCGCGGCTCGCAATCGGAATAGGTTTGGTCGGCCCTGAACCCGGCCGGGCCTTGAGATTATATAAGATAATTGTTATCCACCATATCAAATACCGGCAGCCTGTTTCAACTGCTGTTATCGGATCGTCGAACGGCCTCCGGGGTCGCGCTCGGCCGGTCCATGAGGGGGAGCGTCCGGTCTTGAACACGACGATCATGCTGTTCCTGGTGCAGGACGGCATTACCAACGGCGCGATCTATGCGCTGCTCGGCCTGGCGCTGGTGCTGGTGTTCGCCGTCACCCGCGTGATCCTTATTCCGCAGGGCGAGTTCGTCACCTATGGCGCGCTGACCTATGCCTCGCTGTCGTCCGGCCAGGTGCCCGGCACCGCGCGGCTGGCGGTGGCGATGGGCCTGGTGGCATTTGGCCTCGACCTGTTCGCCGGCCGCCGGGCGCTGCGTTGGCGGCTGGTGGCGCGCGCGCTCGCGGTCGACATCGTGCTGCCGGCGGCGATCCTCGCCGGCACGGTGTGGCTCGCCGGCCATCACGGCGCGGTCGTCGTCAACATCGCGCTGTCGTTATTGATCGTGGCGGCGATCGGACTGTTTCTCTATCGCATCGCGTTCCAGCCGATCGCCCACACGTCGGTGCTGGTGCTGCTGATCGCCTCGGTGGGCTGCCATCTGGCGATGCAGGGTTTCGGCCTGGTGTTCTTCGGCGCCGAAGGCCAGCGCGGGCCGCCTCTGTCGGACACCGCCTTCAGCGCCGGTCCGCTGCGCTTCACCGGCCAGAGCATCGCGGTCTACGTCATCACCGTCGCCCTGATCGTCGGCCTGTGGCTGTTTTTCGATTACACCTTGACCGGCAAGGCGCTGCGCGCCACCGCGGTCAATCGGCTGGGCGCGCGGCTGGTCGGCATCCGGACCACGCTGTCGGGACAGCTCGCATTCCTGATGGCCGCGGTGATCGGGGCGATCTCGGGAATCCTGATCGTGCCTATCACGACGCTGTATTACGACACCGGCTTCCTGATCGGGCTCAAGGGCTTCATCGCCGCGATCATCGGCGGCCTCGTGAGCTATCCCTTGACCGCCGTCGCGGCTCTGGTGGTCGGCACGGTCGAGGCCTTTTCCTCGTTCTACGCCAGCAATTTCAAGGAGGTCATCGTCTTCACGCTGATCCTTCCGGTGCTGGTGCTGCGGTCGCTGGCCGCTCCCGCGGTCGAAGAGGAGAAGGACTGATGGCGATGCCGCAGCGTCTGCCCATCATCGTCTTCGCCCTGCTGATGGCGGCGATCCCGTTCATTCCGGGCATGCCGCCGTTCTGGATCGTGCTGCTGGACAATATCGGCCTTTCGGCGCTGGTGGCGATGGGGCTCGTGCTCTTGACCGGCGTCGGCGGTCTCACCTCGTTCGGCCAGGCGGCGTTTTGCGGCTTCGGCGCCTATACCACGGCGGTGCTGACGACGGCCTACGGGATGTCGCCCTGGCTGACGCTGCCGCTTTCGCTTGTCGTCAGCGGGGTCGCCGCGGTGGCGCTCGGCCTCGTCACGGTGCGGCTGTCGGGGCATTACCTGCCGCTCGGCACCATCGCCTGGGGCATCGGCCTGTTCTATCTGTTCAGCAAGCTCGAATTCCTCGGGCGCAATGACGGCATCTCCAGCATCCCGCCGCTGGCGATCGGCTCGCTTCGGATGATCGACCCCGGCACCATCTATTTCGCGATCTGGATCGCGGTGCTGGTCTCCGCGCTGCTGACCATGAACCTGCTGGACTCGCGCACCGGCCGGGCCGTCCGCGCGCTGCGGCGCGGCCACATTGCCGCGGAAGCCTTCGGCGTGCAGACGCCGCGCGCCAAGCTCCTGGTCTTCATCTATGCGGCGGTGCTGGCCGGGCTGTCGGGCTGGCTCTACGCGCATTTCGAGCGCGCCGTCAATCCGACGCCGTTCGGCGCCCAGGCCGGCATCGAATATCTGTTCATCGCCGTGGTCGGCGGCGCCGGCTATGTCTGGGGCGGCGTGCTCGGCGCCGCCATCGTGGTCATCCTGAAGGAGATCCTGCAGAGCTATCTGCCGTATCTGTTTCACGGCGAGGGCCAGCTTGAGACCATCGTGTTCGGCATCCTGCTGGTGCTGCTGCTGCAACTCGCGCCGACCGGTGTCTGGCCCTGGCTGATGGCGCGGCTGCCGTTCAAGCCGCGCCGCAACCGCCCCGATACCTCGCTGGCCCTGCCGGCGCGGACCCGGACGACGGCCTCTGCCGGCGTGCTGCTGCAGGTCGACAAGGCCCGCAAGCAGTTCGGCGGCGTAATCGCCGTCAATAACGTCTCGTTCGAAGTCCAGGCCCGCGAGATCGTCGCGCTGATCGGTCCCAATGGCGCCGGCAAGAGCACGACCTTCAACCTGATCACCGGCGTGCTCACCAAATCGGGCGGCAACATCTCGGTGCACGGCCACAACATCGACAACGCGCCGCCGCAACAGGTGGTAAAGCTCGGGATCGCCCGTACCTTCCAGCATGTCAAACTGGTGCCGGACATGAGCGTGCTGGAAAACGTCGCGATCGGCGCCCATCTGCGCGGTCGGGCCGGCGCCCTCTCCAGCATGCTGCGGCTCGACCGCGCCGACGAAGCGAAGCTGCTGGCGGAAGCGGCGCGCCAGATCGAGCGCGTCGGCCTGGCCGCGCAGATCGACCAGCTGGCGGGCAGCCTGTCGCTGGGCCAGCAGCGCATTGTCGAGATCGCCCGCGCGCTGTGCGTCGACCCGATACTGCTGCTGCTCGACGAGCCCGCCGCGGGGTTGCGGCATATGGAAAAGCAGCAGCTCGCCAGCCTGCTGCGCCAATTGCGCGACGGCGGCATGTCGGTTCTGCTGGTGGAGCACGATATGGGATTTGTGATGGACCTCGCCGACCGCATCGTGGTGCTCGACTTCGGCACCAAGATCGCCGAAGGCACCCCCGACGCGATCAAGACCAATCCTGACGTGATCAAGGCCTATCTCGGAGCGGTGTCGTGAATCGCCCTGCCAATGCCTTGCTTGCGGTGACCGACGCCCATGTCGGGTACGGCAAGGTCGAAGCCGTCCGCGCGGTGTCGCTCGATGTCGCCGGCAACGAGATCGTCACCATCATCGGCGCCAACGGCGCCGGCAAGACCACGCTGTTGAACGCCATCATGGGGATCCTGCCGCTGCAGGGCCGCGTCAGTTTTGCCGGCGTCGATGTCACGCAGCTCGAGATCGAGGACCGCGTCGCGGCCGGCATCAGCCTGGTGCCGGAACATCGCGAACTATTCGGCACCATGAACATCGAGGACAATCTGCAGCTCGGTGCCTTCCGGATCGCCAGGACCGTCGCCGCGAGATCGTTCGAGCGGGTCTACACGCTGTTCCCAAAGCTCAAGGAACGACGCCGGCAGCTGGCCGGCACCCTGTCGGGCGGCGAGCAGCAGATGCTGGCAATGGGCCGCGCCCTGATGGGCGCGCCGAAACTGCTGATGCTCGACGAGCCGAGCCTCGGGCTGGCGCCGATCATCGTCGCCGATATCTTCCGCACCATCGGCGAGCTGCGCGCGGCCGGCGTCTCGGTGCTGCTGGTCGAGCAGAACGCCCAGGCGGCGCTCAAGATCGCCGACCGCGCCTATGTGATGGAGCTCGGCGAATTCGTCCTCAACGGCGCGGCCGCCGAAATCGCCACCGATGCCCGCGTCGCCGCCAGCTATCTCGGCTTCGCACATGGGGGCGGAAGCGGGATTTAGATTAGTGGAGCGAAGCCGTTGCCACGAATCTTCCCCCTTTTCTCACCCTCCCCCTGGAGGAAGAAGGTCGCCCGCTTGGCGGGCGGGGTGGGGTGGCAGCGCCTCGTCTCAACCGCCGCCTATGTTTCAGGGGTGCCACTTCAGCTTCGCGCGAACCATAGAGCTCGACATAGATTCCTTCGAGCACCGCATTCAAATCATCGGTGACTTCTGATTTCCAGAACCGGACAACACGATATCCTTGCAGCTCGAGCCAGAGCTGCCTTTTCTGATCGCGCTCGGCGGTTTCGTCATCATTGCGATGTCCACCATCCAGTTCCACGATCAGATGCTTGGCCGGACAGAAGAAGTCTACGACATCGGAACCGATCGGCGCCTGACGCCGAAAATGCGTGCCGTCGACCGGCACTTGCTTGAGCGCACACCACAAGATTCGCTCGTGAGGCGTCGTGTTCGCGCGCAGCTTCCTCGCGGCTGCTCGGTGCATCGACGCTGAGACCATCGTCGCGGCTTACCCCACCCGCTCGCTCCGGACGATGCTGCGCATCGTCGGCGCAAGCGGCCCTCCCCCTGCAGGGGAGGGAATTGGAACGCATCTCGGAAATCAGGGCAAGCGGTACTTACAGGATCATCCGCCTTCGGATGATGACCCTTCCCCGCTCACATCGCGGGGACGTATTTTCCGTCCTTTACCGTCAGCAGGATGCGCGAGCGGTCGTCGAGACCGTTGCGATCCTTTTCGGTGAAATTGTAGACGCCCTGGCTGGCGGCAATTTCATGTTCGCTCAGGAATGCCTGGCGGATCGCCTCGTGGAATTCCGGCGTGCCGGGCTTGGCGGTTTTCAGCGCCACCGGGATGACGCGTTCGAGCACCTTGAAGGCGTCATAGGCATGTCCGGCAAACTGGCTGCGGCTGTTGGGGCCGTATTTCGCCTCATAGGCGGTGTCGAGCGCCAGGCCCGGCTTCTTGGTCAGCGCGCTGTCCGGCTGGCCTTCCGGATTCATCACCGGCCCCGAGGCCATGATGACGCCCTCGGCGGCCTTGCCGGCGATGCGGATGAAGTCCATGCTGGCGGCGCCATGGGTCTGATAGATCAGGCCCTTGTAGCCGCGGTCGCGCAGTTCGGTCTGCGGCAGCGCCGCCGCGGTGCCGGAGGCGCCGACCAGAATAGCGTCGGGATTGGCGGCGACCAGTTTCAGCACCTGGCCCGCGACCGAGGTGTCCGGCCGGGCGAAGCGTTCCTCATCGACCAGAGCGATGCCCATTGGAACGGCCTGGTTCTTGAAGTCGTTGAACCACAGGTCGCCGTAGGAATCGGAGTAGCCGATGTAGCCGACGGTTTTGACGTTGTGCGCCTTCATGTGCTGGTACAGCACCTTGCCCATGATCGGAACCGGCTGCGGCATGTCGATCGACCACTTGGCGCGCTCCGGCGTGATCGGAAACGGCGCCAGGCCAATATGGGGAGTTGCCGCCTCGTTGGCGACATTGGAAATCGCGATGGTCGGCGGCGTCGTCGCCGAGCCCATGATGATGTCGGCCTTGGACTCCGTGACGAAACGCCGTGCATTGGTGGTGGCGTTGGTCGGATCGCCGCCATCGTCGAGCACGATAACCTTGAGCGGCACGCCGCCGATTTCCTTGGCGACGAATTCCAGCGCGTTGCGCTCGGGAATGCCGAGCGCCGCCGCCGGCCCGGTGGTCGAGATCGAGATACCGATGACGATCTCATTGGTTTGGGCGGTTGCGGGCAGCCCCGGCAGCGCCAGCCCCGCCGCGATCGCGACGGCGGACAGGTAAAGCCTTTTCATTGATTTCATTGAATCCTCCCTTGGGTATTGTTGTTCAGTCTAGATCAGAATTCGACTCACAATTCAGCCCCTGCTTTAGACGGGACGGCGGGTTCGGTCAGCCGCGCTGGAACCTCTCGATGATCTCCGCCGGCATCGGCGCCGACTTCAACCGCGCCGGGTCGTCGGGATGACGGCCGACCAGCACCCGGGTCTCGAATGCCTCGATCGCCAGGGCTTCGCCCTTGAACACCTTGTGGGTCACCTCGAAACTCGAACGCCTGAAGCTCTCGATCCGGCTTTCGATCGATATCCAGTCGCCATGGGTCGAGGCGATATGGAATTTCGCCCTGGTATCGACCATCGGAATCCCGACCAGTCCGTAGCGCTTGACGATATCCTGCTTGGAGAAGCCGGCGGCCTCGAACATGATCGAGGTGGAGTCGTCGAACATCTCGAAATAGCGCGGATAATAGACGATGTTGGCAGGGTCGCAGTCGCCCCACTGGATCTGCACGTCCCTGCGGTTGACGAACATGCCGCCCGCCTAGCGCGGCGCCATCCGCAGCGCGGCATCGAGCCGCACCACCTCGCCGTTAAGGTAGGGATTGTCGATCATGTGCAGCGCCAGCGAGGCGAACTCGTCGGCATGCCCGAGCCGGCGCGGAAACGGAATCGCCGCCGCCAGGCTGTCCTGGGCCTCCTGCGGCAGGTTGGCCAACAGCGGGGTCAGGAACAGGCCCGGCGCGATGGTCAGCACGCGGATGCCGAACTGAGCCAGTTCGCGCGCGATCGGCAGGGTCATCGCCACGATGCCGCCTTTCGACGCCGAATAGGCCGACTGTCCGATCTGGCCGTCATAGGCCGCGACCGAAGCGGTGGAGATCACGACGCCGCGCTCGCCGGTCGCCTGCGGCTCAAGCTTGGCCATTTCAGCCGTCGCCAGCCTCAGCATGTTGAAGGAGCCGATCAGGTTGACCCGGATCACCCTGTCGAAATCCGCGAGTGGCATCGGGCCGTCGCGGCCGATCACCCTCTTGGCGACGCCGATGCCGGCGCAGTTGACCAGCACCCGGGCGGGTCCATGGGCCTTGGCGGCTTCGACGATGGCGGCTTCGGCGGATGCGGCGTCGGAGACGTCGCAGACCACCGCGACACCGCCGATTTCGGCGGCGACGGTTTCAGCAAGCTTGGCATTGAGGTCGCAGACGGCAACCCTGGCGCCCGCCGCGGCGAGCCGGCGCGCGGTCGCAGCCCCCAGTCCCGACGCCCCGCCGGTAACGATGGCGGATTGATCCTTCAGCAGCATGGCTTCCTCCCTGGAAAATTATTGTCGGCTTCAGCTCAGCGTTATCACGGCAGCGGCAGGTGTTGGCGAATAAAGTTTTTCGATCAGCGCCGCGCGATGATCCAGCACTGCGCGCTGGTTGATCGACCCCTTGTCGGTGACCTCGCCGCGATCGATCGACAGCGGCGTGTCGAGCAGCAGAGCGCGGGTGATCCGCGTCGACGACCCGGTCGCGGTGGCCAGAAACCCGATCAGCCGATCGCGAAACGCGGCACGGATCAGGGGGTCGGACGCCGCCGCCAATAGGTCATCGTGCGGCAGCGTAGGGTTGATCAGGCGGCAGCCGTCGAGGTCGAGGACGGCGAGCGCCGACACCTCTTCGCGGTTGATGCCGGCGATCACCACGTCGCGCAGCAGCGGCGCGCAGGCGGCGACAAAGCGGGCACGCAGAGGGCCGACACTGACCCAGGTGCCGCTGGCGAGCTTGAAATCCTCGGCGATGCGGCCGTCGAAATCGAAGCCGGCGTCAAGGTCGTCCGAATCGACCGGCTTGAGGGCGTCGCCGAATTTGTAGAAGCCTTCCTCGTCGAAGGCCTTCGCAGTCAGTTCGGGCTGGCGCCAATAGCCCGGCGTGACGTTCGGTCCTTTGGCCCGAACCTCCAGCTTGCCGCCGCTCGGCACCAATTTGGCCTCGTTGCCCAGCACCGGCAGGCCGACATGGCCGGAGCGGCTGGTGGCCGGCGTCACCGACATGAAGAACGGCGCGGTCTCGGTGGCGCCGAGGCCGGTCAGCACCGGCACCCGGAATCCGGTTTCCTGCACCGCCAGTTCGTCGAGGCTGTTCCAGACGAAGGGTGACAGCGCCGCGCCGCTGAAGAACATGGCGTGCAGGCGGTGGAAGAATTTCGCGCGCAGCGCCTTGTCGTCGCGCAGATAAGCCAGCAGCGATTCGTAACCCTTCGGGACGTTGAAATATACCGTGGGCGAAATCTCGCGCAGATTGCGCACGGTTTCCTCGATGCCGCCGGGCATCGGCTTGCCTTCATCGAGATACATCGAGCCGCCGTTGAACAGCGTCAGCCCGATATTGTGGTTGCCGCCGAAGGTGTGGTTCCACGGCAGCCAGTCGACGATCACGGGCGGCTCGTCCTTCAGGAAGGCCAGGGTCTCGCGCAGCATCACCTGGTTGGCGCACAGCATCCGCTGTGTATTGATTACCGCCTTGGGATGGCCGGTCGAGCCCGAGGTCAAAAGGAATTTCGCGATGGTTTCCGGGCCGATGGCCGCGTGCGCGGCGTCGAGGCCGGGATGCTCCGGGCCGGCCTGCAGGGCGCCAAGCATCGTCACATCGCGGCCCGGCACGGCGCCATGCGACGCGACGATCTCGGTAGTGTCGGGGACATTGCCGCGCAGCGCGCCGGCGAATTTCGTGGCGTCATCGGCGAAAACCAGGCCGGGCGTCAACAGCTGCATCAGATAGCCGAGCTTGCCGTAGTCCCGGGAGACCAGCGAATAGGCCGGCGACACCGGGCAGAACGGAATGCCGGCATACAGCGCGCCGAACGCCAGCAGCGCGTGGTCGATCGAATTGCCGGAGAGAATGACGATCGGCCGCTCGGCGGAAAGATGGCGCGCCAGCAGCGCCGAGGCGATGCTCCGGCTCGAAGCCAACAGCTGGGCGTAAGTGATCTGCCGCCAGCCGGCGGCATCGCGCTCTGCCATGAAGATGCGTTCCGGCGCCAGCCCCGCCCAATGGTGCAGGCGGTCGGTGAGCCGGTCGGGATAGCGGCCGAGCGGCGTTCTGGGCCTGAGGTAGATGGTGCCGTCGGCGCGGCGATCGATCGACACCGCGGGGTCGCCGAACGAAATCGCGCGCAGCGGATGAAGCGCGTCGGCGCGGTGATCGCCCTTGCGGGCCAGGACGGAACTGTCGGGTTTCGCGTTCATGTCAGCTCGGCTTCACCTTGGCGGTCTTGCGGTCGAGGAATGCGCGAATCCGCAGCTTGGCCTCCTTGTCGCTCTGCGCCACCGTCGCCATCAGCGATTCCATCAGCAGGCCGGTCTGCGGATTGGCCTCGGCGATCATCGGCAGCGCCTGCAGCACCGCGAAATTGGTCAGCGGCGCGTTGCTGGCGACCTTGACGGCGAGTTCCATGGCCTTGGGATAGGCGCCGCCTTGCTCGGTGAGATACTGGGTAAAGCCGTGAGCCGCGCCTTCGGTCGCCGAATAGACCCGGCCGGTCAGCATCATGTCGGTCATCCGGGCGACGCCGATCAGTCGCGGCAGCCGCACCGATCCGCCGCCGCCGACGAAAATGCCGCGCTGGCCCTCGGGCAGCGCGAAATAGGCACTGGGCTCGGCGACGCGGATATGGGCCGCGCAGGCAAGCTCCAGCCCGCCGCCGATCACCGCACCGCGCAGCGCCGCGATGACGGGGACGCGGCAATACTGGATCCGGTCGAAAACCCGATGCCACATCTGCGAATGCAGCAGCCCGCCGGTGGCGTCATGCTCGGTCAATTCCGACAGGTCGAGGCCGGACGAGAAATGATCGCCGATGCCATGGATCACCACGGCGCCGATGCCGTCGGGCAGATTGGCGAAGCAGTCCTGGATCGCGAGGATGATGCCGTCATTGAGCGCGTTGCGCTTGGCCGGACGGTTGAGGCCGACGCTCAATACCGCACCGGTCCGTTCGATCTGCAGCAATTCGGATTTACCCGTGGCGGCGGGGGCAGCGTTTCCCATGGATCCTTTATTTCCTTCCCAGAATAGTTATGTTTTATAACCATTTGACGGGGAGTCAATATGGCATCGCCATGTTCATCACCCGGTCCGACCGACCGGCTGTCCGGTATTGAAGAGATGGGTCACGTCATCGGCACATCGACGGCTTTGCCACGCCCGGTCATAACCGGCTTTTGAGCAGGAACTGTATGGAAATGGGAGTCGTTGAACTGAAGAACGACCCTGCTGGACCACCCGCCTTGATGGCGCGATATCGGACTACGGACACACATCCGGGCGAGAGCGCCAGTGAAATGCAACGGCGTGCAAGCGCTCGGAAGCCGCTTCGCCGAAGATTAGCCCTTGGCGCCTCGCGCGCTCCGCGAGCGCTCGGTCTGCGAACGCGCGGGATCGATTCCAGCGATCGCCGTTTCGATCGCGGCCGGTGACTAGGGTTTCGGCGCCGGCGGGGCGAACTCAACCACCCCGAAGATTGCTTTGTGTTCTTCGTTGGTCCGCGCCGAAAAACCCGGATCCAAAGGATAGCTGATTTCCTTGCTCTGGGTAATATGAGTCAATATCTCGGCCGTCGGCCGAGCGGGGCTGTTGGCAAGCAGGCGATCGAAGCTATTGCCAAAGCCGTCATTGTCACAACACGTCTTGAGCTTCGTGCTTATCTGAAGCGCGCCGAAGTCCGAAAAAATCGGGTCGAAGGTCTTGCCTTCATCGCTTCCGCCAAACTCGTTCATGTCCCCGGCCATGACAAGGTGTATTTGCCCCAGATCCGCGACTTTGCCGACCACACGCCGGATATCCGCCTTGAACTGCGGAACATTCCAGCTTTTTATGCAGTTTTCGTAATCCTGAGCGGTGACATGGGGCCGGCAATGCGGCATGTGCGTGATCACGAACAGCACTTTGACCGACGTATTCCTGTTGTTGAAATAAGCGATATTATAGGGTCTTCCGTCATCGGCCTCGTCTTTGAAGCACCCGCGAGGCACCCAGCCGTTCTGCGGGGCTCCACGCGCCGTGGAATCGACCAGCGGATTCTGCAGATTTGATCCCGTCACCAACTCCCAGTCCGGAGAATAGGCCAACTGAGTCACATCATACTCGCATTTGCTCTGGATCATCGTCCAACCGGACAATCCCTCGTTTTTCAGCAAAGCCGCGATATCTCCGTCGACCGTCTCTCCGTCCCCATTTTTGCCGTTCAACTCGGACTGTTCCAGAGCAATGAAGTCGACGGGAGGATGCTGCTTGGCTCTATTCCTGACCTGATATGCTATAAGTTGAACCTGCAATTTGAGAATTGCGGAGGGCGCATCCGAAATCCATCCGCCTTGATGGTTTTTTACGTTGTACTGGATGACGCCGACAGGTTGGAGGATTTCCTTGATTTGTGCTTGAGCAACGTCCGGAAAGAACAGGCAAAAAACCAAAAGACCAAGTAAAATACGCGGCGCTGAAGCTATCTTTCCCAATCCACTGCGGCGACCCGGCATTTGCCACCTCCAATTGAAAAATTAATACTCATCTATTTGGGCGCCGTTGACAAGGCCGCGCTGTCGCGGAAAGCCGTTTGGCAGCGCGCTACGGCGGACCACCCGTCGCCGCCCCGTTGTGGAAATCGATCGGAACGGGCACGTCGGGACATGCCTCTCCCGTCGTTTGCCCGAACTCATGCCGCATGAAAGCTCGACGCCCGGGGGCGCCAGGCGCATCTCCGAGACGTCGGCGAAAAGGTTCGGGGAATGGCGACCTCGGCGGCCCGGGAGGCGAGGCAGCGTCCAGGGCATGGTCGGTTTGGCCGATTACCAATCCGCCCACGATCGAACTCACAGAACCTGATGCACGTCGACCACCACGCGGTCGGCATGACGCGCCGCCGAGCCGACGAACAGGCTTTCCATCAGCCAGCGGTATTTCGCAGCGCCGGTTTCGAACCGCGGCACGGTTCGGAAATAGATCAGCTTCGGATCGACCGGCTCGCCGCGCTTCAGCCGCTGCAGCAGTTCGAGCGGCCCGAAGCGAATGCCGCGGTTCTCGACATAGATCACCGCGCCGTCGTCGGTCTCGACGGCGTATTTGGCTTCCAGCTCGATCAGCTGGTTGGGCCGGATGATCTGGAAGTCGGCGCCGAACCCGCAGACCTTGCCGTTGATCTTCTCACCCCGCACCTCGCCGCCGATGACCGGAATGATCCGGCGCTCGCCGTGACCGATGTCGCCGGCGGAGGTGACGGCGCCGATATTGGCGGTGATGGTGAAAACATATCTGGTCGAAAGCTGTGGCGTCATGGGAAGCCCTTTTGTTGCAGCATGATCCTATCGAAAAATCGGTTCCCACCCCCTGTCCAGGCCCGAGGGCAAGCTTTTCCGGATCATGCTCTATCCAATCATGTGCCGCGGCAGCCAGGTCGCCAGCAGCGGGAACAGGATCAGGATCACAAGCCGGATCAGGTCGGTCACCACGAATGGCAGTACGCCGACGAAGATGGTCGACATGCTGACGTCCTTGATGACGCTCTTGATGACGAACACGTTCATGCCGACCGGCGGATGAATCAGGCCGAGTTCGACCGTCATGACAATGACGATGCCGAACCAGATCGGATCGAATCCGAGCGCGGTCACCACCGGAAACACGATCGGCACGGTGAGGATCACCATCGCCATCGCGTCCATCAGGCAGCCGAGCACCAGATACATCAGCAGGATCAGCGCCAGAACGCCGTAGGGGCCGATGCCGAGCCCGGTCAGAAACGCGGTGACGTTCTGCGGCGTCTGGGTGATGGTGAGGAAATAACCGAAGCAGAGGGCGCCGATCAGCACGGTGAATACCGCCGCGGCGGTGCGCGTCGCCTGCAGCAGCGACTGCAGGATGCCTTCCCGGGTCAGCTTGCCCCTGAGCACGCCGATGATGAAGGCGCCGACCGCGCCGACCGCGCCGGCCTCGGTCGGGATGAAGAAGCCGCCATAGAGCCCGCCGATCACGAACAGGAACAGCAGCAGCGGCGACCAGACGTCGCGCAGCGCCAGCAGCCGCTCCCGCCATGAGGCTCGCGGTCCCGCCGGCAGGAATCCCGGCCGTGCCGCCCCGATGATGCCGATGGTGATCATGTGCATCGCGATCGCCAGCAAGCCCGGCACGATGCCGGCGATGAACAGCTTTCCGATGTCCTGCTGGGTGATGATGCCGTACACCGCCAGCACCGTCGAGGGCGGCAGCATCGCGCCCAGCGTGCCGCCGACCGCGATCACGCCGGTGGCGAAGGATTGCGGATAGCCGAACCGCCGCATCTCCGGATAGGCCACCGCCGAGAAGGTCGCGGCGGTGGCGACCGACGAGCCGGAGATCGCCGCAAAACCGCCGCATGCGGCGATGGTGGCAATGCCGAGACCGCCCTTCCAGTGACCGACAAAGGTATTGGCGGCGCGGAACAGCTCGCGGCTGATGCCGGAGACCGATACGAACGCGCCCATCAGCAGGAACATCGGGATCACCCCGAAGGAATAATCCGTCACCGTGCGCATGGTGGTTTGGCCGATCAGCTTCAACGCCGGCGCGAGGCCGGTGAGGTAGCCGAAGCCGGTGATGCCGACCAGCCCCATCGCCATGCCGACCGGCACGCGCAGCAGCATCAGCGCAAACAGGCTGACAAAGCCGGTGAGGGCAACCGCCTCGTTGCTCATCCCGGTCTACTCCGCGGTCTTGATCTTGGCATCGTGGATCTGATCCGGATGGAAAATCAGCCGCCAGGTCCGGATCGCGATCAGCAGCACCGCCGAGACGTCGCCGATCCAGGACACCAGGAAGAACGGCCAGATCGGCACCTGCAAATCCATGGTGACGATATGCTCGGCGCGCGTGCTCACCACCTTGTCGAACAGCGTGTAGGTCTGCACCGTCACCACGAACAACAGCACCAGGGTTGCGAACACGTCGATCCAGCGCTGGTATTTCGGGCTCGCATTGGCCCAGACCAGGTCGACGGTGATGTGGGTGCCGCGATAGCTGGTGGCGGCAATGCCCCAGAAGATCAGGATGCCCAGCATGAACTGGCCGAAATTATAATAGTCCGGAATCGTGACCGCGAAGAATTTGCGCATCACCACCGCGGTGAAGGTGTTCAGCGCGACGATGCCGACGAAAAACGCCGCGATCCATTCGATGCCATCGATGAAACGATCCATCGGGCCCTTCCGCGCCGGGCCGGGCGGAGCGGCGAGTGCGCCGTCGGGCGCGATGTCGAGCGGTTGGGCCATTCACGGCTTCGGTTTGCTCCCTCTCGCCGCGTGCGGAAAGAGGTTGAGGTGGAGGACTATCCGCGAATCTTGTGCCAATCGATCAAGCTATCCCCCTCACTTACCCCGCAAACGCGGCGAGGTGAAGGGAGCACGCCTTCAAAGCCCGGCCCCGTATTTCTTCAGCGCCGCCTGCAGATCGGCGTCGATCGCCGCGGCATCGCCGCCGGCCTTGGTCACCGCCGCGGCCCAGCTGTCGTGCAATGGCTTGACCGCCTGTTTCCACTCCGCCAGTTGCGCGGCGGTGAGCGGATAGACGTCGTGGTCGGGCAGCGCCTTCATCTTGACGCGGCCGTTGGCTTCGAAGTCGGTCCAGGGATCGGTCACCTTCGCGGCCCATTCCGGCGTGCAATGATCGTCGATCACCTGCTTCTGTGCCGGCGAAAGCGAATTATACTTGTCGAGATTCATGTTGTAGGTGAACACCGTGGTGTAGAGCGGCACGTCCATGTGGTACTTCACCACCTTGTCGATGCCGAACAGGAAGATCGAACCCCAGGGGAAGGTGATCTCGTCGGCGACGCCGCGCTCGATCGCGTCGCGCGATTCCGGTGCCGAGGCCTGCACGTTGGTGCCGCCGAACATCTTCACCATCTCGCCGATGGTGCTCTGCGCCGGCCGAACCTTGACCCCGGCGAGATCGGTGGGAACCAGTATCTTCTTCTTGCCGTGCAGCGTGCCGGGATCGTGGATGAACGCGAAGCAGAGGTGGGTATCCTTCATCTCGGTCGGGGCATATTTATGATACCACTCGTTCAGCGCCAGCGTGCCCTTCTTGCCATCGGCAAACACGAAGGGAAGCTGGCCAGCGGCCGCGATCGGAAACCGGCCGGGCTGGTAGCCCGGATTGACATAGGTGATGTCGGCGATGCCGTCGCGCGCCATGTCATAATGGTCGAAGGCCTTGCCGAGCTGTTCGGAGGGGAAAACGGTGACTTTGATGCTGCCGCCCGAAGCCTTCTCGATGTCGGCGGCCCAGGCCTGGGTGGCCGGCACGAGCGGATGCGCCGGCGGCACCCACAGCGACACTTTCAGGTTGACGGTCTTGTCCTGCGCCAACGCAGGCGTCACGCTGGCGGCCAACAGCAACGCCAAAAACGCTTTCCTCATCGGTATCGTCTCCCTTCTGACATCGGGCTTGGCGGCCCTTTGCAGATATTGTTATATGATATAATTATCATTGCAAGCAGGCCGCCGCCGCAGGCGGCTGTCGTTCAAGCCGATAATGGCCGGGGGAGCAAGTATTGCGGACAAAAGTAGCCATCATTGGCGCCGGGCCGGCAGGATTGCTGCTGGGACAACTGCTTCATGCCTGCGGGATCGACAACGTCATCCTGGAACGCCAGACGCCGGACTATGTGCTCGGCCGCATCCGCGCCGGGCTGCTCGAAGAGGGCACCGTGGCCCTGCTCGACCGGGTTGGCGCCGGCGAGCGGGCGCATCGCGAGGGCCTGGTCCACCATGGCATCGAGCTGGCTTTCGGCGGCGCGCGCCACCGCATCGACATGACGGCCGCCACCGGCAAGACGGTGATGATCTACGGCCAGACCGAAGTGACGCTCGACCTGATGAACGCGCGCAAGGCCGCCGGCCTCACCACGATCTACCAGGCCGCCGACGTCAAGCCGCATGATTTCGATACCGACCGGCCGCGCGTCTCCTATGTCAGGGAGGGCGTCAACCACGAGATCGCCTGCGATTTCATCGCCGGCTGCGACGGATTCCACGGTGCCAGCCGCGCCAGCGTGCCGCCGTCGGCGATCGAGACCTTCGAACGGGTGTATCCGTTCGGCTGGCTCGGCATCCTGTCGGAGACGCCGCCGGTGTCGCCCGAACTGATCTACACCAACCATGCCAGGGGGTTTGCGCTCTGCACCATGCGCTCGATGCACCGCAGCCGCTATTACCTGCAATGCAGCCTCGACGACCACATCGATCAGTGGCCGGACCAGAAATTCTGGGATGAGCTGAAGCGGCGGCTGGATCAGGAGGCGGTCGACCATCTGGTGACCGGGCCTTCGATCGAAAAAAGCATCGCGCCGCTGCGCAGCTTCGTCGCCGAGCCGATGCGGTTCGGGCGGATGTTTCTCGCCGGCGACGCCGCCCACATCGTGCCGCCGACGGGCGCCAAGGGCCTGAACCTCGCCGCCAGCGACGTGCATTATCTCTCGCAGGCCTTGCGCGAATATTACGACGAGAAATCCTCCGCCGGGATCGACGGTTATTCCGGACGGGCGCTGGCGCGGGTCTGGAAGGCGGTGCGCTTCTCGTGGTGGATGACCGCGATGCTGCACCGCTTTCCCGACACCGAGGGTTTTGGCGCGCGGATCCAGCTCGCCGAACTCGATTATCTGGTCGGATCGAAAGCCGCGACCGCGTCACTGTCGGAGAACTATGTCGGGTTGCCGTATTAGAGTGCAGCCGCTGCGCTCGGGGCAATTGCGCCTGGCCGATCTGAACGCTGCACCGTTTGATTCAAACGGATGCCGAAATGTCGTTTTAAACTTTGTATTTGCTGTCTTTCGCGCCGGGATCGCGTTCAATGGCGAGAGCTTTTGCCACTAAGCGAGCCCGGCCATGACATCCACCGCGATCCCCGATGGTTTCGAGTCCCGGTCCCCGCGCAGTCCGCTGACCGATCCCTGGGAGCCGATCTATGCCAAACAAACGCCCGACGCGATCATCCTCGGACTTCGGCTGGCCACGGCGCATACCAATGCGCGCGGCTTCGTGCATGGCGGCCTGATCGCGGCATTGACCGACAAGGCGATGGGGCACAGCTGCGGCCACAAGCTTGGCGGCGCCCATTCGCTGGTGACGGTCAGCATGGCGATCGATTTCATCAGCAGCGCCCAGGTCGGCCAGTGGCTCACGGTCGAGAGCGACGTGATCAAGACCGGCAGCACGCTTTGCTTCGCCCAGTGTCTCGTCAAAGCCGACGGCGTCGTCATCGCACGCGCCAATGGCACATTCCGGGTGGTGAAGAAGCAGCAATAATGCGGGTACGATTCAATAACCTCAACGACCGCCGAAATGCCAGTCGCTGATCTCGGTTACCAGATCGATGAAGGCGCGCACCTTGGCCGATAACAGCCGCGAGGTCGGATAGACGACGTGGATCGGCAGGGCCGGCTGCTCGAATTTCGCCAGCACGATTCGGAGCCGGCCGCGCTCGATCGCGTCCGCCGCCTGATAGGCCAGCACCCGTGTCAGGCCGCCGCCCTGCTCGGCATACTGGATCGCGGCGTCGGCGCTGTTGGTTGAGAAGCGCGGCGTGCAGGCCACGCGGATCTCGCGGCCATGCTCGACAAAGCGCCAGTCCGCCGGCGCGGCCACGGCGCCGAACTGTATCGTGTCATGGCCTGCGATCGCGCCGGGGGTGTCCGGCTCGCCGCGCGCCTCGAGATAGGAGCCGGAGGCAACCACGATCCGCCGCATCTCGCCGACATGGCGTGCCACCAGGCTGGAATCGGGGAGATGGCCAATCCTGACCGCGAGATCGACGCCGTCCTCCACCAGGTTGATCATGCGGTCCGACAGCCGCAATTCACTGGAAACCCGGGGATATCGCTTCAGATAGGTCGCCATCACGGGGCTGACATGGAGGCGTCCGAAACCGATTGGCGCCGAGACCACCAGCCGTCCGCTCGGCCGGGTGCGTTCGTCCCGCGCCGCTGCTTCGGCCTCCTCCAGATCGGCGAGAATCCTTCGGGCCCGCTCCAGGTAGCGGGTTCCGACGTCGGTCAGCGTCACCGAGCGCGTGGTCCGCTGCAGCAGACGGGCGCCGAGCCGATCCTCCAGCGCCGCGACCAGCCGGGTCACCCCTGATGCCGACAGTCCGAGTTTTCGGGCCGCAGGAGCAAACCCGCTGAGCTCGGCCACCGCGACAAAGGCCTGCATGGCGTCGATGCGATCCATGGATTATTCCATATATCGCAACGATGAAGTGTCAATCCGAAGGATTGCCCGTTTCCTGAAGGATACCACCTATGGGAGCGGCAGCGGGCAACGAAGTGCCCGGACAGCATTCCGGAGGTTTTGCGATGACCGCCATTCACACCTATTCGAGCGACGTGGCGTTCAGCCCCGCGGTGAAGTCGATTCAAAGCCGCAAGGGCTCACGGGAGGCCTACGCGCATGTCGAGCAGAATGGCGGCTGGCGCACCGAGATCGACGCCAACCTCAGGTCGTTTCTGGCCGACGTCAACAGCTTGTATTTCGCCACCTCGAGCGCCGATGGCCAGCCCTATATCCAGCATCGCGGCGGCCCGAAGGGTTTTGTCCGGATCCTGGACAGCAACACACTGGCGTTCGCCGATTACAGCGGCAACCGGCAATACATCACCCAGGGCAACCTCTCCGAAAACCCCAGGGCCCACATCTTCCTGATGGATTATGCGCATCGCCGCCGGGTGAAGATCTGGGGCGAAGCGCGGGTGGTCGACGACGATCCAGCGCTGCTGCAGTCGCTGATGCCGCAGGGCTACAAGGCGCGACCCGAACAGGTGATCGTGTTCCGGATCGCCGCCTGGGACACCAACTGCCCGCAGCACATCCCGCAGAAATTCGATGCGGGCGATGTGGCGGCGGCGCTGGCGGCGCGCGACGCGCGCATCGCTGAACTGGAGGCGGAACTCGCGGCGGCCCGGGCCGCCACGGCGCCGGATCCAGCGCCGCCTCGGCCTTGAGCCCCTCAGGCGGCCCTTCTTGACGCCCGCCAGCCGTGTTCGGGAAAATGCCGCGCCATCTGGCGCTCGACATAGGCACCCAGATTTTCGAATTGCTCGGTGCGGCGGCGCAACGGCGAGTCGAAAAACGGCGTCAGGATCCCGGCCAGCATGGCGAAGGCGGTGGCGTCGGCGCCGCAGGGCCGCTCTCCCATCAGATACGGCTTGTCGCCAAGCTGGACCGACAGCGCCAACAGCGAACGGACCGCGAGGTCGACGTCGTCGTCCGGGGCATGACGGCCGAGACCGCTCAAGAGATAGTTCTCCGCGACCCGGAATTGCGCGTCTTCGCGAAGCTTGTCACGGAGATGCTCGGGCGCCCCATCGAAGAAATGCGAAGGCCCTTTTGCAAAATTGACAGGATCGACCCAGCGCGCGCCGCCCAGCGCAAAGTAGATATGGTGCTCGATCATGCGCTCGAAGGCCCAGGCCTGCGCCCGGTGCTGGAGATCCAGGCCCGCATCGAAATCAAAGCCATATTTGCCTTCGAGGTGTGCACGAATGAAGGTGGAATCGGCGATGCGCTGACCGTCATCCTCGATATAGGGCAGCTGACCCTTGGGAGAGGCCGGCGGCATCGCCTTCTGCTTTCGATAGCTGAGGCCGGCCATCTTCAACTGCACTTCGGTCTTGGTCACAAACGGGCTGATTTCCGGCAGGCCGAAACCGGCGCCAAATCCGTAAAGAATAATCATGCGAGATTCCTGTTTCCCTGGAACGATATCCGAAGCTAGCGCCCACCTGCTGCCACCCTGCTGTCAGCATCGCCCGCAGCAGTCGCGAAATAGCCGGCCATGCGGTGCGACCAGCCGTGATTCGAAGCCATGAGCGCAACTGCCCTCGCGCCCGTCCCCAGTGTGCTGCGCATGAACGCAAGACCAAGTTCAAGCATCGCCCACCGCAAGTCACCGGCGGCGCCGTTGCAGGCGATCAGGCGCTCCAATGCCCATATCCGGGCTCGCCACAGCGGCCTGAAATTTTCAAAGGCGCCGATCTCTTCTAAAATCATCATGGACAAGCTCCGGTCAGTTGCGGTGTTGTCCCGGTAATAGCCGCCACCTGCTGCCAACCCACTGTCAGCAGCGGCCCGGCCGCAGCTGAAAAAGAGATGACCCATGAGACGCGCCGACCGGCTGTTCCAGATCATCCAGGTGCTCCGCCGCACCCGGAAACCCCTGACCGCCGAGGCGATCGCGGCCGAACTGGAAACTTCGAAACGCACCATCTATCGCGACATCGCCACCCTGATCGGACAGCGCGTGCCGATCCGTGGCGAGGCCGGCATGGGCTATATCCTGGAGAAGGGATTCGACCTGCCGCCGCTGATGCTGACGCCCGATGAGATCGAGGCCGCCGTGCTGGGCGCACAATGGGTGGCCGGGCATGCCGACGCCGCACTGTCGCGCGCCGCGCTCGACCTGATTGCGAAGATCGCCGACACCGTCCCGGAACGGCTTAGGCCCTTTGTGCTGGAACCCGCCAGCCGCGCCCGCCCGGGCTGGAACACGGAGCCCGACCGCATCGACATGGCGCGGACGCGCGCCCAGATCCATGAAGGCCGGAAAATCGGTCTGCGCTATCGCGACGAGCAAGGCCGCGACAGCGAGCGCACGATCTGGCCGATTGCCATCGGCTATCTCGAAGCCGTGCGGCTGCTGGCGGCATGGTGCGAGCTGCGCGGCGATTTTCGCAGCTTTCGTACCGATCGCGTTGTCGATGCGAGGTATCTCGAGGAAAAATATCCGGAGCGGCGCGACCTGTTGAGGGCGAGATGGCGCAGCAGCCTCGCCTGGGAGCGTCCGGGTGATACCTGATGGCTCCGGGCCCGGCTGGCAATGCCAGGGCGGTACGGCCAACTGGCCAGACGCTGCATTCCGCGCTAGAGCGGATGCATGCAGCAAAGCGATCCAGCACCAGATCATGCCAGCCCGTGCCAGGGCTGCGGCGCCTGCTGTTCCTATTCGTCGAACTGGCCGCGCTTCACCACCGAGGATGACGCTGCGCTCGATCGCATTCCACAAAATTTGGTCAACCGAAAGCTGTCCGGAATGCGCTGCGACGGCGACCGCTGTTCGGCGCTGTCAGGCAGGATCGGCGAAGCAACGTCGTGCCTGATCTATGACGACCGGCCCGAAGTCTGCCGTACCTGCCTGCCCGGCGATCCCGAATGCAAAATGGCGCGCAAGCGCCACGGCCTGCCGGCACTCGCTTTCCCTTGAGGCCGCAGGATGGACGAGCTATCGCGGCACCTCCGTCCACGGCGGCAGTCCGGGCATGTCAACCTGGCCGTCCCAATAGCCCATCACCTTGTCGTCGTCCAGGCGACGGTCCCTGGTGCAGGTGAAGACGGTCCGGTCGATGGGCAGAGGCCCGGTCACGGCCGAATCATATGGCGGCAAATTCATCAGGGAACGCTGATCGACGACGGCGAAACCAAGGCTTCGCGCAGTCTCGATAAAACCCCTGATGTTGAAGAAGCTGCAGGAGGTCGGTTCGTAGGGGCTATCGGCGCCGGTCGGACAGAGCAACAAGGGCAGCGTGTTGCCATCGGCGAAGGTCGCCGTCTCGACGAGCAGGGTGCCACCATCGAGCAGCAGATCGCGCACCAACCGCAGTCCCCAGAACGGGTAGCGCAGATGATAGAGAACGCCGGGCAGCAGAATGACATCGAACAGGCCAAAACTCGCGGGGTTCAATCCATAAAGGCTATGCCGTTCGAAACGCGCCCTGGAACGCAGGGCCAGGCTCAGAAAGGCGATATTTTCAGCGGGCAGTTCGACATCGATGCCGATCACCTCGGCCGCCCCCAGGCGCTCGGCCTCGAAGGCCAGAGCGCCGTCGCGACAACCTATATCGAGCACGCGCTTGCCGCCGAAATCCAGGCGGCCCATCGCGTCGATGATCATCTCGATGATCGGCACGATAACCGGCCAGCCGGCGGTCCGCCGGCCGGGCGCGAATTCCACGCTGTGATAAAACGTCAGATGCGGCGGTGGATCTGGCATGTGGTTCGTCATCGGCGGTTCCTGCCTGTATGTCTTGTCCGGGGCTGAACTTGCGTCTCGTGGAAAATCCGGGTTTGCTCGGCTCAGTTTGTTGTAGATCGCAGTGACCTGCGGCGATTTTGGACCGAAACAGTGCGATGAGATTTACCGCTCTCGGCCTCCCCGGCGTCGTTCAGGTGGACATAGAGCCTGCCGAGGATTCCCGCGGCATCTTCGCCCGGGTATTCTGCGCCGAAGAATTCGCCGCTCACGGTCTGCCGGGCGCCTTCGCACAACACAGCATCTCGTTCAACCATCTGGCCGGCACGTTGCGCGGGCTGCACTACCAGCGCGCGCCGCAGGAGGCGAAACTGGTTCGCTGCCTGCGTGGAGCCGCCTATGATGTGGTCGTCGATCTGCGTCCGGAGTCCGACCATTATGCGCGGTGGTGCGCGCTCGAACTCAGCGCCGAGCGCCGCAATGCGGTATACGTGCCGAAGGGCTGCGCCCATGGCTTCCAGACCCTGATGGCTGCAACCGAACTGCTGTATCAGATCGACGTGCCTTTCGACGCGTCCGCAGCCGCCGGAATCCGGTGGGACGATCCGACGCTTGCGATTCCGTGGCCGCTGCCTGAGCCCATCCTTTCGCAGCGGGACCGTGACCTGCCATGGCTGGCGTGAACCGCGGTGCGGCCGCTGCCGCCTCCGGGTTTTTCAGGCAGCCTTGCGTCACGGCCTTGGTGCAGCGACAAAGCGGTTGGGTGCCCCGGATCGGCTGGGAGGACGGCGCGCGGCGCGCCGACGCCCGTTGGCAAGGCCGCAGCGAGGACGCACCGGCATGATTCGGCTCGATTTCGACGCTGAGGAGATCAGCGTTAGCGGTCCCGAAGGCGAACGGCGCTATGCGCTGGCATCGCCCGAAGGTTTTGCCGTCCTGTCCGAGGCATGGCTGCGCTCGAGCTGGGCCAATCGCTACAGCTACACCTTCACCTGGTTCGGCCGGCCGGTCATCCAACTGCCCGAGGATCTGATCCGGCTGCAGGAGCTGGTCTATCGGCTCAAGCCCGATGTCATCATCGAAACCGGCGTCGCGCATGGCGGCAGCGCCGTGTTCCTGGCAGGGCTGTGCCGCCTGACCGGGAAGGGCCGGGTTATCGCCGTCGATGTCGAAATCCGGCCGAAAAATCGCGCCGCGCTGGAGGCTCATGAATTCGCCGACCTGATCACGCTGGTCGAGGGCGATTCCGTAGGCAGCGAAACCGTAAGCCGGGTCACGGCCCAGATCGGTGCCGATGAGAGCGTGATGCTGATACTCGACTCGAATCACAGCAAGGCGCACGTCCTTGCCGAGCTCTCGGCCTATTCGCCCCTGATCCGTCCGGGCGGCCATATCATCGTCGCCGATGGCGTGATGGCGACGCTGGCCGGCCTGCCGGGAGCCCACCCCGATTGGGCCTGGAACAACCCGAGGGCAGCGGTGGCCGACTTCGTGGCGCAGAATCCGGCTTTCGAGCGCGCCGTTCCGCCCTGTCCGTTCAACGAAGGCGGCGTGCCGACCGGCGGCAGCTATTGGTCGGATGGCTATTTGCGTCGGGTCCGATGAGCGAGTCCTTCGGCTGCCATACGCCCAGTGCCGCTGCGGCGGCATGGCCGCTGTAGCGCAGGACCGATCTCGACCAACTGAACTCAGGAGAAGCTCGTCATGCCGTTGCTGTCGATCGTCATTCCAACGCTCAATCGCCCGGACACCTTGCGGCACGCCATGGCGACGCTGGCGGCGCAACCCGGCGCCGATTGCGAATTCATCATTCAGAACAATGGGGGTGGGGCCGAAACCGCGGCGCTGGTCGACGCGCTCGGCGATGCGCGCTTCCGGCATTTTGCGACGTCCGACATCGTCACCATGACCGAGAACTGGGAGCAGGCCCTCGCCCATGCCTCCGGCGAGTATGTGACGTTTATCGGCGATGATGACGGGCTGATGCCCGATGCCTGCGCGATCGCCACGTCGATTTTGCAGCGCGGCAGTCTGGAACTGCTGAGCTGGGCGCCCTACGCCTATTATTGGCCGCAATATTATCATCCCGATTTTCGCAACCGCCTGGTGGCGGCTGTGGACTATCAGTTCGCGGCCAGGCGCATCGCGTCACATGACCTGCTGGTCCGGTTCTATAATTACCAGGTGCATTATTCCCGCCTGCCGATGATCTACAATTCATTCGTCCATCGTGATGTGATCGAGCGGGTGACGGCTGCTCTAGGCCGGTATTTCCTCGGTCACTCGCCGGATGTGGCCTCCGGCATCGCCAATGCGGCGCTGACCCAGAGTTTTGTCCGGTTGGCCCGGCCGTTGACCGTCAGCGGATTGTCCCAGCACAGCACGGGACATACTTTTTTCTTCGCCGAATCGGACGCGTTCGGCTCCGATCGCGGGCGGCGCGATTTTGGCGCGATGCGGACAGATCCGCGTCTGCCCGGCCTCAACGAGATGCATTTGTTCCTGGCCAACGACCTGTTGACCCTGAAGAACGAACTTTTTCCGCACGACCCGCTTCTGTCACTCAATTTCAAGGCATTGGCCCAGACGATCGCGACCGGGATCAATGATCGACCCGATATTTACGACCGAACCCTGCAGGCCATCCGCGATCTCGCGACCCGGCACGGGTTCGATCCGGCCGAGATTGTCGTGCCGGCGCGAACCGCCAGCCGCCCTCCGCTCGGCGCCGGCGTCAGCGTGCAGGGACCGAACCGGCTGCAATTCCGGCTCGATGGCGCCGCGCTGGGGCTTCTGTCGATCGCCGACGCCGTCCGCGTGATCGCGCAATTCGTTCCCGGGAGCGAGGCACTCGATCTATCGGGCCTGCCCGAGACGCCCGATCTCCCCGTACTCGACGCCCGCGGCCTCGACTTCCGCCGCGATGGAAATGGCGTGGCGGCATTGATCGAAGGATGGAGCGAACCCGAGCACTGGGGCACGTGGTCGACCGCCAAAAGCTGCCGCCTGCGACTCAAGCTTGCCCCGAGGCCGACGCAACCGGTGGCGGTGGAGATCGCCTGCCGCGCCTTCGTGCACCAGGCCCAATTGCAGGTAAGCTGCAGCATCGACGACGCCTCGCCGCAACAATGGATATTCACGCCGACCTCGAACAGCGTATCGCAGTCGTTCCGTCTCGATCCGGCGATGGTCGCGCCCGACGGTCAGTTGACGCTCACCTTCACCCTCGGCGATCCGCGGTCGCCGGCCGATCTCGGCCTCAATTCCGACGTTCGCCCGCTCGGAATCGGCATCGAACGAATGTGGATTGCCGGCTGATCGCGTCACAGTACCTCGATGCGCGGAAGCGGGATGATGATGCGACCGCCGGCGTTGCGATACGAATGCTGCTGCGCCAGGATTTCGGCGGCGATATTGCGAACCAACAGCAGCAGATAGTCGGGCGTCCGTTCCAGCACGGCCTGCGGTGGCAGGATCGGAATTCGCGTACCGGGAATCAATCGGCCCTGTTTTGCCGGCGCCCGGTCGACAACGAAATCAATCAGCTCATGGCCAATGCCGAAATGGTTAAGCAACACGCTGCCCTTGGCGGAGGCGCCGTAGCCCGCGATCCGCTTGCCCTGGCGTTTGAGTTCGACCAGCAGTTCGCGCAGTTCGGCGCCGAGCCCCGCCACCCTGCCGGCGAAACCGGCGCAGAAGGCGGGATCCAGCGCGCCCCACCGGGCCTCCTCGGCGCGAAGCGCCGCGACGCGCGGCGACGCCGTGCCGCGGCCCGCCGGGACCACCATCAGCCGCAACGAACCGCCATGAATGGCGATCCGCTCAACGTCGGCAAGCACGAGACCGGCTGCCGCGCAGATGGGTTCCAGCGCCGTAAGCGAAAAATAGCTGAAGTGCTCGTGATAGATGGTGTCGAACTGAACCCCATCGATCAGATCCCTGACATAAGGCACCTCGATGACGGCGACGCCGTCGGGCCGCAGCAGGCGCGCCACGGCGCCTGCAAATGCGCGCGGCGACGGAACATGGCCGAGCACGTTATGGGCATGAATCACCGCGGCGCGGCGGCCCGCCTGGCGAAGTTCCTCGGCCAGATCCCGGTCGAAGAAACGGGTCAGGCTGGCGACGCCATAGGAGCGCCGTGCCGCCTCAACCAGATTGGCGCTGGGCTCGATGCCGAGGACGGGAATGCCACGCTCGCGATAGAACTGCAGCAGATAGCCATCGTTGCTTCCGATCTCGATGACGAGATCATCAGCCGTCAGCGCCCGTTCGGCGGCCAGCCGTCCGACCAGTTGCCGCGCGTGGTCGACCATGGTGTCGGCAACCGAGGAAAAATAGGGGTAGTCCAAAAACAGCCGCTCCGGCGGCATGGTCTGCGCGGTCTGCATCAGCCCGCAGCCGCGGCAGAACACCAAATCGAGCGGAAAGCGCTCCGGCGCCGGGCCGTCGGCCGTCCCCAGCGCATTGGCCAGCGGCTGCAGGCCGAGAGAAAGTACGAGATCGAGCCCTTCCGCTCCGCAGGATCGACACGCAACATGTTGCTTCATGCCGAATACTACACGAGCAGATGCTGGCCTGCCGTCAGGCATTGTGGTCCGTTCGCCTCGGCGGCGCGCCAACGTCGCTCGCACCGGTAAGTGTATTGTCGCATCCGCCGCTCGGTATCTGTTGGCTGGCCAATGGGCAGCTTGCCACACTGTTAGCAATTTGTACCGGCTCTGCCAAATCGCCTGCGGATCGCCGGCGGTCTGCAAAGAGCCGGGCGAGTCGA
>Ga0302157_10000524_pt1 | contig 50821 bp, 45 predicted proteins | sample I_Bog_N3_3_FD_193502 | JGI IMG/M metagenome (GOLD analysis project Ga0302157, IMG submission 193502) | Peat permafrost microbial communities from Stordalen Mire near Abisko, Sweden - I_Bog_N3_3 | ecosystem: Environmental > Terrestrial > Soil > Wetlands > Peat | place: Sweden: Abisko, Stordalen... | reverse complement strand
GGGAAGATGCCCAGGTCATTGGTGCCGCGTCTTGTCTTTCGGTCATTGGTGCCGCGTCTTGTCTTTTGATACCTCTGGTGGGTGTCAAAAGGCAAGACCCGGCACCGGCCCGGGCACCGGCCCGCGCAGGCACCGGCACGCGGGGGGGACAGGAGCCAATCAGAGTCCCCCACCGGCCCTGCTCAGACCAAGCCGGCACGCAGCAGCGACCCATCGAAACGCAGCACGGCAAACGCAGAACGTCGAACATGCTGACGAAAAAAAGCCTCGCGACAAAGGCGAGGCTTGCAAGGAGCGAAGAGGCGCCAAAGCGGCGCGATCGGCTCTGTTTCGTTCAGGCGGTGGCGCGATGGCCGACGATGGTCACATGCTGCATGGCGACGTGCGTCTGGCCATAAGCCGCCACGGCCAGACTGTCCGCCTTCGCATATTGCTTCGTCGCGATGCCGTTCATGCCGGCGACGACCGCCAGGGTCATGAGAGCGGACAGGATGAGGGCGGCGGCTTGGGGGGTGGTCTTGGTCATGGTGGGCTCCTGGTGTCTGGTGGGTGGTTTCGGATGTCGTTTCGTGATCCGATGAATGAACTTTAGGAGTCCGCACCCCACCTGAAAACCGGCTTGCGACGAGTCGCCGCGAAGCCCGTCCCAACTGCAATTCCGGCCGACGAACCGTCATCGGAGGCGCTCGACAAGTGCGAACGCCAGGGCCCAAAAACGAAAAAGCCCGCACGAGGCGGGCTTTGCTGCAGAGCGGTGAAGCTCAGGCCTTGGCGGCGCGCAGCTTGAACGAGAACTCGCGCAGGGCTTCGATGCCCGATTCCTCGGCCTGCTTGCACCAGGCCTGCAGGTCGGTGACCGCCTGCTCGGCCGACACGTTGGTGCGCGTCCACAGCGCGCGCAACTCTTCGCGCATCGCGACCAGCTTGGCGAGCGCCGGTGACGTGGCCGCGGCATCGGCGACCTGCGCTTGCAGATGGCCCGGGATCTTCTCGACGTCGCGGTGCAGCCAGCGACGCGCCACGCGCATGTTGTCGCCATGCGGAGTGTGCTCGGCGCCCTGGTGGCGCAATGCGGCCAGTTCGGTGGCGCAGGCGCGGCGCAGTTCGCGGGCGTACTTGGCCATCACTTCGTAGCGGTTGGCGATGACAGCTTCCAGCGTCTCGTTGTCGGCCACCGCGCGCACGTCACCGGTACGCATCTGCGGGGCGACCTTGCGCACCTTGGCCATGCCCAGGATCTCCATCGCGCGGATATAGCCCCAGGCGATGTCGAACTCGTACGGCTTGACGGACAGCTTGGCCGACGTCGGGTACGTGTGGTGGTTGTTGTGCAGCTCTTCGCCGCCGATGATGATGCCCCAAGGCACGATGTTGCGCGACGCGTCGGTGGCTTCGAAATTGCGGTAGCCCCACCAGTGGCCGATGCCATTGATGATGCCGGCGGCGGTGATCGGGATCCACAGCATCTGGATGGCCCAGACGGTGGCGCCGATGGCACCGAACAGCGCCAGGTTGACGATCATCATCAGCGCGACGCCTTGCCACTGGAAGCGGCTGTACAGGTTGCGCTCGATCCAGTCGTCCGGCGTGCCATGGCCGAACTTGGCGATGGTTTCCTGGTTCTTGGCTTCGGCGCGATACATCTCGCTGCCGGTCAGCAGCACGGCCTTGATGCCGCGCGTGACGGGGCTGTGCGGGTCATCGACCGTCTCGCACTTGGCGTGGTGCTTGCGGTGGATGGCGGCCCATTCCTTGGTGACCATGCCCGTGGTGAGCCACATCCAGAAGCGGAAGAAGTGCGCCGGGATCGGGCCCAGGTCCAGCGAGCGGTGCGCCTGGCAGCGGTGCAGCCAGATCGTGACGCCAGCAATCGTGATGTGAGTCACGACCAGCGTGTACAGGACGATTTCCCACCATGCGGCGTGCATCACCCCATGGGAGAAGAAGTCCACGAACACGTTCACCAGAGACTGAATCGCTTCCATTGCCTACCTGTAGATGCCCGAAAAGGCGGGCGAGTGACGAATTGTAGGGGGCCTCGCGCCGTTGCGGGCACCAAATTGAGCCCCCGACCGGGCCCATTCCCGGCTTTGGTGCCTCTCTAAGAGGCGCCTTATCGACAAAAAGTTCTGCTCGACAGCAACCGTCGGGTGCAGATTCCCGGAATTGTCGAGTCGAATGGTCAGACCTTTTGCCAGGCCGCCGCGAAGAAGCCGTCCATGCCGTGGGCATGCGGCCAGCTGCGCATGTAGCCGTTCGCATTCAGCTCCTGGGCCCGCTCCACGCCCGCGGCCGCCAGCAGCTCGCCGGCGTCCAGCAGCTTGAATTCCGGATGCCCCGCCGAGAACGCCTCGGCGATCGCCTCGTCCTCGCGGCGCAGCGGGCTGCACGTGGCGTAGACCAGGCGGCCACCGGACTTCAGCAGACGGCAGGCGCTTTCCAGGATCTTCGCCTGCAGCTCGCAAAGCTCGTCGATGGCCTTGGCCGACAGGCGCCACTTCAGGTCCGGGTTGCGGCGCAGGGTGCCCAGGCCCGAGCACGGCGCGTCGACCAGCACGCGGTCGATCTTGCCCGACAGGCGCTTGACGCGGTCGTCACGCTCGTTGGTGAGCTGGGCCGGATGCACGTTGGACAGGCCGCTGCGCGCGAGCCGCGGCTTGAGCTTGTCCAGGCGGTGGCCATTGACGTCGAACGCGTACAGGCGTCCGGTGGAGCGCATCGCGGCACCGAGGGCCAGCGTCTTGCCGCCGGCGCCGGCGCAGAAGTCCACCACCATCTCGCCGCGCTTGGGCGCGACCATCGCGGCCAGCAACTGGCTGCCTTCGTCCTGCACCTCGACGTCGCCGCGCAGGAAGACATCTGTCTTCTGCAGTGCCGGCTTGCCGTCCACGCGCAGGCCCCACGGCGAGTAGGGCGTGGGGAACGACTCGATGCCGGCTTCGTGCAACTGGGCCTGGGCCTTGTCGCGGTTGGTCTTGAACATGTTGACGCGCAGGTCCAGCGGGGCGCTGGTCGACATCGAGGCGACGAACTTCCAGAATCCCTCGTCGTCCAGGTCGTTCTTGAGCGCGCCGGCCAGCCAGTCGGGCATGTTGTGGCGCAGCTTCTCGGAGAACGCGTTGCGGTCGATCGCCCGCACCTGATTGAGCCACTGCTGCTCGTGCGGGCCCATGCCGCCGCGGATCAGCGTCTCGTTGCCCTGCCAGGCGAGGATCACCAGGCGGCGCTCCAGCACGCCGCTGCCGCTCTGGGCCAGGTGCTGGAACAGCAGGCGCTGGCGCAGCACCGCGTAGGCCGTCTCGGCCAGCGCGTGGCGCTCGCGCGGGCCGAGCTCGCGGTTCTTGCGGAAGAAGTTCGAGACGACGACGTCCGCGGGCATGTCGAGCTTGCCGACCTCGCGCAGCAGTTCGGTGGCGATGTCGAGGAGGGCAGTCGGATGCATGGCAGGAGTCTTTCGCGGTTATCGCTGAAATGAAGCCCGAACGGCGCAGGACGCGCCGCAGGAGCGGGGGGAAATCTACTGGCGCGGCCGCTCGTGCGCCCGCGCGGGGGTGTTGCTCAGGCCGGCCTGTCAGCCGACCAGCCTTGCGGCTCGTGGCCGAGGTGGGTCACCCGGCCGTCCTTCAATTCCAGTTCGCCCTTGACGAACCAGCCCACCGCGCGCGGGTAGAGCACATGCTCGGCCGCCAGCACGCGCCGCGCGAGCGCGGCCTCGTCGTCGCCGGCCAGCACGGGCACCACCGCCTGCGCGACGATCGGCCCGTGGTCCAGTTCGGCGCTGACGAAATGCACCGTGGCGCCGGCCACCTTGCAACCGGCATCGATCGCCCGGCGATGCGTGTGCAGCCCCGTGAACGCCGGCAACAGCGACGGATGGACGTTGAGCATCCGGCCCGCGTAGCGCGCCACGAACTCCGGCGTCAGGATGCGCATGAAGCCGGCCAGCACGACCAGGTCCGGCGCATGGCGATCGACCGTCTCGGCCAGCGCCGCGTCGAATGCCGCACGGTCCGCGAAAGCCTTGTGGTCGAGCACCTCGGTGGCGATGCCGTGGGACTGGGCCGACACCAGCCCGCGGGCGTCGGCGCGGTTGCTGATCACCGCAACCACACGGCCGGGCCAGTCCTGCGCCTCGGACGCGCGCACGATCGCGTCAAGGTTCGAGCCCTGACCCGAGATCAGGACCGCTATTCTTTTCATGGGCCATCATTGTAAGGGAGAACCCCCAAAGGCGACCGTGAAGGCCTTGGCAGGCCTCACTACAATCGCCCACTCCGCCGCACCTGCGCGGCCCGGCGCCCTGTACAGAAGCGCCATTTCGAGAGATCCCCATGCGAGCCCGCGTCCTGTCCGGCATGCGCCCCACCGGCGCCCTGCACCTCGGCCACTACCACGGCGCCCTGAAGAACTGGGTGCGGCTGCAGCACGAGTACGACAGCTTCTTCTTCGTGGCCGACTGGCACGCGCTCACCACGCACTACCAGGATCGCGACGTCATCGAGCGCAATGTCTACGACATGGTGATCGACTGGATCGCGGCCGGCCTCGATCCCGACCTCTGCACCATCTTCATCCAGAGCCGCCTGCCCGAGCACGCCGAGCTGTTCACGCTGCTGGCCATGGGCACGCCGCTGGGCTGGCTGGAGCGCGTACCGACCTACAAGGATCAGATCGAGCACCTGAAGGATCGCGACCTGGCCACCTACGGCTTTCTGGGCTACCCGCTGCTGCAGGCCGCCGACATCCTGATCTACAAGGCCGCCTACGTGCCGGTGGGCGAGGACCAGGATTCGCACGTCGAGCTCACGCGCGAGGTGGCGCGGCGCTTCAACCACCTCTACGGCCGCTCGCCGCGCTTCGAGGCCGACGTGGCCGCCGCGCTCGCCAAGCTGCCGCCGGAGCAGCAGCAATTGCTGGAACGCCAGCGCCGCGAGTTCGGCCAGGACGGCAATGCCGCCGCGCTCGGCAACGGGGAGGCCCTGATCCGCCAAGCCGTCATGGGCAAACCCGGCGGCCACCACGGCTTCAGCGCCGAGGACGGCGAACTGCTGCTGGGCCATCTCAAGGGCACCGGCCGCACCGTGCTGCACGAGCCGCAGGCGCTGCATACCGAGGTCACCCGGCTGCCCGGCCTCGACGGCCAGAAGATGAGCAAGAGCTATGGCAACGCCATCGAGATGCGCGAGGAACCGGCCCAGGTGGAGGCCAAGATCCGCAAGATGCCCACCGACCCGCAACGCGTGCGCCGCAGCGATGCGGGCGATCCGGCGCGCTGCCCGGTGTGGCAGTTCCACAAGGTGTACTCCGACGACGCCACCCGGCAATGGGCCAGCACCGGCTGCACGACGGCCGGCATCGGCTGCCTGGACTGCAAGCAGCCGGTCATCGATGCCATCCTGCGCGAGCAGCAGCCCTGGCGCGAGCGCGCCGAGGCGCTGCTGGCCAACCCGAAGCAGGTGCACTGGATCGTCGAGATGGGCACCGAGCGCGCGCGCACCGTCGCGCGCCAGACCATGAAGGACGTCCGCGACGTCATGGGACTCTCGTATTGAACGCCACTGGACTGCAGAACCCGAACCCGTACGCCATGGCCGGCATCCACATCACCGACATCGAGAGCGCGATCAACTGGTGGCGCGCGCGCAGCCCGTCGCCCGACGGCATCACCGCGTGCCCGCAAGTGCTGGCGCTGGCCGAGGTGTACGCGCTGATGATCTACTACCGCGAGCACGAGGCCGACGAGACGACGCTGCCCGAGGTGGCCCGCGCGGCCTGGCTGGACTGGTACGCTTCGACGCCCGACGCGCCCTGCATCGCGATCTGCTCCACGTCGCAAGGCGACGCGATGTGCAAGGGCTGCGGCCGCAGCTTCGAGGAGGTGCAGCACTGGCCGTCGATGTCGCCGGGGCAGAAACGCGTGGTCTGGCGCCGCATCACGCTGGAGGCCAAGGCGTGGCGCTTCAACAAGTACGCCGAGCGCGCGGGACGCGCCACCGGCGCGGACCACCCGGAGCCGGCGCTGCTCGACGCCGACGCGGGCGCTGCGCCCTCCAGCTCGCGAGCACCAGCCTCGACCTGATCCAGGACGCGCGCCGGCCCGACCGGGTCAAGTCCGAGCGGCGACCGGCAGGCTGATCACGAAGCAGCCACCGCCTTCGGGGGGCTTCACGCAGCGGATCCGGCCGTGGTGGCGCTCGATGATCTGGCGCACCAGCGCCAGCCCCAGCCCGACGCCGCCGGCACGCTCGGCATGGCCTGGGAGGCGGAAGAACGGCTCGAAGATGCGTTCGCGGTAGGCTTCGGGCACGCCCGGGCCGTTGTCCGAGACGCGGATCTCGACACCGGCCGCCGACTTGTCCTCCAGCTCCACCCGGATCTCGCCGCCGCCGTAACGGCGCGCGTTCTCGAGCAGGTTGCGCAGCGCGCGTCGCAGCAGGCGCTCCTCGCCATGCACGTTGGCGGCGCTGCCGTCGACGCTGGCGTCCACCCGGGCGCCCTCCTCCACGGCCAGCGCCAGCAGGTCGACGCTTTCCAGTTGTTCGGGCTGCGGCGCGGCCTCGAGGCGGCTGGCCAGCAGCACCTCGTCGACCAGGCCGTCGAGCTCGGCGATGTCGGTGTTGATCTCCGCACGCAGGTGCTCGCGGTCACGCTCGTCCGGCGCCGCGTCCGAGAGCAGGGACGTGGCCATCTTCAGGCGCGCCAGCGGCGAGCGCAGCTCGTGGCTGGCGTTGGCGAGCAGGCTCTTGTGCGAACGCACCAGCGCCTCGATGCGCTCGGCGGCGAGGTTGAAGCTGGTGGCCAGCGTGGCCACTTCGTCGCGGCCTTCCACCGGCACGCGGCGATCGAGCGCCCCCTGGCCGAAGGCCTCGACGCCGCGCTTGAGCGTCTCCAGGCGGCGGGTGAGCCGGCGCACGAACGGGTAAGCGCCCACGGCGATGGCCAGGAACAGCACCACCACCAGCACGAGCAGGCTCAGGCCGGGCGACACGCCGCGCGGCACGCCGGGGAACAGGAACGGCGGCGGTCCGTGGCCGTCATTGGCCGCCAGATGGTGCTCGGTGCCGAAGTTGCCGATGTCCTCGTCCGGCGGCACCGAGGGATCGGAGGTCGGCGGCGGCTTGAGCATGTTGGGCCGCATCACGTAGAGGGAACGGCCGTCGTCCAGCTTGATCTGGTAGATCGCCACGTGCATCAGCGACTTGTCGCCCTCGCGCCGGACGAACGAATCGGAGGCGGCGATGCGATGGCCCTGCTCGTCCTCCAGCGCCATCGGCACGCGCAGGCGCTGCGACCAGTCGCGCAAGGCCTCGGACTGCACTTCCGGCGGCGCACTGGCCGCCGGCAGCGAACGCTGGATCAGGTCGCCCCAGGCCGCGATGCGCTCGGTGAGCGCCGCCTGGTTGCGCGCGTGCTCCTGGTCCAGATGGCGCTGGACGAGCCAGCCCGACGCCCCGGCGAACAACGCCAGCGTGACGATCACGGTCAACCAGATGCGCAGGTAGAGCGAACGCAAGACGAACTTTCAGCAGGGATTCAAAACGAAAACAGCGTCGGCACGGCCGACGCTGCGAGCAAGGCGGGAGCGAGGCCGCAGCGCGCGCTCAGGCGTCCTGCTTGCGGGCGAACAGGTAGCCGGAACCGCGAACGGTGAGCACCCGCTTCGGATTCTTGGCATCTTCCTCGATCACGCTGCGGATGCGCGAGATGTGCACGTCGATCGAGCGGTCGAAGGCTTCCAGCGGGTGGCCCTTCAACGCATCCATGATCTGGTCGCGGCTCAGCACGCGGCCCGGGCTGCGCGCCAGCACCACCAGCAGGTCGAACTGGTGGCTGGTGAGGTCGCAGCGCACGCCGTCGAGCCGGGCCTCGTGGGCACCGAGGTCGATCTCGAGCTTGCCGAAACGCAGCACTTCCTCGTTGACCGGCTCGGGGCTGGCGCGGCGCAGCAGCGCCTTGACGCGGGCGAGCAGCTCGCGCGGCTCAAACGGCTTGGGCAGGTAGTCGTCGGCGCCCAGTTCGAGGCCGACGATGCGGTCGGTGGGCTCGCCGCGCGCGGTGAGCATCATCAGCGGCAGGCGGCGCGTGGCCGGCTGGCCGCGCAGTTCGCGGGTGAAGTCCAGGCCGTCGCCGTCGGGCAGCATCAGGTCCAGCACGAGCGCGTCGTATGACCCGGCGGCCAGGCGCATGCGGCCGTCGGCCAGCGTGCCGGCGGTGTCGACGTCGAAACCCTGCGTGCGCAGGTAGTCGCCGACCATGCGCGTCAAGCGGGCGTCGTCGTCGATCAGCAGGAGATGCGGATTGGTCATGGAGGAGTAGGCGTTCCGCGAGGTGGAAGCAACAGGGTGGACACCCTGCGCGGACGGAGCGTAACCGATCGAGTCGAGAGCTGTCATCTGGATCAATCTACGGCGGAGGCCGCGTGCGGGTGATGGAGGCCGGCGAACGGGCGCGGCCCGTCGGCCAACTGGCTGGCAATGATCTGGCGCTGCTGGGCGTTCAGCACGAGGCTGACGTCGAGCAATGCCTGCGTGGCGCGGCGCGATTCGAGGTCGTGGCGCTGCTCGATGCGACTGCGCAACGCCTCGACGGCGGCGGCGTCGACCACCGGCTGGGAGAACAGCTGCGCCATCTGCTCGTGGTCGGCACGCTCGGCGCCGCGGTTGTCGCGCAACCGGGCGTCCGCGGCGTCGAAGATCTGATGGGCCTGAGCGCGCTGCGTGGGAGACGCCTGCGCCTGGTCGAGCATCCGATCGAGCAACGGGCCGCGCGGCAGCATCAGGCCGGCACGACCCGGCGGCAGATCCTCGGTGGCCGACCAGGCGGCCAGCGCGACGCCGCTGGCCAGCGTCACGCCCAGCGCGAGCAGGAACATGCGCACGGGCCGGCCCGACGCTGAACTCAAGGTCAAGCTCAACGCGCGCACCTGCCGGTGGGGAAGAATGAATAACGGGTCATTGCGGGTGATGTTGGCGGCCCGTAGTCAACAGCGCTTGCGCGCCTCGTAAAGATGTGTGAACCGCCTGTGTCAATGGCGGCTGCGAACGTGACGCCGTGAGATACGCTCTCCTCTTTCCACTCGACCATTCGCCGATGGCCTGGCACGCCCGCCTGAACCTGGACTACCGCGCCGAGCCCGCCACCGCAGGCACTCGGCTCGACTTCCGCCACGACGGCCCGCTGCGCGTGCTCAAGAGCCTGTTCCCCGAAGGGGCCCAGGTGTGCCACACCGTGCTGGTGCATCCACCGGGCGGCATCGTCGGCGGCGACACGCTGACGGTCGACTTGGCGCTGGGCGGCGGCGCGCACGCGCTCGTCACCACGCCCGGTGCGACACGCTTCTACCGCAGCGGCGGCGCGCGCGCCGCGCAGACGATCAACGCCCGGGTCGCCTCCGGCGGCCGGCTCGAATGGCTGCCGCTCGAGACGCTGGTGCACTCGGGCGCGCATGCGGACAACCGGATGACCTTCGAGCTGGCGCCGGGCGCCGAGATGTTCGGCTGGGACTGCGTCGCCCTGGGCCTGCCGGCCGCCGACGCGCCGTTCGTCGCCGGCGACTACCGCCACGACATCGCCGTCGGCCCGCGCTGGCTGGAGCGCGGCCGCACGTCGGCCAGCGACACGGCCCTGCTCGACGGCCCGTGCGGCTGGGCCGGCCATCGCGCCCTCGGCACGCTGTGGTTCGCCGCCGGCTCGCCGCTGGCCGACGCGCGGCGCGAGCTTCTGCTGGATGCCGCGCGCGCGATCTTCGGCGCGCATGCGCTGGCGGCCACCGCGGGCGCGACGGCGCCGCAGCCCGACGTCGTCGCGCTGCGCGTGCTGGCGCCGCGCGTGGAGCCGATGTTCGAGTTGCTGACCCGCGTGTGGCGCGCGTGGCGCATGCTCGCATGGGCGCGCGAGGCGTGCGTGCCGCGCGTGTGGCGCACCTGAGCTCGCAGGAGCGTCAGACGGACATCAAGGTCCGCACGCCATCGGTTTCCATCGCCGAGCCGGCGCCGCGCGCGACAACCACGCCGCGCTCCATCACCACGTAGCTGTCGGCCAGTTCCGCCGCGAAGTCGTAGAACTGCTCCACCAGCACGATGGCCATCGTCTTGCGGTCGGCGAGCTTGCGGATCACGCGGCCGATGTCCTTGATGACGGAGGGCTGGATGCCTTCGGTGGGCTCGTCGAGAAGCAACAGTCGCGGTCCCGGTGCGAGCGCGCGAGCGATCGCCAATTGCTGCTGCTGGCCGCCCGACAGGTCGCCGCCGCGGCGGTTCTTCATCTGCGCGAGGACGGGGAACAACTCGAACAGCTCCGCAGGCACATCGCTGCCCGAAGGCATGGACGCCAGACCCATGCGCAGGTTGTCCATCACCGTGAGCCGTCCGAAGATCTCGCGCCCCTGCGGCACGTAGCCGACGCCTTTGCGCACGCGCTCGTACGGCGCCAGGCCGGCGAGATCCTGGTCATCCAGCCGGATCGTGCCGGTGCGCGTGGGCACCACGCCCATCAGGCTCTTCAGCAACGTCGTCTTGCCGACGCCGTTGCGTCCCAGCACGACCGTGACCTCGCCTACCTTCGCCTGCAACGCCACGTCGCGCAGGATGTGCGAGCCGCCGTAGTACTGGTTCAGACCTTCGACTTGAAGCATGGTTGTCCTACCTGCCGAGATAGACGTCGATCACTTGCGCGTTCGACTGAACCTCGGCGAGCGTCCCCTCCGCCAACACCGATCCTTCATGCAGCACGGTCACCTTGCGGTGGCCCTGCGTGACCATGTCGACGAATTTCATGTCGTGCTCCACGACCACCAGCGAGTGCTTGCCCACCAGCGTGAGGAACAGCTCCGCGGTGCGCTCGGTCTCCTCGTCGGTCATGCCGGCCACCGGCTCGTCGAGCAGCAGCAGCGTGGGCTCCTGCGCGAGCAGCATGCCGATCTCGAGCCACTGCTTCTGGCCGTGCGACAACAGGCCGGCGATGCGGTGCGCCTCGGGCAGCAGGTGCACCAGTTGCAGGATCTCTGCGATGCGTTCGCGCTGCTGGCCCGAAAGCCTGGCGAACAGCGCCGCGCGCACCCCGCGGTCGTTCACCAGCGCGAGCTCGAGGTTCTCGAACACCGACAGCTCTTCGTAGACCGTCGGCTTCTGGAACTTGCGGCAGATGCCGGCACGCACGATCTGCGGCTCGCGCAGGCGGAGCAGGTCGATGTTGGAGCCGAAGTGCGCGTGGCCGGAATCGGGCCGGGTCTTGCCGGTGATCACGTCCATCATCGTTGTCTTGCCGGCGCCGTTGGGGCCGATGATGCAGCGCATCTCGCCCACGTCGATCGCCAGCGACAGGCTGTTGAGCGCCTTGAAGCCGTCGAAGCTGACGCTGATCTCGTCCAGGTACAGCGCGACGCCGTGTGCGAAGTCGGGCTTGTGGGCGTGCATCAGGCGCCCGAAGCTGGCCCCGCCCGCCGGCGTCGCTGCCGGAGCCTGGCGGTGGCGTTCGAGGGTCGCCGCGCCGGCTTCCTGCAGGTCCGGCGTCACGCCTTCACCTCCACGCCCTTTTCCAGATTCGTCCGTTTCAATCGGTCCTTGATCCCCATGATGCCGCGCGGCAGGAACAGCGTCACCGCGATGAACAGCGCGCCGAGGAAGTACAGCCAGAACTCGGGGAACGCCTGCGTGAACCAGCTCTTGGCGCCGTTGACGAAGAACGCGCCGATGATCGGGCCCACCAGCGTGCCGCGACCACCCACCGCGGCCCAGATGGCCATCTCGATGGACGCCGCGGGCGACATCTCGCTCGGGTTGATGATGCCCACCTGCGGCACGTACAGCGCCCCGGCGACGGCGCACATCACGGCCGACAGCACCCAGATCGACAGCTTGTACTTCAGCGGGTCGTAGCCCGTGAACATCACGCGGCTCTCGGCGTCGCGGATGGCTTGCAGCACGCGGCCGTACTTGCTGTTGACGATGGCGCGCGCCAGCAGGTAGAACGCGATCAGCGTGAACCCGGTCAGCACGAACAACGCCATGCGCGTGGATGCCAGCTCGATCGGGATGCCCAGGATGCGCTTGAAGTCGGTGAAGCCGTTGTTGCCGCCGAAACCCGTCTCGTTGCGGAAGAACAGCAGCATGCCGGCAAAGGTGAGCGCCTGCGTGATGATCGAGAAGTACACGCCCTTGATGCGCGAGCGGAACGCGAACCAGCCGAACACGCCGGCGAGCACGGCCGGGGCCGCGACGACCAGGAACATCTGGAACACGAACGACGCACTGCCGGCCCAGGTCCAGGGCATCGTCTTCCAGTCCAGGAACACCATGAAGTCCGGCAGGTCGCTGCGGTAGTTGCCGTCGTGGCCGATCTGGCGCATCAGGTACATGCCCATTGCGTAGCCGCCGAGTGCGAAGTACAGGCCGTGGCCCAGCGACAGGATGCCGGTGTAGCCCCAGATCAGGTCCATGGACAGCGCGCACATCGCGTAGCACATGATCTTGCCCACCAGCGCGACGCCGTAGTCGCCGAAGTGCAGCGGATTGCCGATGGGCACGACCAGGTTGAGCACCGGCACCAGCACGGCGATGACCACCAGGGCGCCGATGACGACGCTCCAGCCGCGCACGCCCAACAGCAGGCCGCGCTTGGATTCGGGCAACAGGTTCGCGGGTTGTGCGGGTGTCACGATTCGGCGCTCCGGCCCTTGAGCGCAAACAGCCCTTGTGGCCGCTTCTGGATGAAGACCACGATGAAGATCAGCACGAAGATCTTGGCGAGCACAGCACCGGCTACGCCTTCGAGCACCTTGTTCATCAACCCCAATCCGAGGGCGGCGAGCACGGTGCCGGCGAGCTGGCCGACGCCGCCCAGCACCACCACCATGAACGAGTCGACGATGTAGCTCTGGCCCAGGTCGGGGCCGACGTTGCCCACCTGGCTCAGCGCGCAGCCGGCCATGCCGGCGATGCCCGCGCCGAGCGCGAAGGCCAGCGTGTCGATGCGCACGGTGTCGATGCCGGTGCACGACGCCATCCGGCGGTTCTGCGTGACGCCGCGCACGAACAGCCCGAGCCGCGTGCGGCTGATCAGCAGGAAGGTGGCCACCAGCACGAGGACCGCGAACGCAATGATGGCCAGCCGGTTGTACGGCAGCGTCAGGTTGCTGGTGACCGCGATGCCGCCCGACATCCACGACGGATTCTCGACCTCGACGTTCTGCGCGCCGAACATCGAGCGCACCAATTGCATCAGCACCAGGCTGATACCCCAGGTGGCCAGCAGCGTCTCCAGCGGTCGGCCGTACAGGAAGCGGATCACGCCGCGCTCCAGGATCGCGCCGACCGCCGCGGCGACGAGGAAGGACGCCGGAATGGCGACGACGACGTAGGCGTCGAACAAACCCGGCGCGAAGTGGCGGAACAGGTTCTGCACGCCCCAGGTGGTGTACGCGCCGATCATCATCAGCTCGCCGTGCGCCATGTTGATGACGCCCATCAGGCCGTAGGTGATCGCCAGGCCGAGCGCGACCAGCAGCAGGATGGAGCCGAGGCTGATGCCCGTGAACAGCACGCCCAGGCGTTCGCCCCAGGCCAGCCGGCCATCGACCTGGACCCGCGCGTGCGTGATCGCGGTGCGCAGCTCGGGGTCGGTTTCGGCGTCCGCGGCCAGGCGCGATTGCAGCAGCGCGCTCACGGTGGGCTCGTCGCTGCGCGACAGGTCGTCGATCGCCTGCAGGCGCGTGGCACGGTCCGGCGACGCGATCTGCACCACGGCGCGCAGCCGCCCCAGTTGCCGCTTCAGCTTCGCATCGGTCTCGGCCGCGAAGGCCTTGTCTATCACCGGCAGCAGCGCGGGATCGGCGGCGCCGCCGGACAGGTCGGCTATCGCCTTGCGGCGCGTGGCGGTGTCGGGCGAGAGCAGGCGCAGGCCGCTCAGGGCCGTCTCGAGCGCGCCGCGAATGCGGTTGTTGTTGGAGACATCCTCGGCGTCGTCGGGCAGCTTCGCGGGCTGGCCGGTGACGGCATCGACGACCTTGTCGTCGTGCACGATGAACACGCCGGTGGCGGTGGTCTTCACCGAGTCGTCGAGCAACGCTTGCGCGAATGTGGCCAGGCCGGGATCGGCCCGCGTGATCGCGTCCTGCAGGGCCGCGATGCGCGCGTCGCCGTCACCGACGGCGATCGCACGCTCCTGGGCCGCATCGAGCGCCCAGGCCGGGGCGGCGACCGTGCCAAGCACCGCGACCAGCACGATGAGGGCACTGCGAAGTGTGAGTCGCCGCATCACGCCCTCACTTCTTTTCCGGCTCGTCCTTCTTGCCCTTGTCTTCGGCGATGTACTGACTCCACGGCTGGGCCTTGATCGGGCCCGGCGTCTTCCACACCACGTTGAACTGGCCGTCCGCCCTGATCTCGCCGATGAAGACCGGCTTGTGCAGGTGGTGGTTCTTCGGGTCCATCTCGATCAGGAAGCCGTCCGGCGCCTTGAAGGTCTGGCCGGCCATCGCCGCGATCACCTTGTCGGTGTCGGTGGACTTGGCCTTCTCGACCGCCTGCGCCCACATGTGGATGCCGATGTAGGTGGCTTCCATCGGGTCGTTGGTCAGCGGCTTGTCCTTGTCGCCCGGAAGATTGTTCTTCTTGGCGTAGTCCGACCACTCCTTGATGAACGCCGCGTTGGTCGGGTTCTTGAGAGACATGAAGTAGTTCCATGCCGCGAGGTTGCCCACCAGCGGCTTGGTGTCCACGCCGCGCAGCTCTTCCTCTCCGACCGAGAACGCGACGACCGGCACGTCGGTGGCCTTCAGGCCCTGGTTGCCCAGTTCCTTGTAGAACGGCACGTTGGAGTCGCCGTTGATCGTCGAGACGACGGCGGTCTTCTTGCCTTCGCTGGAGAACTTCTTGATCTGGGCGATGATGGACTGGTAGTCGCTGTGACCGAACGGCGTGTACTCCTCCATGATGTCCGCGTCGGTGATGCCCTTGCTGTGCAGGAACGAACGCAGGATCTTGTTGGTGGTGCGCGGGTACACGTAGTCGGTGCCCAGCAGCACGAAGCGCTTGGCCGAGCCGCCGTCCTTGGACATCAGGTACTCGACGGCAGGGATCGCCTGCTGGTTCGGCGCCGCGCCCGTGTAGAACACGTTCTTGCTCAGCTCTTCGCCCTCGTACTGCACCGGGTAGAACAGCAGGCTGTTGAGTTCTTCGAACACCGGCAGCACCGACTTGCGCGAGACGCTGGTCCAGCAGCCGAAGACGACGGCGACCTTGTCCTGCGCGATCAGCTGGCGCGCCTTCTCGGCGAACAGCGGCCAGTTCGATGCGGGATCGACGACGACCGGCTCGAGCTGCTTGCCGAGCACGCCGCCCTTGGCATTGATCTCGGCGATGGTCATCAGCGCGGTGTCCTTCAACACCGTCTCGGAAATCGCCATCGTTCCGGACAGCGAGTGCAGGATGCCGACCTTGATGGTGTCGGCAGCCATGGCCGGCGTCATCGAGGTCAACGAGGCGAGTGCGGCTAGCGCACCCAACGTCAGGCTGAAGCTGCGGCGGGAAGTGGTCATTTCGGGGTCGCTCCTGAATATGTCCTCTGTAAGCCGAGGACGATGAACGAAGAATAAGCAGCCCGGCCGTGCAGCGGTATACGGCACATGTCGTAGCCCGGCGATGAGCGAATCCGGTTCGACCACTTTCGCCGGATCACGCCGACCCCAATTCCCGGGACACGCCCGCCCTGTTCGCAAAGGGCCGCCACACCGTGTAGAAGCGGGCAGCACCCCTGAACGGCTGTTCAAAGCACCGGGCGCAACATGCCGGCAGGAAGTCTGGCCGAAATTGGAGTGAGCTGCGCCATTCGGGGGCGGAATTGCGCGGCTCCGGTCGGCCCACAAAGAAAAACATGCAACGCAAGAACGCGATCCTGCTCGCGGCCAACCACCATTTCGCCCATCACGGTTTCCGTGGCGCCAGCCTGCGCGATATTGCGCGCGACGCCGAGGTATCGCTGACGCTGCTGAATCATCATTTCGGCAGCAAGTTTCAATTGCTGTCCGCGGTAATCGATTCGCACCGCGCGATGCTGGACGAACGCGTCAGCGGGTTGCTCGCGGTGACGGCCGCCGGCCCCGGCAGGTTCACGGTGGGCGACCTGGTGCAGGTCTGGATCCGCATCGGATTCGAAACCGCCGCCCGGTCCAACGGCGAGATGTTCCTGCGGCTGATGGCGCGCGTGATCGACGATCCGTCCGAAGAGGCCGCCCAGGTCGTGCGCGAGAAGCTCGACGACGCGGCGCTGGTCTTCATCGATGCGCTGCAACTGCTCTACCCCGGCGCCACGCGCTATGCGGCGGCGTCCGCCTACATCTACGTCAGCGCCTCGCTGCTGAAGTTCCTGGTGGGCTCCAAGCGCCTGTTTCGACTGGCGCATGCCGGCACCCCCGCCGAAGCGAACGGCGAAGACCAGGCGCGGCTGAGCCGCTTCCTGGTGGCCGGCATCGAGGCCGCCTTGCAGGTTCGCACCACAGCCGAGAGCTGAGAAGCCGTAGCAGAAAGCGGGTGCTCGCGCCTGCGGCAGGCGCTATCCACGCCTTGTGAAGTGGTTTGCACGCCAGGAACTGCGGACGGGCCGCGAACGGCTACGCTAGTGCTTCCCTCGCTGCCGCAGGCTGCACTCACCTCATGACCCGTTCCGTCGACGACCTTCTTTTCTCGCTGCAGGCGTTCGAGCCGAACGACGACGGCGCCGACAACGTGCACCGGCTGAACGAGTTGCTGGCCGGATTCGCCGCGCTGCCCGGCTGCGAGCGCGTGGCGCCCGCGTTGCTGGCCTTGCTCGAGCGCCACCCGCAGGCCGACTTCGGCACGCCGGGTCCGCTGGTGCATGTTCTCGAGAGCCAGACCGGCTACCCGGCGCTGCTGGCCGAATCGCTGGAACGCCAGCCCACCGAGCTGTCGGCGTGGATGGCCAACCGGCTGCTCAATTCGAAGCTGCCCATGGACGAGCGCGTCGCCTGGCTGAAGCGCCTGACCGCGGTGACGTCCCACCCGAAGGCGGTCGCGGGAGTCCGCGATTCGGCGATCCGCTTCCTGGATTTCCAGGCCAGCCGGCAGGGCCGATAGTCATTTCCGCCGCATCAACTCCGGCAGCGTACCCAGCACGCGCGCCGCGGCCGCAGTGCGGGTCTCGACGCCCAGCTTCTCGAACACGTGTTCCAGGTGCTTGGTGATCGTCTTCGGGCGGGTGCCCAGGATGTCGCCGATGTCGCGGTTGGTCTTGCCCTGCGCCACCCAGTACAGCACCTCGGCCTCGCGCGCCGTGAGGCGGAACTGCAGCGACAACGCCTCGATGGCGGCGCCGTTGCTGCTCTCGGTGAGCACCACCAGCCACTCGTCCTCGGCGCTGGCCGGGTGCAGGCTGCAATGCAGGCGCTGGGTGCCGGTGACGCAGGACCAGGTGTCGCCGCCCGCGGGCGCGGATGCGCCCGAACCGCCTGTGCCGGGTGCGCGGGCCACGCGCGCGCGCACCCAGTCGCACAGGCCGGCGGGCGCATGCAATGGCGCCGCCACGCCGCTGGCGGCCGCACCGGTGCCGAAGTGGCGCAGCATCAGGTCGCGCGCCAGGGGCGTCTGCCAGAGCACGCGGCCGTCGGCGGGGCGCAGCGCGATCGACGCGTGGCCGAAGGCATCCAGCGCGTTGCGTGCCTGCTTGGCATGCCGGGCGCTCTGCAGATGCGCCGCGATACGGGCCACGACCTCGCGCGGACGCACCGGCTTCGAGACGTAGTCGACCCCGCCGGCCGCGAACGCCGCCAGCACGTGCTCGGTGTCGGTGAGCGCCGTCATGAAGACGATGGGGATCGGCGCAGTCGCCTCGTTGGCCTTCAGGCGGCGTGCCACCTCGAAGCCGTCCATGCCGGGCATCAGCGCGTCCAGCAGCACGATGTCGGGCAAGGCCTGTGCGGCGCGCAAGAGCGCGCTGGCGCCGTCCGTCGCCACCAGCACCGTGTAGCCCGATTCGTCCAGCGCGTCGTGCAGCACGGCGAGGTTGTCGGGGATGTCGTCGACGATCAGCACCACGCCGACGGCCTCGCCGGCCAGCGCGCGGCGCATGCCGGGCACGACGGCGCCCGCACCGCCGCCGGGAGGTTCCTGCATCCACTCAGCCACGCGGCACCTCCCGCAGCAGCAGCGCCTGCGCGATATCGACGGCCATCGCGTCGAGCTGGAAGCGGCTGGCCAACGCGCGCAGGCGTTGCGTGAAATCGACGCAGGCGGGCTCGGTCGCGTCGATGTGATCGAGCCAGCGGTGAATGCCGCGCGGATAGCCCACGCGCACCTGTTCGGCGAGCGCGTGCAGCGACGTGGCGTCGGGCACCAAGGCGATCGCCTCGACGCCGTCACGGGCCGGCGGTGCCGCAGACGCCATCGGCGGCGCCGCGGCAAAAGCCAATTTCACCGGCCCCGGCGCGCTGCTCCAGTCCAGTTCCAACACCCTGCCCAGCCACTCCAGCAGTTCCTCGCCGCGCACCGGCTTGAGCACGTAGTCGTCCGCGCGGATGCCCACGTCGTTGTCAAGCCGGCGATCGAACGCGTTGGCCGAGACGATGGCCACCGGCGCGCTGCTGAGCCCGTCGGCACGCAGGCGGCGGATCGTCTCCCAGCCGTCGATGCCAGGCATCGCCAGATCCATCAGGATCGCGTCGGGCCGCACGTCGCGCGGCAGGGTCCGCAGGATCTGCAAGGCCTGTTCGCCGGAAGACGCCTGCTGCACCAGGAAGCCGGTGGGCTCGAGCAGCTGGCGCAGCAGCTCGCGATCCACCTCCTCGTTGTCGACGACCAGCACGCGCCGGCGCGCGCCGAAGTAGCCGGTGCGGCGCCTGGTCGCCAGCGCCATGGCAGGCGCGCCGGCGCGTTGCTCGGCCAGGAACAGGACGATGCGAAAGCGCGTGCCGACGCCGGGCGCGCTGTGCACGGTCATCTCGCCGCCCATCAGGTCGGTGAGCATCTTGGCGATCGTCAGCCCGAGGCCGGTGCCGCCGCCGTCGTTGGCGCTGTCACTGCCGAGGCTGCCGCGGGCGGCGCCGCGCGCGAACGGCTCGAAGATGCGCTCCATGTCGCGCTCGGCGATGCCGGGGCCGGTATCCTCGATCTCGAAGTAGGCCATCTCGCGCTCGTGGCGGATGCGCAAGGCCACCTCGCCGCGGTCGGTGAACTTCACCGCGTTGCCGATCACGTTAATCAAGATCTGGCGCAGGCGGCGTTCGTCGGCGCGCACCCATTGCGGCAAGGCCGCGTCGAACTCGCGCCGGAAGCGCAAGCCTTTGGCGCTGGCCTGCAGCTCGAACAGGTCGGCGAGCTGGTCGACCGCCTCTCGGAAGTGCATCGTCGTCATGGCCAGCGACACCTTGCCGCTCTCGATGCGGGCCAGGTCCAGCGTGCCCTCGATCAGCGACAGCAGGTGCTCGCCGCCGCGCCGGATCACGCTCACCGCCTGGCGCCGGTGCGCCGGCAGCGCCGGGTCGTCGTCGAGCAGCTGGGCGTAGCCGATGACGCTGTTGAGCGGCGTGCGCAGCTCGTGGCTCAGCGTGGAGATATAGCGGCTCTTGGCCTGGTTGGCTGCATCGGCGGCGGCCTTGGCGCGCTGCAGCTCGGCGTCCGTGCGGCGGTGCGAAGCGATCTCCTGCGTCAGGCGCATGGTCTGCTCGCCCAGCGCCTGCGTCTGGCGGTTGCTCTCTTCCTGCGCCACACGGCGGCTCTGGCGCGTGAGCACCGCCCACCAGCCGACGATGCCGCTGGCCAGCAGCAGCATCGCGAACACGCTGATGCACGACTGGCGCAGGGCGGCCGCCGACACGGCCGATACGGCCGACGCATCGCCGACCGCACGCAGCTCCTGCCGGTACAGCAACACGCAGGCACCGGCCAACAGCAGCGACACAGGCACCATCAGCGCCAGCCACGCGCCCAGCCCGCCGTCCGCGGCGGGCCACAGGCGGCGCGGCAGCAACGCGTGGAGGGCGTTGCGCGCCTGCGTGGCGAGCCGCGCATCGGGCTTGCACAGGTCGCCGCAGCGGGCGTCCAGCGAGCAGCACAGCGAGCAGATCGGGCCCTGGTAGGCCGGGCAGTGCGCCATGTCCGGGCCTTCGTAGTCGCGCTCGCAGATGCAGCAGCGCAGCACAAGGGTGCGTCGGTTCCCGCCCGCCGCCGACTCGCCCGCCGCGAAGAAGCGGATCGTCGCTTCGCGGCTCGCATCGTCGCGCCGGGCGATGTAGTAGCGGCCCTTCGTGGCCCAGGCGATCAGCGGCGACGCCAGGAACGCGGTGACCAGCGCGATCAACGCCGAGAACGCCTGCGCCAGCGGGCCGAACGCGCCCAGGTGGGCCGCGACGCTCAGCACCGAGGCCGCGCCCATCGCGCCGACCCCCACCGGATTGATGTCGTACAGGTACGCGCGGCGGAACTCGATGCCGCGCGGCGACAGCCCCAGCGGCTTGTTGATGACGAGGTCGGCGACCACCGCCATCAGCCACGAGATCGCCAGGTTCGCGTACAGGCCCAGCACCTTGCCGAGCACCGTGAACACGTCCAGCTCCATCAGCATCAGCGCGATGGCGGTGTTGAACGCGACCCACACGACCCGTCCCGGGTGGCTGTGCGTGAGCCGCGCGAAGAAGTTCGACCACGCCAGCGAGCCTGCGTAGGCATTGGTGACGTTGATCTTGAGCTGCGACAGCACCACGAACACCGCCGTCGCCGCGACCGCGAGCGCGGGCCGGCTGAACACGGTGTCGTAGGCAGCCAGGTACATCTGGTTCGGATCGACCGCGCGGTCAAGCGGCACCGACTCGCCGATCGCGATCCAGGCCAGCAGCGTGCCGCCCAGCATCTTCAGCACGCCGGGCAGGACCCAGCCCGGTCCGCCGATGGCCACGCCCAGCCACCAGCGGCGCCGGTTCGCGTCCGTGCGCGCAGGCATGAAGCGCAGGTAGTCGGCCTGCTCGCCCATCTGCGTCATCAGCGCGATGCCCACGGTCATGGCGCTGCCGAACTTCAGCACGTCGAACACGCCGCCCTGCCCGTCCTCGCCCGCGTACTGCCACAGGCCGGCCAGCGCATGCGGGTGGGCGCGGAACACGAACACGTAAGGCAGCACCAGCATCGCGATCCACAATGGCTGCGTCCACACCTGCAGCCGGCCGATGGCCGTGATGCCGTGCGTGACCAGCGGCAGCACCACCACCGCGCAGACGAGGTAGCCCCAGGCCGGCGGGATGTCGAAGGCGAGGTCGAGCGCGTAGGCCATCACGGCGGCCTCCAGCGCGAAGAAGATGAAGGTGAAGCTGGCGTAGATCAGCGAGGTGATCGTCGAGCCCAGGTAGCCGAAGCCGGCGCCGCGGGTCAGCAGGTCCATGTCCAGCCCGTGGCGCGCCGCGTAGACGGCGATCGGCCAGCCGGCCAGCGCGATGATCAGCCCGGTGGCCAGGATCGCCCAGAACGCGTTGACGAAGCCGTACTGCACCAGCAGCGTGGCGCCGACCGCCTCCAGCACCAGGAACGACGCCGCGCCGAACGCCGTGTTGGCCACCCGCAGCTCCGACCACTTCCGAAACGACTGCGGGGTGTAGCGCAGCGCGTAGTCCTCCAGCGATTCCTGCGCGACCCAGCTGTTGTAGTCGCGCCGCACCTTCACCACGCGCTGGGGCGCGGGCGGAGCGGTCGGTCCGGAATCGAGGGCGGAGTCGGTCATGGGCACCTGTCACACACTCAAGAGTCGTGCCGTCCGGGCTTGCGCATGGCACCAATCGTGCAATACGCTAGTCAAGATGAACCTGACTCCGCGCGAAAAGGACAAGCTCCTGCTCTTCACGGCCTCGCTGCTCGCCGAGCGACGCAAGGCCCGGGGCCTGAAACTGAACTATCCCGAGGCGATCGCCCTGATCAGCGCGGCCATCATGGAAGGCGCGCGCGACGGGCGCAGCGTCGCAGAACTGATGAGCGAGGGCCGCCACGTGCTCACGCGCGCCGACGTGATGGACGGCATCGCCGAGATGATTCCCGAGATCCAGGTCGAAGCCACCTTCCCGGATGGCACCAAATTGGTGACCGTCCATCAGCCGATCACTTGATCAGGGCGCTGCGCACTCCTGAGGTGCGCGTGCGCCCGACGTTTTCACAGCCTCCCAAGGAACCGATGATTCCCGGCGAACTGCTCACCGACGATGGCGACATCGACCTCAACCCGGGGCGCCGCCGATTGACGCTGGTCGTCGAGAACAGCGGTGACCGGCCGATCCAGGTCGGCTCGCATTACCACTTCGCCGAGACCAATGGCGCGTTGCGCTTCGACCGCGCCGCTGCGCGCGGCATGCGGCTGGACATCGCCTCGGGCACCGCCGTCCGCTTCGAGCCCGGCCAGCAGCGCACCGTGACGCTGGTCGACCTTGCCGGGGCGCGCACCGTGTTCGGCTTCCGCGGCCTCGTGCAGGGAGCGCTCTGATGCCCACCATCGGCCGCCGCGCCTATGCCGAGATGTTCGGCCCCACCACCGGCGACCGCGTGCGGCTGGCCGACACCAACCTGATCATCGAGGTCGAGAAGGACTTCACGCTCGCAGCCGGCGGCTACGGCGAAGAGGTGAAGTTCGGCGGCGGCAAGACGATTCGCGACGGCATGGGGCAGAGCCAGGCGGTCAACGGCCCGGGCGTTCACGAGGCCGTCGACTGCGTGATCACCAACGCGCTGATCCTCGACCACTGGGGCATCGTCAAGGCCGACATCGGCCTGCGCGGCTGCCGCATCGCGGCGATCGGCAAGGCCGGCAACCCCGACGTGCAGCCGGGCGTGGACATCGTCATCGGCCCGGGCACCGAGATCATCGCGGCCGAAGGCATGATCGTCACGGCCGGCGGCATCGACACCCACATCCACTTCATCTGCCCGCAGCAGATCGAGGAGGCGCTCTCCAGCGGCGTCACCACGATGATGGGCGGCGGCACCGGCCCGGCCACCGGCACCTTCGCCACCACCTGCACGCCCGGCCCGGCCAACATCGAGCGCATGCTGCGCGCGGCCGACGCGTTTCCGATGAACCTGGGCTTCATGGGCAAGGGCAACGCGAGCCGGCCCGAGGCGCTGCGCCAGCAGGTGGAAGCCGGCGCCATCGGCCTGAAGCTGCACGAGGACTGGGGCACCACGCCCGCGGCCATCGACTGCTGCCTCACCGTGGCCGACGAACTGGACGTGCAGGTGGCGATCCACAGCGACACGCTCAACGAGAGCGGCTTCGTCGAGGACACCATCGCGGCGTTCAAGGGCCGCACGATCCACAGCTTCCACACCGAAGGCGCGGGCGGCGGGCATGCGCCCGACATCATGCGCGTGGTGGGCGAGGCCAACGTGCTGCCGTCGTCCACCAACCCGACGCGCCCGTTCACCGTCAACACGCTGGACGAGCACCTGGACATGCTGATGGTGTGCCACCACCTGGACGCCGGCATCGCCGAAGACCTGGCCTTCGCCGAGAGCCGCATCCGCCGCGAGACCATCGCCGCCGAAGACATCCTGCACGACCTCGGCGCGATCAGCATGTTCAGCTCCGACTCGCAAGCCATGGGCCGCGTCGGCGAGGTGATCCTGCGCTGCTGGCAGACCGCGCACAAGATGAAGGCGCAGCGGGGTCCGCTGGCGGGTGACGGCGAGCGCAACGACAACACCCGCGTGAAGCGCTACGTCGCCAAGCTGGCCATCAACCCGGCGATCACGCACGGCATCGCGCACGAGGTCGGCTCGATCGAGGTGGGCAAATGGGCCGACCTCGTGCTCTGGCAGCCCGCGTTCTTCGGCGTGAAGCCGGCGCTGATCCTCAAGGGCGGCTTCATCGCGATGGCCGCGATGGGCGACGCCAACGCCTCGATCCCGACGCCGCAGCCGGTGCACTACCGGCCAATGTTCGGCAGCTACGGCGGCGCGTTGACGCAGGGCTCGCTCACCTTCCTGTCCCAGGCCGCCATCGCCGCCGGCGTGCCGGCGCGCGCCGGGCTGCACAAGCCGGTGGCCGGCGTGAAGAACACACGCCAGGTCACCAAGCGCCACATGATCCACAACGACTGGCTGCCGAAGATGGAGATCGACGCGCAGACCTACGAAGTGCGCGCCGACGGCCAGTTGCTCACCTGCGAGCCGGCCACCGAGCTGCCGATGGCGCAGAAGTACTTCCTGTTCTGATCAGGGGGCGGCGGGCCTCGATCCCCCTGCGACGGATGCCCGGCCGCGCCGCAGGATCGACAAACGCGCATGTAAACGACGCCGCCGATGTGCACGCTTGCGACCTTTCACGCGTTGTAAGCACAGGCACCCGCAACGCTGCCACGAACGCCTCATCGTTTACACGCAGAGGCGGCTCCCTGGCTCGCCGATTGCTAGTGTTTTATTGCTCGCATGGCATCCTTCAAGGAGAGCATATGAAAGTCGCTGGCGAATCGGATCCCGCACCCTGGCAGCCCCTCGGCGAGCGCGTCATGCGCCAGCCGCCGGCCCAGCCGGAGTGGAAACCGTTGCCGCATGCGCCCTGCATCGAAGTCAACAAGCAAGGTCAATTGCGCACCAACCTGCCGCTTCCGAAGTAAATCGGGTGGCACCAAGGCATCGCCCCTGAGCGAGGCCTGATATCCGGCTCGGCATCGTCCGATCCGCACGCCGGCTTCCTCCGGGAGGCGCCCCAACGGCTCAACGACGCTTCACGCGGCGTCAAGGCGGAGCTTCCCTCCCCTATACAACATGCCCCGGCGCGGGAAGCCCCGAGGCACGGCCAGCCGCCACACCTGCGAAACTAGCGCTCTTGCTCGCGCGCCTTCGCCGCGGCACACGCTGGAGATTCGCATGAAAGCCATCTGGAACGGGGCCGTCCTGGCCGAGAGCGACGACATCGTCACCGTCGAGGGCAACCACTACTTTCCCGCGGCCAGCCTGAACCGCGACTACGTCACGTTCAGCAACCACCGCACGAGCTGCCCGTGGAAGGGCCAGGCGTACTACTACACGCTGTTCGTCAACGGCGAGATGAACCCCGAGGCCGTCTGGTACTACCCCGAGCCGACCGAGGCCGCCGCCAACATCAAGGGCCGCGTCTCGTTCTGGAAAGGCGTGAAGGTCGAAGACTGACCTGCGCCGGCCCGATCGCTGAAGACACTCCGACAAGATCACACCACAGCCACCGTCCCATGCATCTCCCAAGACATCTCCTCGCCGCCCTCGTCGCCGCTGGTTGCGCCAGCTTCGCCACGCCTTCAGCCATGGCCGAAGACGCAGCGTCTGCGCCGCGCGCGGCCGAAACGCCGCTCACCAGCTTCCCGTACACCCCCGTGCTCGACACCACGGCGATGGACACGAGCGTGAACCCGTGCGTCGATTTCTACCAGTACACCTGCGGTGGCTGGCAGAAGAACAACCCGATCCCGCCGGACCAGGCGAGCTGGGACGTCTACGCCAAGATGGCGCAGGACAACAAGCGCGTGCTGTGGGGCATCCTTGACCGCCTCGCCACGCAGACCGACGGCCGCAGCGTGCCGCAGCAGAAGATCGGCGACGCATTCGCCGCCTGCATCGACGACAAGCGCGTGGAGGCACTCGGCGCCAGGCCGATGCAGCCGCTGCTGGACCTGATCGCCGGCATGAAGACCAAGAAGGACCTGCCCGCCGTGCTGGCCGCGCTGCAGTTGGCCACGGCCGACGACGGCCTGTTCTTCAACTTCTCGTCGGCCCAGGACTACGGCGATTCCACGCGCGTGATCGCGTTCGCGAGCCAGGGCGGCCTGGGCATGCCCGACCGCGACTACTACTTCAAGACGGACGCCAAGTCCAAGGAACTGCGCGAGAAGTACGTGGCCCACGTCGCGCGCATGTTCCAGCTGATGGGCGACAGCGCCGACGACGCACAGCGCGAAGCCGCCGTCGTGATGTCGCTGGAAACCGCGCTCGCCAAGGGCTCGCTCACCCGCGTGGAACAGCGCGACCCGCAGAAGCTGTATCACAAGGCCAACGAGCGCGCGCTGCAGGCGCTGACACCGGCGTTCGACTGGAAGCCGTACCTGACGACCTTGGGCGTGGCGGGCAACGACCGCTACAACATCACCGCGCCCAAGTTCTACCAGACGCTCGATTTCCAGCTGCGCATGCGCAGCCTGGCCGACCTGAAGACCTATCTCCGCTGGCACGTGGCGCATGCCTCGGCGCCCTTCCTGTCGTCCGCCTTCGTCAACGAGAACTTCAGCTACTTCAGCCACACGCTGCGCGGCGTGCCCGAGCTCGCGCCGCTGTGGCGCCGCTGCGTGGCGCTGGTCGACAACCAGATCGGCGAGGCGCTGGGCCAGGAGTTCGTCAAGCTCACCTTCGGCCCCGAGCTGAAGGCCAAGACGCAGCACATGACCACGCAGATCGAGACCGCGATGGAGAGCGAGATCAAGGGGCTGGACTGGATGAGCGCCACGACCAAGGTCAAGGCCCTCGAGAAGCTGCACGGCATCGTCAACAAGATCGGCTACCCGGACAAGTGGCGCGACTACTCGGCCCTCGTCATCCGGCGCGACGACCTGCTGGGCAACGTGGAGCGCGGCAACGAGTTCGAGGTGCGCCGCGAGCTCGGCAAGATCGGCAAGCCGCTCGATCGCGGCGAGTGGGGCATGACGCCGCCGACCGTCAACGCGTACTACGACCCGCAGATGAACGACATCAACTTCCCGGCCGGCGTGCTGCAGCCGCCGCTGTTCGATGCCAAGCTCGACGACGCGCCCAACTACGGCAACACCGGCGGCACCATCGGCCATGAACTGACGCACGGCTTCGACGACGAAGGCCGCCAGTTCGACGCCGGCGGCAACCTGCGCAACTGGTGGACGAAGAAGGACGCGGCCGAGTTCGACACGCGCACCAAGTGCCTGACGGATCAATACGGCCAGTACGTGGTCGTCGACGACATCCGCATCAACAGCAAGCTGACGCTGGGCGAGGATCTGGCCGACTTCGGCGGCCTGGTGCTGGCGCTGATCGCCTACCGCGCCGAAGAAGCGGCCAACCCGCCGCCGGCGCTCAAGGACGGCTTCACCCCCGACCAGCGCTTCTTCATCGGCATGGCGCAATGGGCCTGCGCCAACACGCGCCCGGAAGACCAGCGCCTGCGCGCCGCCACCGACCCGCACTCGCCGCCGAAGTACCGTGTCAACGGCCTGGTCGCGAACTTCAAGGAGTTCGAGAAGGCCTTCTCCTGCAAGCCGGGCCAACCGATGGCCCCGGTCAACCGTTGCAGCATCTGGTGATGTAAGGTAACGGTCGCGGTCCGCCGCGGCCAGCATTCCTCGCGGGCCGCCATCGAGCGGCCCGCGGCTTTTTGGGTATTGGAATCATCATGACTGACAAGAACAGCGCCGCCATCCAGGTCGGCAAGCGCATCGCCGGCGGCAAAGGTCTCAGCGCCGTGTTGCTGCGCCGCGCGAGCGAGGTGGAACTGGCCTGGGACGTGCGCCAGAAGAGCCGCATCGAGGCCGCCGACTCGCTCGGTCGCACGCTCAACGTGTTCCTGCCGCGCGGCACCGTGCTGCGCGGCGGCGACGTGCTGGTGGCCGAGGACGGCTCGCTGGTGCGCGTGAAGGCCGCGCCGCAGCCGGTGCTGGTCGTCACGCATTGCGCCGACCACGGCACGCCGTTCGACCTGCTGCGCGCGGCCTATCACCTGGGCAACCGCCACGTGCCGCTGGAACTGCAGCCGGATCGCCTGCTGCTGGAGCCCGACCACGTGCTGGCCGACATGCTGCGCATGCAGCACCTGATCGTCACCGAGACGGCCAGCGCGTTCGAGCCGGAAGGCGGCGCGTATGGCGCGAGCGGGGGCGCGCATGCGGGTCACGCACATGGGCACGACCACGCACATGCGACGCACGAACAGGGGCATGAGCACAAGCACGAGCCCGCCGCACACGATCATGGCCACGACCACGGTCACAAGCATGGCCATGCGCACGATCACGCGCACGACCAGCCCAAGGCCACCGGCAAGCCGATCGGCATCGCCGTCGTCGGACAGCCGGCGCCGCACGTGCACGGCCCCGACTGCGACCACGACCATGGCCGCGCGCACGATCACGGCCACGACCACGAGCGCTGACCCGATGCGCGTTGCCACCGCCACCGGCGACGCCGTGCTGCTGCAGCTGATGTGGCTCGCCTCGCCGGCGCTGCCCGTCGGCGGCTTCAGCTACTCCGAGGCGCTGGAAGCGGCGGTCGACACCGGCCGCGTCACCGGCGAGGCCAGCGCGGCCGACTGGCTCGCCAACCAGATGGCGCTGGCGCCCGCGCGCGCGGACCTGCCCGCGCTCGCCCAGGCGCACGACGCCTGGCTGCGCCACGATCTCGCCCGCGTCACGAAGTTGAACGACTTCATGGTCCGTACGCGCGAAACGCGCGAGCTGCGCCTGCAGAGCGAGCAGATGGGCCGCTCGCTGGTCGAGTGGCTGCGCAACCAGCGCGGCCACGACGACAACCCGCGCCTGCAACACCTGGCCACGCTGGCGCCCTCGCCCACCTGGCCGATCGCGTTCGCACTCGCCACCGCGCGCGCCAACGCCAGCGCGGCACAAGCCTTGCATGCCTCGCTGTTCGGTTGGGCCGAGAACATGGTGCAGGCGGCGCTGAAGGCCGTGCCGCTGGGGCAGCTCGCCGGCCAGCGCATCCTTCAGTCGCTGGTCGACCAGATGCCGGCGCTGATCGCCGGCGCGCTGACGATGGGCGACGACGACATGCAGTCGTTCTCGCCGATGCTGGGCATCGCCAGCGCCCAGCACGAGACGCAGTATTCGCGCCTGTTCCGTTCCTGAGAAATCCCAAGCTCGACCAGAGATCCTTCATGACCGACTTCGCCCAGACCCCTGCCGCCCGCGCCACGCCGCTGCACCACATCGCCAACCGCAGCAAGCGCCTGCCGCCGCTGCGCGTGGGCGTCGGCGGCCCGGTGGGCTCGGGCAAGACGACGCTGGTGGAAATGCTGTGCAAGGCGATGCGCGACCGTTGGGACCTGGTGGTGGTCACCAACGACATCTACACCAAGGAAGACCAGCGCCTGCTGACCGTGGCCGGCGCGCTGGCGCCCGAACGCATCATGGGCGTGGAGACGGGCGGCTGCCCGCACACGGCGATCCGCGAGGACGCGTCGGTCAACCTCGAGGCGATCGATCGCATGCTGGAGAAGTTTCCCGAGGCCGACATCGTCTTCATCGAGTCCGGCGGCGACAACCTGGCCGCCACCTTCAGCCCCGAACTGAGCGACCTGACGATCTACGTGATCGACGTCGCCGCGGGCGAGAAGATCCCGCGCAAGGGCGGCCCCGGCATCACCAAGAGCGACCTGTTCATCATCAACAAGACCGACCTGGCGCCGTACGTCGGTGCCGACCTGGCCATCATGGAGGCCGACACGCGCCGCATGCGCCCGAACCGGCCGCACGTGATGACCAACCTGAAGACCCGCACCGGGCTGGCCGAGGTGATCGCGTACATCGAACAACGCGGGCTGCTCGTCGCGGGCTGAAGCCGGTCTCTCGCGATTCGGCCGCCCGCGCACGCCGGTTGCCGGGGATTCGACGCCGGCCGCACGATCGTTCAACGACCTGCGCCGAACAGGCGTCTTTGGTCTACCACAGGTCGCCAAAAGACCCCATCATCCCGTCGCGAGCAAGCTTCTCCGTTTTCCAGTACCTTTCGCGCCAGACAAGCACCAGGAGACACCGCATGCGCGGTCTACAAGAACGCCTGAAGGCGCTGAGCTCGGCTCGCCTGCAAGGCATCGGGCGCGGCGTGGAAAAGGAAAGCCTGCGCGTGACGCCGCAGGGCACGCTCGCCACCACGCCGCATCCGGCGGCGCTGGGCGCCGCATTGACGCATCCGAACATCACCACCGACTTCAGCGAGGCCCAGCTCGAGCTGATCACCGGCGTGCATGCCAGCGCCGAAGCCGCCGAGCTGGAGCTGACCCAGGTGCACCAGGCCGTCTACCGCGCGCTCGGCGACGAGATGATGTGGGTGGGCAGCATGCCCTGCACGCTGCCGCCCGACGACCAGATCCCGCTGGGGCGGTACGGCACGTCCAACGTCGGCCAGGCCAAGACCGTGTACCGCATGGGCCTGGGCCACCGCTACGGCCGCCGCATGCAGACGATCTCGGGCATCCACTACAACTGGTCGCTGCCCGACGTGACGACGGCCGAATACTTCGGCCTGATCCGCAACTTCCGCCGCCATTCGTTCCTGCTGCTGTACCTGTTCGGCGCCTCGCCGGCGGTGGCGCGCGGCTTCGCGGATGGCGCGAAGGATCTGCAGCCGCTCGGACCCGACACGCTGCACATGCCGCACGCGACCTCGCTGCGCATGGGCAACCTCGGCTACCAGAGCGACGCGCAGACTTCGCTGTCCGTGAGCTACAACAGCCTCGACAACTACGCCGCGTCGCTGTCCGACGCGTTGGTGCGCCCTTACCCGGCCTACGAGAAGCTGGGCATCCGTGCACCCGACGGCACGTACCAGCAGCTCAACGACAGCCTGCTGCAGATCGAGAACGAGTTCTACGGCACGATCCGCCCCAAGCGCGTGATCTTCCCGGGCGAACGACCGCTGCACGCGCTGCGCGAGCGCGGCGTCGAGTACATCGAGGTGCGCTGCATGGACCTCGATCCGTTCGTGCCCGCCGGCATCGCGCCGGCCACGATGCGCATGATCGACGTCTTCCTGCTGCACTGCCTGCTCGACGACAGCCCGCTGGACTCGCCCTACGAGATCGCCGAGCTGGGCCGCAACCAGCAGCGCGTCGCCGCGCACGGTCGCGAGCCGGGATTGAAGCTGGAGCGCGGTGGCGTGGAAACGCTGATGTCGGACTGGCTCGGCGAGATCCTCACCGAATGCGGCCCGATCGCCGCGTGGCTCGACGCGCACGAAGGCACCGACGCCCACTCGCAGGCGTTGGCCGCGGCGCGCGCCGCGATGCTGGCGCCCGATACGCTGCCGTCGGCACGCGTGCTGGCGGAGATGAAGGCCCGGCACGGCGGCTCGCACGACGCGTTCGTGCGCGCGCACTCGTTGCGCACGCGGGCGCACATGCTCGCGCTGGATCTGCCGGCCGACGTCGCCGCGCGGATGGCGGCACTCGCCACCGAGTCGCTGGCCGGGCAAGCCCGCATCGAGGCGGCCGACACGATGCCGTTCGAGATCTACCGCCAGCAGTACCTGGCGCCGGAGCGACTGCGGTTGCCGCGCGGGGCGCCGGTGCCTGCGGGCTGAGCCGACTCGGCGAGCAGCCGGTTCCATCGGGAACGTCGTGGTCTCCTCGGCGCACGCGTCGTTTCGACGAGGGCGCTCGCCGGCTGACCGGACAGCATCGATACACCATAGCGTCTGCGCAAGCGCCTTTGTCCTACGCCCATATCGGTGGCGTCACCACGTTCATGGTGGCGCCTCGTGCGACAGTGAGCGGACGTCTTACGATCGCACGTGAGCGGATAGACAGCGCGGGAGCGAAAACAATGGAAGACGACCGTTTCTGGGCCTTCATCGGCGCTGCTCGCGATGCCGCGGGTGACGACGTGGACGACCGCGTCAGCGGCCTGGAGCAGGTGTTGCTGAACCACCATCCCGACGAAGTGATGGAGTTCCAGCACAAGTACGACGAGCTCCTGGAACGCGCGTACCGTTGGGATCTGTGGGGCGCCGCCTTCGTGATGAACGGCGGCTGCTCGGACGACGGCTTCCGTCATTTCCGCGACTGGCTGATCTCCGAAGGCGAGGCGGTGTACGAAGCCGCGCTCGCCGCCCCCGACAGCCTGGCGGCGGTCAACCAGGACGAGGAGTTCGGGCTCGAGTCCTTCGGCTACGTCGCGGCCGAGGTCTACGAGCAGATGACCGACGCCACGATGCCGCGTGGCAAGGCCGTGGAGTCGGCGTCGCCCGCAGGCAAGGAGTGGCAGGAAGACGAGCTGCCGACGCTGTTCCCGCGCCTGTCGAAGAAGTTCGGCCAGTGACGACGTTGTCGCTGATGACCGCGGCCGGATACGAGGCGTGGCGCGAGGAATCGATTCCCGGCGACGCGCTGTCCAAGCGCGTCGGCACTTCGCGCTGACGTTCAGCCCAGCGCCACCCGCGGGATCGCGTCCCCCGGCTCGAAGCCGAACACCTGCGCATAGAACGACAGCTCCGCCTCCAGCGCGCGCTGGTTCGACTCCTTCTTGCGAAAGCCGTGGCCCTCGCCTTCGAACGCGATATAGGCCACAGGAATGCCTTGCGCCCGCAGCGCGGCCACCATCGTCTCGGACTGCGCCGGTGGCACCACCTTGTCGTCGAGGCCCTGGAAGAAGATCACGGGGCACGACAGCCGATGCGCCGAATGGATCGGCGAGCGCTCGGCGTACAGGCGCTCGCGTTCGGGCAGCGGCGCGAGCAGGTCGGTGGTGTAGCGCGACTCGAACTTGTGCGTGTCGGCATCCAGCGCGCGCAGGTCGCCGACGCCGTAATAGCTCGCGCCGGCCTTGAAGACGTCGTGGAACGCCAGCGCCGCCAGCGTGGTGTAGCCGCCGGCGCTGCCACCGCGGATCGCCAGGCGATCGCCGTCGACCAGGCCCTGGTCTGCCAGATGGCGTGCGCCGGCGATGCAATCCTCCACATCGACGATGCCCCATTGCCCGCTCAGCAACTGCCGATAGGCGCGCCCGAAGCCGGTGCTGCCGCCGTAGTTGACGTCGAGCACCGCGAAGCCGCGGCTGGTCCAGAACTGGGTCGCGAGCTTGAGGGTGTTGCTGGCCATGGCAGTCGGGCCGCCGTGGCCGATGACGATCAGCGGCGGCCGCTCGCCCGCGGGCGCCTGGAAGCCGGCGTTGCGGGGCGGATAGTGGAAGGCGTGCGCCGTGCGGCCATCGGCGCCGAGAAAGCGGATCGTGCGCGGCGTCGACAGCAGCGCCGCGTCGGGCAGGTCGTCCATGCTGCTCGCCAGCACGGTGACGCTGCCGTCGGCCAGCGCGATGCGGGCGATGCGGCTCGGCGCCGTGGGCGAACCCGCCTCGACGACGGCGAAGCCGGGGCCGACGCGAAGCTCGACGATGTCCTCGAACGGTGCGGGAAGAGTCGTCGCGACGCCGGTGCGCACGTCGATGCGCAGCAGCCGGCTGATCGCGTCCTCGCGGCAGGTGGCGACGATCTCGTGCGGCCCCGAGAAGCCGTAGGACGACTGCCCGAACACCCATTGCGGCAAGCCGAACTCGGCCTCCATGGGCAGCACCTGAACCAGGCCGGCCGCCTCCAGCCGATACAGGTTCCAGAAGCCGCTGCGGTCGGACACCACGTACAGCCTGCCGTCCGGCGCCCACACGGGCTGGCACAGCGATTCCGCGGGGCCGCCGGCCACGCACCGCGCATGCGTCAGCGTGCCGTCGTCGGCGATCGCGGCGAGCCACAGCTCGGTGCCTTCCCAGGGCATGCGCGGGTGGTTCCAGCTGAGCCATGCCAGGCGCCGGCCCTCGGGCGAGACGCGGGCCGACGCGTAGAAGTCGGCCCCCTCCACCAGCGTGGAAGAGCCGCTGCCGTCCAGGTTCAACGCGACGATCGTGTTGCGCGGTTCGCCCTCCCCGCCGTGCTGCTCGCGCACGGCGACCAGGCGACCGTGCGCCGCATCGAGCTCCAGGTCGGCGTGGCGCTGCGCGCCGTCGGCGGTGATCGCCACGGGGGCCGCGTCGCCCACCTGCACGTAGACGAGGTTGTCGGCGAAGTTGGAGAACCAGATCGTGTCGCCCGCAGCGGTGTAGGCGCCGCCCCCGTACTCGTGCACGCGGGTGCGGACGTTGAACGGCGCCGGCGTGACGATGCGCGGCGCGCCGCCACCCTGCGTGGCGACGGCCGTACGACCGTTGTCCTCCGGCAGGCTCTGCAGCCACAGCACGCGATCGCCGACGATGCGGGGCGAGCCAACGGGGCGTACGCCCGCCGCCACGCGGGCGGCAGTGATGGTGGAAGTCCAGGTGCCAAAGGGCGCCGTGACGGGGTCGGTCATGTCTGATTTCCTTTTTGGTCGTGATTCTGTTCCAGCACCCCGTGCACGAGCGCGGCCAGCCGTTCCAGCGTGTATTCCTTCTGCAGTAGCGCGGCGACACGCAGCTCGCCGGCCTGCTGGCGCATCTCGTCAGAGATGAAGCCCGAGGTGATGATCACCGGCAACTGCGGCACCGCCTGCGCCAGCGCGGTGGCCAATTCCATGCCGTTCATCTCGGGCATGTTGAAGTCGGTGACGACGATGTCGAACGCGCCGGGATCGGCCAGCACGCGCGCGAGCGCCGCGACCGGTTGCTCGAACGTGGTCACCCGGTAGCCGGCGCGCTGCAGCAGGCCGTCCACCATCAGCACCATGGCCGGATCGTCGTCCACGCACAGCACGTGCTGTCCGGTGCCGCGCGGCGCGACGAGCTCCGCGGGCGGCACGTCGACCTCGTCGAGCGGCGCGTCGCACAGCGGCAGCCAGAGATCGAAGCGGCTGCCCACACCCTGGGTGCTGTCGACCTGGATCGCGCCGCCATGCACGCTGACGATGCCGTGCACCACGGCCAGCCCGAGGCCCGTGCCGTGGCCGACCTGCTTGGTGGTGAAGAACGGCTCGAACACGCGGGCTCGCGTGGCCTCGTCCATGCCCGAGCCGTTGTCGGCGATCCAGAGGTGGACGCGCGCGCCGTTCAGCAACGCTGGCGGCCAGGCGCTGGCCGCATCGGCGGAGCCGGTGGAGTGCGCGTCTTCCACGGCCAGGCCCACCTCGATGCGACCGCTGCCCGCGGGCAGCGCATGCCAGGCGTTGGTGCACAGGTTCATCACGATCTGCTGGATCTGCGTGGCGTCGGCGCGCACGTGGACGGGCTGCGCGGGCAGGTGCACGCGCAACTCCACTTGCGCGGGCATTGCCGCGCGCAGCATGTCCAGCGTCTCCTCGATGACCGGCTGCAACGCCAGCGTGTGCAGCTCCTGCGCCTGCATGCGGCTGAACGTGAGGATCTGCTGCACGAGGCTGCGCGCACGCACGGCCGCGCGCTCGATCTGCGCCAGGCTCGTATCGCCGGACAAGCCGATGGCCGCATCCTGGCGAGCGGCCGCCACGTTGCCGATGATGGCGGCCAGGATGTTGTTGAAGTCGTGCGCGATGCCGCCGGCCAGCGTGCCGATCGCCTCCATCTTCTGCGCATCTCGCAGCTGCTTCTCGAGCGCCGCGCGGCGCTCCTCGGCCAGGCGGCGTTCGTTGATGTCCGTGAGCATGCCCAACGCGCCCGAGGCCTGGCCGGCGTCGTCGAAGATAGTCCGCATCGACAGCAACACCCACATCGTGGAGCCGTCGGCGCGGCGCAAACGCAACTCGATCGGGCCGCCTCCGGCGGCGCCGGGCATGGCCAGTGCGGCGCGGCAACGCTCGGCGTCTTCAGGCTCCATGAAGTCGTCCAGCGGCTTGCCCTGCAGCGCATCCTCGCTGATGCCCAGCCACTGCGAGATGCGCGGATTGACGAACGCCAGGCGACGCGACGCATCCAGCAGCCAGATGCCTTCGCTGGCCATGTCGACGATGCGGCGATAGCGCTCCTCGCTCGCCCGCAGCTCGCGCGTCATCGCATGGGCGGCCGCGTATGCGCGGGCGCGCGCCGTGACGAGCTGGTGCGCGATCACGGCCAGCAGCAGGCTCAGCACCGTGCCGGCCACCAGGATCACGGTGGACGCGTTGCGTGCGTGCACGCGCTCGAACTCGGGCAGCGAACTCAATTCCATCGTCCAGGTATGGCCCGCGAACGTGACGTACTCCCGGGCGTTGAAGCGTGCCACGCGCATCTGCTCGCGGGCGTCGGCGCTCGCCTCGGGCACTGTGGCGGTGCTGTACATCAACGAGGCTTCGCCGGTATCCGCGCCATCGTGCAGCCGAATCAGCAAGCCCGGCCTCTGCTCCCCGTACAGCGTCGACATCAGGTCGCCGACGCGGAACGCCGCCCGCACCCAGCCGATGGCGTTCGCCCGCCGCTCGGCCACCGTCCGGACGGACGCGCCCTTCGCATAGACCGGCAGGTAGATCAGGCAGCCCGCGCGGAGCTCGGGCCCGGCATCGACGCGCAATTGCACCAGCGCCGTGAGCGCGGCGTTGCCCGAATCGCGCGCCTGCAGCATCGCGACGCGCCGGGTGGCGTCGGACATCGCGTCGTAGCCGAGCACGAAACGGTTGGCCATGCTGTCCGGCGCGATGAGTACCAGCGGCGCATAAAGCTCGCGCACGCCCTCCGGCCGTACGCGATATTCGGGGCGACCGGTCATTCTCTGGTGGCCGACGTGGTCGGCCAACCCCGCCGGCGTCACCAGCGTGGCGAAGCCGATGCTTTGCAGCCCGGCGGCATCGGGGCCCGACATCACCGTGTCGACATAGGTTGCGAACGCGGTGCGATCGATGCCCTGGTCGGCCGACAGCAGCCCCTCCACCCCGCGCAGCATCTGTTCGTAGTTGGCGATACGCTGCTCGATCCGGCCTGCCGTCTGGCGCGCGTTGCCGTCGAACACGGCGCGCAGGCGCGCCTGCTCGTTGTTGCGCTCGTGAATGCACAGCCCCACCGTGAAGGCCAGCGTGATGGCGCCGACGAACAAGGCAATGAGGGGAGGCAGGGTGCGCTTCACCGTTGCCTTAGAACTGCGTCATCTGCCGGGCCAGATCCACCGGGAAATACTTCTCGAAGATATGGCGTATCGTGCCGTCCGCGCGCATGGTCAGGATCACGTCGCGCCAGGCGGCCTGCTGTGCGGGCGAGAGCGACTTCTTCGACATCACCAGTCCGTGCAGCACCGGCGGGTCGCCGAACTCGAGGATGGCCGTCTGTGCCTTCAGCTGCGCGCCGGCGATCACCGGGAAGTCGAACGGCTCGATGATCATCGCCTGGATGTCGCCATCGAGCAGCACCGAGTAGAGCGGTTCGAGACTGCTGGCATACGTGATGCGTTCCTCGCCCTCGAGCGCATCGACGAAGGCGTTGGCCCGGTCTCCATAGCGGAAGCTGCGGATCAGGCCCAGGCGCAGCCCGCGCTTGCGGCCGAACTCGGCCACGCTGCGCACGTCGGCATCACGGCGCACGAACAGGTAGTACTTGTTGGACACGTACCAGGCGAATGCCGCGAACTTGTCGCGCTGCGGGTTGCTGATGCCCGACAGCGTGAAATCGAGCGCACCGGTCTCGATCAACTGCCAGATGCGGGCCCGCGGCAGCACGGTCAACGTGAGGTGGCAGCCGCTGCGCCGCGACATTTCGTCGGCGACGTCCTTGTCGATGCCTTCGCCCGTCTGGCTGGTGTACAGCAGACCGTGTTCGTGCAGGCCGAGAGAGAGGGGGCGCGAGCAGTCGGGCAGGCGGGCCGCCGCAGCGGCGCCGGGCGATGCGGGCGCGGACGCCGCCGAGGCTGGCGGGGCCGGCGCATCCGCGCCCGCCGCCCGCACGCCGACGCAGGCAAGCAGCGCGACGACCAGCCCTGCGAGCTGTTGTCGCATGCCACAAGGCAGGAGGCGGGCGCGAAAGGGCATGGCGTTGAAAGACGAAGCAGGCGTTGGGGCGAAGCCTGGGAAACGCAGGCGCGTCGAACCAGCCATCAGTTCGACATGGAGGCCATGTTACAGATGAGCCGCCCGGTCGAAAACGATATGGCGCTCAGGGTTTCCTGTTTCTTCACGCTCGGGAGACGGTTCGAAGCAAAACCGGGAGCGGAAAGCAAAACCGGATCAGGAGCCAGCTCATCCGGCATGGCGGGGCGGATGGCGGCTCCGGCGGCCGGACGCTGGAAGGCACACGAGGCCATCCTGCAGGGTGAAAGCGCTCATCCCCAGGACTCTTGGGCTGGGGCCGCTCGACGACGCGACCATCGATAACCGGCGCACAAGGGCGGCGGCGGTGCAGAGGTCGTCAACCGCGTCACACCGACTCTCACGATCTGCAGCCGGCGCGCAGCGCCAGAACGCGATTGATCGCATCCAGACAAAGAGGCATCGCCGCAGCGCGACTTGATTCGCGCGGCGGCGATGCCAGCGATCGCAGGGGTCAGCCCGCGGGGTCATTCACTCGAACGTCGGACGCCTTCTTCGTGCAGACAGGGCGACCACTCCCAATCCCGCAAACAGCAGCGCGAGCGGCGCTGGTTCGGGAATAGCCGAGATCGTGATGCTGCCTGAGTAGGAAGCGTCCATTGCTGTCAGCGTGGACGCGTCACCGGCAAACCCGAACACCTGCAGTTGTAGAGGCTGGTCAGCGGTGACGATTCCTTCAAAAATGAAGGAGATGCCACTGCTCTCCGGCAGATAGCTGAAGCCCTGGCCGTTCAACAGCGCCGTGAAGAAATTGACTGGCCCGGACGGGGTCAGGTCGATCTTCACGTCACCGGCAACCGATGACGGGTCAAACGTGAACGTGTCAAAGAACGAACCGTCTACGTTGGAAGCGAGGGTTCCGGCGTAGTCGCCCCCGCCCGTGGGGGTCAAGGTCACCGCGTGCGAAGCGGTGACCGCCAACAGGCCGATCGTTGCGGCACACAACATCTTTTTCATGAGGTGCTCCTGGATCAGTTGTTGAAGTTGCCGGGCAACGGCGTGTCCAGGTACGGGAAGACCCTCTGGAAGTCCGTATAGGTCTTGCGCACGCCGTCGGTGAACGGCAGTCCTCCCGCGGGTGCATCGCTGGGCTTGCAGCCCACCTTCAGCGTGTCCGTGTTGCCCGTCAGCACGCACAACGCACCCATGGCCACGCGCAGCGACAGGTCGACGACGTCGTCGCCAGGCCGTCGCCCATTGGGAAAGCCTGCGTTGTCACCGCCGGCGACACCGAGCGGGTTCTGCGCCCCATAGTTCGGTGGGATCGATGTGTTCAGACGCAGCATCTCCGACGGTGTGACGTGCTGCGGCTGGTTCAGCCCGGAAATGCCCGTCAGGAACGCGGCGACCAGATCCGTGCGCGGGAAGTTCGTCGGCGCGTGTGCCGAAGGAAATAGCGCTTGGATCAACGTCGGCAACGTGGGGTTCGTCACGTAGTTGGCGAAGTAGCTGTCGGTCGACGGCTTGGACGAGTTGAAGCGATCCTTGTCGTCAAGCCCGATGATCACCTCGTTGACGAGCGGCATGCCCAGGCGCGAGACCTGCACCCATTGGCCGCCAGCGACGACGGCGCCGTTGATTCCGCGCGCCGGCGTCGGATTGAGCGTCTGCCCCTGGCGCAGGCTCGCCGTCGTCCACGCGCCGATGACCGGATCGGCCGCCGTGACGAGGCAAGAGATGGGGATCTCCATCGCGATCGTGGAGATGTTCTTGTTCTCCAGGTCGTTCTTGTTGCCGTTGACCTCCGGCCCGAGCGGATTGAGGTTGACCAGGTCAAAGATCTTGCCCACGGCGATGAAGAACGGCTCCTTGCGCTGGCCGACGAACACTCGTCCAGCGCCGCAACCCGGAATGGCGACGTCGTAGATGTGTTGTGCGGCGTAGGTCTCGTAGCCGGTCGTGCTGCCGAAGGTCTTGTCCCCGATGTTGTCGACAGGTTTGTCGAAGGTCGTCGCGCCCGTCGCTATCCGCGTCAACGGCGTGCGGGCGCCTGTCGTGCTGTCACCGCGCACCACGTTGACATTGAACGTTTCCCGAACATTCAGTGTCGCTGGGTTCACGCCGCTGATCGGACCGCTGTCGATCAGCGGGATCTCGACGTTCTTTCCGCCGGAGGGAAGCGTTGTGCCCTTGGAGGTACTCTTGAAGCTGAACTGGAATGTGATGTCCTCCTTCGCGTCGCCGTCGTTGTCGAAATGGATCTCGTAGAGCGCGTTCTGGTTGAACTGGTAGAAGTTGGGACCACCCTGCGGGTCCTGGAAAGGGATGTAGTCGGCCAGTACCGTCACATAACCTTGGCGTCCGGTCTCATAGCTTCGGAACATGTACAAGTCGGTACCGTCAACCGACGGTTGAGTTGCGATGAATGGCGCTTCTCGGTGGCTTGATGCGCCCGCGTCAAGGCTGAATATTGCTAGGCACGCACATACTGCCGACAGGAAGAACGTCTCCTTACCAATCGGACGAGAGATAGGGGTATTCATGAGGTCTCCTTTGAAGTAGACCCGCAGTCGGCCCGATGCCGGAGTGGCATTCAACCCCTAGCAAACATCCGATCGATTTGCATCCAATGGCGGCGCCATTTCGTAGCCGCGTTGTCTCCATAGGAGGATTCAATCCGTGGATATAAACTCGACCGCAAATGTTGTGCCCACATATAGACCAAGGGTTTTCCTGCCGAGCATTTGCGGCTCGTCAACGCGCGAGATTAATAGCTCTTCATCAGGCTGCTCGACAATATTCTTGGCCTTTGCGGTTGAGTTTTTTCGCAACCAGATTCGAGTGAGGGACTCAAGGCGGATCCGGTGACTATCTTGGCGCCCCGCCAAAGCTGCCATCGATGTTCCATCTCGCACCTCTCGAAGTGAACAGACCATTCGTGGACTCATCGGAACTGCGGGCGATCATTCGATCCACTGCGCCGTTGCGAGATTGCTGCGCCAGTCGTTCATGCGGTCGTCATCTGGATGGATGGAAAAGTCCCGCGGGGCCTTCAGCATCAACTGTCGGAGACCGACGATCGATTGCAGCGGTAAGCGCCAAGATCGCCTAAACAGGGGATTCGGCGCCCGACAACTCGACCGTACAGTCTCAGAATCGGCAGGTGATTGACCTCGTGCCGTCGTCAGGAGGGCATCATGGAAATCGCTGAGGCTTGCAAGGCGATCCGGCAGTGCAACGACGCCTTCTGTGCACGGCTCGAATCCCCTCTCCCCCCAGCGTTGGTGTCTGAGGCCGTCCAAGTACTCAAGAGCTACATAGAACGCGTCAGAGGCGACGGCAAGCCTGTACAGGAACTGGCGATCGCTGAGCACCTCGTATGCACTCCGGAAGCCATCCGCTGGGTGATGCCGTTTCTCCTGAGTGCCGAGTCGATGCTGGCTTCCGAACGAAGAAAGCAGTCGGGCTAGCCAGATCAGAACGGTTCGTCTTGCGGCGGCGATTCGGCTGCGGCCCTGGGAGCACGAGACGACAGAGCAGTTTCAGCCTGCTTGAAGTACAGCGGTGCGTCGTCCAGCGACCGCAACCGCTGCATTGCCGCACGTGGCCGGTGGCGGCCGGTCGTGCTCACCGGTCGCGGGGTTGCCCGAGCAACCGCAGTACGTCGAACGCCAACAGGCTGCGATCGGCCGGATCGGCCCAGCGCCGTTGACGCCGGCTTCCCGACCGATCGCGAGACGCGCAGCTCGCACGCAGCGAATGATCGGGAGCCGCCGGCGGCGGGCATCGGCTCGACTACCCGGCGCAGAACCTTCGGCCGCAAGCCGCCGCGCCCGGAAAGTCCGGGCCCGCTTCAAGGCTGGGCGGACGCCGCCGAGGCGGGCGCCGAAACAGCTTGCGCGGCAGCAGCGGTCGACGCCGTTCTCCCGTCGGCGGCAGCCTCTGCGCTCGAGGCCGCGGCGTCGGCTGACACATCGGCCGCGCTGGCGGGCGCGCTGCCTGCGCTGATGGCGGCCGCGGCTCCGTTCTCCGTGCCCTGGACATTGGGCTCGTTGGTGGGATGGCATGCACACAGCAGGCACGACACGGCGATCAGGGGAAGGACGAGGGGTAGGCGCATGGGGACTCCGGTAGGCGGCACGGTCGCGGTCGATGCGGGCAAGTCGCATTCCGTGTTCCGGTCGGAGATCACCTGTCGATTTGCGCAACTGGGCACGTGGAGTGCCGCACCTTGTGACGCTTCGGGAGGCGATCATGCAGGGGTCCGAGAACGTTGACGCGGGACGCCGGGGTTTTCTGCGCACGAGCGGTGGCACCTCCAAACCTGGCACCCATTTCGAGCGCATGTACCACCTCGATCTGCTGAAGCTGGCCGCGGACAAACGCCGCCTGGCCGCTGACATGATCCTCGAGACGATCGGCCTGGATGCGACGACCGCCGCCGAGTTCTTGCGGACGGCGGCTGGACGCGCGTGCGCAGCTCGATTGACGACTTTTGCGAAGCGCCCGAGCTGGGCGAACCGACGAGACCTGCGCAGACCTGACCGGATCAGCCCCGGCGACGAAGTCGTCGAGGTCGGGGTGTACGGCCAAATCTCAGAAAAGTCCTGCGCGGTAGAGAAACTGCTTGCAGCTATCTCCAGTAGAAGGCAACAGCGAGGATGACAAACGCTGCCACCTCGATTCCGGGCGGGGTCAACCGCGCCCCTTTCTTGGACTCCTCGTGAATCTGTCCGACGGTCATGTGCAGCGTCCCGCGCCTGCGCTGACCCAAGACGAACAAGACGAAGAATCCGATGCCGAAGATCGCAAAAAGCGCCTTGGAGACCAGTGGCTCGCGCAAGGCTGGAAAGAGGATGAGCAACGCGGAGAACGCAATCACGATGTAGTAGAACATCGCGGCCACGAGGCTCGTTTGAGGTCTGACATTCATTGGCATGCAGCAACTCCAGAAAGAGGATTGGACGCGAGATGACTCGCGTCCAATGGGGCGAATCTCAATCGCTCAAGCGAGGCGGGCACTTTTCGCCACGCGGGCAGTCAGAGGGAGTGTTGATCCAGTAGGTTGTCCAGGCGCCCGTCGAACCGTAATCGCCATTGGCGGTCGACATTCCGATCGTTTGCGATGATGGCACTTGAGCGGTAGCGGCCATCGACGCCTGAATGGGTCCGGCCGTGGCCCAACTCGTAGCAGCGAGCAATTCGTTGACCATCTCCTGTTCAGTGCCCCCGATCGCATCGTAGAGGTCAGGTGCATAGGTCTCCAAGAGGTAGTTGACGACGTTGCCGACGTACGTCCCCTCTTGCCAGGCAATGGACACACCTTCACCCACGATGGACCAAGTTTCCACGAATGCGCCAAGCGATCCCAGCGCGCCAATAGGCGCCGTGCGCAAGTCGAGGTAGATCTGGTTCGGCGTCCAGTTGTAATACTTGATGATCCCCCCCAGTGTTGAGCCGCTGACCGCACCCCCACCACGCCGGGCTGTAGCGAATCGCTGGCGTGTTCTAGTTGTGCTTGTGCAGACTCGCAAGGCCCGAGGCGTCCCACCGGATGCTGCAAGGCAATCTGCGAAGCGCACCCATGCTACCCATGCATCGACAAATCGACGCCTGTTCGACCACATCGTCGATTGGTAGAAAGGTTGGTAGAACGGAATGAAAAACGGGCCGCTAGGGCCCGTTTTTGCTTACTTCCTGGCGGAGAGGGTGGGATTCGAACCCACGGTACCTTGCGGTACGCCTGATTTCGAGTCAGGTACATTCGACCACTCTGCCACCTCTCCAGGATTCTTGGCTGCCGGCCCGCTCTGAAGCGGTTCTGGCGTTCCGCTGTGGTCAATTGAGCGGAGTCAGACACTCTAGCATGATTCGAGCGAGTCGGCAACGGCGGGCGGGATGTTGGTGCGTCTGTTCAGCCGCCGAAGCGCAGGAACGTCACCCTCACCTTGCCGTTGACCACCTGCACGTCGCGCACGGCCAGTTTGGCCAGCGCCGAAGTGGTGGTGTCGCCCTTGAGGGTGTAGATCGGGTGGCCTTCCAGCGCGCGGCGCAACGCGGCAGGGCCGCGGACTTTCACCACCTGCACGAGCTCGGGCGGGAAGCCGGTGAGCGAGAAGTTGTCGATCTGGACGTCGTCCAGGTAGAAATCGCCCTTGTAGCGCACGTAGCGCAGGACGCCGGAGAAGACCACCTTGCCGGGCACCTCGCGGCGGCCCAGCGTCACCAGCACGTCGGCGCTCAGGCCGATGCGGGGCGAGCCGTCGGTGAGCGTCACGATGGGGGCGCTGAGCGTGAGGCAGGCCACCATCATCGTGCAGTTCTTCTGCGGGAAGCGCGCGTCCAGGCGCGCCTGCAGTTGCGCCTGGTCGATGTCGATGGCGCCCTGGGGGGCATACGCCGTGATCGCCCACCAGCTCGCCGCGCCGACAGCCGCCACAGTGGCCAGACCGATCGCGACGCGGCGTGCGTTCATGGCGTGGGCGTGTCCGCTGGCGGGGCGGCCGGCGCCTCCAGGCGGCGGTTGTGCTCGGCGCCGTATTTCACGCCGAGCATGTTGCAGGCAACGTCGCACAGGATCAGCAGCAGCGTCATGTCCACCGCGTCGTCGCCCGGGTACAACATCAGGCTCAACATCACGCCGACCGCGGCCATGATGCCGCCCACGCGGTATTCGTTGCGCCGCACGATGCGCGCGCAGACGTAGCCGCCGGCCACGGACAGCAGCGAGCCCAGCAGGTGGCCGGCGATCATCACGCCGGAGCCGGGTGGAATGTTCTCCAGCGCGTCGTGCAACTGCGCCTCCGTCATGTCCGGGGCGCCGATCTGCATGGCGTAGATGGTCTGCAGCACGAGGCCCAGCACCGCGGTGCCGCCGATGTCGATGGCCAGGCCGGTGAGCACCGCCCGCAGCGGCGAGCCCGGTGCAGTGGCCGGATCGGGCTCAGGAGGCTTGGACAGTTTGTTCGACATGGGATTCGGGGGTCGGGAGACGGGTCGGTGGCGGGGTCACGCTTGCGGGCCGCCCCAGTGTGCCGCACGCTCGCGGCGCTGGAGGCGCCAGTTGGTAACTTCCAGTCGCACGCCGTCCGGGTCCGTGAAGAACGTGGCGCAGTAGTCGTCCGAGAACGACTCCGAGCGGTCGAGGTCGGAGACGGTGATGTCGGTGTGGTCGATGCCGGTGACGTCGGTCATGAACGCGATCGTAGCGCGGCCGTCATTCCGGCAACTCGTCACCGCGCATCAACGCCAGCAGCTCGCGCGCCATCGGCACCGCGGCCACGCCCTCGCCGTCGTTCTCCAGCACGCTGTCGGCCAGCTCGCGCTTGGTCTGGTGCAGCGTCAGGATGCGCTCCTCCAGCGTGCCGGTGTTGACGAGGCGGTAGACGGTCACCGGCCGTTGCTGGCCGATGCGATGCGCGCGGCCGCTGGCCTGGTCTTCGGCGGCCGGGTTCCACCACGGGTCGGCGATGACGACGTAGTCGGCCACGGTCAGGTTCAGGCCGAAGCCGCCGGCCTTCAGGCTGATCAGGAACAGGTCGCCCTCGCCGTTCTGGAACGCGTCGACGCGGCGCGTGCGCTCGGCCGATGGCGTGCTGCCGTCCAGGTACTGGTAGGCGATGCCGGCGGCATCCAGCGGCTCGCGCAGCAGGCTGAGGAAGTCGACGAACTGGCTGAACACGAGCGCCTTGTGGCCGTTGGCCACCAGCTCGGTGGCGAGTTCGGCGAAGGCCGTCACCTTGGCGCCGGGGCGTTTCAACGTGGGCGTGACCAGGCGCGGGTCGCAGGCGGCGCGACGCAGGCGCGTGAGGCCGGCCAGGATGTTCAGGTGCGCCTGGCCCGCGCCGTCGCCGGCCAGGCTCTTCTCGGCCGCCATCAGCGCCTCGCGACGCAGGGCCTCGTAGTGCGCCTTCTCGGCGTCGTCGCCCTGCACCTGCAACACGAGCTCGGTGCGCGGCGGCAGGTCGGACAGCACCTGGGCCTTGGTGCGGCGCAGGATGAAGGGCGCGATGAGGCGCTTCAGCGTGCGCTGCGCGCCGCGGTCGTGCTGGCGCTCGATCAGGTTGGCGAAGCGCTCGTTGAAGCGCGCCATCGTGCCCAGCAGTCCCGGATTGCAGGCGCGCATCACCGACCACAGCTCGCCGAGCCGGTTCTCGATGGGCGTGCCCGACATCGCCAGCCGGAACGTGGCCTGCAGCGCGAACACCGCCTGGCTGCGCTTGGCCGCGGCGTTCTTGATCGCCTGCGCCTCGTCCAGCACCAGCGTGGCCCACAGCTTGTCGGCAAAGGCCTCGCCGTCGATCTGCAGCATCGGGTACGAGACGAGCAGTACGTCGTGCTTGCCCATCTCGGCGATGACGCTCGCGCGCTCGTTCGTGCTGCCGCGTTCCGCGTAAACGTGCACGCGCAGGGAGGGTGCAAAGCGCGTGGCCTCCGCGCGCCAGTTGCCGATCAGCGACGTCGGCATCACGACCAGCGTCGGGCCGTTCGCGGCGCGCGCCAGCATGATCGCCAAGGCCTGCAGCGTCTTGCCCAGTCCCATGTCGTCGGCCAGGCAGGCGCCGAGGCCGGCGGACGCGAGCCGCATCGCCCACTCGAAGCCCTCTTCCTGATAGGGCCGCAGTTGCGCCTGCAGCGTGGACGGCAGCGCCGGCACGATGCGGCGCGCGTCGTCGAGCGCGATCAGGCGCGCGGCGTAGGCCGCGTCGTGCTCGACCTGCGCGCCTTGCATCGCGGCCTGCAGCCACGGCGCGGCGATGCCGGGGACGCGCAGTTCATCGGGATTGTTGGCGCGCGCGGCCTGCTTCTCTGCGACGACGGCGATGTCGGCCACGCGTTCGCGCAGCTCCTGGGTCAGCGCCAGGAAGCGGCCATCGCCCAGCGGCATGAATCGGCTCTTGCCTTCGGAGGCGAACGCGATCAGCTGCTGCAGCCCGACCACCAGTTCCTCGTCGACCTTCAGCTTGCCATCCAGCGCCAGCCAGTTCTCGTGCGTCTTGACCTTGAGCATCAGCTGGTCGAGCGCGCCCGATGCCACGCGCATCGGCCGGCCTTGCGGCCAGTCGAGCGCGAGGATGGACGTGTGCGGCTGCAGGCGCTCGACCAGCGCCAGCGCGTCGTCGGCGGTATCCAGCAGCCATTCGCACGGCGCGTCCTGCGGCAGCTCGGCCAGCATCGGACACGCGTCGAGCACGTACTCCAGGTGCTGGCGTTCTAGCTTCAGGTCGCGTTGCACGCCCACGCTCTCGCCCTTCAGCGTGGCCACCACGCGCGCGCGGCCGCGACCCGGGATCAGGCGCGGGCCGACGGTGGCGTAGTCGGCGCCGAACGGCGCGGCCACGAGGCGCAGTTGCAGGCCATCGCCCACCGGCTGCAGTTCGGCGCGCAGGCGCGATTCGGCGGGCAGCTCGCGGGCGGCCTGCGCCGTCTCGGCGTCGTCGGCGTGGATGCGGAAGTGGCTGCCGAGGCCGGTGAGCACTTCCTGCAGCTGTGCGGCGCCCTGGCGCGGAATGTCCAGGCCAAGCGGGCCCAGCAATTGAGCGACGCGCTTTTGCGAGGCGGTGAGCCGGATCAGCCTGGCACGCTGCGGGCCGTCGCGCCAGATCGACACCAGGCGCAGCGCGTCGAGCTCCTTCTGCTCGGCCTCGCTGCCGGCCCAGCGCGCGGTCGCGGCGTCGTTGGCTACCTGCAGCGCCGGCTGCATGCGCACGCGCAGGCGTTCACCTTCGTCCAGCACCTCCAGCTCGGGGCCGGCCTCCACCAGTTCGATGAACTGCTCGGGCGCATCCGAGAAAGCGACGTGCGGATGATTGAACAACGCGCCCATCGCCTGCGCCAGGTCCAGGCGCAGGCCGCGGCCGAAGGTCTCCTGGCGGATCGCGCGCACGATGCCGGCGTCGGCCGGCGTGAGCGTCTGCGCCCCGCGTTGAAGGCGACTCAGAGGCACTTCCTTCAACTGCCCCCAGCCGCGTTGGCCACGCTTCTGTTCATTGGGCACCAACGCGCGCACGGCCCCGTTGTCGCCGGTCTCGATGAGCCAGACGACGCGGCTGTCCGGTGCGGCCGCGGCACCCGCCGCTGCCGGCGCGGGCTCGCCGAGGGCGCGCAGCGCCGCCAGCGCCACCTGCCAGCGTTCGAGACCCGCGGGCACGAAGAACCACGATGGCGCCGGCTCGCCGCCCAGCACGCGCAGCGCGGCGGCCAGTTGCTCGGCCAGGCCGTCGAGGCCGGCCGAATCGTAGGCGCTCTTCAGGTGCTGCGCCGAGTCGGCCTCGGCCGGCGGCAGGCCTTCGGCCAGCGAGCCTTCCTTCAACCACGCGCGCATCAGCCAGCGGCCCAGGTCCAGCGGCGAGACGATGCGCGACGCGCCGCTGCGGTAGCCCCACTGGCTGCCGTAGGGCAGGAACGGCTTCATGTCGCGCGGCGCGGCGCCGAGCCGCATCTGGATCGCCAGCGCGATCGCGCCCAGCGGCGTGTCCAGCACCGGATCGCGCTTGCCGCCTTCGGTGAGGCAGAACTTCAGCGCCTTGTCGAGGTGCGCCGGTGTCTGCTGGGCCAGCAACGCCAGCACGTTGGGCAGCGCCACCGACATCGGCACCAGCCCGCGCCGCTTGCCCGTGACCTTGCGCAGCGCGGCGAGCGCGGCGTCGAACTCGGGCTCGGCATCCGACCAGCGGCCCTGCAGCGCGAGCGCGGCCGCGCCGATGGCTTGCGCCAACGCACGCCGGCCTGCCGACGACGCCGGCGCCGCGGTGGCCGGGCGCGCTGTGGCGAGATGGCCGTGCGAGGCGCGCATCGCATCCAGCAGGTCGCCTTCCGCCGGCAGGTCGACGGCGGGCGACAGCAGGCGGCCGAACGACGTCGCCCAGTCCGGGCCGCGACGCTCGGCGCCATCGGCCAGCAGGCGATCGAAGGCGATGGACCAGCGCAGGCCGTGCGTGTGCGGCGCCGCCTCGTCTTCCACCAGCGCCGCTGCGCGTTCGCGCACGAACGCAGCGCTCAGGCCGATGCCTGTCTGCAGCGTGGCGCCGAGGCGATCCAGCGCGCCGGCGAGCACGTCGCCCTGCATGCCGGGGTGCAGGCGAACGAACAGCGTCTCGGCGATGCAGTCGGCAATGGCCGAATCGAGCAATGCCGGAATGTCGTGCAAGCCGGGCGGCAGGCGATCGAGCAACTGCGCCAGGTCGACCGGGCCGGCGCCGCTCATCGCGTCCAGGCGCACGCGCGCGATGGCCGCGGTCAGCGTCGGAAAACGGCCGTGGCCCTGGCGGCCCAGGCTCGTGGCGGCGTAGCCATCGGCATGCGCCAGGGCGTCCTGCAGCGCCGCGTGCGGCACGCGCGACAACAGCATCGTATACACCTGGGGGTACACGTTCATGGGCAACGTCCAGAAGCCGGGACGCCGCTCGTCCTCGTTGGCGAGGCCCTCGGATTGCAGTCGCGCGAGCGTGTGCCGCACCAGCTCCTGTGACGGTGCGACGCTGCCGGGCGTGCGTGCGGCGGGCGAGGCGAGCAGGTCGCCCACCCACGTGCGCGAGCGCGCCAACGCGCCGAGCGCGAGCGCCGCGAGCACGTCGCGCGCGGGGGCGTCGAGCGACGCCAGGGGATCGTCAGGAGTCGTTGCGGCCATCGTTCGCACTCAGTCGCCGGACGATGCGATGGCGTGGCGCGTCAAAGACTGGCCCCGGGCAGCGACGGGTGCGTTCTCAAGCGGACTTCCGCGCCCAGAGCTTGAGCACCACCTCGGCGGCGGCGCGGCTCAGTTGATCGCGCACCTGCGGGTCGTCGAGCTCCTCGTCGCTGGGGCGATCCTCGGCATCGGCGGCGACATCGACGTCGCCACCCAACCAGGCAATCGTCGCCAGGCCCGGCCCGAACTCCGGGTCGGCGAACAGCGGCGCCCAGTCCGCCGGCGCCAGGTCGGTGGCGGCCAGGAAGCCCATGCACCAGTCGGTGGCGTCGGCCAGTTCCTCACCCTGGGTACCGGGCACCTCGGCGACGCTGAACACCGGTTCCCACGCGTCGGGCGCACCGGCGAGCGCGGCCTCGATGCTGCGCAGGTGGCGCAGCACCTGCACCGTGGTCCGTTTGCGTTTTTGATTGCTCCCGAACGGCGCCGGTGCAGGCTCCTGGTCGCCGCCCCAGATCGCCGGCAGCCAGTCGGACGATGCAATCTTGTCGAACACCGGCGGGCCGACGAGCAGCGCCGTCAGGTAGCCGTCCATGCCGTCCAGCGTCATCGTGCCGTCGGCGGGCAGCGTGGTGAGCAGGTCGTCGAGGCTCGCGAGCTCCTCGGCGGTCAGCGGGGTATTGGACGATTTCGGGTCGTACGACGGGTAGTCCATTTCAGGCTTTCAGGACGGCGAGGCCGCCCATGTAGGGGCGCAACACTTCGGGGACGACAACCGAGCCGTCGGCCTGCTGGTAGTTCTCGAGCACGGCGACGAGCGCGCGGCCCACGGCCAGGCCCGAGCCGTTGAGGGTGTGGACGAGCTCGGGCTTGCCTTGCTGTCCGTTCACGATGGGGCGGAAGCGCGCCTGCATGCGACGGGCCTGGAACGCGCCCATGTTCGAGCACGAGCTGATCTCGCGGAAGGTGTTCTGCGCGGGCACCCACACCTCGAGGTCATAGGTCTTGGTCGAGCCGAAGCCCATGTCGCCGGCGCACAGCAGCATCACGCGGTACGGCAGGTCCAGCTTCTGAAGGATGACTTCGGCGTGCCGGGTCATGTCCTCCAGCGCCTGCATGCTCTGCTCGGGGTGCACGATCTGCACCATCTCCACCTTGTCGAACTGGTGCTGGCGGATCATGCCGCGCACGTCGCGTCCGCCCGAGCCGGCTTCCGAGCGGAAGCAGGGGCTGTGGGCGGTCATCTTCACGGGCAGGTCCTCGGCCTTCAGGATCTCGCCGCGCACGGTGTTCGTGAGCGAGATCTCCGAGGTGGAGATCAGGTATTGCTCGGCCTGGACCTCGTCGCCGCCACGCAGCACCCAGAACATGTCGTCCTTGAATTTCGGGAGCTGGCCGGTGCCTTCGAGGATCTCGCGGTTGACGATGTAGGGCGTGTAGCACTCGGTGTAGCCATGCTCGCCGGTGTGCGTGTCCAGCATGAACTGCGCGAGCGCACGGTGCAGGCGCGCGACGCCGCCGCGCAGGAACGTGAAGCGCGCGCCCGAGAGCTTGGCGCCGGTGTCGAAATCGAGGCCCAGCGGCTCGCCCAGGTCGACGTGATCCTTGACCGGGAAATCGAACGTG
>Ga0302157_10000523_pt1 | contig 50825 bp, 53 predicted proteins | sample I_Bog_N3_3_FD_193502 | JGI IMG/M metagenome (GOLD analysis project Ga0302157, IMG submission 193502) | Peat permafrost microbial communities from Stordalen Mire near Abisko, Sweden - I_Bog_N3_3 | ecosystem: Environmental > Terrestrial > Soil > Wetlands > Peat | place: Sweden: Abisko, Stordalen... | reverse complement strand
GAAAATGCTGTCCGGCACCTTGCGCTGCCTCGAGCAATTCGTCGACCCGATACGCCCGTATCGATTGAACGATGTTGGGACGGACGGTCTGCAAAAGCATGGTCACGTTCCTCTCAGAAATCACTTGAACATTGGTCTCGCGACGATCACTTCACAATCCGATGAAAACTGTTGTAGTGATCTTCGGTATAAAAACAAGCATCTGGTTCCGTCGGCTGATTGCCGCCGCAGATGATTCGACGGGCGCCGCGATTGCGTGCGCCCGGCGTCGGCACGGTGTACTCGTGGTAGTAGCCACGAGGCTCGCGCTCCAGGCGCTTCTCATAGTTGCCGAACACCACGCCGTCGCGCGAAAACGGGAACGGACCGCCGGCATGGATCAATTGATCGGTTCGCCGGGCTTCCGGGGGAAGGCTGGACAGCGAGACGTCGACGCCGAGGTCGGCGGCTCCCTTGGCTTGCGAGCTGGCAGGTACCAGCACACCGAACGCCGCGGATGCAGCCAGCACCAGTGCCAGCAAGGCGCCAGTCGTCGAATTGCGGCGGGAGGACGGCATTGCCGTGGCTCCAGCACGCGTGCCCTGGACGGTGGCCGCGTCGACGTTCTTCGCGACGTCCTTCTCGTAGATCACCACTGCTAACCCGTTCGTCCCGGCTGATAGACCGGATCCTGGCTCCGGCGGATTGCTCGCGATAACGGCATCCAATTCCGAAGCAACCCTGAAATTCCAATCCCGAATGGTACCGGAACCCCCTCGAAATCTCAAGTCTCGGAGTGGAGGAGACATCCTGAATGAGGGTTTGGGGGTAAGTGGACGCTTCGCTTCCAAAGCCCGAAAGATGGGTTCGGAGCAAGCCAGGTTCGCGACTGAAATTCCTTGACGGAGGCCCGTGGCGCGCTGACTTTTGGAGCCGGAATGGCGCCGCGAGGGGCATTCCGGCTCGACAACGGGGTATCCGGGGGCGCGGGAAATGCAGCGGCGCGACATGGTTTCATGTCGACTTTCGGTGCCAGCATAACGGCTTGCTGTGGCTCCGAAATGCTGTCCTACAACCCGGCGGCGAAGTCGGGAATGTGGCCCGCCCGTTTCCCGCGGCCGGGCCGGAGGGGTCAGCGTGCCGCGTTCGCGTCAGCGACCGTCAACGCGGTCATGTTGATGATGCGTCGCACCGTGGTCGACGGCGTCAGCACGTGCACCGGTCGCGCGGCGCCCAGCAGCACCGGGCCGATGGCGATGCCGCCGCCGGCGGCCGTCTTGAGCAGGTTGTACGAGATGTTGGCCGCGTCGATGTTGGGCATCACCAGCAGGTTGGCCTCGCCCGTGAGCGTCGAATTGGGCATCAGCCGGGCGCGGTAGGCCGGATCGAGCGCGGCGTCGCCGTGCATCTCGCCGTCCACCTCGAGCCAGGGCGCGGTCTCGCGCAGCAGCGCCAGCGTGTCGCGCATCTTCTGCGCCGACGGATGGCTGCTGGCGCCGAAGCTCGAGTGCGACAGCAGCGCGGCCTTCGGCACGATGCCCAGGCGCTTCATCTCCTCGGCGGCCATGATGGTGATCTCGGCCAGCTGCGCGGCGGTGGGGTCGGCGTTGACGTGCGTGTCGACCAGGAACACCTGGCGGCCCGGCAGGATCAGGCCGTTCATGCAGGCGAAGGTGTTGATGCCGGGGCGCTTGCCGATCACCTGGTCGATGTAGAGCAGGTGGTTGGCGGTGGAGCCCCAGGTGCCGCAGACCATGCCGGCCACTTCGCCCTTGTGCAGCATCATGGCGCCGATCAGCGTCAGGCGGCGGCGCATCTCGATCTTCGCGAGTTGGGCGGTGACGCCCTTGCGCTCGGTCATGCGGTGGTACGTCTGCCAGTAGTCGCGGTAGCGCGCGTCGTGTTCGGTGTTGACCACCTCGTAGTCGCGGCCTTCCTGCAGGCGCAGGCCGAACTTCTCGCAACGCTGCGCGATCACCGTCGGCCGGCCGATCAGCACCGGGCGGGCGATGTTCTCGTCGACGACGATCTGCACGGCGCGCAGGATGCGCTCTTCCTCGCCTTCGGCGTAGGCCACGCGGCGATGCACGGCCACCTTGGCGAGCGCGAAGATCGGCTTCATGGCAGTGCCGGAGGCGTAGACGAAGGTCTGCAGCTTCTCGCGGTACGCAGCCATGTCGGTGATGGGCCGGGCAGCGACGCCCGAGTCGGCCGCGGCTTGCGCCACCGCCGGCGCGATCTTCATCATCAGGCGCGGGTCGAACGGCTTCGGGATCAGGTATTCGCGGCCGAAGCTCAGGTCGGCGCCGGCATAGGCCGCGGCGACGACTTCGCTCTGCTCGGCCTGCGCCAGCTCGGCGATCGCGTGCACCGCGGCCACTTCCATCGCGTCGTTGATCGTCGTGGCGCCGCAATCGAGCGCGCCGCGGAAGATGTACGGAAAGCACAGGACGTTGTTGACCTGGTTCGGATAGTCCGAGCGGCCGGTGGCCATGATGGCGTCGGTGCGCACGGCCAGCACGTCCTCCGGCGCGATCTCGGGCGTCGGGTTGGCGAGCGCGAAGATGATGGGGTTCTCGTTCATGGTGGCCACCATCGCGGGCTTCAATACGCCGCCGGCCGACAGGCCCAGGAACACGTCCGAGCCGACCATCACCTCGGCCAGCGTGCGCAGCGAGGTCTCCTGCGCGAACTCGGCCTTGTCGGGATCCATCAGCTCCACGCGGCCCGTGTAGACGAGGCCGGCCAGGTCGGTGACCCAGATGTTCTTGCGCGGCATGCCCAGCTTGAGCAGCAGGTTCAGGCAGGCGAGCGCGGCGGCGCCGGCGCCCGAGACCACCAGCTTGACCTCGGTGATGGCCTTGCCGCTGACCTTCAGGCCGTTCATCAGCGCCGAGCCCACGACGATGGCGGTGCCGTGCTGGTCGTCGTGGAAGACGGGAATCTTCATGCGTTCGCGCAGCTTGCGCTCGACATAGAAGCAATCGGGCGCCTTGATGTCCTCCAGGTTGATGCCGCCGAAGGTAGGCTCCAGCGCGGCGATGCAGTCGACGAGCTTGTCGAGGTCGTTCTGGGCGATCTCGAGATCGAAGACGTCGATGCCGGCGAACTTCTTGAACAGGACGCCCTTGCCCTCCATCACCGGCTTGGAGGCCAGCGGGCCGATGTTGCCCAGGCCCAGCACGGCGGTGCCGTTGGTGACCACGGCCACCAGGTTGCCGCGCGCGGTGTAGCGGAACGCGTTGGCGGGGTCGGCGACGATCTCCTCGCAGGCCGCGGCCACGCCGGGCGAATAGGCGAGCGCGAGGTCGCGCTGGTTCATCAGCTGCTTGGTTGGCGTGACCGAAATCTTGCCCGGGGTGGGGAACTCGTGGTATTCGAGCGCGGCCTGGCGCAGCTCGGCGCGCTTGTCTTCTTGAGTGGTCATCGGCGGTCCTGGTGGCGTCTGCAATGTCCCGTGCCTCTTCGGCGCGCATGCAGAGTGGGCGGCAATTGTAGGAGCGGCTCTCTAAAAAGAACCGGAATGCATCGGCGACCCATGGCATCGGCATGGGGTCATGTCGAAAGCAAATACTTTCTGCGGTAGAGCGCACCCCGTCAAGCTCGGGTGTCCACATGTCCGACGAGCGTCCGGGCCGGGTCGGTGACAATGCAGTGTGCTGCTCCGCGGTTGGCTGCGACCAATGAAACGCGTGCCGACGGGGTCAGGACTAGGCGCAAACCGCAGTCATGCTGGTTTGCATGACGAGGATTTGCAACGACGGCCTGGCCCCATCGGCACCGTTTCATAGCAGCTAACCGCGGAGCAGCACACTGAGCATGGCCGTTGGTGAATTCGATATGATCGCGAAGTACTTCGCCCGCCCCGTGCGGCATGCCGTGCTGGGCGGCGGCGACGACTGCGCCCTGCTGCAGCCGACGCCCGGCATGCAATGGGCGGTTTCCACCGATGCGCTGGTCGAAGGCCGGCATTTCCTCAGCACCGTGCCGCCCGACGCGCTGGGCCACAAGTCGCTGGCCGTGAACCTGTCCGACCTGGCCGCCTGTGGCGCCCGCCCCGTGGCCTTCACGTTGTCGCTGACGCTGCCACGCGTCGACGAGGCCTTCCTGGCCGGCTTCGCCGAAGGGCTCTACGCCCTCGCACAGGTGCACGACATCGAACTGGTGGGGGGCGACACCACCGCGGGCCCGCTCAACATCGGCATCACCGTGATGGGCGAGGTGCCCCCGGGCCAGGCCCTGCGCCGCGGCGGCGCGAAGGCGGGCGACGAGTTGTGGGTCAGCGGTCGGCTCGGCGATGCGCGGCTGGCGCTGGAGGTCTTCCGGGGCCAGGTCGCGTTGCGCGGCGAGGCCTTCGAGGACGTGCGCCGCGCGATGGAACGCCCGCAACCGCGCGTCGCGCTGGGCATCGCGTTGCGCGGCATCGCCAGCGCCGCCATCGACCTCAGCGACGGGCTCGTGGGCGACCTCGGCCACGTGCTTCGCGCCAGCTCGGTTGGCGCGACGCTGAGGCTGGCCGACATCCCGCACAGCGCGCACGTGGCGGCCTGCAGCGAGGGCCAGCGCCGCCAGTGCCTCCTGAGCGGCGGCGACGACTACGAACTGCTCTTTGCGGCGCCCGCGAGCGCGCATGCGCGCGTGCGCGACGCCGGCGCGCGCGCCGGCGCGCCCGTGACCTGCATCGGCACGCTCGACGCGGCGCCGGGCCTGCGCGTGATCGATGCCAGCGGCGCACCGGTCGTGCTCACCGAGCGCGCCTTCGATCACTTCATCCCGGCCTGAAGCACGTGAACGACTTCCCGACATTCGCCCCGCGTCGCGCCACCTGGAGCTTCATGGGCCTGCACCCGCTGCGCCTGATCGCGCTCGGTTTCGGCAGCGGCCTGTCGCCCGTCGCGCCCGGCACCGCGGGCACGCTGGCCGGCTGGGCCCTGTACCTGTTGATCGCCCGATTCCTCGCGCCGTCGCCTATCGTCTGGGCTGCCATTCTCGTGGCCGGTTTCTTCATCGGCTGGTGGGCCTGCACGCACACGGCGCGCGCGATGGCGGTGAGCGATCCGAGCGCGGTCGTCTGGGACGAGATCATCGCGTTCTGGATCATCCTGTGGTGCGCGATGCCGGTGGGCCTCGTCGGCCAGCTGATCCTGTTCGGCCTGTTCCGCGCCTTCGATGCGATCAAGCGCGGCCCGGTAGGCTGGGCCGACGCGTGCTTCAAGCCCAAGCGCGGCGCGCTGCCGGGCTGGCCGCAAGGCTTCGGCATCATCTTCGACGACCTCGTGGCGGCCGTGTGCGTCCTGGTCGTGTGGTTCGCCGGCCAATGGGGGTGGATGTCATGGCAGGCAACACACTGATCGCGATCGACGACGCGCTGCTCGCGCAGGTGGCCGAACTCGGCGACGCCCTGCGCCGACGCGGCTGGCGCCTGGCCACCGCCGAAAGCTGCACCGGCGGCCTGCTCGCGGGCACCTGCACCGCGCCGGCCGGCGCAAGCGACTGGTTCGCGGCCGGCTTCGTGACCTACGCCAACGACGCGAAGAAAGGCCTGCTGGGCGTGCCCGCCGCGCTGATCGCGGCCCACGGCGCCGTCAGCGCCGAGGTGGCGGATGCGATGGCGCGTGGCGCGCTGGCGCATGCCGACGTGCAGCTCGCGCTGTCGGTCACCGGCGTCGCCGGGCCCGGCGGCGGCAGCGCCGCCAAGCCGGTGGGCACCGTCTGGTTGGGTCTTGCTTGGGTACACGCGCGCGAGACGCAAGAGGGCTTGCCGGCCGGCGGGGATGCGCCGCTCGTGGGCAGCCGGACCGAGTGCCTGCACCTGGACGGCGATCGTGCGGCGATCCGTGCGCAGACGGTCGATATCGCGTTGCGACGGCTTCTCGCGGCCGCGACGCCGACATGAAGATCGCGTTCGACGCCCGCATGGAAGGCGCCGAACGCGCCGACTGGTGGCGTGCGCTCACCGACGCCCTGCCCGACGACGACTGGATCGACGCGGTGGCCGACGGCGCGGGATCGACGCGCTGGCGCGCGGCCGACATCGCCGTCGTCGCCAACCCGTTGCCTGGCCGGCTCGCCAACTGCACGCAGCTGAAGCTGATCCAGTCGCTGTGGGCCGGCGTGGACAAGTTGCTCGTGGACGCGACGCTGCCCGCGGCCGTGCCGATCGCGCGCATGGTCGACCCGGCGATGAACCGCGCGATGGCCGAGGCGGCCACCTGGGCTGTGCTGTCGCTGCATCGGCGCGCGTTCGACTACGCAGCGCAGCAACGCCAGACGCAATGGCGTCCGCTGCCGCAGAAGCGCGCCGACGAGGTGTCGGTGCTGGTGCTCGGGCTCGGCCAGATGGGCCGCACGACGGCGCGCCAGCTCGCGGCGCTGGGCTATCGCGTCAGCGGCTGGAGTGCGCGCACGCAGGAGATCCCGGGCGTCGCGACCGGCGCCGGCTGGGCGCTGTTGCCGGCCGCGCTCGGCGCGGCCGACATCGTCGTCAACCTGCTGCCGCTGACCGACGATACGCGCGGCTTGTTCGATCGCACTCGGCTCGCGCAGCTGAGGCCGGGTGCCAGCCTGGTGAACCTGGCGCGCGGCGCGCATGTGGTGGAAAAGGACCTGCTGGCTGCACTCAACGCGGGCCGGCTCGAGCACGCCGTGCTGGACGTGTTCGACACCGAGCCGCTGCCGCCCACGCACGTGTTCTGGTTCCATCCGCGCGTGACGCTGTGGCCGCACGCGGCGGCGCAGACGGATTTGCGCAGCGCAGCGGAGGTCGTCGCGAGCAACGTGAATGCCGTGCGCCGCGGCGAACCGGCGGCGCACCTCGTCGACAGGTCGCGCGGCTATTGAACCGTCGCGCTTTCAGCGGTGGCGCCACACCTCGCGCCGGCTGGCGACCGGCGGCAGCGCCCCCGGGCACTTGCCGTCGCCGCGACCGGTGAAGCCGCCGCTCGGATAGCAGACCAGCACGCCGCGCGCGTCGATGAGCGGATCGAGCTGGTCGCAGCAGCCTGCCTGCACGTAGTAGGCCACGCCGTCGTCGTACGCCACCTCGAAGACGGCGCGTGGCGCCGCAGGTCCGGGCTGTGCGTCGTAGTCGGCCAGGCGGATGCGCAACCACTCGGGCAGGCCGGCCACCTCGGCGCGCGTCGACGGCGCGCTGCTCGCACGATCGGAGCCGTTCGGCGGCGCCATGGGTGCGGCGTCGCCCTTGGCGATGCGCGTGGCGCAGCCGGCGAGCACGGCGGCGAGCAGCAGGACGAACGAAATCGAATGGCGTGAGCGCATGAGGCCTCCTCGATGCCCTGGCCCGGCAATCGCCGTGCGCGTCAGGTGCGCAGCACCAGCCCGGCCTGGGCGCCGTCGGGCTTGAGTGCCTGCAGCATCATCAACACCAGCCGGCGCAGCGCGTCCCACGGCTCCGCGGGCCACTGCGGATGGCGCAGCCCCTTCAACACGCCGTCACACTCGCTTGCGGCAGTGACCAGGCGCGCGGCCATGGGCGCGCTCAGGCGCGGCAGCGCGCGCTCGAACAGGCGCTCGCGCGCGCCCCAGATGCGCGCCTCGCGCAAAGCCATCGGCATCGGCTTGCCGTCGGCGATCGCGTCCTGCACGCGCTTCATCGCGCGAATGTCGTCAGACAGCTTGTAGTGCACGAACACGGCGGCCTCGCCTTCGGCCTGCAGGCCGTCGAGCATGCGCAGCGCGCGCGGCACCTGCACGGCCATCACCGCGTCGCACAGGCGCGAGACGTCGTGGCGGGCGACGTCGAGCACGGCGTCTTCCACCTGGGCGAACGTGATCTCGCCGGCTGGGTAGAGCAGTCCCAGCTTCTGGATCTCCTGGTGCGCGGCCAGCAGGTTGCCTTCGACGCGGTCGGCCATGAAGGCCAGCGTGGCCTCGCCGGTGGCGCCGGCCTCCACGCGCTGGCCCTGCAGCGCGAAGCGCTTGGCGAGCCAGGCCGGCAACGCGTTGCGTTCGATGACGTCGGCGGCCACGTTCACGCCGGCACCGTCGAGCGCGCCGAACCAGGCGGCCTTCTGTTGTTGCCAGTCGAGCTTGGGCAGGTGCACCAGCAGGCGGCTGTCGGGGCCGGCCTCGCGGGCGAGCTGCTGCAGCGCCTCGCCCCCGTCCTTGCCCGGCTTGCCCGACGGGATGCGGATCTCGATCAGCTGCTGGTCGGCGAACAGGCCCATGGCCTGCGAGGCACCGATCACGCTGCTCCAGTCGAAGTGCGCGCCGCTGACGACGAACACCTTGCGCTCGTTGACGCCGGCGGCGCGCGCCGCGGCGCGGATGGCGTCGGCGGCTTCCTGCGCGCGCAGCGGCTCGTCGCCGTGCACGGTGTAGACGTCGCGCAGGCCGCGCGCCAGGTGGTCTGCCAGCTGTTCGGGACGAACCTGCACGGCTTCTCCTAGTGCCCGGCGGCAGCCTGGGAAGCGGCCCATTCGACGGCGGAGACCGACGACGCGGCTTCGGACGGCGCGATCGCGGCCGAGGCCGCCCGTGCCGCGTTGATGTGCGCCGCCGCACCGGTGGGATTGCCCACCGCGGACAGCACGCGGATCAGCTGGTAGGCCATGTCCGACTGCATGTCGCGGTACAAGGCCTTCAGTTCGGTATCTTTCGCGAGCGCATCCTTCTCGTCGTACGTGAGGTCGCGAAACCGCTCGAGGTCGACCAGCGGCAACAGCTCGGCGCCCTTCGGGTCGAGCACGCGGTAGCGCAGCTTGACGTGCAGCTCCAGTTCACGCACCTGGCCGAACGCGGTGGACGCCTCGACGGTGGACTGCTGCGTGTCCTCGATCGCCTGGATGACGATCTGCGACTCGAGCATGGTGGGCACGATGTGCGCCGTCGACGGCAGCGCGCGCCGGATCTCGTCGACCATCGTCGAACGCTCGACGAAGCCGGTCAACGCGATGCGTTCATAGTTCAACGGCTGCGGAATGCGCCGGTGAAAGCCGCAGCCCGCCAGCGTGGCCGCTGTGGCGACGACCAGCGTGGCGCCCATCACGAAGCGGTGCCGGGTCAACAGGGAAGCGAGGGTCACGGCGGCCTTCATGGATGTCAGACGACGATGTTGACGAGACGGCCCGGCACGACGACGACCTTCTTCGCCGGCTTGCCTTCGCCGAAGCGCGCGAACTCCGGCGACGCGAGCGCGGCGGCCTCGATGGCGGCCTTGTCGGCGCCTGCGGCCACGCGCACCGCGCCGCGCGTCTTGCCGGCCACCTGCAGCACCAGCTCGATCTCGTCCTGTACCAGTGCTGCTTCATCCACCGCGGGCCAGCCGGCGTCGAGCAGCTGTTTGCCTTGCGCGGCGTAGCCGAGATCCGTCCACAGCCCTTGCGTGATGTGCGGGCAGGCCGGATACAGCGAGCGCAGCAGCACCGAGAAGCCTTCGCGCAGCACGGCCGCGGCGCCGTTGCTGCCGTCGACGGTGAAGCTCTCGAGCGCGTTCAGCAGCTTCATCGCACCGGAGACGACGGTGTTGTATTGCATGCGCTCGTAGTCGTAGGTGATCTGCTTGAGCAGCACGTGCACGTCGCGGCGCAGGGCTTTCGCCGGCCCCGTGAGTTCGAGTCCGCCGAACGAATTCGCGGCGCCGCGCAAGGCGTCGGTGTTCTTCGCGGCGAAGCCCCACACGCGCTTGAGGAAGCGGTGGGCGCCTTCGACGCCGGAGTCGTTCCACTCCAGCGTCTGCTCGGGCGGCGACGCGAACATCACGAACAGGCGCGCGGTGTCGGCGCCGTAGCGGTCGATCAACGCCTGCGGGTCGATGCCGTTGCTCTTGGACTTCGACATCGTGGTCATCTCGTACTCGACGGGGCTGCCGTCCTTCTTCAGCTTGTAGCCCTGGATGACGCCCTTGTCGTTGAATACGGTCTCGACGTCCGCCTCCCAGAAGTAGTTCTTGCCGGCATCGGCCGGCTTCTGGAAGTACGCGCCCTTGAGCACCATGCCTTGCGTGAGCAGGTTCTTGAACGGCTCGCTGAACTTGATCAGCTTCAGGTCGCGCATGACCTTGGTCCAGAAACGCGCGTACAGCAAGTGCAGGATCGCGTGCTCGATGCCGCCGATGTACTGGTCCATCGGCATCCAGTAGTCGGTGCCCTCGCCCACCATCTGCTGGTCGTTCTTCGGATCGCAGTAGCGCATGAAGTACCACGACGAATCGACGAAGGTGTCCATCGTGTCGGTTTCGCGGCGCGCGGCCTTGCCGCACCGGGGGCAGTCCACGTTCAGGAAGCCGGCGTGCTTGTTCAGCGGGTTGCCGGAGCCGTCGGGGATCAGGTCTTCCGGCAACACCACCGGCAGGTCCTTCTCGGGCACGGGCACCACGCCGCAGTCGTCGCAGTGGATGATGGGGATCGGCGTGCCCCAGTAGCGCTGGCGGCTGACGCCCCAGTCGCGCAGGCGCCAGGTGGTCTTCTTCTCGCCCAGGCCGGCGGCGACTACGAGCTCTGCCACGCGCGACACGGCCTCCTTCGTGACTAAGCCGTCGAGCGCGCCCGAAGCCATGCACACGCCGCGCTGCTTGTCGCCGTACCACTCCTGCCACGCGTCGGTGGAGAAGGTCTCGCCCGGCACGCTGACCACCTGCTTGATGGGCAGGCCGTACTTCTTCGCGAACGCGAAGTCGCGTTCGTCGTGCGCGGGCACGCCCATGACCGCGCCGTCGCCGTAGGTCATCAGCACGTAGTTGCCCACCCATACCGGCACTTGCGCGCCCGTGAGCGGGTGGATGACCGTCAGCCCGGTGGGCAGGCCTTCCTTTTCCTTGGTGGCCAGCTCGGCCTCGGTCGTGCCGCCGGCCTGGGCGGTCGTGATGAACGCGGCGAGTACCGGGTTGCCCTTGGCGGCGTGCGCGGCGAGCGGGTGCTCGGGCGCGACGGCGCAGAAGGTCACGCCCATGAGCGTGTCGGCGCGCGTGGTGAACACGTAGAGCTTGCCGTCGCCGATCAGCGCGCCGGTGTCGTCATGGATCGCATGCGGGAACGCGAAGCGCACGCCCTCGCTCTTGCCGATCCAGTTCTCCTGCATCAGGCGCACGCGCTCGGGCCAGCCGGAGAGGTACTCCGGATCCTGCGGGTTGGCGACGGCCGACAGCAGTTCCTCGGCGTACTGGGTGATGTTGAGGTAGTAGCCCGGGATCTCGCGCTTTTCCACCGGTGCGCCCGAGCGCCAGCCGTGGCCGTCGATCACCTGCTCGTTGGCGAGCACGGTCATGTCCACCGGATCCCAGTTGACGATCTGCGTGCGGCGTTCGCAGATGCCGGCCTCGAGCATCTTCAGGAACAGCCACTGGTTCCACTTGTAGTACGTCGGGTCGCAGGTGGCGACCTCGCGCGACCAGTCGATCGCCAGGCCCATCGCCTGCATCTGCACCTTCATGTGGGCGATGTTGTCGTACGTCCACTTCGCCGGCGGCACCTTGTTCTTGATGGCGGCGTTCTCGGCCGGCAGGCCGAACGCGTCCCAGCCCATGGGCATCAGCACGTTCATGCCCTTCATGCGCAGCTGGCGCGCGAGCATGTCGTTGATCGTGTAGTTGCGCACATGGCCCATGTGCAGCTTGCCGCTGGGGTAGGGCAGCATCGAGCACGCGTAGAACTTGTCGCGGCTCGTGTCTTCGTTCACGCGGTAGGCGTCGGTGGCTTGCCAATGCGCCTGGGCGGCGGCCTCGACCTCGGAGGGGACGTACTTTTCGTTCATGTCCCGATTGTAGGAGGGGCGGGTGTCCGGGGCGCCAGATTGCGTGGCCACGTTGCCGCGCCTTGCTCGCTGCCCATCACGAATGGTTACCGCGCCCCGGTGGACGCGGGCGCCTTCGTCACGCGATGATCGCTCCTCGACGGTGAGAGGGGCGCTGGTGCGAAGCCCCCGACCGCCTTATCGGGAGTGGAGATCATGAAGCTGTTGGGGACCTTCGCCGCGCGTGCGGCGTGCGTGGCGGCATTGACCGCTGCCGCGGGCGGCTGCCTCGCCGCCAGCGATCACGAGCTGGAAGTCGGCGCGCAAGTGGAGCAGCTGTGCGATGCGCGCAGCGTGGCCACCGTTGGCCGCTTCGTGCAGGCCGCCAACTTTCGCGAGCCCGCGCCGGGCCACGAGCCCGACGCGAGCGCGGTGATCGCCGCGTCCGCCTGTCGCGCCGCGCCGGCCCAGCACGGGCGCCTCGTCGCGGTGGTCTATCGCTCGGGCCACCAGGACGACCTGCTGCTGGTGATCGCGGCCATCGATTCGACCACCGGCCAGGTGGGTGCCAGCTTCAGGGGCAATCTTGACGCCGATCCCGCCGTCAAGCTCGTCTCGGGCAGCCTGTGGCTCGACACGACGGCTTATGACCTGGCGCCGGGCGTGCGCGCCTTCGGCCTCGACGTGACCAGCGGCCTCCCGCACGGCTGCGCGGGCGTGGGCTCGGGCGCGCGGCGCAGCCTGTTCGTGAGCCAGGGGCGGTTCATCCGCCCGGTGCTCCAGGACCTGCCGATGTCGGAGTGGGCGCTGATCCAGCGCGGCAAGTCGGCGTGCACCGACAGCAGCGCACCGGACCTGACGATCACCGAGAATTTCACCGCCACGCTGGGGCTGGCGTCGACGTCGACCCGTGGCTACCGCGACCTGGTCGTCACCGGCATGGCGTCGCGCGACGACGGCCACCTGGACGAACGCCCGCCGCTGCGTGCGGTGTTGAGGTGGGATGGCCGCGTGTATTCGACCAATGAGCAGCAACAGGCATGGACGAGCTGGCGCCAGTGACCTGGCGCACCTGCGCGAACGCCGGCCGGGTGCGCGCCTATTTCGTCGGCTGCGCGATGAAGCCGATGTGCGTGAGCCCGGCGTCCTGCACCAGGCCGATCAGCTCGGCCACGCGGCCGTAGGGCACGCTCTGGTCGGCGCGCAGCAGCACGTCGGGCTGCGGCTGGCGCGCGGCGGTCTGCTTGAGCGTGCGAACGAGGTCGTCGTGCGTGACCACGTCGTCGCCCACATGGAAGCGACCGTCGGCGGTGATGCCGAGCGCGAGCGTGGTGCCGCCGTCGTTGTTCTTCGCCGCGGCCACCTTGGGCAGGTCCATCTTCAGGCTGGACGTCATCAGCGGCGCGGCGATCATGAAGATCACCAGCAGCACCAGCATGACGTCGATCAGCGGCGTCATGTTGATGTCGCTCATCGGCTGCGACGTCGGCGAGCGTTCGAGGCGGCCGAATGCCATGGCCTATCTCGCCGCCGCGTCCAGTTGCATCTCGCGCAGGTCGTGCGCGAATCCTTCGAGATCGGCCTCGCAGGCGGCCACGCGCTTGCCGAAGATGTTGTACGCCAGCACGGCGGGAATCGCCACGGCCAGGCCGGCGGCGGTGAAGATCAGCGCCTCGCCCACGGGGCCGGCGATCTTGTCTATCGTCACGCCGTTGCCCTCTGCCATGTTGCCGAGCGCGTGGAAGATGCCCCAGACGGTGCCGAACAGGCCGATGAACGGCGCCGTGGCGCCGGTGGAGGCGAGCACCACCTGGCCGAACTGCAGTTGGGCCAGCCCGGCGTGCAGCGCGTCGCGCAGGCGGCGCGTGAGCTGGGAGGCGAGCGCCGGCTGGGTTTCCAGCGTGCCGGCGGCGGGCTGCAGCAGGGCCGCGTCCACCAGCGGCAGCAGCACGGCTTCACGATCGGTGGCCAGCAGCCGGGTGCGGCCTTCGGCCACGCTGGCGGCGCTCCAGAAGGCGGCCACGCCGCGCTGGATGTCGATGCCGGCCCGGCGCAGCAGCCAGCCCTTCCAGAGAACGATCACCCAGCTGCTGACGGACATCGCGAGCAGCAGCAACGCGACGGAGCGGCTGATGAAATCGCTTTGGCCCCAGAAGCCGGACAACCCTTCCATCAATTCAATCCCAAGACGTCGTTCATGTCATACAGGCCCGGGCCGCTCTTCGCGAGGAAGCGCGCGGCACGCAGGCTTCCCTGCGCGTACGTGGCGCGGCTGGAGCTCTTGTGGGTGATCTCGATGCGCTCGCCGATGCCGGCGAACATGACCGTGTGGTCCCCGATGATGTCGCCCCCGCGCACCGCCGCGAAACCGATCGTACTCGGGTCGCGGACGCCGGTGACGCCTTCGCGTCCGAACACCGCGTTATCGGCCAGATTGCGGCCCAGGGCCTTCGCGACGACCTCGCCCATCTGCAGCGCGGTGCCGCTGGGCGCGTCGATCTTGTTGCGGTGGTGGGTCTCGATGATCTCGATGTCGTAGCCGTGCGAGAACGCCGTCGCGGCTTGCTCGAGCAGGCGCATCACCACGTTCACGCCCACGCTCATGTTGGGCGCCATGAAGACGGCCGTGCGTTGCGCGGCCGCGCCGATGGCGGCCTTCTGCTCCGCGCTGAAGCCGGTGGTGCCGATGACCAGCGCCACACCACGGGCGGCGCAGGCCTCGAGGTGGCGCAGCGTGCCTTCGGGGCGGGTGAAGTCGATCAACACCTGGCTCACGGCCAGCACGGCGCCCAGGTCATCGGTGGTCGCCACGCCGGTGACGCGGCCGAGGAAGGCGCCGGCGTCCTGGCCGAGCTGCGGGTTGCCGGCCACATCGAGCGCGCCGGCCAGCGCGCAATCGGCTGCGTCGAGTACCGCTTCGATCAACATGCGCCCCATGCGCCCGGAGGCTCCGGCGATCGCGATGCGCAACGGCGCGGCAGGCTCCGCCTGCATCGCTGCGTTTGGCGGCGCGGCAGGCTCCGCCTGCACCTGCGCGCTCACGGCGTCGCTGATTCCAGCGGCGGGTAGCTGCGCGTTGCGCCCGCCAGTACGACGGCGGAGGCCGCGGGCGCCGCCGTCGCGACCGGTACGGGCAGCGCCGCCCGTTCGGCGTCGGTCAGCTCGAGCTTGGGCGTGTTGGCGGGCAGCTTCTTGCGGCTGATGGAGGCGACGAACTCGTCCTCGCTGGGCAGCGTGGGCGCGTCGATCTTCTGCACCTGGTCCTTGTCGAACAGCACCACGAACGAGCGGGCCTGGTCATCGAAGCCCTGGCGCTTGAGCGTGAAGACGTAGTCCCAGCGATCGCCGTGGAACGGATCGGTGATCAGCGGCGAGCCCAGCGCCTCGCGCACCTGCGCGCGCGACATGCCGGGCTTGATCAGGGAGATCTGCTCGGTGGTGACGACGTTGCCCTGGATGACGTCGGGCTTGTACGGCGCGATGAAGGCGATGAAGCCCTTGATCGACGCCGGTTCGTTGAAGCTCGAGCAGCCGCCGAGCGCGAACGCGCCCAGCAGGGCGAACGTCAACGGAGCAACTCGTGAGCGCCAGGCCGGCAGGCTGGCAGACAGGGGGGAGAACCGGGAGAAAACCGTTGTGCGCATCGACGAGGCTCGAAACCACTGCCCAAACAGGGCAAAGGCTGGATATGATTGACTGATTCTAGTCTGCCCGCGCCTTGCGAGGCAGGCCTTTGAAGCCTTTAACATGACCCACGCTGAAGAACTGAAGAGCAGCGGCCTCAAGGCCACTTTGCCGCGCATCAAGATCCTCGAGGTCTTCCAGCAGTCGGTCGACCGTCACCTGACGGCCGAGGATGTCTACAAGACCTTGCTGAACGAAGGGTCGGACATCGCATTGGCCACCGTGTACCGGGTGCTGATGCAATTCGAGCAAGCCGGGATTCTCGCACGCAGCCATTTCGAGTCCGGCAAGTCGGTGTTCGAGCTGAACGAAGGCACGCACCACGACCATCTGCTGTGCCTGACCTGCGGCCGCGTCGAGGAGTTCTTCGACGCCGAGATCGAGGCGCGCCAGCGCGAAGTGGCCGCCTCGCGCGGCTTTGCGTTGCAGGAGCACGCGTTGTCGCTGTACGCCGTGTGCAAGCGCGAGAACTGCGAGCATCGGCCGGCCCCGAAGATCAACATTCGCCACTCACAAGGCTGAGTTAGTCGCCACCTTTGGCCATCGCGTCCTGGTGGCGCTTGACGAATTCCTGGTACGTATCGATCCCGCGCAGCTGCAGGATGGTGTTGCGCACGGCCGCCTCCACCAGCACCGCCAGGTTGCGGCCGGCGTCGACGGCGATCACCACCTTGCGCACCGGAATGCCCAGGATCTCGTCGTACATCGGCTCGTACGGCAGGCGCTCGAACTCGCGCTCCATCGTCTCCTTGCGCACCAGGTGGACGATCAGCTTCAGGCGCATCTTTCGGCGCACGGCGGTTTCGCCGAAGATCGCCTTGATGTCCAGCAGGCCGATGCCGCGTACCTCCAGCAGGTTCATCAACAGGTCCGGGCAGCGCCCTTCCAGCGTGGATTGCGACACGCGGTACAGATCCACCGCATCGTCGGCCACCAGGCCGTTGCCGCGCGAGATCAGCTCCAGCCCCAGCTCGCTCTTGCCCAGGCCCGATTCGCCGGTAATCAGCACGCCGACGCCCAGGATGTCCATGAACACGCCGTGGCGTGTGGTGCGGTCGGCGAACAGCTGGCTCAGATAGGAGCGCACCAGGTCGATCACGTGGCCGGCCGAGGCCGAGGTGACGAACAGCGGGATCTCGGCGCGGTCGCACAGCGCGACGAGCTGGTCGGGCGCGCGCTCGCCGTCGGCCACGATCAGCACGGGCGGCTCCAGCGTGACGATGCGCTGGATGCGGCGTTGCTGCACTTCCTTGTCGGCGTTCTCGAGGTACGCGACCTCGCGCCGGCCGACCAGTTGCACCCGGTACGGGTGGATGTAGTTGAGATAGCCGATCAGGTCGGCGGCCGAGCGGGCCTCGCGCACCGCGGCTTCGTCGAAGCGGCGTTCCGGATGCGCATGGCCGGCGATCCATTCCCAGCGCAGGGCCGGTTGGTGCTCTTCGAAGAGTGCCTCGGCGCTGATGACCCGCGGTTTCATGCGGTCAGGCGACCGACTTCAGCGGTTCCCAGTCGGAGATCAGGCGGTGCAGCGTGGCGGCGTCGACGTCGCCCTTCAGGCGTTCGCGCAGCTCGCGATCCGACAGCATCTCGGCGATCTCGGACAGGATTTCCAGGTGGCGCTGCGTGGCCGCTTCCGGCACCAGCAGGAAGATCAGCAGGCCGACGGGCTCGTCGTCGGGCGCATCGAACGGGATCGGCTGTTGCACGCGAAGGACGGCGGCGAGCGGATTCTTCAGGCCCTTGACGCGACCGTGCGGCACGGCCACGCCGTGACCCAGGCCGGTGGAGCCCAGGCGTTCGCGGGCGAACAGGTTGTCGGTGACCGTCGCGCGCGCGATCGCGTGCTGGTTCTCGAACAGTACCCCGGCCTGTTCGAACACACGTTTCTTGCTGGTAGCGTCCACGCCTACCTGGACGTTGGCAAGAGGAAGAATGGCAGCGAGACGGTTCATGAGCGTTCTCGGCGGACAGCCGAGGTTTCCGTGCAGCGCCCGGTGGTCCCCGGGCAGGAAAATCACCCGGCGTTGCCCGGGATCGAACAGATGATTATAGGAACCGGGAAACCGTGTGTGCACGTCGCGGGTGCACCGGACGCACTCGAATGTCGCGATTGCTGCGACGCAGCAACAATTTCACGAAAACCAGGCCCTGTCAGGCATTTCGGCGCGCCGCGAGTTGCCTGGAGTGCACCGGAAAGACCCTACGCAGCATAGCCCAAACGAACAAAGCGGCCAGTCGGCCGCTTTGCATGGATTGTGTCGGGATGTCCGTCCGTTCAGGTCGGTAGCGGCATTTCCGGGGCGACCTGGCGCTTGCCGGTCGCGTGATGATGATCCTGCAGTCGATCCTTGTGGCGAACCACCTGGCGATCGAGCTTGTCCATCAACTGGTCGACGGCGGCATAGAGGTCTTCATGCGCCTGTTCGACGAAGATGTCCTTCCCCTTGACATGGAGAGTGACTTCGGCTTTTTGTCGACGTTCCTTTTCCTTGAGGTTTTCCACGGTGAGCAACACGTTGACGTCGACTACTGCGTCGAAATGGCGTGTGATCCTGTCCAGCTTGGCCAGGACGTATTCACGCAATGCCGGTGTCACTTCGAGATGATGGCCGCTGATCGTCAGATTCATCAGTGCCTCCTTTCAAGCGAGAGTTGCGATAGACATGGCCCGGAGGTGAATCCGGGTCGACCGTGCCGGGCGAATCGGTCGACTTCTGCCGCCTGGCACGAGTCCACTATGCGCCCGACCCACAGGTTTGACCAGCCTCCTCAAACGCGAAATACCGGGTTATATTCACGTTCTATGAGGGGATGGCGCCCTGCTCGACCATGCGTCAATCCAGGCGCCCTGCTCCCGATTCCAGTCGGTCGAGCCCGGTGGCCCGCAGCCTCGCAAGCTGCCGAGAGTCCGGCTTCAGTCCCGCTGCAACGTGAACTGCACGACGTCGGTATTGCCCGCGTCGAATGCCGCCTCGCAGTACGCGAGATAGAACTCCCACAAGCGGATGAAGCGCTCGTCGAAACCCTGGCGGCGCACGTCGTCCAGGCGCGCGATGAACGCGTGGCGCCAGCGGCGCAGCGTCTCGGCGTAGTCGGCGCCGAACGCCAGGCGATCGGTCACGCGCAGGCCCGCGGCTTGCGCGTGCTGGACGAACAACGCGGTGCTGGGCAACATGCCGCCGGGGAACACGTAGCGCTGGATGAAGTCGGCCGAGCCCGCGTAGCGCTCGAACAGGTCGTCGCGGATCACGATGGCCTGCACGCAGGCCTTGCCGCCGCGCTTCAACTGCTGATGCACCGTCTGGAAATACGCGTCCCAGTATTCGCGGCCGACGGCCTCGAACATCTCGATGGACACGACGGCGTCGAACGGGCCGTCCGGCACGTCGCGGTAGTCCTGCAGGCGCAGATCCGCGTGCTGCGCGACGCCCGCGTGCACCAGGCGCGCCCTTGCCCACGCGAGCTGCTCGGTGGACAGCGTCAGGCCCACCACGTCGATGCCGTCGGTGGCGGCGCTCTCGGCGACGGCGCCCCAGCCGCAGCCGATCTCGAGCAGGCGCTGGCCCGGCTGCACGCCGGTGGCGGCGATCGCGCGGCGCAGCTTCGCGGCCTGTGCCTGGGCCAGCGGCTTCGTGTGGTCGCCCTCGAACCACGCGCTCGAATAGTTCATCGTCTCGTCGAGCCACAGCGTATAGAACGCGTTGCCCAGGTCGTAGTGCGCGCTGATGTTGCGTCGACTCCCGCGACGCGTGTTTCGATTCAACACATGCTGGATCCGGTGCAGCAGCGAGCCCCACCATGAGCCGTACAGCGCCTTCTCGATGACGTTGCGGTTGGCCAGCAGCAGGCGCAGCAGGTCGGGCAGGTGCGGCGTGGTCCATTCGCCGGCGATGAAGCCCTCGGCGAAGCCGATGTCGCCGGCGCGCATCGTGGCCGAGAACACCGACCAGTCTTGCACGTGGAGCGTGGCGTTCAACTCGGGTTGCACCGCGCCCGTGGCGTGGTGCGTGGCGCCGTCGGGCGTGTGCACCGTGAGCGTGCCGGCCTGCAGCTTGTTCAACAGGGCCAGCGCGGCGCGGGCGGTTGCCGGGACGCGCGCAGACTTCACTCGGGCGCCAGTTTCGGTGGACAGCGTTCGGGAATTCATGCGGGATTGTGGGCCGAAGTCGCGTCGTCGGATGTCGGCGAAAGCCCCGACGTCGTGGGCGTGGGGGCTTTCGCGAGCGGGCGAGACAGCGGCGCGGTGCCGTGCCCAGCGGTGCTGCCACCGCGCGAGACTTCACCCGTCGGCGGCGCCGGCTTGGCGACGAACGGGATCTTCTTCAGCCACAGCTTCAACGCGTGCCAGTGGATGCGCGCCACGATCACGGCGGTCATCGCTGGCAGCGTCCACAGCGCGAAGCGCACCGTGGCGGAGGTCAACGGCTCGATGCGGCCCGAGACGCTGGTGAGGAGCAGTGGCGCGCCATCGACGTGCAGCTCCACGCGCGCCGCGGTGCGGCCGCGGTCGTCGCGCGCCGCGAGGTCGGTGCGCATGAAGCGGAACGCGTACTCGCCGCGCGTCTGGCAGAACGGCGACACATGGAACACCTTGGTGGCCGACAGCGTGCGGCCGAAGTCCAGCCCGTCTCCGGCGAGCAGGTAGCAATGGCGCTCGCCGAAGGTGTTGTTGACCTCGACGACGATGGCCGCCAGCGCGCCATCCGCGCGATGCGCGTACCAGAAGCTGACCGGCTTGAACGCGAAGCCGAACATGCGCGGGATGCAGTGCAGCCAGACCTCGCCGTGCGCATCGGCGATGCCTTCGCCGGCCAGCAACTCGTCGAGCCAGGCCAGACTGTCGGCGCGGCCGTCGCCGTGATCGGCATCGCGAAAGCCGAACATCGCACGCCGGTTGCGTGCGAGAACCGGGTCGGCCTGGCGCTGCAGCGAGCGCATCGGCAGCATCAGGAAGCAGGTCGGGTAGGCGAATGCGTGTTCCACCGGTGCCAGGCGGCGGTGGCGCACCTCGCCGAAGCCGATGCGGGCGCGCAGCGGCGCCGCGGCCGACATCACGCGGCCTCGCGCAGCGGTTGCGCGTCGACGGCCGGGGCGATGGGCAGTGCCTGGCGGGCCAGGATCTGGTCGGCCACCCCTTGCCCCGACTTCAGGCCGTCTTCGTGGAAACCGTAACCCGTCCACGCGCCGCAGAACCACACGTGCGAGCGCCCTTGCAGGCTCGCGAGCCTGCCCTGCGCCGCGATGGCGGCGTTGTCGAACACCGGGTGCTCGTAGCGGATGCGCCGGATCACGCTGCTTTCGCGCGGCTCGTGCAGCGGGTTCAGCGACACGATCACCGGCTGCTTCCAGGGCAATGGCTGCAACTGATTGAGCAGGTAGTGCAGGCACACGTTCTGGGCGTTGGTACCGGCGATCACGTCGCGCTCGTAGTTCCATGCGGCCCACGCGGCGCGCCGGCTCGGCAGCAGGCGCTCGTCGGTGTGCAGCACGGCCTCGTTCGTCTGGTAGCCGATGGCGCCCAGCGTGCGGCGTTCTTCGCTGCTGGCGTCGGCCAGCAGCGCCAGCGTCTGCGGCGCATGCGAGGCCAGCACGACTTCGTCGAACCACTCGATGCCCTCATCGGTTCGCACCGCCACGCGCCCGCCATGCGAGGCGCCGAAGCCGGCGTCGCGCGACAGGTCGCGCGTGATGCCCCGCACCGGCGTGGACAGCCGCACCTGGCCGATGCGCGGTGCCAGCTTGTCCACATATTGGCGCGAACCGCCGGTCACCGTGAACCACTGCGGGCGTTCGCGCACCTGCAGCAGGCCATGGTTGTGGCAGAACCGGATCAGCGTGCCGACCGGGAACCGCAGCATCTGCACGGTTGAGCAGGACCAGATGCAGCCGATCATCGGCAGCAGGTAGTCGTCGCGGAAGGCGGTGCCAAGGCGGTTGTCGACCAGGAATTCGTCCAGCGGCTGCGCGAGCTCGGCGTCGTCGCCGCGCCGGGCCAACGCCGTGGCCAGCCGGTTGAAGCGCATCAGGTCCAGCAGCATGCCGTGGAAGCGTGGGCGCAGCAGGTTGCCACGGTCGGCGAACACCGTGTTCAGGCTCGTGCCGCTCCACTCGAGCTGGCTGCCGTCGGCGCGCGGCGCCTGGACGGAGAACGTCATCTCCGACTTCGCCACCTCCACGCCCAGTTCCGCGAACAACGCGATCAGGCGCGGGTAGGTGCGCTCGTTGAAGACCAGGAAGCCGGTGTCGACGCCATGCGTGATGTCGCCGGCGGGGCCGGGCAGCGTCACGTCGACGGTATGGGCATGGCCGCCCAGCCGTGCGTCGGCCTCGAAGACGGTGACATTGCAATGGGGCGCCAAGCGGTAGGCGGCCCCGAGGCCGGCGATGCCGGAGCCGACGACCGCGACTCGGGGGCGGCTCATCGCGCCGCTCCCGTGTGGCGGGCCGAAGAGCGTGCAGCCCGACGCGCGAGCGCCGGGTGCCTGGCATAAATGTCGCTGCGCAGCGTCCCTGAGCGAACAAGGGAGGGAGGGAGGAGGAGAAGCGCTCGGGACGTTTCGAAGGAAACCCGACGAAGCTGCGCAGCGAGGAAACCGGTCGAAGCGCCGTGTCGTGCGCGACGGTGCGACGGCGCCGCAGCCACCGCACACACGTTCAGTGTCGATTCTGCGCCGGAAGTTCCGTGAACGACAGCGGCAACCACCCTGGTTCGAGGGGGGTTTGGCCGATCACTGATGGGCCCCGCAAATCGGAGCGATTTTGCTTTGTCCAGGACAAGAAGAGATTTTTGAGGCGACATAAGGCGATAATCTGCCCATATAGCGCCGAGTTGTCCAGGACAGAATGTGAAATCTGCGCTCCAATCGGACATGCTCAGACCGCCTGAAGTGTCTGTTCGGACGAATGTGAATTTCGCTGCTTGCATGTCATGGTTACGTCAGCGCCCACACCTTTGGATTCACCTGTCGAGTTGCCCAGACGTCTCACCGACGGCCCCCTGCTGTCGATTGCCGCCGTCGAACGCGAGACGGGCCTGGGCAAGGACACGCTGCGCGCCTGGGAGCGCCGCTACGGATTTCCGATGCCCCAGCGCGACGCCACGGGTATCCGCGGCTACCCCCGCGTCCTGGTCGATCGCCTCGCACTGATCCGTCGCGCGCTGCTCGCCGGCCAGCGGCCGGGACGCCTCCTGCGCTTGCCCCCCGCCGAGCTCGACGCCGTGCTCGCCACGACGGCCGCCGTCCCCGTGCCGCTTGCCAAAGCGCCCGGTGTGCTCGACGTCGGCGCAGGTCTCGCGGCGCTGCGCGCAGGCGGCGCCGAGGCGCTGCGCCACTGGTTGACGCTGGGCCTCGCCCGCACCGGCCTGGCGTCGTTCGTCATCGACGGCGTTGCGCCGTTGACCGCGGCGGTCGGCAACGCGTGGGTGGACGGCAGCATCGCCGTCTACGAGGAGCATCTGTACAGCGAAGCGCTGCAAGCCGTGTTGCGCAGCGCGCTGGTGCCGTTCCAGACCGGCCTGGAGCCGGCGGCGCCGCGCATGCTGCTCACGACGGTGCCCGGCGAAGCGCACGGCCTGGGCCTGCTGATGGCCGAGGCGCTGATGACGCTCCAGGCTTGCCGCTGCCTGTCGCTGGGCGTGCAGACCCCCGTCGCCGACATCGTGGCGGCCTGCGCGGCGCACCGGATCGACGTCGTGGCACTGAGTTTTTCCGAAAGCCTCGCGGCGGCGCAGGCACTGCCGGCGCTGTCCGAACTGCGCGCCAGCCTGCCGGCCTCGGTGGGGATCTGGGCCGGCGGCGGATCGCCGGCCCTGCGCGGCCTGCGGGTTTCCGGAATCCGCGTGATGAGCCAGCTCGTAGACATCTCTGAAGCGGTTGCCGAATGGCGCCGGGATTGCGGCCCGGCAGGCAATTGACCGCGAAAATGAAAGGCTGTTCCTGCGACTTGCAGAGACTCATTCGGTATCCTCAGCCTTTTGTCGCACTAACGAAATCTGGCACCGTTTAAAATCGACGCCAGGAGGCTTTTGCCAGCATGCTTTATCCCGAACTCTTCAAACAACTCGAAGCCGTCCGTTGGGACATGGACAAGGACATCCCCTGGGATTCCTTCGACCCGACCCAACTGACCGACGAGCAGGCCACCACGATCAAGATGAACGCGATCACCGAGTGGTCCGCGTTGCCGGCGACGGAGATGTTCCTGCGCGACAACCGCGACGACAGCGACTTCTGCGCATTCATGAGCGTCTGGTTCTTCGAGGAGCAGAAGCATTCGCTGGTGCTGATGGAGTACCTGCGCCGCTTCCGCCCGGAGCTGGTGCCCACCGAAGAAGAACTGCACGCCGTGCGCTTCGAGTTCGACCCGGCGCCTGCGCTCGAGACGTTGATGCTGCACTTCTGCGGCGAGATCCGCCTCAACCACTGGTATCGCCGCGCCGCGCAGTGGCACACCGAGCCGGTGATCAAGCACATCTACGAGACCCTGGCACGGGACGAGGCGCGCCACGGCGGCGCCTACCTGCGCTACATGAAGAAGGCGCTCACGCGCTTCGGCAACGAGGCCAAGGCCGCCTTCTCGAAGGTGGGCGTGCTGATGGCCAGCGCACGCCGCACCGCGCAGGCGCTGCACCCGACCAACCTGCACGTCAACGCCACGCTGTTCCCGCGCGACACGATCCAGAGCCGCGTGCCCGACCCCGAATGGCTCGAGGGCTGGCTGGACAAGCAGATCCAGTTCGACGCGGTATGGGAGAACAAGGTCGTCGAGCGCATCCTGCACAACATGAGCCTGTTGCTCGAACGCAGCTTCGTCTCGGTGCAGGAACTCAATCGCTATCGCAAGGAAGTCACCGCGCTCGTCGTGCGCGTCGTCCCGCCGGTGGCGCCGGACCCGCAAGCGGTCTGAATCGGTACCGCATCTGCCTGCCAGGCCGCCCACCCTCGGCCGCCCGTCCTTCACAAAGCGGGGGTTTGTCCCGGGGGCACCCTGACGGTGCGAATGGGAGTTTCGCCAGTTCTTCGAACCTATAATCGCGCGGCTTTTGCCTGACGGCCGAGGGGTGCGCACAAGGGGTGCACGCCGCGGACAAAAGGTCCTTCCTGCAGCCCCGGTCCGAGGAATTCATGAGCGAAGAGCAACATCACGACGACGACGCGGAACACGAGTCCGCCATCAAGACGCCGAAGCAACTGGTCACCGTGATTGCCGCGGCGATCATCGTTCCCGTGATCGTGATCATCATGCTCACGCAGTTCGTGACGCTGGATAACAAGGAGTCGCCCGGCAGCTCGGCCTATGCGGCCTCCTCGGTGGCCGCGCGCATCGCGCCTGTGGCCAGCGACGCGGTGTTCGACGCCACGGCCGTGGTCATCCCGAAGACGGGCCAGCAAGTCTTCGAAGCCCAGTGCACCACCTGCCACACGGCCGGCCTGCTCGGCGCGCCGAAGTTCGGCGACGCCGCCGCCTGGGCACCGCGCATCGCCAAGGGCTATGACGCGCTGGTGCAATCGGCGCTGCACGGCAAGGGCAACATGCCTGCGCAAGGCGGGGGCGATTTCAGCGACTACGAAGTGGGTCGCGCGGTAGCCTACATGGCCGACAAGGGCGGCGCGAAGTTCGACGATCCGAAGGCGCCGGCACCGGCGGCTTCGGCTGCATCGGGCGCTGCGTCGGCAGCCTCCACGGCGGCGGCGTCCGTTCCCGCTTCGGCCGCGTCCCGGTAAGCCGCGGCACGTCGAAACGAAAGCCGCCCTCGGGCGGCTTTTTGCCGGGCTCGCCGAAGCCGGCTACTGACAGGGCGACGGGAGTCAGGACGCGGCGTGCACGTTGGCCGCTTCCCGTGGCGGGTGTCCCGCCCACAAGGTGGCGGGGCTGAGGCAGAAGCCGAAGCGACCTGGCATCACCGTGAAGGCTATCGCCTGCGGACGCCACAGGCCGGATTCCACGGCGTCGGCGGCTGCCTCCATGTCCTGCGTGTGCACGATGCCGAAGCCGGCATCGGTGGCGAGGAACAGCCGACCTTGCTCGTCGAGCCACGCCGACTCCACCGCCGCGGCCTGGCCGGTGTGCGAACGCACCTCGGGTGCCGTGCCCGCGCGTGCGGCAAGGCGCCAGACATGGGGCGCCGCCTCCAGTTCCACGTAGACGCGTTGCGGGCCGTTCTGGAAGTACCAGGCGCCCTCCGGCGTGCCTTCGTAGTTGCGTTCGATGAACTCGCGCAACTGGCGATGCTCGATGCGGCTGCCCTTGGCGAGCGGGAATGCGCCGGCGGCCTGCGTGCGGTCGTCGCGCATGTACCAGTCGCCGCGCGCGTCGAGCGCCAGCCAGCCGGTGCAGGCCGGCACGTCGGGCCATTTCTTCAGTGCGGCGCGCACCATGTCGTCCATGCCGGCTCCCCGAGTGTCGTGAGTTCAGGCGGCCTGGCGGCCGCGATCAGTGATTGTGATCCTTGAGCCAGCCGACCACCGACGTGGGCATGGACAGCGCGTCGCCGCGCGGCAGCGCGCCGCTTGCGAAGCCCACGTGGCCGCCGTGCCTCGGCTGCCACAGCGTGACGTGCGGCCCCACTTCCGACCGCTGCGGCAGCGAGCTGCCGGGAACGAACGGATCGTTGAGCGCGTTGAGCACCAGCGCCGGAATGCGGATGTCGCGCAGGTGCGGCTTGGCCGACGCGCGTTTCCAGTAGTCGTCGGTGTCGCGGAAGCCGTGCAGCGGGGCCGTGAACACGTTGTCGAACTCGTACAGGTCGCGCGCGGCGCGCAGGCGGCGCTCGTCGAACAGGCCCGGATGCTGGCGCAGCTTGGCGATGGCCTTGGGCTTCATCGTGCGCAGGAACATGCGGGTGTAGGTGTGGCGGCCGAAACCGCGGCCGATCGCGTGGCCCCCGGCCGCGAGATCGACCGGCGAACACACGGCCGCGACCGCCAGGGCCTTCTTCGCGGCGTGCGCACCGGACTCCTCGGCCCAGCGCAGCAACATGTTGCCTCCCAGCGAGATACCGACGGCCAGCACCGGGCCGCCGCGGCGCTCCGCCATGCGGGCGAGGATCCACTCCAACTCTTCGTAGTCGCCCGAGTGGTAGGCGCGCGGCGCCAGGTTGAGCTCGCCGGAGCAGCCGCGGAAATGCGGCACGGCATACGACCAGCCCTGCGCGCGCGCGAGACACGCGAACGCCTGCGCGTAGCCGCTGGCCGAGGATCCTTCGAGGCCGTGGAACAGGATCAACAGGGGCCGCGTGGCGACTTCGTCCGCCGCGCCGGGCTGATCGACCAGGAAGTCGACGTCGATGAAATCCTGGTCGGGCGTCGTCCAGCGCTCGCGATGGAATGCCGGCGGATCGCCGACGACCGCGCGCGAGAACAGCGATGGCCAGATCGTCTGCAGGTGCCCACCCGGCAACCACCAGGGGGCGCGGTGCGAGAAGACCTCGGCGGACGACGGGGAGGATGACAAGGCGGCGGCGGTCATCGGTGTGGCTCGATAGAAGAGGCGACTGCGGTCGAGCAATCGTCGTGCCCGATTGTTGGTCAGTGCAGTACGGATGGCGTGTCGGTGATCTCGGGAATCTCGTCAGGCGCGCCCGGGCTCGCATGGTGCGCCACCATGCGCCAGCCCTGGCTCGTCTTCACGTAGACATTGGTGGCGACGATCCAGCCCGTGCGCGTCCCTTCCACGGTCACGATGGCGATGCGTTCGAGCACGCTGTGCACCGCGCTGCCCATGGCCTGCACGCGCTTGACGTGCTCCGGATGCACCACGATGTTGCCGCTGGCGAAGATCGCCTCGAACGCAGCGCGCACGGCCTGCGGGCCCACCACGCGGGCGCCGCCCGGATGCACGCAGACCACGTCGTCGTCGTCGGCCCAGACGGCCATCACGCGCTCCAGGTCGCCGTCGCGCAAGGCGTCGTAGAACTGGGCTTCGGCATCCTCGGGCGAAGCGTTCAGTGCGGCTGCGCGGGCTTTCGGATTGGGCACGCCAGGTTCCTTGTGATCAGTTGAACACCACGGTCTTGCGTCCATTGCGCAACACGCGGTGTTCGACGTGCCAGCGCACGGCACGTGCGAGCACGACGCACTCCACGTCGCGGCCGATGGCGGTGATGTCTTCGGGCGTCAACGTGTGGTCCACGCGTTCGACGTCCTGTTCGATGATCGGGCCTTCGTCGAGATCGGCCGTCACGTAGTGCGCCGTGGCGCCGATCAGCTTCACGCCGCGGTCGTGCGCCTGGTAGTACGGCTTCGCACCCTTGAAGCTGGGCAGGAAGCTGTGATGGATGTTGATCGCGCGGCCTTCGAGCGCGCCGCACAGCTCGGGCGACAGGATCTGCATATAGCGCGCGAGCACCACCAGGTCGATGGCCTCCTGCTCCACGATCGCCTGCACCGCCTGCTCCTGCGCGCGCTTGGCCTCGGGACTGGCGCCCGTCGCGAGCGGCAGGTGGTGGAACGGCAGGCCGTAGCTGGCGGCGAGGTCGGCGAAGGTCGTGTGGTTCGAGACGATGGCCGGGATGTCGACGTCCAGCTGGCCGCTGTGCCAGCGAAACAGCAGGTCGTTCAGGCAGTGGCCGTGCTGGCTCACCATCAGCAGCACGCGGGGACGGCGCGCCAGCCCGTGCAGTTGCGAGTCCATCTCGAATTTCTGGCTCACGTGGGCCAGCATGCGATCCAGCGTGGCCACGTCGGCAAGCTGCGGCGGCGCCTCGAAATGCACGCGCATGAAGAAGCGCCCGGTGGCGCCGGCGCCGATCAGGTCGCCGAACTGCTGCGAATCGATGATGTTGCAGCCGGCTTCGAACAGGAGACCGGAGACGGCATGCACGATGCCCTTGGTGTCGCGGCACGACAGCCTGAGGACGAATTCGCGCTCGCGAGAGGGGGACGCTTGCATGACCCGCATTGTAAGGAAGAGGCCTCGCTCCTGTCGGGCACGCGGGTTGCCAAACCGACGCTGGGCCTCCGGCCTTCCGCTCGCTCACCTGCAAGAAGACCTCGATGCCCACCGTCCGCCTGTTCCTGGCCCGCGCCACCAGCGCCTGCTCTCTTGCCCTGCTCGGGGCGTGCACGGCCTTGCCGACGATCGTGCCGGGCGACGCCGACGCGGCCGGCACCGGGAACGTTCGCATCGACGGAGCGCACGGCCCGCTGTCGCCCGAGGCGCAGAAGCGCGTGCTCGCCAGGCTGAAGGCCGCCGGCGAGGACACCGACATCTTCGAGCGCCACCTGGCCTTCGAACAGGAGATCGTCGGCTCGCCGCTGTCGGCCGGCAACAAGGTGACGCTGCTTCAGGACGGCCCGTCCACCTACCAGGCGCTGTACGCCGCGATGGCCGGCGCCACCAACTCCATCGACATGGAGAGCTACATCATCGAGGACGACGAAGTCGGCAAGCGCTTCGCCACCGAGTTGAAGGCGGCGCGCTCGCGCGGCGTGGTCGTCAACCTGATCTACGACGGCGTCGGCTCGCTGGACACCCCCAAGGCCTACTTCGACGATCTCGCCGCGCACGGCGTCGACACGCTGCAGTTCAACCCGGTCGATCCGCTGAAGGCGCGTACCGGCTGGGACGTCAACCAGCGCGATCACCGCAAGCTCACCATCATCGACGGCCGGACGGCGTTCGTCGGCGGCATCAACATCAGCAGCGTCTATTCGGGCGGCTCGTTCAGCCAGCGTTCGAAGCAGCGCCCGGGCCAGAAGGTGCCCTGGCGCGACACGGACCTGCAGATCGACGGCCCGGTCGTGGCCGACTTCCAGAAGCTGTTCATGGACACCTGGGCGCGCCAGAAGGGCCAACCCATGGCCAGCGCGGACTACTTTCCCGAGATCGGCCGCCAGGGCGACGTCGTCGTGCGTGCGATCGGCGGCACGTCGACCGAGCCGTACAGCGAGATCTATGCAACGCTGGTGTCGGCGATCCGCAGCTCGTCGACGTCGATCCTGCTCGCCAACGCCTACTTCGATCCCGATCCGCAGTTGCTGGGCGCCATCCGCGATGCGGCCATGCGGGGCGTGGACGTGCAGCTGCTGCTGCCCAGCGTCAGCGACTCGTGGCTCGTGATGAGCGCCGGCCGGCGTCACTACGGCGAGCTGCTGGAGGCCGGCGTGAAGATCTACGAGCGCCAGGGCGCGCTACTGCACGCGAAGACCACGTTGATCGATGGCGTCTGGAGCGCCGTCGGCTCGACCAACCTCGACTGGCGCAGCTTCCTGCACAACGACGAGATCGATGCGATCGTGCTGAGCGCAAGCTTCGGCGACCAGATGCGCGCGGCGTTCCAGGCCGACCTGGCGCAATCGGATCGGCTGACGATGGAGAAGTGGTCGAATCGGGGGCTGACGAAGCGCATCCAGGAAATCACGGCAGGGATGTGGGAATATTGGCTATGAACTCCGAAACACGTTCGTTCCCCGTGTCGCGCCGCCGCGCCGCGAACCGACTCCTGCGGCCGACGCTCGCGCTGTGCGTCCTGCTGGCCATGTCGTGCGCGACGCGGGCGCAAGACGCACCATCGCCCGGCGCCATCGCGCTGCACGCCCAGTTCGATGCGCTCAAGGACAAGCTCGCGCACAACGCCTACGGCCGGCCGCTGGTGCTGCAGTCGACGCAGGCTTCGGATCATCTCGAAGGCGAGGTCTACGCCCGCGTCGACCAGCCGTATCCGATGGTGCAGAAGGCACTGCAAGGCACCGACAACTGGTGTTCGATCCTGATTCTGCACCTGAACGTGAAGATGTGCCACGCGCTGCCTGCGGGGCTCGACATGGCCCTCGGCCGCAAGTACGACCAGCCGGTGGACGACGCCTACAAGCTGCACTTCGACTACAAGCTGGCGAGCACCGGCACCGACTACATGAAAGCGGAACTGACGTCGGCCGACGGCCCGCTGGGCACGAGCGACTACCGCATCGCGGTGGAGGCCGCGCCGATGGACGCCACGCACACCATGCTGCACATGAGCTATGCCTACGGCTTCGGTTTCGCCGCGCGCGTGGCGATGAACGCCTACCTGGCGACGGCCGGCAGCGACAAGGTGGGCTTCAGCGTGGTCGGCAAGGACGACGACGGCAAGCCCACCTACGTCGGCGGCGTGCGCGGCCTGGTCGAACGCAACACGATGCGCTACTACCTGGCCATCGACGACTACGTGGCCGCGCCGGCGCCCGCGCAACTCGAACAGCGGCTCAACACCTGGTTCGATGCCACCGAGCGCTATCCGCGCCAGTTGCACGAGCTCGACAAGGACGACTACCTGTCGATGAAGCGGATCGAGGCCAAGCGCTGAGCAGCCCGGGGCCGCGGCGCCGCGCGCGCCACAATGGCGCGATGCACCCTGTCCGCACCGCGTCATGACCATCGCCCCCTACCTGCGCGAGATCGGCCGCGGCAAGGACGGTGCGCGCTCGCTCACGCGCGCGCAGTCGGCCGACCTGATGGCGCGCCTGCTGGACGGACAGGTGGGCGACGTCGAGGCCGGCGCGTTCGCGATCGCGATGCGCATCAAGGGCGAGACGCCCGAGGAGCTGGCCGGCTTCATGGACGCCGTGGCGCCGCGCCTGTTGTCGCTGCCCGCGCCCCCGGCCGCCGGCGCCGTCGTGCTGCCGTCGTACAACGGTGCACGCAGGTTGCCCAACCTCGTTGCGCTGCTCGCCTTGCAACTGGCGCGCGAGGGCCTGCCGGTGCTGGTGCACGGGCTCGAGGAGGATCCCGGGCGCATCACCACAGCTGCTGTGTTCACCGCGTTGGGGTTGCCGCCGGTGCGAGACGCCGCCGGCGTGGCTGCCCGTTGGGACGCCGGCATGCCGGCGTTCATCGCCACCGACGACCTGCATCCTGCGCTCGCGCGCGTGCTCGCGCTGCGCCGCCTGATCGGCCTGCGCAACCCGGCGCACTCGCTCGCCAAGCTGTTGCCGGCGCTCGGGCCGCAGCGCAACGTGGTGCGCGTCGTCAATCACACGCATCCCGAGTACGCCACCAGCCTCGGCCGGTTCCTGGCGCTGACGCAGGCCACGGCCATGCTGATGCGTGGCACCGAGGGCGAGCCGGTGGCCGACGCTCGGCGCTGCCCGAAGCTGACCGCGTTCCTGGACGGCTTGGAGCAGCCGACGTTGTCCGTCGAGGCACAGGGCGGCTCGCTGGTCTCGGTGCCGGAGCTGCCGGCCGCGATCGACGCCGTGTCGACGGCGGCCTACATCCATGACGTGATGGCGGGCGTCAAGCCGCTGCCCACGCCGATCGCCACGCAGATGATGGCGCTGCGCGCGCTGGCCGACGCAGGTCGGCGCTGAGTCTCAGGCCGCCGGCAGGCTGACGCGAAACGTCGAGCCGACGCCCTGCGCGCTGTGCACGGTGATGCGTCCGCCCATCAGTTGCGCGAGCGATTGCGACAGCGCGAGCCCGAGCCCGGCGCCGGCGATGCTCGAGTTTTCGCGGCCGAGGCGGTTGAACGGCTGGAACAGCCGCGCGCGGTCGATCGGACTGATGCCGATGCCGGTGTCCTCCACCTCGATGTGCCATTCGTCGTCCACCGCCTGTGCGCGCAGCGTCACGTGGCCGCCCGGGCGGTTGTACTTGACGGCGTTGTTGAGCAGGTTGGTGAGCACCTGGCGCAGCCGCGTCGGGTCGGCGCGCACGACGGCGCTGGCGTGCGACAGCGCCGCGCCGGCATCCGGGTTCTCGCAGATCACGCTCACGCCGGCGGTGTCGGCTTGCGGCCGGCACCAGGCAGCGCAGGATTCGAACAGCGGCGCCAACGCGACATTCTGCAGATGGATCGGCAGGTGCGCGGCTTCGGCCAGGGAAAGGTCCAGCAAGTCGCCGATCATCGCCAGCAGGTGATCGCCGGCCTCGCGGATCATGCGCACCTGCTGGCGCTGCATCGGCAGCGCGTCGAGCGCCGGATCCGTGCCCAGCAACTGCGCGAAGCCCAGCACCGCGTTCAACGGCGTGCGCAGCTCGTGGCTGATGCGCGAGAGAAACATCGTCTTGGCGCTGTTGGCGGCCTCGGCGGCGAGGCGGTCGCGCTGCGCCTGTTCGAGCTCGCGCAGCAGCGTGGCGTCGGTCTGGGTGCCGAACATGCGGTGCGGCCTGCCGTGTCGATCCCATTCGACGATGCGACCGCGCTCCTCGATCCAGCGCCATTGGTCGTCGGCGGCGCGGGCCCGGTAGACGACGCGGTACAACGGCTGTTCGCCGCGCACGTGCGCGCCGTAGGCCTTGTCGATCAGCGGCTTGTCATCGGGATGCACGATGCGATCCCAGTCGTCCTGCGTGTTGCCCAGCGTGTTCAGCGGGTAACCGAGCATGCGCTCGCCTTCGTCGATGTCGCCCAGCACGTCGGTGGCCAGGTCCCACTCCCACACATACGTGCCGGCCTCGTGCATGGCGGTGCGTTGCAGCGCCAGCGAGCCGGGCAACGCGTGGCCGGCGTGCTCGATCAGGCCGGCGAGCAGCGCCGCCGCGGTGTCGCGAACCGGGCCCAGGCGATCGCCCCAATCGTCCACGGACAGGCCGGCGGGCAGCGGCGTGCGCAGTTCGCCGACGACGGTGCCGGAGTGGCTGCACGACCAGGCCGTGGGAACCGCGCTGGCGGCCGCCAGCGGATCGAGTGCGGCGCCGGGCGGGCGCGCATGGATGGGTGGCATCGACAGGTTGCCGTCGGGCGGCTGGGGCCACAGCCAGCACTCGGCGCCGATCAGCGAGGCGAGTGCGCGCACCAGCGTCGCGAGTGCGTGCGCGTGATCGCTTCGGCGCGCGTGATCCAGCAATGCGGCGTAGGCGAGCGCGCGCACCTGGTCGAGGGTCGGCGCCGACGCAGCGGCGTCAGCGCGCGGCGCCGGCTTGCTGGTGCCGGCGCCCGAGGTCAATGGCCGGCCGCGATCTTCACGCCGGCGGCGAGCTGGTAGGTGGTGCCGCAGTAGGGGCAGCGGCCGCGGCCCTCATGGCTCAGGTCGATGAAGACCTTCGGGTGGCTGCTCCACAGCGGCATCTTCGGGTTCGGGCAGAACACGACGCCGGGCCCTTGCAGGTCGCTGGCGGTGACTTCGACGATGGACGACGTTTGTTCGGTCATGGGCGTTTTCTGGAGATTCTTGAAAAGGAGACGATCAGACCGCGGTCAGCCATTCGGCGTACTTGGGATTGCGGCCGTTGACGATGTCGAAGAACGCTGCCTGGATCTTCTCGGTGATCGGGCCGCGCTCGCCCTTGCCCAGCTCGATGCGATCGAGTTCGCGGATCGGCGTGACCTCGGCGGCGGTGCCGGTGAAGAAGGCCTCGTCGGCGATGTAGACCTCGTCGCGCGTGATGCGCTTCTCGACCACCTTCAGGCCCAGGTCCTGGCAGATCGCGAACACCGTGTTGCGCGTGATGCCGTTGAGGGCGCCGGCCGACAGGTCGGGCGTGTAGACGATGCCGTTCTTGATCACGAAGATGTTCTCGCCGGCACCTTCGGACACGAAGCCGCTGGCGTCGAGCAGCAGCGCCTCGTCGTAGCCGTCGTCCACGGCTTCCGTGTTGGCCAGGATGGAGTTGGTGTAGTTGGACACCGCCTTGGCCTGCGTCATCGTGATGTTGACGTGGTGGCGCGTGTAGCTGGAGGTCTTGACGCGGATGCCGCGGCGCAGTCCTTCCTCGCCCAGGTAGGCGCCCCAGGGCCAGGCCGCCACCATCAGGTGGATCGTGTTGCCCTTGGGGCTGACGCCCAGCTTCTCGGAGCCGATCCAGGTGAGCGGGCGCAGGTAGCCGCTGTCCAGGTTGTTCTCGCGCACGACGGCGCGCTGGGCGTCCATCACTTCCTCGTGCGTGAACGGGATCTTCATGCGCAGGATCTTGGCCGAGTTGAACAGGCGCTCGGTGTGCTCGCGCAGGCGGAAGATCGCCGTGCCGTTGGCCGTCTTGTAGGCGCGCACGCCCTCGAACGCGCCGCAGCCATAGTGCAGCGTGTGCGTCAGGACATGGATCTTGGCGTCGCGCCAGTCGACGAGCTTGCCGTCCATCCAGATCTTGCCGTCGCGATCGTCCATGCCCATGAGGGTGCCTCGTCGAAAATTGGGGAAAGTTGAATTCTACGAGCCCCGGGCTTTCCCAGGGTCAATCGCGGTCGTGCTGCAGAATTGCGCCTTGATGCCCCCCGCCAATCTCCAGCTCGATCATTCCGGCCACCGCGCCGACGCGGCGCCGCTGCCGCTGCGCTTCCTGGCCCATGACGTGGACATCGCGCTGAACGTGGGTGCGCTGTTTCGCATCGCCGACGCGCTGGGGGTGGAACACGTCCACCTGTCGGGCTCGTCGCCCGTGCCGCCCGACCCCAGGATCCGCAAGGCGGCGCGCTCGACCGAACGCCACGTCGCCCATTCGTACGCGGTCGATCCGCTGCAGACCGTCGCCACGTTGAAGGCGCAGGGCTGGCGCATCGTCAGCCTGGAGCTGACCACGCAGAGCGTGGAGCTGCGCCAGCTGGTCGTCGCATCGGGCGACCGGATCTGCCTGATCGTCGGTGCCGAGAAGGCCGGCGTCTGCCAGGCCTTGCTCGACGTGTCCGACGCCACCGTGCACATCCCGATGCGCGGCCACAACTCGTCGATGAACGTGGCCAACGCCTGCGCGATCGCGACGTACGAGATCGCGCGCCGGCTGGCCTCCTGAGGCTCAGGGCGGCGGCTCGGTGCGGGTGACGAACCCGGTGGCGAGCGCATCGGCCCAGTCGCCGCGGCCATTGTCCAGCGCCCGCGCGACCGCTGCCGTCCAGTCGTAGGGCGTCGTGCGCAGCTGCACGTGCCAGGCGCCGCGGCGATCGCGCTCGACCAGGGCCCAGCGGGCGTCCGGCGAACCGTTCTCGATGAAGTGCGGATGCGGATGCACGTCATCGTAGGCCGGCACGCCGACGCTGCCGGGATTGACCACCAGCGGGCCGCCCGGCACGGTCATCGCGCGCGGCACGTGCGTGTGGCCGCACAGGATCAGCGCGGCGGCGAGGCCGGAGCGCGAGCCGGTGCCCGGCGTCTCGGCGGCGCGGGCGCTCAACTCTGCCACCGAGGCGGCGCGCACGCCGCGCTGGCCATCGACCCCGAAGCCGGGCGTGACGGTCTCCATGAAATAGACCAGGTCGCTGGCCGGCGTGCCGTGGCACAGCAGCACGTCGTCGGCCAACCACTGCGTGCCGGGCAATGCCGCGAGCCAGGCGCGTTCGGGCGCGCCCAGCGCGCGCGCCGCGGTCGCGTCCGACGCCCCCATGCACGCGATGTCGGCGCCGAGCGCCTGGCGCTCGTGGTTGCCGGCAATCGTGCGCCAGCGCGCGGGCTCGGCGGCCTCGCGGGCCATCAGCCACTGCACCGTCTCGCGCGGCCACAGCGGGCCCGAGGCGATGTCACCGAGATTGACGACTAGCGCCGGCGCCGCGCGCTCGATCTCCGTCCACACGGCCTCGAGCGCGGGCAGGTTGCCGTGGATGTCGGAGACGATGGCGATGCGGTGGGTCGTCATTGAGAGGGATGCCCGAAGTCGAGGGTTCTCGCTAGCATACGCAGGCACCATCATCGGCGCATTTGCGGCCGCCTGGCGCAAGCGCCGCCGCCATTTCCGACCTCCAGCGAACGAATCTCCATGCCCGTCATCGACAGCCACGTCCGCATCGCCGCGATCCTCCACATCGTCATGGGTGCCATCGCGCTGCTGGTGCTGCTCGTGGTCGGCGCCATCGTCGCCGCGGTCGGCACGTTCGGCATGTCCCTGGGGCTCGAGCGCGACGTCGCGGCCTGGGTCGGCGGCGTCGGCTTGCTGCTTGTCGCGCTGTTCGCCGTGATCGTGATCGCCGAGATCGTCGGCGGCGTGATGCTGCTGCGCGGCAGCGAGCTGGGCCGCGCCATGACCATCGTCTTCAGCGCATTGAGCCTGCTCAACATCCCGATCGGCACGGCGATCGGCGCGTACTCGCTGTGGGCGCTGCTGCGCGCAGTCCCGCAGCTGCAGTCCGGCTCGGCGCCGGTGCGCTCCGGTGCCGCCCAGTCGTTCTGAACCGGGCTGCGCCGCTCAGAGCCCGCGCAACACCTCGATCGCCTCTTCGATCCGCTCCACCGCGTGGATCGTCAGCCCTTCGATGGGCTTTTTCGGCGCGTTCGCCTTGGGCACGACGGCCACCGAGAAGCCCAGCTTGGCGGCCTCCTTCAGGCGATCCTGGCCGCGCGGCGCCGGGCGCACCTCGCCGGCCAGCCCCACTTCGCCGAAGGCGATGAAGCCGCGCGGCAGCGCGCGATTGCGGATCGAGCTCTGGATGGCCAGCATCACCGCGAGGTCGGCCGCCGGCTCGCTGATGCGCACGCCGCCCACCGCGTTGACGAACACGTCCTGGTCGCCGGTAGAAACGCCGGCATGGCGGTGCAGCACCGCCAGCAGCATCGCCAGCCGGTCGCGATCCAGGCCCACCGACAACCGGCGCGGGCTCGGCCCGCCGGCGTCGACCAGCGCCTGGATCTCCACCAGCAACGGCCGCGTGCCTTCCAGCGTCACCAGCACGCAGGTGCCCGGCACCGGCTCGCCGTGCGTGGACAGGAAGATGGCGCTCGGGTTGGCCACGCCCTTGAGCCCGCGCTCGGTCATCGCGAACACGCCGATCTCGTTGACGGCGCCGAAGCGGTTCTTGAACGCGCGCACCAGGCGGAAGCTGGAGTGGGTGTCGCCTTCGAAGTACAGCACGGTGTCGACGATATGCTCCAGCACGCGCGGCCCGGCCAGGCTGCCGTCCTTGGTGACATGGCCCACCAGCACGATGGTGCAGCCGCCCGACTTGGCGGTACGCGTGAGCTGGGCCGAGCACTCGCGCACCTGGGCCACCGAGCCGGGCGCCGACGTGAGCTGCTCGGAATAAAGCGTCTGGATCGAGTCGATGACGCAGAACGCCGGCTGCTCCGCCGCGATCGTGGCCAGGATGCGCTCGAGGTTGATCTCGGCCAGGACACGCACGTGCGCGCCGGTGAGGTCCAGCCGGCGCGAGCGCAGCGCCAGCTGGGCGCTCGACTCCTCGCCGGTGACGTACAGCACCTTCATCTGGCTGGCCAGCGCGTCGATCGCCTGCAGCAGCAGCGTGCTCTTGCCGATGCCCGGATCGCCGCCGATCAGCACCACCCCGCCGGCCACGATGCCGCCCCCCAGCACGCGGTCGAGCTCCTCGATGCCGGTGGGCGTGTGGGCGATCTCGCCCGCGTCGATGTCGGCCAGCGTGGCCACGGGCTGGCTGCGGGTGAGCGCCTGGAAGCGGTTCTTGGCCGCAGCGGCGCCGGTGGGCTCGCCGATGCCTTCTTCCAGCGTGTTCCACGCCTCGCAGTGCGGGCAGCGCCCCAGCCACTTCGGATTGGTGCCGCCGCAGGCGGAGCAGGTGTAGACGGTCTTGGGTGCAGCCATGCGCCCATTGTCACCTACTGTTCAAAACAACAGGTCGGAAAACTGAGCGATTTCTGCCCAGGAGTGCCGGCTACGATGACGGCATGAGCACCTTCACCACCCGCCATGCCACGCTGGACGACCTCGACGCGCTCGCACCGCTGTTCGACGCCTACCGGCGTTTCTACGAACAGCCCGGCGACGTCGCGCTCGCCGGCGCGTACCTCCACGCGCGCATGGAGCGCGGCGAGTCGGTGATCCTGGTGGCCGAGGGCGACGGCACGCTGCTCGGCTTCTGTCAGCTGTATCCCGCCTGGTGCTCGGTCGCCGCGGCGCGTATCTTCGTGCTGTACGACCTGTTCGTCGATGACGGCGTGCGCCGGGCCGGCGTCGGCCGGGCGATGATGTTGGCGGCGCAGGCGTTCGGACGCGAAGCCGGAGCGGTGCGTCTCGATCTCAGCACGGCGCGCACCAACACGCGGGCCCAGGCGCTCTACGAATCGCTCGGCTGGCAGCGCGACGACGTCTACCTGACCTACAGCCTGTCGCTCGGGGGCCACTGAAGAAGCCCTGCGGCCCCGCAAAGGCACCGACGTTCGTTCATCATGTCGGCCCCGCCTCGGAGTTTTCTGCATGACGCTCGCCACCTGGATCACCTTCTTCCTCGCCTGCTGGGCGATCAGCCTGTCGCCCGGCCCGGGCGCCATCGCGGCGATGAGTGCCGGACTGAACCAGGGCTTCCGGCGCGGCTACTTCACGGTGTTCGGCCTGGTGCTGGGCATCTGGACGCAGGTGGTCGTCGTCGTGGCGGGCCTCGGCGCCATCATCGCGGCGTCCAACACCGCATTCACGGTGCTGAAGTTCCTGGGTGCGGCCTACCTCGTGTGGATCGGGATCGCGCAATGGCGCGCCAGCGACAAGCCGCTGGTGGCGTCCACCGACGCGCCCATCTTCACGCGCAGGCAGCTGATCATGCGCGGCTGGGGCATCAACGCCACCAACCCGAAGGGCACCGTCTTCATGCTGGCCGTGGTGCCCAACTTCATCGACCTGTCGCACCCGCTGATCCCGCAGTACTTCATCATCATGATGTCGCTGTCGTTCACCGACCTGGTGGTGATGGCCGGCTACGTGGCGCTGGCGTCGCGCGTGCTGCGCGCGCTCAACGAGCCGCACCACGTGCGTATCATGAACCGCTGCTTCGGCGGCCTGTTCGTCGTGGCCGGCACCTTGCTGGCCACCTTTCGCCGCGCCACCTGAGAGGACATCCGCCTTTGACCGCCGCTTCCCTCGTCATCATCACCGGCGCCTCGCGTGGCCTGGGTGAAGCGATGGCCGCGCAATACCTCGCCGACGGCGCGTTCGTGCTGGGCATGTCGCGCCGGGCATCGAGCGCCCTCGTGGTCGGTGCCTCGGGCGGTCTCGAGCAATGGCAGGCCGACCTGGCCGATCCGCTGCCGCTCGTCGAGCGACTCGCCGCCTGGCTGGCAGCCTTCGAACAGAAAGGCGACTTGCCGGCGCGCGTCCGCGTGATCCACAACGCCGCGCTGCTCAGCGAGCCGGGCAATGTCGCCGAAGCCGACCCGGCCGACCTGGCGCAAAGCCTGCGCATCGGCCTGGAGGCGCCGGTCGCGCTCACCGCGGCGTTCCTGCGCGCGACCGCGCACTGGTCGGCCTCGGATCGGCGCGTGCTGTTCATCTCGTCCGGGCTCGGCCGCCGGGCGATGGCCGGCAGCGCCGCGTACTGCGCACAGAAGGCCGGCCTGGATCACTTCGCGCGCGCCCTGGCGCTCGAGGAGGAGAGCCGGCCGCACGGCGCGCGCGTGGCGTCGGTGGCGCCGGGGATCATCGACACCGACATGCAGCGCCAGTTGCGTGGCGCCGACGCTCGGCGCTTTCCGGAACGGGCGAAGTTCGACGAGTTCCACCGCAGCGGTTCGCTCGACAGCCCGGCCACTGCTGCGGCCAAGGTGATCGCGCTGCTCGAACGCGCCGACTACGGCGCGAATCCGGTGACCGACGTCCGCAGTTAGGGCCTGTTCCCACCAAAAGCGCGGGCACGCCTTTGGTGGGAACAGGCCCTAGTCGACGACCGTCACCGGCACGCGCAGCGCCAGCGCGCACATCAGCTCGTAGCCGATCGTCCCGGCCGGCCTGGCCACCTCGTCGATGGGCAGCAGCGGGGCCGCCGGGCCTGGGCCATGGCCCCACAGCGTCACCTCCGAGCCGATGCGGGCACCGGGAACCGGGCTCAGGTCCACCGTGATCATGTCCATCGACACCCGGCCGACGATGCGCGTGCGCACGCCTTCCACCAGCACCGGCGTGCCGGTTGGCGCGTGGCGCGGATAGCCGTCGGCGTAGCCGCAGGCCACCACGCCGATGCGCAGCGGGCCCTCGGCGGCGAAGGCGCTGCCGTAGCCCACGGTGTCGCCGGCCTGCAGGTGCTGCACGCCGATGAGCTTGCTGCGCAGCGTCATCGCCGGGCGCAGCTTCCAGTCGGCGATCGTGCGCTCGGGATAGTCGGGCGCACTGCCGTAGCTCATGATGCCGGCGCGCACCCAGTCCCCTTCGATGCGCGGCGCCCTGGCGAGCGGGTCGGCGCCGTGGCGCAGCGTGGCCGCGCTGTTGGCCAGCGTGCGCTCGCCGGCCATGTCGCGCGTGGTGGCTTCGAAGACGGCCAGCTGGTGCGCGACGCCGCGTTCGCCGTCGGCGTCCGAGAAGTGCGTCATCAGCGAGATCTCGTCGACCTGCGGCAGCAGTTCCAGTCGCGCCCGGGCGCCGCGGAACGCGGTCGGCGTGAAGCCGAGCCGGTTCATGCCGCTGTTGAGTTTCAGGAAGACCCTGTGCGGGGTGTGGGTCTTGTGCTCGGCCAGCCAGTCGATCTGTTCCTCGCAGTGCACCGCGTGCCACAACCCGAGACGCGAGCACAGCTCCAGGTCGCGCTGCTCGAAGCAGCCTTCCAGCATCAGGACAGGCCCGCGCCAGCCGAGCGCGCGGATGCGCTGCGCCTCGTCGAAATCGAGCAGCGCGAAGCCGTCCGCTCCTCGTAGGCCATCGAACGCTCGTTCTATTCCGTGGCCGTAGGCATTCGCCTTGACGACGGCCCAGACGCGCGCATCGGGAGCCGCCTCGCGGGCGCGTCCGATGTTGTGGGCGAGGGCTTCTGTGTGGATCAGCGCTTCGATGGGACGGGGCATGCACGAATTCTGCCAGCCGGTGCGGGGGCCCGCGGCGTGACTTCGTACACGGGGTCGAATCGGCCCGCGTGCTATAAAGCCGCTCGCCCTTTGGAGAGATTTCCCAGGCGCGGGGCCTGTCGGGTGGCCTCGACGCCGACGATGCCGAACGAATGAAAAGAGGTTTCTACACCATCATGTCGGCGCAGTTCTTCAGCTCGCTGGCAGACAACGCCTTGTTCGTTGCTGCAATCGAGTTGTTGAGAGGCGGCGGGGCGCCGGAGTGGCAGCGCGCGGCCCTGGTGCCGATGTTTGCGTTGTTCTACGTCGTGCTCGCGCCCCTGGTGGGCGCCTTCGCGGACGCCGTGCCCAAGGGCAAGGTGATGTTCTATGCGAACGGCATCAAGGTTGTGGGCTGCCTGATGATGCTGTTCGGCGGCCATCCCTTGATCTCGTACGCCGTCGTCGGCCTGGGCGCCGCGGCCTACTCGCCGGCCAAGTACGGCATCCTCACCGAGTTGCTGCCCACCTCTCAACTGGTCAAGGCCAACGGCTGGATCGAAGGGCTGACGATCCTGTCCATCATCCTGGGCGTGTTGCTGGGCGGCCAGTTGGTGGGCCCGAGGATCGCACCGATCCTGCTGGGCATCCATCTGCCCGGGATCAGCCTGGGCATCGATACGGCGGCCGGCGCCGCCATCGCCTGCATGGTGGTCCTGTATGCCATCGCGGCGCTGTTCAACCTGCGCATTCCACTGACGCACGCCGAGATGCAGCCGCTCTCCGGCAACGTCACCGAGCTGGTGCGCGACTTCAGCCAGTGCAATGCGCGCCTGTGGGACGACAAGCTGGGCCAGATCACGCTGGCCACCACCACCTTGTTCTGGGGCGTGTCCAAGAACCTGCAGTACGTGGTGCTGGCCTGGGCCGCGGTGGCGCTGAACTACTCCACCACGCGCGCGTCGTCGCTCGTGGGCGTCGTGGCGATCGGCACGGCGGCCGGCGCGGTGCTCGCATCGATGTCGATGCGGCTCGACCGTGCGGTCCGCGTCATCGGGCTGGGCATCCTGATGGGCGTGCTGGTGGCGGCGATGAACATGATCCACAGCGCGACGATCGCCGCGCCGTTCCTGGTTGCGCTCGGTGCCATCGGCGGCTACATGGTGGTGCCGATGAATGCGTTGCTGCAGCACCGCGGCCACAACCTGATGGGCTCCGGCCGTTCGATCGCGGTGCAGAACTTCAACGAGCAGGCAGCCATCCTGGGCCTGGGCGCGTTCTACACGGGCATGACGCGCGTCGGCATGTCGGTGTTCGGCTCGATCACCATCTTCGGGCTGTTCACGGCCATCATGAGTGCGCTGATCCTGTATTGGCACAAGCGCAACGTGAAGAAGCATCCGGAAGAGGTCGAGGCGCTGCTCGAGATCGCTCGCTGCGACAACCACTAAAGAACGTTTGAACGACCCCGACATGCCCGCTCGTGCCCCCAAAAGACGCCCGCTCGTCGTTGCAAATGCTCGCCGGGGGAACCACCCCGGCTGTGCTTTGCGCCTGGATCGGACGCCTTTTGGCGATCCGCTCGGACACGCCGGGATCATTCAAACGTTCTGATGGCTGCCATTCTCCCGCGGCCCCGCGCCGCGGGGCCGGTGTTCGCCCTGCTGGTCAACGCCTTCGTCTGGGGCGTGTCGTGGTGGCCATTCCGCCACCTGCAGGCGATGGGGCTGCACCCGCTGTGGGCCACCACGTTCATCTACGTGCTGTCGGCGCTGGCCATCATCGGGTGGCGGCCGGGTTCGCTGCGCCAGTTCGCCCGCCATCCGGCACTGTGGCTGATCTTCGTCGCGTCCGGCGCCACCAACGCCACGTTCAACTGGTCGGTGAGCATCGGCGACGTCGTGCGCGTGGTGCTGTTGTTCTACCTGATGCCGCTGTGGTCGCTGCTGCTGGCCCGCGCGATCCTCAAGGAACGGCTGACCGCGGGCGCGATCGGGCGCGTCGTGATGGCGCTGGCCGGCGCGGCCCTGGTGCTGTCGCACGGCGAGGCGGCCGGGGGCGGCAACGCCGCGAGCAACACGGGCCTGCTGCCCGACGTGCTGGCGCTGCTGGGCGGCTTCGCGTTCGCGCTCAACAACGTGATGCTCAAGCGCGAGTCGGCGCAGCCGGAGGAAGGGCGTGCGCTGGCGATGTTCCTCGGCGGCGCCGTGGTGGCGGGAATCACGGCCACCGGCCTGTCTGCGGTCGGTGCCGCAGGCGTGCAGTGGCCGGTGGCGGCTGGCGCGTGGCTGCTGCCGGCGCTGGGCCTCGCGATCGCCTTCATGGCGTCCAACCTGTGCCTGCAGTACGGCGCGGCGCGCCTGTCGGCAGCGGCCACCGCGGTGGTGATGCCTTGCGAGGTGCTGTTCGCCGCGCTGACCTCGGTGTGGTGGGGTGGCGCCACCCTGCACCCGACGGTGCTGATCGGCGGCGCGCTGATCCTGGCCGCGACGCTGGCCAGCGTGCTCGAGAAGCGCTGAACGGCCCTCTTGTTCGCGTTCACGCGCATGTCGGCCGTGCGCGCGGCGTTCTACCATCCGTCTCACATTTCCAGGAGACCTCATGTCCGACAAGTCGCTGTACGATTTTTCCGCCACCTCCATCCAGGGCGCACCGGCCGATTTCGGCGCGCAGCGCGGCAAGGTCTTCGTGATCGTCAACACGGCCAGCAAGTGCGGCTTCACGCCGCAGTTCGCCGGGCTCGAGCAGCTCGCAGCCGACTACAAGGAGCGCGGCCTGGTCGTCGTCGGCTTCCCGTGCAATCAGTTCGGGCACCAGGATCCGGGCGCCAACAGCGAGATCGCGAGCTTCTGCGAGCTGAACTACGGCGTGACGTTCCCGATGATGGAAAAGGTGGACGTCAACGGCGCCAACGCCGACCCGCTGTGGAAGTGGCTCAAGTCCGAGAAGCCGGGCATCCTGGGCATCGAGGCGATCAAGTGGAACTTCACCAAGTTCCTGGTCGGCAAGGACGGCCACGTGATCAAGCGCTTCGCGCCCAACGACGATCCTGACAAGATGCGCGCCGACGTCGAGGCCGCGCTCGCGGCTTAAGCCGTCGGCGTCGGCCAGCGGGCGATCTCCAGCGCCCGGTAGCGCTGCACCACCCAGCCGCGCCCGGCCCACTGCGCCAGCCACTCGTTGGCGGTCTGGCGCGACACGTTCGCGCGGGTGGCCAGCTCGGCCTGCGTGAGCTGCATCGTCCACGGGCCGGCTCCGGCCGGCGTCGCCCGGCCTTCGCGGCGCAGGTGCTGCAGCGCGATGCACAGGCGCTCCTCGGCGCCGCGATGGCGCGCCGCCTCCAGCAGCTTGAGCGTGCCGTCGTAGCGCCGCGCGAACTCGCGCATCAGCGCGCGCGCGAAGCCTGGCACCTCGTCCATCAGCCACGCGTAGGTCGGTGCAGAGATCACCAGCAGGCGCGTCGGCCCGAGCGCGAGCGCTTCGTAGGTGGACGGCAGGCCGGTGACGAACGACGCCAGGCCGAACGTGCGGCCCGGTTCCACGTTCTCCACCACCGACAACTGCCCCTGCGACGTGGAAAAGCGCGTCTCGATGCAGCCTGCCAGCACGCCGAACAGAGCCGGCGCGACCTGGCCTTGCGCGAACAGCGTCGCGCCGGCGACGAGCTTGCGCACGCGCAGGCGCGACTCGGCATCGGACCAGAGCTCGGCCGTCCAGGCGATGTCGGGGAAGTTGAGGTCGAACAGGGCGCGGACATCGGGGCTCATGAGTTGATTGTCGGGTAGTTGACAATCTGGCGTCCAACGCGGGACTACGCTTGGCGCATCGTCACTGAGTCCCTCGTTTCCATGACTTCCGAACCCGACAGTGCCCTTGTCTCTCGGCTGCAGGCGAAGTTCGCGCACTTCGCGCAGCACGCGGTGGCGGACGATCCGCTCTACGCCGCATTGACCGACGCCGCGGTCAGGCATGCCGACTGGGCAGCGCTGCTGGCCGCCGCGCCCGCTTCGCAGCAGTCGCCGACGGTGTGGCTCGCGGCCGTGCAGGATCGCGTGCTGGAGCTCGTCGACGCCGGCGCGCGGCCAGCGTTGGCCGACTATTTCGCAAGCGCCGGCGCTGCACGCGCGCCGGATGCCGCGTTGCAGACGCACCTGGGCGAGTTCATGGCCGCCAACCGGGCCGAACTGGTCGCCCGCATCGAAACCCGCGCCAACCAGACCAACGAGATCGGCCGCTGCGCCGTGCTGTGGCCCGTGCTGCAGTCCCTGGTGGAGAAGACCGGTCTGCGGCGCTTCGCGCTGCTGGACGTGGGCTGCAGCGCCGGCCTGAACCTGGGCGTCGATCATTGGCGCTATCGCTACCTCGATGATGACACCGGGGCGACGATCGCCGCCACGCCGCCCGACCGGGACCCCCGCGCGCCCGAGATCGCGTGCCGCGTGCTCGCAGGCGCGTCCCCCGCAAGCGAGGCCGTGCCCGAGATCGTCAGCCGCCAGGGCATCGACCTGACCCCGATCGACGTCCGCGACGAGGCCGCTGTCCGCTGGCTGCGCGCCTGCCTCTGGCCGCACGACGGCGAGCGGCGCGAACGCTTCGACGCCGCGGTGGCGATCGCGCGGACGCAGGATTGGCCGGTGACCGCTTCCACCGATGCCGCTGCGGCGATCGGCCAGTGGTTGGGCACCCTGCCCGACGACGTCACGCCGGTGGTCTTCAACAGCTGGGTGCTCGCGTACTTCGACGCGGAGTTGCTGCGCAGCCATGTCGCGCAGTTGCAGGGCTGGATCGCCGGCCGTGGCGTCGTCTGGATCAGCGCCGAGGATCCCGGCCTCTCGCGCACCTGGTGGCCCGCGATGCCCGAAGTCGATGCAATGAAGTTGCCGAACGCGACGGCCTGGACCGTCGCCCGGCCCGACGGTCGCGGCGGCGTCACCCGGGAACTGGCCGCGACCACGCATGCCCATGGTCGGTGGATGCTTTACGAAGGGTGAGCGCCGGGGGCTGGTCGATAATCCGCCTTCGACCTTTCAACCGAGCCCCTCCCCATGTTCGAGCACATTGAACCGTTCGCCGGTGACCCGATCCTGTCGTTGAACGAGGATTTCCAGAAGGATCCGCGCCCGCACAAGATCAACCTGTCGATCGGCATCTACTTCGACGACGAAGGCCGCATCCCTGTGCTCGATTGCGTGCGCAAGGCCGAGGCGCAGCTGCTGGAGAAGGGCGGCGCGAAGCCCTACCTGCCGATCGAAGGCAACGCCGACTTCCGCCGCGCCGTGCAGACGCTGCTCTTCGGCGCCGGCTCCAGGGCCGTGGCCGAAGGCCGCGTCGTCACGCTGCAGACGGTGGGCTCCAGCAGCGCGCTGAAGGTCGGCGCCGACTTCATCAAGCGCTGGTTCCCCGGCTCCGGCGTGTGGGTGAGCGACCCGACCTGGGACAACCACCGCTCGATGTTCGAGGGCGCCGGCGTCAAGGTCTCGACCTACCCGTATTACGACGCCGCCACCGGCGGGCTGAAGTTCGAAGCGATGCTGGCGGCGTTGTCCGACCTGCCGCCCCGGAGCGTCGTTCTGCTGCACGCCTGCTGCCACAACCCGACCGGCGTCGACCTCACGCCGGCGCAGTGGGAAGCGCTGATCCCCGTCCTTAAGCGGCGCGAGCTGCTGCCGTTCCTGGACATCGCCTACCAGGGCTACGGCGACGGCATCGAGGAGGACGCGTTCGCCATCCGCGCGCTGGCCGACGCCGGCGTGCCTTTCTTCTGCGCCAACTCGTTTTCCAAGAGCATGAGCCTGTACGGCGAACGCGCCGGCGGCCTCAGCGTGGTCTGCCCCACCGCCGCGGAAGCCGCGCTGGCGCTCGGCCAGCTCAAGGCCACGGTGCGCCGCAACTACTCCAGCCCGTCGATCCACGCCGGCGCCGTGGTGGCCACCGTGCTCGACACGCCGGCGCTGCACGACGCCTGGGTGGACGACGTCAACGCCATGCGCCAGCGCATCAAGGCGATGCGGCTGTCGCTGCACGGCGTGCTCGGCGCCAAGGTGCCGGGCCGCAACTTCGACTACTTCCTCACCCAGCGCGGCATGTTCAGCTACACCGGCCTGTCCGCGGCCCAGGTCGATCGCCTGCGCGTGGAGTTCGGCGTGTACCTGATCCGCTCGGGGCGCATGTGCGTGGCCGGCCTGAACACGGCCAACGTCGAGGCCACGGCCAACGCCATCGCCGCGGTGCTCTAACGACGGACGTCCGGCTGCTGCGCGGCCGCCTCCACGAGGCGCTCGCGCAGCCAGCGGTGCGCCGGGTCGTCGTCCTTGCGCAGGTGCCACATCATCTCCACGTTGACGGCGGCCAGCGACAGCGGCAACGGCTTCTGCACCAGCCGGTGCTCGGCGCCGGTGGCCGGCAGGAACTGGCGCGGCAGCACCGTCAGCAGGTCCGACCGGGCGACGACGCTGCCGGCGGTGGCGAACTGGTTGACGGTCAGCACGATGCGGCGCTGGCGGCCCAGCGTGGCCAGGGCCTCGTCGACGAAGCCGTGCGCTCGGCCCGAGAAGGTGACGAGCAGGTGGTGCGCCTCGACGAAGCTGTCCAGCGTCAGTTCCTGCTCTGCCAGCGGATGGTCGCGCCGCATCACGCAGACGTATTCGGTGGCGTAGAGCTGGCGGTGGTGCAGCGTGGCGTCGTCGCCCTGCGCGACGATGGCGGCGATCGCATTCGGAAAGTAACCCACGGCCAGGTCGGCGTCGGCCTCCTCGACCAGGCGGCGCGGATCGCGCGTGGTCAGTGGCAGCACGCGGATGTTGGCCAGGGCCTGCGCCGCCTCGATCGCCGATATCAGGTGCGGCAGCAACATCGCCGCGGTGGCATCGGCCATCGCGATGTTGAAGGTGGCCGAGTCCCGCATCGGCTCGAAGCTGCGCGGCGACAGCGCCCCCTGCAACTGCGTCAGCGCGGCGCGCACCTGCGGCCACAGCGCCTCGGCCCGGGCCGTGGGCCGCATGCCGAAGGCGGTGCGCAACAGCAGGTCCTCGCCCACCGCAATGTGTAACCGTTTCAGCGCATGGCTGGCGGCCGGTTGGGTCATGGCGAGGCGTTCCGCGGCGCGCGTGAGGCTGCCTTCGGCCATCACGGCGTCGAAGACGCGCAGCAGATTGAGGTCGAGCGTGCGGAAGTTCACGAAGAATGACCCATGCCGAAGATATGCTCAGTATGCATATCTTTGATGCTCAACATTCATTGGAGTGTCAAAGGGAAAACCCTTAAAGTTCTTCCATCGCATCTTTATCGAGATGCATTGCAAGGAAGCACCATGACTGCCATCACCTCGGGTACCTACGGCCACCAACCGATCTTGACTGGTGCCATCCGCCAGCTGTTCGCCGGCCTGTTCTCGTCGCGCCCGGTCGCCAGGACCGTTGCCGCTGCCAAGACGTCCAGCCGCCTGGCCACCACGTTCCGCGTTCGCGTTCGTGAAGCCAACGACGTGCGTGAACTGGCTCGCAGCGTCGAGATGCACTCGCCGGGCTTCGCGGCCGACCTGTACGCGGCCGCGTCGCGCCACGAAGGCTACGACGACTGAAGTCGCTGCCGGATCGTTTTGATCCGGCGAGTCGGGAACGGTCCACCGCGCCGCCAGGGAGTTGGCGCCGGACCGTCGCGCCTCAGCGCTTCTCGACGAGGGTCGGCACCAGTTGCAGCGCCACGCGGATGCGTTCCGCCGCGCTCCTGGCGTCGTCCCGCGACGTGTAGGGCCCGGCCTGCAGCTTGTTGAGCCCGTGGTCGCTGAAGACCGCCAGCAGCGGCGCGAGCCAGGGCTGCTCGTCGATGAGCCGGTGCTGGAAGTCCAGCGCGCCGTCGCGCTGCCTGTAGGCCCCCAACTGGATCCACCAGCCCATGCCGGCCGTCGTGTCGGCACGCGCATGTTCATCGGGCTTGTCCGCGCGCGCGGGAATCGCGGGTGTGCTGGCAGGCGGGGTCGCCGGCGCGGCGGCGGCCACCACCGACGACGCCGGCCCGGTAACCGTCGTCACGGGGCCGGGCACCGCGGAGACCGCGTCCGTCGCGGCTGCGGCCCCCAGATCGACGCCGGGCGAACTTGTTGGCGACTGCCTGGCCGCCAACGCGCCAGCATCGGGCGCAGCGATGGCGATCACATCGCCCGATGCTGGCGCTGCCGGTTTGACGACCGAACTCGAACCCGATGGATTCGGCGCCGATGTGCCGGCGAGCACGGTCGGCTTGCGGAATGCGGCTCCGCTGCGGATGTCGTCATCGGTGATACGCGAGATCTCCACTGGCGCCACGCCATTGAGCACGCCCAGCTTCAACGCCGCGGTATAGGACAGGTCGATCACGCGGCCGGGCGAGAACGGCCCGCGGTCGTTCACGCGCACGATCACCTCGCGGCCGTTGGCCGGGTTGCGTACCCGGGCATAGCTCGGGATCGGCAGCGTCTTGTGCGCCGCCGTCATCGCGTACATGTTGTAGGCCTCGCCGCTCGCGGTGCGGTGGCCGTGGAACTTCTTGCCGTACCAGGACGCGAGTCCCTTCTCGGTCAACGCGCGGCCGTCGGTCAACGGCACGTAGGTGTGGCCGGCGATCTCGTACGGCTTGTTCGGGCCGCCGTTGCGAATGGGCTCGATCTGCGGGACGGCGTCGGGCACGGCCTCGAGATTGGGCGGCGGCTTGGCCTCGGGGCCGTCGCGCTGCGAATTGCCGGGGCCGGACGGCGTCGTCTGGCAGGCGGCCAGCACTGCCAGCAGCAGGGCGACGGCCGCGTGCCGCACCGCGCGCGACGGGGTCATCGATGGTGAAAGGTGGACACGGAGCGGCATTCGTGGGGGCCGAAGCCTGGTGCTGGACGGGTCGCCCGCGATGACGGCTGCAGGCCGGGCGAGCTTACACCGACGGGAGCTACTCCTGTCTCAGGTGGCAGGCCACCTGATGTCCGGGGGCGATCTCGCGCAACGCCGGCCGTTCCACGTCGCACAGGCCCTTGCGCGCGATCGGGCAACGCGTGTGGAACGCGCACCCCGTGGGCGGGTTCAGCGGACTGGGCACGTCGCCCTTGAGCACGATGCGCGTGCGTCGAACGCGCGGATCGGGCACCGGCACCGACGACAGCAAGGCCTCCGTGTACGGATGGCGCGGCCGCGTGTAGAGATCGTGCGACGAGGCCACCTCGACGATGCGGCCGAGGTACATCACGGCCACGCGATCGCTGATATGGCGCACCACGGACAGGTCGTGGGCGATGAACAGGTAGGCCAGGCCGAGGCGCTGCTGCAGGTCCTGCAGCAGGTTGACCACCTGCGCCTGGATCGAGACGTCGAGCGCGGAGACGGCCTCGTCGCAGACGACCAGGCGCGGATTCGTGGCCAGCGCGCGCGCGATGCCGATGCGCTGGCGCTGGCCGCCCGAGAACTCGTGCGGGTAGCGCCGCGCGTGTCCGGCCTTGAGCCCGACGGTCTCCAGCAACTCGGCGACGCGCGCGTTGCGCTCGGCCGGCGAGGCGGCCAGCTTGTGGATCACCAGCCCTTCGCCGACGATGGCGCCGACGCTCATGCGCGGATTGAGGCTGGCGTACGGATCCTGGAAGATGATCTGCATCTCGCGCGCGAGCGCGCGCCGCGCCGCGCCCGTGAGCGCGCCGGTGTCGCGGCCGTCGAAGTGCACCGTGCCCGCGGTCGGCACCACCAGGCGCAGCACGCAACGGCCGGTGGTGCTCTTGCCGCAGCCCGACTCGCCCACCAGCCCCAGCGTGGTGCCGGCGTCCAGGTCGAAGCTGACGCCTTCGACGGCGTGCACCTGGCCCGTCTGGCGCTGCAGCAAGCCGCCGTGCACGGGAAAGCGCTTGACGAGATTCCTCACGCTCAGCAACGGCGTCGTCATGGCGGCGGCTCCTCGAGAATGCAGGCC